>Ga0209467_1000023_pt1 | contig 329462 bp, 293 predicted proteins | sample Higcelwee11metaG_FD_187175 | JGI IMG/M metagenome (GOLD analysis project Ga0209467, IMG submission 187175) | Freshwater pond sediment microbial communities from the University of Edinburgh, under environmental carbon perturbations - High... | ecosystem: Environmental > Aquatic > Freshwater >... | reverse complement strand
ATATGACGCCTTTTTCTGAATCAACAAGGTATGAAATAAAATCGTCGTACCGGATAAAAAAATCAAAAAATCCCGAAGGTGAAATGTTCTTGAGTGCGATCTTATTCACAAGAACGGTTGTTTTACTGTAAATATACAGTTCCTTTCCAAATCCATCGAGAACATATATTTTATCACCGTAAGCAGAAATGGAAAAGTTATCTCTGGAACACAGAATTCCTGAAGTAAGAATAATGAAAAAAAGCAATATGCGGGCATGTTTTTCGATCATGCTGTATTTTAAGTTCAAATCCGCAATAAAGCAATCATAAAATCATCTTAGTATTTGATAAAATAAAAACTTGACTAATATCATATATAGCAATAAATTTACTTAGCAGAATCCATTTTGGGTTCTGCTTTTGCTTATATAATTAAATAATTAAGACATGCAGAATGGCTGAAGAAGAAAAGAAAAATGTAGTTGACCAATGGAAAGTTCCAGAAGAGACATTTGTTTTTAAGCTGATCTCCAAGCTTCTTACTTTCATGACAACATTGTTTGTCTGGATCATTATGTATGTTCTCAACAGAAGTAAATTTTACGGTAAAGAAATAATAATGAAGGAAAGCGCTCCTTATGTCTTTGCTTCAAATCATACTACTATCTTCGATTCAGGATTCATCGACTGTACTCTGTTTTTGAAAAAATCGCTTATCTCATACAGGTATCTTCCGTATCATACACCGGAATATGGAAATTTTTACAAGAATTCACTTCTTGCATGGTATATGGACCATGTGAAATGCATACCGCTTGAACGCGGGAAAGGAATAGATCAGTTCGCACAGAAAATTGTAACCCAGAAGCTTAAGGAAGGGAATATAGTTCATATCTTTCCCGAAGGAACACGGAGCAGATCCGGGGAACTTCTTGCGGGAAAAGCAGGCGTGGGTAAAAGGATATATGAAAGCCGCGTAAAGGTAGTACCCTGTTATCATGAGGGACTTAGGGGTATGCTTCCGGTCGGAAAAACGATCCCGAAATTCGGAAATAAGATCAGAGTTATTATCGGCGAGCCTATATATTTCGATGAATATTTTGAAATGGAGAACGTTCCCGAGACATGGAAAAAAATATCCGACAGGATCATGACGGAAATTAATAAATTAAAGGAGAAACTACATGAGCTCGAAGCTTAATGACATGCCTGAGAAACATTGTAACGAATACCTTAGAGACGAAGCTGTAGTTTTAAAGGCGATAGGTCATATCGTAAGGCTTAAACTTCTTCTGGCGATTGAAATGAAAAAATGTATCGTAAAAGGTCTTGTCGATTGTGTTGAAGAGGATCAGCCCATTGTTTCCCAGCAGCTTGCCGTATTGAAAAAAAATAAGATAATAGAAGGCGTAAAAAAAGGAAATACAATATATTATAAAATTATTGACCCGACCGTAAAACAGATAATAATACTTATCGCGGAAAAATATAACAAATAAATTTACTAATAGATGCTATAAATCATTTGATTTAGTTCAGTTTTTTGATTATATTGCAACTGTACTTTAATAATATTCAGTACATAAATTATATGATAGTTCATAAGGTTTTATGTTCTGATTCACTCAGGCCAAAGGTGGGGTGTGTATATGAAAAAAATTTCCGTTCTATACCTCGAAGATGACGATCTGGATGTTGAGCTGATAAGAGAAGCTCTGAAAGGGGATGAGATCAAGTTCAACCTTTTTCATGTTCAGAATAAAAATGACTTCAGAATAGCCCTGAAGACAATGAAGTTCGATCTTATACTTGCCGATTTCAATCTCCCTGATATTGACGGTTACGGTGTTCTTTATATCGCAAGGGAGATCAATCCCGACATTCCTACAATAATACTCTCAGGAACTATAAATGAGGAAATAGCGATCGACACTCTCAAATACGGTGCGGTTGACTATATATTCAAATCAAAACTAGAAAAACTGATACCTTCGATAGAAGCAGCGCTTGAAAAAGCCGAAGAGAACAAAAAGAAAAGAAGATACGAGAAAGAACTGATGATTTCGGAAACAAAATTCAGAACGATCTTCCACCAGCTTACCGAAACGGTTTTCATAATAGATCCCTACACATCCAAAATCGCGGAAGCTAATGAGGGCATTGAAGAAACATTCGGATACCACAGATCCGAGTTAATAGGCAGGAAAATAGATATTCTTCTTTCTGATCCGAACAAATCATTCCCGGAACCGGAAGCTCTGGAACAACTGTATCTTCTGGATAAAGGGGCGGGAGAGTTCGTATTCAAAGATAAAAGCGGCGAACAAAAGAAGTTTAAATATAAGATCAAAATAATCCCATGGGAAGACGCTAAAGCCTGGCTGCTTATAATTTTAACATAATACAACTATTTTGTACTTGTTGCCACGCTCATGGCAAAAAAATTGTTAAATCCGTTACTTTTAAGAATCGATGAAGCTTCTTTTGAAGTCGCTCCGGTCGTAATAAGATCATCTACGAGAATAATATGAGTCTCTCTGTCTAATTCAGATCCTGAAAAAGAGAATATGCCTTTTACATTATCGGCACGGTGAATGGCATTAAGCTTAGTCTGGGAGATATTGTTGATACATCTAAAGAGAATATCTTTATTTACCTTTATCCCTGATACTTCAGAAAATCCTTCGCAGATCTTTTCGCTCTGATTGTACCCTCTTTTCCTGAGTCTTTTTTTATGAAGAGGTACCGGGATAAGAACAGCGTTTTCGGTATTCAGATAATCTTTTAGCCTTTTTCCCATTTCTTTTCCAAGAATATACCCTATTTCAGGTCTGTTGTTATATTTAAGTTCGTGAATAAGCAGCTTTATAGATCCGTTGTACGCAAATACCGAAAGGGAAGTTTTACTGTCATTTTTATGCAGTTCAAGATTTTTAAGGCAATCTTCGCAAATATAAACTTCGGTGTCCAGATATTCCCCGCATATCATGCATGAAGGAGGGAAAAACAGTTCCGTTAAACATTTAATTGCGTCTTTTATATAAGCTGATATCATAGATTATTTGATGATATTCTGAAGTTCCGACATGAATTCCTTAACATCTTTGAACTTTCTGTAAACTGATGCGAATCTGATATAAGCGACCTCATCTGTGTTTTTGAGTTTTTCCATTACCAGTTCTCCTATCTGAGATGTTTTTACAGTGCCTGAATTGTCGCTTTTTGTGATCAGGTCGTTATATATCTCATTGACCATAGTTTCGATCTTTTCCGGAGTTATCTGCCTTTTTCTGCAGGCTATCATTATGCCGTTCTTAACCTTATCCCTCTCGAATTCTTCAACTGTTCCGTCATGTTTTTCCACCATCAGTTCGATCTTTTCAATATACTCGTAGGTTGTAAATCTGTATCCGCAGTCTGTACATTCCCTTCTTCTTCTTATTGCAGTATCGTCTCTGACAACCCTTGAGTCAACAACTTTACTGTCGCTTTTGGAACATTTCGGACATTTCATAATAGAGCCTTATTTCCTGAGATCGTTGAAATATGAAAGATAGCCGCATTCCTTGTCATCGGCGTGAAGTATAAGTTTCTCAAGCAGCAGAAGAACAGACGTTCCGGGATCCTGATAACCGGATTTGAGCTTTATGTCGCATTCCAGAAAATACCTCTGGCATCTTATCAGTTCAGTGACCCTGTATTTTTTTGCGCAGGTGACTATATCAGCATCCTTCCATGCGTTGTTGTATCCTATCGCGTACGCGGCTTTATCAACGGCGATCTTATTTGTAACTGCATGATAACCTACCTCGAATGCCGATGTGAAAATTCTTGAAAGAAAAAGATTTATAGCTATCGGGTCCGTCTTGTTGTTTTTGTTCTTCAGAATATTATCGCAGATAAAAAAAGATTTTTTCAGATCTTTTTCAACAACGGCGTTCTGAAGTTTAAATATGTTGTATTCCTTTGAAATTCCAAGTACGTTCTCGACGGTATCTTCGGTAATAGGTTTGCCTTTAGTGTATTCGATCAGCTTATCAGCTTCAGAAGCGACCTGAGACAGATTTGTAGAAAGCGAAAGCGTGAGCAGCTGAAGGCTTTCTAAAGATATACTGCAGCCTTTTGAGGAGATGTAGTTCTTAACCCACTGCATTATCTCTCTTTCGTTTTTTTCTTTGAACTCAAGCACAAGAGCATTATTATTTGATGCTATGTCTTTAAAAAATGTTTTTCTTTTATCTGGTTTTGTGCCTGTCATTACCAGAACTGTTGAATCGATATTTTTCTTCAAGAACCTCGTAAGAAGTTCATATATTTCAACGCCGACCTGATCGATATCAGATATCAGGACGATGCGTTTGTCCGCCATAACAGGAAGAGAGTATAAAGCTGACCCGATCATTTCTGCCGACATATTTTCAGCGTTGAAACGGGAATAATTGAAATCTTTCAGATCATTATCCATGAACGAAGTGATTATCTCTCCAACCTTCATTTCGATCGAAAACTGGTCTTCTCCGGTCAGTAGAAAAACTGTATATTCTTTCAGATTCGCTTCAGTATCATTTTTTTTTGCCATTGTTACTATTACCCGTTTAAATCGAATCGACTAAATATAATTTTTTTTAACGGTTCTTACAAACACAAATAAAAGAAAATTACATGAACATATCCGTTGTATTTTTCTTTAAGGAATGAGAGCTGCCGCTATTATTTCCGGATGTATAAAACTCATCAAAAAGCATTATTTCAGCATCTTTTATATCCAAACGTTTGTTACGAACGAGTGTAAGGATATTTTTTATCTTTGATCTCTGCATTTTTTCCTCCGTAATTAGAATTTAAGATCTTCGGCTTTTCATCATCTTGTTGTTTATCGCGATTTCAATAAGCAGACTGGCTTCGTTAAGAGTGATCTTTTTATCTTCCAGCAGCTTCAGAATTTTATATATTCCCTGATCTGACATTTTATTGCCTCCTTTTATTTTGAAAGTCCTCTTAAGAACAACTTAAGAAAATTTATATAGAACAGTTTTCCTTCTTTAACATTTTCACGGCTGCACCCGAATAAAGAGTGGGATATCATCATGCGAAGAGAAGCATAAAATGAGACCATTGTATGATGCAGGTCAAACTCTTCGTATGGCTTTTCATCAGGCAAAAGCTTTTTCATTTCATTTTTTATAACATTTCCGATCCTCTCATTATGTTCTGCAATTTCATTATAAACCTTTTCAGAAATATTCTGACTGTCAATAGGAAATGAATCCCATATAAGTTGAAACTTGAATTCTTCTATATGCTTCTCGGCGTACTCGTAATAAGCCATACCGAAAGCAAAAAGCCTTTCATAAGGAGTTTTTTTGTTTAACATTGCTTCGAGAAAAAAATTTATCCTTCCAACGAGGAACTTCAGGTGAACATGTTTTGCAATATCTTCTTTGCTTAGAAAATACTTGTAAATTGTCGGTTTGCTGAACTCGGATCTGTCAGCTATCTCGTTCATAGTTGTAATATAATAGCCTTGTTTTAGAAAAAGCTCTTCAGCTGATTCAATAATAAAAAGCTTTCTTGCTTCTGTTTCGATCTCTTTTCTGTTCATACTTTTCTACCTTTAGTATTTTATTTAACCGGCGGTACATTTACTATACAAATTTAATACAGGCTCTTTGATTTATCAGCAGATTTTCGACAAAGCATAAATAAAAGACTATGAATATTATAAAAATCGCGACGGAGTGCATTAATAATTAAATTGCAATTTCAGTTTTGCATTCTTAAATTCTCTCGAAAAAATTAACTTTAAGACAGGAGTTTTAAATGAGAACGATTTTGTACGATGAACACGTAAAACTGGGTGGGAAAATGGTTGATTTTGCCGGATGGGAAATGCCATTGTGGTATAAAAAGGGACAAAGCGTTGAACATCACGCAACAAGAAAAGCAGTCGGTATTTTTGACATCTGCCACATGGGAGAATTCGATATTCTGGGAAAAGGAAGCAAAGAAATGATGTCAAATCTTCTTTCCAACGATGTACTCGGCATGGAAGAAGGCCAGGCTATGTATAATTTCATGCTGAATGAAAAGGGAGGCGTTATTGACGACTGTATCATTTATAAATTCAATGACGAAAAATGGATGCTTGTCGTTAACGCGGGTGGAATACCCGGTGATTTTGCGTGGCTGAAAAAAAATGCGCCTGACAGTGTTACAGTAATTGACAAAAGCGACAATACAGCTAAATTAGACCTTCAGGGACCGAATGCTCCAAAGATCATCAGGGACCTTGCCGGAGAAGAAGTTCTTGATAAGTTCGGATTTTTCAGATTCAGGGATAATGTGATGCTGAAAAACATTCCTGTTCTGCTGTCAAGAACCGGATACACAGGCGAGATCGGTTTTGAGATTTACTGCGATATAAAATACACGATCGAACTCTGGAACCTTCTTTTATCAACAGGGGAGAAGTACGGGATCGAACCATGCGGTTTAGGCGCCAGAGATTCACTTAGAACTGAAGCAGGCCTTCCGCTTCACGGGCATGAAATTCATCCAGATATACCTGCTTTGGCTACGCCATGGGAATTCGTTTTCGAGTGGGAGCATGAATTCATCGGTAAAACTACTTTAAATAAAGTTAAAGCAGCAGGAATAAAAAGCTTCACTATTCCGTTCGTTATGAACGGCAGAAGCAAGGCTATGCACGGCTGGAATGTATTCATGAACGGCGCAAAGATCGGTCATGTCGTATCTGGCGTACTTTCACCGACACTTGAGAACAAACCGATAGGTTTCTTAATTTCGGAAAAGCCTCTTGAATCAGGCACAAAGCTGACATTCTGCGAAGAGGGTAAAACAAGGATACTTGAGGGAGAGGTTTCAACATCACCTTTCGTTAAGCCCACATCACGAATGAAAATGAAGAATTTTCTATAAATGAAAAAGGGCGGTTCAACCGCCCTTTTTTTATTTGCTAAGTACCATTTTCTTTGTCATCTTTAAGCCATCAGCTTCAAGGGAGTAATAATAGACACCTGAATTAAGGCTGGTTCCGTCAAAATCGACGGAGTGTTTTCCTGCATTCATAACGCCATTTGCAAGTTCAGCTACTTTCTGACCGCTGACATTGTAAACTGAAAGCTTAACATTTGCAGTTTTAGCAAGATCAAATCTGATCTGTGTAACCGGATTGAAAGGGTTCGGGTAGTTCTGTTCCAGTGAGGTTTGTTCCGGCATCCGCAGATCCCCGATGATTGAAGGATCTTCAACATTGATCAGAATAATTTTTTCAGGTGTTACTGATTTTGAATTAGTTATCGTATATTTAATCAAATCAATGTATGAAGAGTAACTTTTAGGTGTATAAACAAATTTTCCTGTAGAAGCTTCTTCAAGCCTTATATAGCCTATTGAAGGTGTAGAAATAATTGTGAAAAAAGAGCTTGTATCAGTTTCTCCCAGAAGATTGGAGACAATAGGAGTGTCGCTAGATGTAAAATAACTCACGGGTGCGCTTGAGTCAAGAAAATATCCGAAGTCTTTGTTGATATAAACTCCGTTGTTTAATCCTGTTTCGTCATATTCAGTTGACGATTGGCACGAATCAAATGTCCAGTAAGAAACCAAACCACCAGTTGTAACTTCAGGTTTCTCTCTCATAACTTTTCTTATCATGTCAATGGTAATTCCATCATTCCAAAGTATTACCTCGTCCAGTTCGCCGTCAAGGAAAACTCCGTCTGCAAATCCGAGGTTCATATTCGCAACCGTATCGCTTAGGGCAGGTGAGGCAGAAGTATAAGTATCCTTAAAATTATCAAGTTCACCGTTAATGTACATGTACAAATCTTTTCCGTTAAAAACAACATCAATATGATACCATTTGTCTGCGATTATTTCCTGATTGCTGTAAATCCTTCTTGCCAGACCGTCTTGAGTCTGAATTGAAAATCTTATCAGATTATTGCTTTGCAGAATTAAATGCCATCCTGTTCCGTATGAGCTTGATTTTGAAGCGATTCCCTGATTCTCATCAACCGAATTAAATTTTACAAAAGTTGAAAACGATATTTTTTGCATTGAGTTCAGACAAACAGAGTTTCCAACATCAAGATAAGCAGAGGAATTGAAGAAGAAAGCATTACCGAACCCGGATAATAAAGGTTTTACTCCAAACTCAAAGTTAAAATCATCATATATAGTATCAATGCTGGTTGAGGCACCAATTACAATTCTAGAGATACCTTCATCAAGTTTGTGTAAGGTCAATATTCCTCCGCTGAAGTCGAAGGTAAGATTGTTAATCACACTTAGAGTATCAATAAAAAACTTGATTTCCTCACCGGAATAACAGGAAAAATACTGTTTGAGGTCTATGCTATAAGTAGTGTCATATGTAACTATATCAAAAATATTACCGTTTAGAACCATATCTTTGGTAAAGGCAATCGTAAACTCATCGAAGCTATTATCAATAGCCGTCTCTGATTTGATGACTAAATTTGATGCCCCCCCCTCAATTTTGTACAAATAAAGAATACTGCCTGAAAAACTATAGCTGAGTCCTTCAACAACACTTGAAGGATCAATAGTGAATTTTATTTTTTCTCCTGATTTCGACATAAAATAATCAGCAAGGTTAATCTGGTATATTTCATCTGCTGACTTTATATCGGGTATGGTGTCAGTTATAAAAATATCCTGTTCAACAGGAAAAACATTTATAACTGCGTTCTGGAAGCTATTGAAATCGTTTCCCGCCGGATTAAGATTGTCTATTAAAAAATAACCGTCAGCATATCCGCCCCATCCCCAGTTGAAATGAAAATAATCTTCTCCCTGATATCCGTCGCAAATGAATGCATGAGCTGTTGAACTTGAACCTGAATATATCACAGGTAAACCGGAACTCAACTGTCCTGAAAGTAGGTCCTTCCACAAAGAATCGCTGTATTCAGAACGGTATTCTATCGATAAATCAGGGCTGTATTTAAAATAAGTTTGCATCGCAGAAGGTATTTTTTCAATGACTGATCCTGAGTTCGTTGAACTGTAGACCGTTTCGACAGAAACACCCGCATGATATGAAATTTGAGCGATTTCATGTTTAGCAGTCTCTGGAGAATCGCTGTGCAATTCATCAGTCATTAAATTCCAATTATAGCGTGAAAGCGAATAATCTACATTCAGAGTCTGCCCAAGAGTTGAGTAACTTGCATAACCTCTTCCTGTTTCAGGATGTTTATGATAATTCAATAATTGTGCTATTGCAGTAGCTACGCATCCCGTGACTGAAAGTTCTCCTTCGTCAAGCGGGCAGTACATATTGTAGATAGGACTTTGGTTCCAAATGGAAGAAAGAAGCGGTGCAACTTCTTTATCTTTGTTTTTTAAACTAATACTTAGGCTTTGCATACCGTCAGCTCTTCTGCCGTTGCGTTTATCATTTGTTCTCATTTCTTCAATCTGATCTTTGTAGAGTTCTGTCCAGAAAGCGACATTAGCCTTATTTGAGTCGTTTCTGAATGTTGAATGAAATGAGTAACCCAGAATAAGTTTTGAAATATCATCTGATGCAACTATTGCAAATCCCCCGTTCTTAAAATTAAAAATATGTAAAGCTGATTTATAATCAATATACTCAGAAATTTCAATATAATTGTCAGATCCCGATTTTTCATTTAACCATTTTCTGGCAGTATTTTCAGCGGTAGCCCTGTCTATCGGGAAAGAAAGTAAAACTTGCCACGAAATAAATACAAATAGTAAAGTCTTAGTCATCATGATATCTGATCTCCAAGTTTTGCACCATCTGTATAATATACAACAATAAAAAACCAAAACCTAAGAATTCTTTAATGAAGAACTTTCTATATAAAGAAAAAAGGGCGGTTCGGCCGCCCTTTTTTTATTTGCTAAGTACCATTTTCTTTGTCATCTTTAAGCCGTCAGCTTCAAGGGAGTAATAATAGACACCTGAATTAAGGCTGGTTCCGTCAAAATCGACGGAGTGTTTTCCTGCATTTATAACGTTATTTGAAAGTTCAGCTACTTTCTGACCGCTGACATTGTAAACTGAAAGCTTAACATTTGCAGTTTTAGCAAGATCAAATCTGATCTGTGTAACCGGATTGAACGGGTTAGGATAGTTCTGCTCAAGAGTGACCGTATGCGGAGCTGAACCGTCTTCAATTCCCGATGTTTCCCTAACGCTGATATAAACTGTTTTTTCAGGAGTTGTCCCTTTACTGAAAGTTATAGAATATTTAATTTCTTCGAGTCCTGAAGTATCATTTGCAGGAGTATAAGTAAAATCGCCTGTAGCAGGACCGGTTATATCAAAACTGCCAAGCGAAGGCGCTTGAGTAACGCTGTAAACTGCAGTTGCGCTGGGGCTTCCGAGAAGCTTAGATACCAGAACAGTATTCCAGTCCATGAAAAAGTAAAGAGGAGCTTCTGATTCCTTCCAGTAGCTGAGGTCGTTGTTAATGAAAGTACCGTCGTGAAGACCCGCGGCATCTTCCGAAGTTGCATAGAAGCCTTCATTTAAAGGCCAGTAGGAAAGAAGTCCCGGCATTGCAACTTCAGGGGTTTTTCCCATTATCTCTCTTATCTGTTCAAGTGAGATCGCATCATTCCATAAAACCGCTTCATCTATCTGTCCGTCCATGTACAAACCGTAAGCGTTCCCGAGCATTATATTCCGTTCGGTGTCGTTAGCTATATCAGACAGGGCTGTGTAAGTGGTTTTTGAGTTGTCAAGTTCGCCGTTAATGTAAATGAACAGATCTTTGCCGTCATATACCGCATCAATATGATACCATTTATCAGCCTGCAGCGCAGAAAGACTGTAAATCCTTCTTGTAATACCATCCTGGGTTTTAACTGAGAATTTAATAATATTGTTATTCTGTACCATCAGGTACCACCCGGAGCTTGAAGAAATCGCTTTGGATGCTATACCGTGCTCTCTATTTACTGAATTCAGTTTTACCCATGAGGAAAATGATATTTTCTGCATAGAGTTCGCTTCGGTTGAGTTTCCTGCGTCCAGATAAGCTGCCGAGTTGAAATCGTATGATTTTCCGAATCCGGCGGTCAGGCTGCTCTGTCCGAACTGAATATAAAAATCGTCAAAATTGTTGTCGTTCCTGGTCGAAGAAGTCAGAACGATATGTGAAATTCCGTCTTCGAGTTTGTTAAGTGTCAGAACACCGCCGACAATACTGTATTGAAGACCGTTAATGCTGCTTGAAGGATCGATTGCGTAACTGATGGCATCACCCGATACGCTTGTAAAATGATCTCCAAGAGTTATCTGATAGGAAGCCTCCTCAGTCTGAATGTCCCCGATCGGGCTGGTCAGGGTAAGATCGATCGTTTTTGGGATTATGTCCCTTACAACAGCCTGATAATCGTTGAAAGTCATCCCGCTAGGGTTAAGATTGTCGATAGAGTAGTATCCGTTGGCCGCCCCGCCCCATCCCCAGTTGAAATGGTAATAATCGGCATCCTGGTAACCGTCACAGACAAAAGCGTGACCGCCGGCAGGACCCTGGCCTGAATAATAAACAGGCTGGCTTTTGTTTATCTGATCCTGTAGCATAGCTCTCCATGTAGTGGCGTTATAAGCGGTACGGTATTCGTGTTTTACCGCGGTGTTGTACTTAAAATATGTTTTAAGAGCATTGGGGACATCTTCCGAATAAGCTCCGGACCCGTCTGCACCGTACATCATTTCAACACTGACGCCTGCATGGTACGATATTTGAGCTACTTCATGTTTCTCAGAAACGGATGAAGAACTTGAAACTGCGTCAGGCATAAGATCCCAGTTGTATTTTGACAAATAATAATCTACGGAAAGGTTCTGATCCAGAGTGCTGTAGGATGAAGAACTTTTACCGGTTGCAGGATATTTATGGTAGTACATTATCTGAGACATAGCTGTTGCAACGCATCCCACAACGGAAAGGCTTCCTCCGTCGAGAGGGCAGTACATATTGTATATCGGACTCTGGTTCCATGTAGAAGTTAATAGAGGTTCGACAGCCTTGCCTTCGAATTTAGAAATTTTGTTTTCAAGGATATCTTTCCATTCGCCGGCCGTTTCGCTGTTGTCGAGATTTTTGGTTCTGATCTCTTCTATAGCAGTTTTATATAATCCGAGCCAGAAGCTGATGTTGGATTTATCTGCTCCGTCTCCGAATTCTCCGGTAAAAGAATATCCTAGAACAGGTATAGAAGCATCATCAGCGGCTATTAAAACAAATCCGCCATCCTTAAAATTGAAAATGTGGACAGCATCAGAGTAGTTTATATATTCCGAAACAGAAATATAATCTTTTGTTTCTGTTCTGCCGTTCAGCCAGTTCTTTGCGGCTGTTTCTGCTTCTGATCTTCCGACAGGAGTTGAAAACAGCGTTATTGTCACGGTAACTAGCGCTGTAAGTATAATTCTTTTAAACATTTAGTCTCCCTTGTTTATTAATAGCCAAGTAACGCAATTAATGATACTAAAACAATGAAAAAAGTCATAATTATTTTTTCATCCATGATTTTACATCCGAAGTCACCCTGTAGCGGGGAAACAGAGTTCCTAAAAATACCCTGTTGTCGTCCGGGAGTCTGAAAAACGAGTAATTCCGTTCTTTGTCATCATTCCCGATGATAAAGTTTATCCTCGAATTGTCCTGTTTTCTTACAGTCAATTTTACACCTGTGCTGTCAACTCCGAATTTAGAAAATTTTTCAGGTTTCTCTGAAATAATATTTTTAAGAGTTAGATCGGACAGGAACTGAAGTAAAGTTCTGATAACAAGAGGATCGGGTTCAAAACTTCCCGGTTCCCTGATCTGCCATTTATCTAAACCTTTGGCGAGAAGTATTTTGCTCCCATTCTGCTCATATGTGATCTCAATTATCTGAAGAGAATCAGTCTTTAAAATATTTGCGTCAAATTCGCCGGTTGTTCTAACAGGCTTTTTCACAAGAATTATAACAGCAGCCGCAAGTATAGTGATTGTTATTATATAGATGAAATTTTTTTTCATGGCATTATCCGTCTATTTTTTTAAACTGAAGTCTTTTCTGTTCCTGTTCTTTCTCCATCTCAAAATGCCGATCGCCGCTATCAGCACCGGGATCAATGCAATATTAAGCCACTTGATTATGGTCTTGTCACCGTCTTCAACATTATCAAGAGGTCTCTGAGTTATGTCCTTTGATCTTATTGAGATCAGGGCTTCGTCGGCCGTCAGCCAGTCAACCAGATTAAGGAACAGACTTATATTCTCCTGGGAACCAAATTTATTCTCCTGAAAGAAATCCGCGTCGCCTGAAACCGCGATCCTTGTTTCTAGACTATTTTCATCAGAATTGAAATAAGACTGGAACGAACCTTTTAGCAGGGCAATAACAGGCAGCTTTTCCGATCCGAAAGTGTAATCTTCGATGTCGCGGTCAGCCATAATATTATAATTACCTGACTGAACGAATGTTTCTGCCGATGTCCTTGCGAGTACTTTTAGTTCAATGTTTTTACCTTTAGAGAAAGCAGTATCGAGCGAACTGGCAAAATACAGATCAACCGACTCTATCTTCTGCGTGACAGGTGAAGATCTGTCCAGGTCGATAATATGCGGAAGAAAAGGATACTTAACCGGATTAGCAATAGTATAGAAACCCTTCTGCTGCCTGACGGTTATAATTCCGGCCTGTTTATCGCCGATAAGATCATTGTTAACTTTTACACCGTAGGTCATCATGAGCGAATCAAGATTTGTGTTAATATCTGTCGCGTTCTGCATCTGAAGGTTTATAGAAGTTTTATCAACAAAAAAAGCTGCTTTACCTCCCGTCATGATATACTTGTCGATCGCAGAAAGCGCTTCCTGAGTGAAGTTCTCTTTGGGTCCGATGATAAGCAGAGAATTTATCCTGTCCGTTTTCAGAGAAGTCGAATCGGCTGTAACCTGATCAACAACATACTGAGACGAAAGTATCTGCAATACCGTTCTGATCTCTTCAGGTTGTGCGCATCCGAATCCCGATAGTATCCCTATCGAAGGAAGTTTGTCTGTCGCGAGCTTTTTGATCCTACTTGTTATCTCATACTCGATCGCCGGAATATCGCCCTGCTGAATAAAGGGGATTATCTCCTTTTTATCCTCGTAAAGGAGCACCATTCCCATAAAGATCCTTTTTACCTTAAACTCGTCTTTTTCAAGCATCTGAACCTGTGCGGAAGGTAGCTGGTAATCCATTATCTGCTTGGAAAATTCCTCGCTGGTCTGGTCTATAAATTCATATTCGAGATTTCCGTTTGAATATGTTTTATATTCGTCAAGGTTATCCTTTATCTGACGGGGTATGGATTTCATTTCCGGAGGAAGCTCACTGGAAAAGAAACATTTTACTATAACTTTATCATCAAGACCCGCAACTATCTTCTTGCTGGCATCGGAAAGAGAGTATATCCCTCCGTCAGTAAGATCCAGTCTGAAAAAATAAAAAACCGAGATTATATTTACAAGAACAACTATGCCGAGTATGTAAACTAGGCTTACGTCCAAATCTTTGAATTTATTCTTCATTTCACTTTCCTTTGAATATTATTTTTTTCTGCTTTCGAGGGTTTTTGAAGCCGCTGTCAGGAAAATAATTATGATAGAGAAAAAGTATATCAGATCCTTTGAGTCTATGACGCCTTTTAACATATTTTCGTAATGAGTCGAAGACGCGAGATATTCGAACACAGACTGGAAGGGAAGAAATATAAGGAGGTTGTTCATAATCACCAGAAGGAACAGTACAAAAAAACTGATAATGAACGCTACGATCTGGTTATCTGTTATCGAAGAAGTATAAATTCCTATCGATGTGAAAGCAGCTCCCATAAGAAAGAGCCCTGAATATCCGCAGAACAGAACACCCCAGTCGGGTTTTCCCAATAGTCCGACTGTCAAAATGTTTGGAAAAGTAAGCGATACGGCAAGGAGCAGAATGAACAGAGATCCAAGGAATTTACCGAAAATGATATCGGAATCTTTAAGCGGCAGAGTTGCCAGAAGCTCAATAGTGCCGCTCTTTTTTTCTTCTGCCACCATTTTCATTGTCAGGGCGGGAACAAAGAACAGCAGCAGGAAAGGTATTATGCCGAAATTGGATCTCAGTTCTGCCTGCCCTCCGTCTAAGAACAATGTATTTGTAAAAAACCATCCGGTAAGCGAAAGAAATAGTATAATTATTATGTATGCCGCAGGCGAAGCAAAGTAAGATTTCATCTCTTTTCCGGCTATAACAAATATGTTATTCATATAATTGTCTCCTTATAGCGTTAGTTCTCTGAATACTTTTTCAAGTGAATCTTTTTCGATCCGCATTTCAAGGATCTTTGCGTTACGGCTGACACATTCATCGAATATCTTGTCCCTGACCTCCGTGTCTTTATCCGCTTTGATTGAATATGAAAATACATTATCAACTTCAGAAAGCCTTTCGACTTCTGAAATGCTGTAAATAGATTTAAGCTCAGTAAGAATATCTTTAGGAGACCTGACGGTAAGCAGAAGTTCCCTGAATTTTGAAGTGCCTTCACTCATCGAATTCGGAGCTCCGTCGCCGACGATCTCTCCTTTATTTATGATTATCGCCCTGTCGCACACAGCCTGAACTTCCTGAAGGATATGACTTGAGAAAAGCATCGTTTTCTGTTTCCCGAGCTTTTTTATAAGATCCCTTACTTCAAGTATCTGATTGGGATCCAGGCCCGAAGTAGGTTCGTCAAGTATAAGTATTTCAGGGTCGTGGATCAGAGCCTGGGCAAGTCCTACTCTCTGCCTGTAACCTTTTGAAAGGGCGTCGATCCTTTTGTAGGCTACAGACCTGATGTCGCACTGATCGGACACTGTCTGGATCCTGTCCATAATTTTTTCTTTAGGGATGTTCCTTACCGCCGCGATAAATTTCAGATAATCGATCACGGTCAGGTCAGAATAAAGCGGAGCATTTTCCGGCAGGTAGCCGATCATTTCCCTGATCTTCAGACTTTTTGAGTAGATGTCGTAGTTATCCACGACAACATTACCTTCGCTGGGGTACATGTAGCATGTGATGATCTTCAGCAGTGTTGTTTTTCCGGCACCGTTAGGACCGAGGATACCGGTAATTTCCCCTTTGTTGATCACAGCGCTGAAGTCTTTTAAGGCAGCGACCTGCCCGTAGTTTTTCGAGACATTCGTGATAGTAATCATAGTCCTTCCCATTTTAGTTTAGTCTTCAAACTTTTCAGACCCCAAATTTAAACTAAATTCAGGAGTTTGAAAAGACAATATTTTGCATTTTTACTGAACTTTTAATAAAATGTTCTGTTAAATCAATTCGATTGACAAAAGGAATAAAATTATATATCATTACGCGCAATAATTCCAGAGGATAATAAAAGGATGAAAGAAGAACAACCAGGCAGCAAATACAAAAAGGCTATTAAGTCTTTATCGGTATTAGTAATAACGCTATATTTAATAATGTCATTTGTCGTATCGGCTTACAGAATACCTACAGGTTCTATGGAAAGGACTCTCAGAGTAGGAGATATGCTCCTGGTTAATAAATTTATTTATGGTTTTAGGACACCTGACTGGTTCGGGATACCTTTTACAGAGAAAGGCTTCGATATTCCGTGGGGAAAGACACCGCTTTTTAAAAGCATAAAACAGGGCGATGTAGTAGTTTTCAAGCATTTCGACGAACAGATGAACCAATGGCTTTATTATGTAAAAAGATGCGTAGCTCTACCCGGCCAGACTGTTGAGATCATAGATAAAGAGTTATTTGTTGACGGAAAAAAGTTCAGCGAATTTTACGATACTGTTGAAGTAGATTCAGGAACGGAAGACCTGAGAGCGAAAGCGAGATATGAAGATAAGTATAATGTTAATTCATTTGACAATAATCCTTCCAATATTAAAGAGCTAACTAAAGATTTAGTGAATTTAAAGTTTTATAGCCCAGACATGAAGAAACTAGTTATAAGTAGGGATAACTTAGATCAAACAATAATTTTGAACAACGGTTATACTCTTAAAAAGTATCAATATCTCGAGGAGAGATATAAATTGATTTTTCCTCAAGTAAGAGATGTTTCTTTGAATGAAGAAGTTGTTTATGATGATGTTAAAGAGGAAGATGTTTCCAAATATTTTAATACGAGAGACAACTATAGAAAAGTTACTGTTCCTAAAGGATCCTATTTCATGATGGGTGATAACAGAGATAACAGTTATGATAGCCGATATTGGGGATTTGTAACAGAAGGTTTTATAGTAGGGAAACCAATTATGGTTTATTTTTCGTTTGATTACAATAACAACTTTAAGATTTATGAATTTTGGAAGAACGATTTCACAATCCGATGGGACAGGATCGGATATTTTATTCAATAAAAAAGCGGGGCAAATAATGGAAGAACGTAAAGAACTTGGATTCGAGGCTTTCGACAATCTGTCCTATGCTGTAATGACCATAGACAGCGATTTTAATATTTTAACCGCAAACAAAGCGGCCTGTAAGCTTGTCGGCTGCAAAGACGCTATCGGAAGAAAATGCTATGCTCTAACACATAATTCCGCCAAGCCGTGCTGGGAAGACGGGGAATTGTGTCCGGTGAGAGAATCGTTTCTGAATAAAAAACCTTCGCTGGTAGTACACAAGCACATACATAACGGAAAAGAAGTATTTGAGGAAATAACATCCACACCGGTTTTCAATAAAGAGGGGGAACTGGAGTTTGTAATAGAAGAACTTAGAGACATTTCAAAACTGCTTAAGCTTGAAACAGTTATAAACAGCCTCAGAAACGAAATTCAAACTCTACAGGGCATAATTCCAATATGCTCTTCTTGCAAAAAAGTAAGGGATGACGAGGGATTCTGGTCACAGGTGGAGAACTACATAAGCACAAGGTCGGAAGCAAAATTCTCACACTCATTATGTCCGGATTGCCTGAAAGAGCTTTACCCCGAAGTAGCAAAAAGGCTTGAAGAAAAAAAAGATACACACGCAAAATAACAAATACCTCCGATTTTATAACTGAAAATCCATAAAAATAAACAGGAAAAAATTATAAAAATATCTTGCGGAACTTTATCTCATGAATTATATTTGGTTTCGCGTGTGGGAACGATTAATTTTCAGGCACAACCCGAGGTTAATTATGATATTCACACGGGTCTTTTTTTGTAAAAAACAGAAAAAGCAAATGAAAGTGACGACAACAAATTAAAATAGACAGAACAGGAGACAGAATGAAAACGATAAGCGCAAAGCACACCGATATCGACAGAAAATGGCATATCCTTGATGCTGAAGGCAAAACTCTGGGAAGAGTTGCTACCGAAATAGCTTATAAGCTGATGGGTAAGCACAAGCCTCTTTACACACCCAATATCGATCTGGGCGATTTTGTGATCGTAGTCAATGCAGAAAAGATCGTCTTAACCGGCAACAAAGAGACATCAAAGAAGTATTTCAGTTATTCCGGATATCCGGGCGGAGACAAGTTCACCAGCGTAGAAGATATGAGAGAAAGACATCCTGAAAGAATAATATCTTTTGCAGTAAGCGGAATGCTTCCGAAGAACAAAATGCGCGACAGAAGACTGACCAGACTTAAAGTTTACGCAGGTCCGGATCACCCGCACACAGCTCAACAGCCTGAAACATTAAATTTTAAATAAGAGGAAATTAAATAAATGAAAGCTAATACACACGGATATTTTACTGCGGTCGGAAGAAGAAAGACTGCCACAGCGAGAGTAAGGATGAAAGCCGGATCAGGACTGATCACGGTAAACAGTTCCGAAAGTTTACAGTATTTCAAAAAGAAAATACTTCAGATGGACCTTGAACAGCCGTTAGATATTACCGGAAACACCGGTAAATTCGACATTTTTGTAAATGTTAGAGGCGGAGGCCTTTCCGGCCAGGCCGGCGCGGTAAGATTAGGCATATCAAGAGCGCTCGTAACGATGGACGAAAACCTTAAAAGGTCATTGAGAGCCGCGGGAATGCTTACAAGAGATTCCAGACAGAAAGAAAGAAAAAAATACGGACTCGCAAAAGCAAGAAAAAGATACCAGTTCTCTAAGAGGTAGTATCTTTAATATAACAAAAAGTATTCTGCGATCTTTTATCGGGGTGCGCCTGATAAGATGGTGTGTCGGTAAAAGAGATGAACAGGATACGGACAATCCGGGCAGAAAGCACGGATGCGCATAAAAATGCGTATAAAACCCCAAAAGGAGAAAAAATGCCGAGAGTAACAACACAACAGCTTCTTCTGGCAGGATCGCACTTCGGTCACCTGTCAAAAAGATGGAATCCCAAAATGAGACCTTACATCTTCACAAAGAAAAAAGGTATTCATCTGATCGACCTTAATAAAACCGTAGAGAAGATCGATGAAGCATGCGACGCTGCGATGAAGATCATAGCTAAAAGAGGTAAAATTCTTTTCGTAGGTACTAAAGCCCAGGCAAAGGATCTGCTAAAAGAAGAAGCAGTAAGATGCCAGATGAACTATGTAACAGAAAGGTGGCTGGGCGGTTTTCTGACCAATTTTCAAACCATAAGAAATTCCATAAGAACCTTAGAAGAACTTGAAAGAAAAGCAACAGACGGAACCTATCAGAAGATCACTAAAAAAGAAAAGATCATGATAGAAAAAGAAAAAGCAAAGCTTAACAAGGTTCTGGAAGGCGTAAGAACCATGAAAGTGGTCCCCAATGCTATCTTTGTCGTCGATACAATAAAAGAAGTGATCGCTATAAAAGAAGCTAAAAAATTAAAGATCCCGGTTTTTGCGATATGCGATACCAACTCCGACACGGACGATATAGACTATGTCATACCGGCGAACGATGATGCTTTTAAGTCTATCGGGCTTATTACAAAGGTTTTCAGCGATGCGATCCTTGAAGCCAGCCAGGTAGCTAATATTAAAAGCGCGGACGAAGGCAGAGCACCTATAGAGAACAGCGAAGAGGCTGATAAAAAAAGAGCTCCGAAAAGACCGTTGAGAAAACCGGTCAGGAACGAAGATGAAAAAGAAGAACAGCCTTCAGAGAATTAAAAAAAAAGCGGGAGACAGAATATGGCAGAAATTACAGCAAAAATGGTAGCGGACTTGAGAAAATCAACCGGATCTCCGATGATGGACTGCAAAAAAGCTTTAGCGGAATCCAATGGTGATTTTGAGGAAGCTGTTAAGATATTAAGAGAAAAAGGTATGGCCAAAGCCGCAAAAAGGATCGGTAACGAGACTAATCACGGCAGGATATTCTGCCGAGTATCAGATGATAATAAAACGGCATCAATGCTGAAACTGACATGCGAAACTGAACCTGTAAGAAATACGCAGGAATTTTTAAGTTTCGGCGAAAAAATGTCAACTATAGCTTTCAGCGGAGATTTTTCAAAATTTGATAGCGAAGATATCAATGCCGAACTTACCGAAATAAGGGCAAAACTCGGTGAAAACATCACTATAGTAGAATATGAAAGAATGGAGGGCGATGTCGTTTCTCATTACATCCATTCAAACCTGAAAGTCGGAGTTCTGATCAAACTTAGCCTTGGCGAAAAATCAAAATCGTCAAATGCTGAAATAATAGAACTTGCGAAGAACCTGACCCTTCAGATAGCTTCATTAGCTCCAAAATCGGTTTCTTCAGATGATCTGGACCCCGAATTCATTAAAGGCGAGCTGGAGATAATTAAGGCCCAGCTTAAAGAAGATCCTAAAAACGCTAATAAACCTGATAATATTCTTGAAAAAATAGTTGAAGGAAGGAAAGGCAAGATATTTGCCGAATCCTGCCTGTTGGAGCAGGAATATGTTAAGGAAAAAATGTTCGTAAAAGAGCTTATATCTTCGGTTGAAAAATCAACCGGGACAAAAATAAAAGTTGAGAAATTTGTCCGTTTCCAGATCGGGGCTCAGCAGTAAAATTCTAAAAGGCTTTGTTAATTCAAAGCCTTTTTTATTTAATTTAAATCAGGGCGGAATGATGAAAAAAGCCAAATACAAAAGGATACTTTTGAAATTATCGGGCGAAGCGCTTGTAGGCAGCCAGGGCTATGGAATAGACCCGGAGATCGTGAAGAATACAGCGGCTGAAGTCAAGGAGATATACAAGCTCGGAGTTCAGATCGGAATAGTGATCGGGGGCGGCAATATTTTCAGAGGTCTTTCGGCTCACGCGAAAAACATGGACAGAGTTCAGGCCGATCAGATGGGAATGCTCGCGACCATAATCAACTCGATCGCTATCCAGAATGCGCTTGAGCTTGAAGGAATTGAAACTGTTATTCAGAGTTCTATTCCGATGGATTCTATAGCTGAACCTATAGTGATCAGGAGAGCGATCAGGCATTTTGACAAAGGAAGGATCGTAATTTTCGGCGGAGGGACCGGAAATCCGTATTTCACTACAGATACTGCCGCAGTCTTGAGGGCGCGCGAGATAAACGCCGAAATAATAATAAAGGCAACAAAAGTTGACGGAGTATATGATTCTGATCCCGTAAAAAATCCTAAAGCAAAAAAGATCGACAAGATATCATATATAGATGTATTGAATAAGAATTTGAGAGTACTCGATACCACCGCGATAAGTTTCAGTATGGAAAACAAACTCAGGATTGGCGTAGTCAACCTTCTGAAGAGCGGACATTTAAAAAGGTTCGTAATGGGAGAAAAAATAGGTTCGATAGTAGAATAAAAACAGTTCGCATATCACTTCTAAAGCCGTCACCCGACGGTTTTTTTTATTTTTAGAAAAAATTGAAAATAGAAAACTGTTGACAATAACGAATATTTAAAATATATATATATATTATCATTTATTTCAATTAAAAGGGGAACACATGAAAAAAAAAGTTATAATTTTATATTTATTTCTATTATTTAGTACGGCATTTTCCGATAATTCGGTATTGTTAAGTGAAAAAGTAGTAATGACTGAATCGAGCGGCGTCACTTTTATCGGTAACGGAATTACTCTTGAAGAGGCGAGAGTAATAGCAATTGATCAGGCAAAAAGAGATGCTCTAGGCAAAGCAGGTACATATATAGAATCAAAATACAGGGTTGCATTTCGTTAGGTCGTATGGAAAGTCTGTCAGCAAATAGGAGACCGTTGTATGAAGGTTTTAAAAATATTCTTACTCGGATTGATCTTTTTGTCAATCATTGGTTGTAGCGATGATGACGATAATGATTCAGATACTGACAGTCACGGAGATCTTACTCAGTATGTTGGTAAATGGGACGGCGATCTGATCTTCACTTTTCCTGATCTGGGTACGGACAGCTGGGATTTCTGGGTAGATGTTAAGGCTGACGGAACAGTTAATGGTCAGTTGAAAATGACTATGCTGGTTAACCATTATCCGGTGGATTTCTTTTTGGACATGAGCGGAGAGTGCTGGGCAGAAAAGCCACCGTGGCATTTTTATGCAGAGTTTACGGACAATTCGGGTGATCTCGTTGAAGTTGATACGGCATATATGGGCGGTTCGATAGTTGACGGTAAGTTATGCGGCTGGTATTCTGAGGATAAGGAATTGACAGATCCTCCGGATAACACTATGACATTTATATTAGAGAAAGTAAAATAAAAAATGTAAAAAGAGGAGGCGGACAAATGAAAAAAGCGATTGGAAAAAGTATCTTTATAGAAATGATCTTGCTGCTTTTAACCATGGTCATTTTTGGTGGATGTTCCGATGACGATTCGGATACAGATGAACCGACGGTAGTTGCAACGGAAGTGTGGGAGAGTATAGTAGATGCTAATCCTGCAAATGTAGGTTCGTACACGCTTACAAAAAAATCAGACGGGATAATTTATGTAACCGGATCATGGAATTTTATTTATGGCGGTTCAGTTGTGAAATGCGTTTACGAAAGCGGTACTGCAAATGTACAACCGGATACAACACTCTTTTCATACACTGCTAAAGGGACTGCGACATATACAGCCGCACCGCCGGGATATCAAACTTCGCCTTTTACATTGAATATATTAGGTACTGCCCAAAGCGGAACATCTACAGGTACATGGAACATGTCTTTTACGACTTACGGGTGGCCGTCTAACGAAGCAGGGACATATATTTCAACACGAAAAAGCGGAACCGGAGTTACTAACTAAATTTGGGGAAGCAAAATGAAAAAAATAATGATGTTGATTGTGTTGATGCTGGTTTTGACGGGTTACTCTCAGGAACTAAGCATGATCTACCTGAAAAATGGTGATCAGATCAAAGGAAAAGTAATCGAAACTTTGACTAATCCTGAACCGAGTATCAGAGTTGAGATCTATGCGAGCGGATCGGTGATGACGATAAAATATGATGATGTTTTAAAGATTGAAGTTATTCCGCAAAGTAAATCAGGTTCGATAGGCTTGGGACTTGGTATTCCTTACGGGATGGTAGGCGCTAATGCAGAATTTAACCTGGCAGATAATTTCAGCCTGACAGGCGGAGCAGGTTCTGCATTCGGAGAAGGTTTTGCGTATTGTGTCGGTGCTCATTTATATTTTAGGGGGGTGGGAAATACATGGAGGCCGAGAATTTCCGCTTATTACGGAGTAAATGCATTCCTTGAAACTCTTGACGAGAATTTGGATTGGGAGTATGAATGGTATTCCGGTTTAAATATAGGCTTGGGTCAACAGTGGATGTGGGGAGAATCAAAGAATCACGGACTCAGTCTGGATCTTATAATAATTGCAACTTCCGGTGCGTTTGATGAAGCAGAAAGACTTGAAGATGAAGGGTATGAATTCGAAGATGGCGGTATAGTTAAAGTTGCCATAGGTTACAGGTACGGATTCTAAAAAAAAGCAAAAATTAAAGAGGTGAGAAATGAAAAGAATAGTATTAATGCTGATTATTTTTACTGCATTATACATGTATGCTCAGGAACAAAAAGATGTAATTACCCTTACAAACGGGAAGCAGATCGTCGGAAGAATCGTTGAAACTAATCCGGGAGAAAGCGTCAAAATAGAATCTAAAGGATTGATTTTTGATTTTAAATGGAGTGAAATTGAAAAGATAGAGAAACAAACTGAAGCATCAGGCATTGAGCCTGCTCAACCGGTAATTCGCGAAGCGGTGAATGTAAATACTGCTGTCCCAGTTGCAATCTCAGCGACACCGGTACAGAATGGAAACTGGTTCGGTTCATTTCAGGGCGGTGGCGGTTATTTCAGTTATGAAAATGATGATGAATTTAAAATTGCGAATGACACCAAAACAGTAGAATTTGACGGTTCTTTTGTACCGTCTTTTGGTTTGGCAGCAGATTGTATTTTTCCCGGTGATGTTGTAGCGGTTGGAGGCGCATTCAATATCTCATATATATCCGGTGAAAACAAAATCGGATATATTCCTTTATCGCAGTATCATGATTCTTATAGTGATTGGAATATTTATTTCGAGAATTTTAATGTCTCTTACGATGCAATACCAATTACATTAGATATTAAAATATCATTTTTACCTTATAAAGTTTTCTCTCCAAATTTTGGTATAGGCTTAAGTGTAATTAATTTATCCCAAAATTATAAGGGAAATAAAATTTATGAGACCACCTATGATGATGATCTGAATTTATCAATTGATGAAACTTTTTCGCAAACAATTAACGGATTACATCTTTTTGGCGGGTTCGATATAAATTTTAATAATTATGTTTCATTGACTACCTCTTTGGATTACAGCAGTGCCACAGCAAAGGAGAAAACTACAAATGTTCCGCATCGGGATGTAATTATCGGAAACGACGGGTATTATGAATATATCTTATACAGTGCGAAGATTGAATCTCCAGAAAACATATTTGCAGGCATGATGATTAAAGCAGGTCTAAAATTCAAAATAGGTGTGGATCAAGAAATTAAGTAAAAATTGGAGTTATAGTCATTATCACCAAGCCGTCACCCGACGGCTTTTTTTATTTTTGAAAATTAAAAAAAAATCTCTTGACAAAAGATGATTAATGTTATAATTTTAGAACGTGTGTATGAAAATGTATAAAAGTGGAGAAAATGAGCATATTCTCGGGTAAATACAAGTATTCACTGGACGAAAAAGGCCGTATAAACTTCTTAAAGATCCTTAAAAGATTCGGTATAGATAAGGAAAATAAAGAAGAGGTTTTCTACCTGATGAAAGATTATGTAAAGATCACTGGTTCCGACAGGCAATATCCTATATTCTATTTATATACTGAAACAGAATGGTCTGAATTTTCAAAACTACTGGAAAATGAATTTGACGATGACGAACTGTCTGCTTTCACAACTCAGTATTGCGATGAAACGACGATGGATAACATGCAGAGAGTATCATTCCCGAAAGAATTTCTGAATTATATCAACGCCTCAAAGAACCTGTTCATTCAGGGACTGGGCAACAAACTTCAGGTATGGTCGCAGGAAAATTTCGATCAGTATTCCGAAAATCTTACAAAAACCACAACAGCGAAAGATTATCACGGGTTATACAGCAAACTCAGAAAAAAATAGAAGATCATTAAAATAAAAAGAATTACTCCTCCGCTACTTCGGTAGCGGTTTGCATTTAAGGGATTTATATATAATGAAAGCAGTCAGTTATCACATACCGGTACTATTAAAAGAGACGATCGACATGCTTGTTATCAATAAACACGGTGTATATCTTGACTGTACTTTAGGCGGCGGCGGACATGCCAGAAAAATACTCGAATCAATAGAGCCTGACGGTTATGTTTTAGGAATAGACAGGGATAAACAGGCGATAGACCATGCATCAAGAGAATTGAGTTCTTTTAAAAATTTTAAAAGCGAGAATATTAATTTCGCAAGGATAAACGAACTTGAGCAGATAGTATTCGGCATGCAGTTCGACGGAATACTTCTTGACCTTGGTGTTTCCTCAAAACAGATAGATGATCCCGAAAGAGGATTTATGTATTCAGAAGACGGCGAACTCGATATGAGAATGGATCCTACACATGGAATATCAGCTTATGACATAATTAATTCGTACGGTTCAGTCGAGCTTGCTGATATTTTTTTTAAATACGGCGAGGAGAGAAACTCAAGAAAGATCGCAGAAAAAATAGTTCAGTACAGGGATAAAAAGAAGATAAGGACTACTGGCGAGCTCGCAGATATTATCGGTTCAGTATGTTCTAAAAATTTCAGAATAAAAACTCTGTCCAGGATCTTTCAGGCGCTGAGGATCGAAGTGAACAGGGAGCTTGATGAGCTTCTTACCGTTCTTAATTTCAGCATGAATATATTGAAACCGAACGGTAGAGTAGCGGTAATTTCGTATCATTCGCTTGAGGATAGGATAGTTAAGAAGTTCATAAATGAATATTCAACGGGATGCAACTGTCCGAAAGAACTTCCAAAATGCGTCTGCAACAAAAAACCGATAATAAGAAGCATTACAAAAAAAACTATCTGTGCGTCAGATGAGGAGATCAAAGCTAATTCAAGATCAAGAAGCGCAAAGCTTAGAATTTTTGAAAAAATTTAAAAAGGAGGACATAATGGCGTCCGAATTATATGCAAGGGGAAACGGTACAAAGACTCTGAATAACAGATTCAGAATTTTTAGGAAACTGTTAAAATTCCTGCCTCTGGTTTTCCTGTTCGCGGGATATGTTATACTTCAGGCTCAGGTAAAAACCGTTTACAGGAATAATGACGAGCTTGTTACACAGAAAAACATGCTTGCTGAAGAGCTTGAAAGACTGACTTCGGATTACGACAAAATGTTTTCGTACAGTGATATCAAGGAATTCGCGCAAAATGAGCTTTCGATGACCCATTCAGTAAAAAATCTGAGGACCTTCGCGGTGTTAGATACAGATGATATATTCAGTGCCCAAGAACTTATTAAGCTTCCGTCGCTGTTCGAAACGAATTTTGATCTGGCTTCTCTGGAGCCGGAAGAATCATCAATACCTTCCCAAGAGTAAATTAATGATTAAAAAGCGGCCCTCAAATATAAAATCTGAAAAGGTTTTGGAGAGTAAGAACAGATCGAGGGTGCTTTTTATAATAATACTCAGTCTTATTGTTTATATGGTTATTATTGCGAAACTGTATCAGGTTTCGGTGACGAACCATGATTATTATGTAAAAAAATACAAAGAACAGTCAAGAAAAAAGATAACAATATTCTCTCCGAAAGGATACATCTACGACCGAAAATACCATAAGCTCGCGGAAAACATAGGCTTTAACATGGCTTTCGGGATCAATACGAAATTCGTAAAAAATGAAAACGACTTGGCAGAAAGGATTTCCGCGATTACCGGGGATGACAAAGAGAAGTATCTGAAAGAACTTAATAAGAAGAACGGGTTCGTGTGGGTCGCGGACGATCTTACAGAGAAAGAAAGACTTCAGGTACTTAACATCCTGAATGAAGATGAAAGTTCGGCGGCATCGTTCAAAGTTACGCCGAACAGGATCTACCCGCAGGGAAAAACGGCAGGTCAAATTTTAGGCTACATCGATATTGACGGGAAAGGCCTCAGCGGAATAGAGAAGGAATATGAAAATCATCTTTCAGGAAAGGACGGTTGGGAATATATTTTTAAAGACGGGAAACAAAAAAAGTCGTTCGGTACAGAAATTAACAGGCGTGATCCGGTTCCTGGAAACTGTGTCGTGCTGACGATCGATGATAACTATCAGGCGATTGTCGAAGACGAGCTTGCTAAAGCTGTTGTTGAATGGAAAGGGCAGAAAGGAGTGGCTATCGTTATGGAACCGAGGTCGGGAGAAGTACTTGCTATGGCGAGTTACCCGGATTTTGATCCCAACAAACCTGGAGATTATGACCCTTTTGCCAGGAAAAACAAGGCCATTACAGATTTTTATGAACCCGGATCCACATTTAAAAGCCTGTCGGCCGCGATCCTGTTCGAAGAAGGCCTTGTTAATGAGAACGATATGTTCATGTGCAGTAATAAGGGTTATAGAATAGGAAGATTCACGATAAAAGATTCTCATAAGAATCCTGTGGAAATGATGAGTTTTAAAGATGTGATAGCAAACTCCAGCAATATCGGAACTTTACAGGCATTATCAAGATTAGATAAAAACACTTATTATGAATATCTAAGGGATTTTGGCTTCGGTAATAAAACTGAGATAGGGCTTACCGGAGAGGTCAAGGGATATTTGAGAAAAGTTAAATCATGGTCGCAGACAACGATGCCTACAATGAGTTTCGGACAGGGTATAAGCGCAACTCCGCTTCAGCTTGTTACGGCGTATTGTGCAATAGCCAACGGCGGTTATCTTGTAAAGCCTATGATAGTAAAGGGGATTATCGACCAGGAGAACAGGATAGTCGAAAAGTTCGAACCGCAAACGGTAAGAAAAGTGATAAGCGCTGGTGCCGCATCAAGGGTCAGGGAACTCCTCAGGTATGTCGTTGTGAACGGAACAGGATCAAATGCGGATATACCGGGATTAAAGATAGGCGGAAAGACGGGGACTTCACAAAAAGTTACCGACGGAAAATATTCAAAAAACGCTTATGACGCAAGTTTTATAGGAATGGTGCCTTACGATGATCCGAAGCTCGTATGTTATGTGATGATCGACTCGCCGAAAGGCTGCATTTACGGGGGAACTGTCTGCGCTCCGGCTTTCAGGAATATCGTTCAGCGTATTTATGACGATAACCGGTCAAAATCCTACGCGGATAACGTTAAAGGCATAAAAATGATAGAAGTTCCGGATCTGACAGGTATAAAAACCGGCGAAGCGGAAAAGATACTTAAACAAAAAGGCATATTATTCAAAATAGAAAATGAGGAAGAGACGATAGCTTATCAGTCAAAAGCTCCGTTCAGCCTGATAAAAGAAAAGGAGCTACTGGTATTGTCAGGCACAGCAAAAAACATCAGGAAAGATGAGAAACTCGAACTTACTCCTTCCGCTGTTAATTTATCGGTAAGAGAAGCCGTAAAACTTCTTCACTCTCTCGATATCGAGACGGTGATTATAGGTAAAGGAACCGTCTATAAGCAATCGGATATAATAAAAGATCAAATAAGCGGCACAGACAGATGCAGTCTATACTGCAGGCTGCCTGAACTGGAAAAACCAAAAGTACTAGCGGAAAAAGAATAGAATGAAACTTAGCGTTATACTAAATAAGATAAAATATTCAGATCTGAAAAATTTTCAGGACCGGGAAATAGCACATGTTATTTCTGATTCCAGAGAGAAGTTTAAAGATTCTATTTTTATTGCCGTCAAAGGGCTGACGAGCGACGGTGCGGATTTCGCCTCCGATGCCGTTAATTCTGGGGCTGTAGCCGTGATCTATGAAACTGAGATAAAGAAAATGCTTCCTGGGATTACATATATAAAGGTAGAGAATTCCAGGATAATTCAATCGGCGGTCGCGGGAAGTGTTTATTCAGAACCTGCCCGAAAACTAAACTTAACGGGGATTACCGGAACGAACGGAAAAACATCCACTGCCTATATTTACAGGCATATTCTTCAGCAGAACAAAATAAGATGTTGTCTCCTGGGCACTACCGAGTATGATCTCGGAAGGAGATATTTCATCCCCTCGAGAACAACTCCCGATGCAGTATTTCTTCAGAGATATTTTAAAGAGATCGCTGATTCGGGGATAAAGCATGCCGTAATGGAAGTATCTTCGCATGCATTAAGCTTGAACAGGGTAGAAGATATAATGTTCGACAGGGCGGTTTTTACTAATCTTACACAGGATCATCTCGATTTTCACAAGACCATGGGCGAATATGCCGATGCAAAATCAACGCTTTTTTCTAAACATCTGAAGCAGGGCGGTCTTTCGGTCATCAATATTGACGATCCGCATTCAGGCATTTTTATAAATGCTGCCGGCTATAAAGTGATGACATTCTCCGAATCGGGAAAAGCTGCCGATCTGATGATCAAAAAAGTATCTTATTATGATGAAGGCATGGAAATAGCGTACCTCTGCGGAAATACAGAATTTGCTGTCAAAACAAACTTGAACGGAAGGTTTCAGGCATTCAATTCGGCAGCCGCAATCCTTTGCGCGCTCGATCTGGGACTCAAGGCAGAAGATATAGTTGAAGCCTTTAAAACACCGGTGTATATTCCCGGCAGAATGGAAAAAGTATATGATAATAAATTCCAGATCATAATCGATTATGCCCACACCCCCGATGCTCTTGAAAGGGCGATAAGAACTATAAGAGAGTTCAAAACAGGAAAACTGATAACAGTTTTCGGATGCGGAGGTAACAGAGACCGTGAAAAGCGTCCTGTTATGGGCAGGATATCTTCAGAAAATTCAGATCTGACAATAGTCACGAGCGATAATCCGAGGGACGAAGATCCGGACAGCATTATTAAAGAGATTACAGCAGGGATAACTTCAGGATCATTCGAGATCGAAAGCGACAGAATAACCGCAATTAAAAGAAGCATAGAGCTTGCAGAGAAGGGAGATGTGGTACTTATCGCGGGTAAAGGACATGAAAATTATCAGGAAATAAAAGGGGTAAAATATCCTTACTCCGATGCAGATGTAATAAAAAACTTAACAGGGCGGACAAATGGTTAAATTGTCAGAACTTCTAAATGCGCCCGGAATAGAAAGATTCGAAAATATTGATAAGGATATTTTTGTAACCGGAGGCAAGACAGATTCAAGGCTGATCACGCCCGGCGACTTATATTTTGCCCTGAGGGGACAGAACTCGGACGGTCATGATTTTATTACTCAGACATACGAAAAGCGGATGTGCGCGACTGTTGTCAATTCCGGATATGCCAACAGCGATAATTTCCCGGTTATTTATAGCGAAAATGTTGAGAAAACCCTGGGCGGAATGTCAAAGATATGGAGAAGTAAGCATAAAGCGAAGGTAATCGGAATAACCGGAACCAACGGAAAAACAACTACAAAAGAAATACTGTCCGGAATACTTTCTGAAAAATTCAGGATAGTTTCAACATTCAAAAATTACAATAACCAGATAGGTGTGCCTTTAACGCTTTTCTCTATCAAAGAAGATACAGAGATCGCTATTGTTGAACTTGGAACGAACCATTTTGGAGAGATAGAATACCTTTCTGATATTTCAGATCCCGATATAGGTATAATAACAAATATTGGAGAAGGGCATCTCGAGTTCTTCAAAGATAAAAAAGGGGTTTTTAACGAAAAAAAGAATCTTTTCGAGTATCTGAATGTAAAGGGCGGAAAAATATTCGTTAATATTGACGATGAGTATTTAAAATACTGGAACGAAGGTAAAATTACTACATTCGGATTTTCAGGCGAACCGGATATTAAATTCGAGGACATAAAGATAAACGATATGGGATATCCCGAATTCAACTTTAAAGGAACAGCTACTGTTTTTAATGTTCCGGGCAGGCTGAATCTGAAAAATGCTCTCGCAGCAGCTTCGATAGCGTATGAACTCGGGATGACAACGGAAGAAATATCCGCCGCGCTCGGTTCATATACGCCGGCAGATAAAAGGTATGAACTTGTTAAATACAGCAATTCGCAGGTAATAGTGGACTGCTATAATGCAAATCCCACATCAATGGAGAATTTTCTGCTTGATATTTCTTCAATGGGTAAGAGCTTTATCGTAATTCTGGGAGATATGCTTGAACTTGGCTCTGCATCAGCAGCATCGCATTTACGCATAGTCAGTCTTGCTGAAAGCCTGGGATTTTCAGCAGTGCTGCTTTACGGCGATGAAATGAGATCAGCTTTCGTCAAAAAAAAATACAGCAGTTCGGTATTGTTCTTTGACAGCTTTGACAAGCTGAAAACGAAGTTTCAGGAGATCTCTGAAAATGGAACAAGGATAGCCGTGAAAGGTTCACGGGGAATGAAACTTGAAAAATTAATGGAAGAATAGACCATGTTCGCGAAATCAACAATTGAAGACGGCACAAAATACGATTTCTTTCTCCTTACAACGGTTTTGATACTGCTTGTTTTCGGGTCGATAATGGTGATGAGCGCCGGATCATTTATCGCTGCAGAAAAATTCAATAATGAGAATTACTTTATCACAAGCCAGATCAAGAACGCTCTGATCGCGCTCGCCGCGCTCATAACAGGAATGCTGCTGAATTATAAAATCTATAACAACAAATATTTTATGTATATAGGTATGGCTGTTACCGTCCTTTCACTCGTTTACCTGCTTGTTTCAAACCACGGTGACAGTATAAAAGGCGCGAAAAGATGGATTTTCGGGTTTCAGCCATCTGAAATCGCAAAGAACATGATAGTATTCTATTTCGCTTACAGTCTTAATAAATACAGGGCTGAACTGGAGAAATTTCTTAAAGGATATGTATTTCATCTCGGTATTCTTTGCGCTATAGTCGGGCTTGTATTTCTGCAGCCGGCATTTTCAACATCGATGATGATTTTTGCGATCGGATACGCAATGTTCTATATCGGCGGAATGAAAATGAAGCATCTTTTCTCGTCGCTGATACTATTGATCCCGGCAATAATCATTATCGCTATTATGCAGCCCTATAGAATGGACAGGATCAAAACATTTTTCGATCCGAGCGTGGATACATCAGGAAAAGGCTGGCAGGTCGAACAATCGCTTCTCGGATTCGGGAACGGAGGGATCGCCGGGGTCGGTCTGGGTGAGTCAAGACAGAAGGAGTTCTACCTTCCTGAACCTCACAACGATTTTATATTCTCTATAATCGGTGACGAGCTGGGACTTATCGGAACTGTTCTTCTAATTGGGGTTTATATTATAATAATGCTCAGAGGGTTCAGGATCGCATCTAAAGCTCCGGATTATTACGGTTTTATCCTTGCTTCGGGGATTACGCTCACTATTCTGATATACTCTTTGTTCAATATGTGTATCACCCTCGGCCTTGTGCCGCCTACCGGACTGCCTCTTCCTCTTGTAAGTTACGGCGGCACATCTCTCATAATGACAATGTACAGTATCGGAGTGCTCTTGAACATCTCATATAAAAGTAAACATACGGACATGAAAGTTGATCAGTCTTAAAGAAAATATGAAGATCCACTTTATCGGCATAGGAGGGGCAGGTATGATTCCCCTTGCAATACATTCAAAGCTGAAAGGATTTAAAGTCTCGGGTTCTGATCTGAGCTCGGAAAATTTTCATATACTGAGAAATGAAGGAATATACCCTGAAAAAGGGCACGGACAGGTAGAAAATGATGTCGATCTTGTAGTTTACAGCTCGGCTGTCAAGGAGGAAAATTCTGAATATCTGTCGGCTAAAAAGAATAATATTCCTGCGATAAAACGGGCAGAGTTCCTCGGGCTTATAACAAAAGAAAGCCATGCAGTTCTGGTTAGCGGTTCGCACGGGAAAAGCACAACAAGCACTATGCTTGCTGATATGCTTAACAATTACCCGGAAATAAACGCTACGGCTCTTATAGGCGCAGAAACCGTCAGTATGAATTCCAACTATTATAAAGGAACAGGCAATCATATAATCCTGGAAGCTGACGAATACGACAGAAGTTTTCTGAAAATGTATCCCCAGGATCTGATAATTCTGAACATTGATGACGATCATATGGATATTTACGGTGATATCAACGGATTAAAAAGCTGTTTCGGAGAACTCATATCAAAACTTAACGACAGATCGATCCTGGTATATAACGGAGATGATGAAGCTACTATTCAGACGGCGGGGGCATATGAAGGAAAAAAGGTCAGCTTTGGAATTTCAAACAAAAGCGATTACAGCGCATCAAATATAAAATTTATGAACTTTCATACAGAGTTCGACCTGACCAAAAACGGGCAGATCATAGCGACATTAAGATATTTTTACTCGGGAATGCTAAATGTTTATAATATGCTCGCTTCCGCCGCCCTTATCTCTGAATACGGAATAGAAGGTGAAAAAATAGCTGAGCTTGCTTTAAATTTTAAAGGCGTCAAGAGAAGGCAGGAGATAATTTACTTGGACGGTAATTATATTCTTATTGATGATTACGGGCATCACCCTTCAGAAGTTAAGAACTCTCTTGAAAATCTGCGCCTGAATCATAAAGGAAGGATGATCGTGCTGTTCCAGCCTCATCTTTATTCAAGAACAAAATATCACTCAAAAGCTTTTGCGGGTAGTTTTCACGATGCGGATATTGTTTTTATATCACATATTTACCCGGCAAGAGAAAAGTTCGATCCTTCAGTTTCAAGCAAGAACATTTATCTTGATATGAACGAAGAAGAGAAGAAAAAAACAACGGTATTCGATAGTTTTGAAGATCTTTATCTTGTGCTTGAAAGAGAAGTCAGGCCGGGTGATCTTGTTGTAAGCATGGGCGCGGGTGAAATAAACAAAATTCTTTACAGGTTAAAAAAAGAACTGGTCAAGAATGAAAATAATTGAAAAAATAAAAAAAGCTGTCATGGCGGTCAAGCTTGATGAACCGATGAGTATGCACACTTATTATAAGATCGGCGGACCTGCACGTATATATGCGGCACCTGCGGACATTTCTGAACTTTCATCACTGATCAGTATCTGCGAAATAAATAAAATGGAATATTTTATTATCGGGAACGGTTCAAATATTTTAGTATCTGATCAAGGGTTTGACGGATGCGTGATAGACATGTCGGCAAACATGAAGAATTTAAGCGTATCCGGCGAAATAATTACAGCGGATGCGGGCTGCACTATGAATAAAGCGGCCAAAACCGCGCTCAAAAATTCGCTTACAGGATTAGAAGAGCTCGCAGGAGTGCCCGGGACGGTGGGCGGTGCTTTGATCATGAATGCTGGCTGCTACGGAAAAGAAATATCGGAATTTGTTCATGAAGCAATGATCTTAAAAAACGGTTCGGTTATGCGTATCAGCAGGGACCGTATGGTTTTCGGTTACAGGCAGTCAAACCTTCGGGGAATGACAGTTGTTTCAGTTGTTCTTAAGCTTAATAAAGGAATAAAATCTGAAATTGAAGATAAAATGAAAGAGATCACGGATAAAAGAAAGCTGAGTCAGCCGATCCATCTGCCGTCGTGCGGTTCGGTTTTCAAAAGGCCTAAGGGTAATTATGCGGGAAAACTTATTGAGGAGTGCGGACTTAAAGGCAGGTCAGTGGGTGGTGCTATGGTGTCCAATATGCATTCCGGGTTCATCGTAAACACTGGAAATGCAACGGCCGGGGATGTTTTAGAGCTTATAAAAATTATTAAGAACGAGGTTTACAAAAAGTTTAATATCATGCTTGAGGAAGAAGTTATATTCGTAGGATTTAAAGGGGAAGGGTTAATATGAATTTTCTGAAAAATCTCTATTTTAAAGTCAAGATCGTATTTATGTGGCTGATCGCTGTCTCGTTTTGCATTTCTCTTATTGCGGGCATCATAATCGCGGTAATAAATTATAATAAAACAAATATATTCGATCTTAAAAAGATAATCGTCAGGAACGAAAATCTACTCGAGCCTTCACAGGTTATCGTTATATCGAAGATCAAAAAAGGTATCAGGATAATGGATATAGACAGAGCTTCGGCGGTAAAACAGCTGAACGATTCTCCGTATATTGAATCCTCAAAGATAACGCTGGTATATCCGGCCACTGTCATAATAGATATAAAGGAAACCGAACCTCTCGCTTTTGTAAAAAATGAAGGAGAGCTGTTTTATGTTGACCGTGAAGGAAAAATCCTGTGCAAGGTAAAACCCAGAAGCGGGTATGATCTTCCCGTCATAAATTCCTGCGTTTCTGCCGAACTTGTAGAATTTTTGAATATCTCGCTTGAAAAAAGCCCTCTAATGTACCATCAGATATCTGAAGCGGAATACACCGAAAAAGGTATAGAGCTTTATCTGAACAAATCAAGTACTAGGATCATTATCGGAGAAGAGGATTTCCATAAAAAAATAGTTGTTCTGGAAAATTTCTTAAAAGAGGAATATAACAGTATTCCGTTCGGAAAAGTTGATTATATAGATCTGAGGTTTGACGATCAGGTCGTTTTGAGAGAGTTCAAGCTTGCTGATAAACAATACGGAGAGATGTGATGTACATACTGGGAATAGATCTCGGAAGTAAATATATAAAAGCTGCATTATGCGTTAAAGATGCGGAAACGGATGATATCACTGTTCTCAAATTATTTAAACTGCCGCATAAAGCTTCAAAACAGGGTACGGTTACCGATGTTGTGAAAGCCAAAGAAGCTTTCGGAACCCTTATGGACAAGCTGAAACTGGAATTCTCGGAACAGATCGATTACTTTGTACTGTCGATATCGGGAGATAATGTTAATTCGTATTCCGGAACATCAACCATACCTTTATGGAAGCAGGAGAACGAGGACAGAAGGGTAAAGATAACTAAAAACCATGTGAATGAAGTTCTCAAAGCCGCAAAGATGACAGCTTATAATAAAGATGATAAGGTTGAGCTTCATTCAATACCGCAGGAATATCAGATAGACGATCAGCCTGCCACGCAGAATCCTATAGATATGTACGGCGTCAAGCTAAGAAGCAGCGTTTATGTTATTCAGACCGATAAATCGAATATGGAAAACCTGACAAGCATTCCTGAAAGCTACTCAATAGATAATCACAGGGTGGTCTTCGCGCCTCTCGCGACAGCGGAAGCAGTGCTTGATGAGGAAGATAAAGAGGCGGGCGCGATCGTGATCTCGCTCGGGGATCAGACAACCGAACTGGTGGTCTATCTTAACGGGATATTGAGAATGGCTAAAGTAATACCTTTCGGTTCGGGTAACATAACAAAGGATCTGAAAATATTATTAAAAACCGATTATGCTACGGCAAACGCAATAAAAAAAGAAAATGCCAATGCTTTTTCAAAGGATGCAAGCCCGGAAAAGATCATCGAAGTGCCGAACTCTTCCTCCCAGAAAAACGAATATACCGAGGAGCATATTTCAAAGATCACTGAAGCAAGACTGAAAGAGATCTTTGATTTTGTAACGAGAGAAATCTATAAGGGTTCGTATCAGAGGCAGATACATTCACCGGTGATCATAACAGGCCCGGGAAGCAGGCTGAACGGAGCCGATAAGCTGTTTTCTGAGATAAACAATTCAAGGACAGTAAAGGGAAAAGTAACAGGTGTCAAAGGTAAAAATGAAGATTTTACGGAAGACTATTTTACGGCTATCGGGCTTGTAAAATACGCAATTAGGAACGATATATTCGGCGAAGACGAAGAATTAGGGAAAAAGAAAAAAATATGGGACAGATTGAAAAAATTTGTTTCCGACCTGACTTGATAAAAAATATAAACGGAGGATATAATGTCAACTATGGTTTTTGAATTCGACAATGAGATCAAAGGGAGCGCGAAGATCAAAGTACTCGGTGTCGGCGGCGGAGGCTGTAATGCCGTGGACAGCATGATAGACATGGGATTGAAGGGTGTCGAATTTATAGCTTTGAATACGGACGCGCAAGCGCTTCAGCTGTCCAAAGCCAATACAAAGATTCAGATAGGAACGGCGACCACAAAAGGGCTCGGAGCTGGGGCAAATCCCGACATAGGCCGTCAGGCTATGGAAGAGGACAGGGAAAAGATGGTCAACCTTCTGTCTGATGCGGATATGGTTTTTATAGCTGCGGGAATGGGCGGAGGAACTGGAACCGGAGCGGCCGGAGTTCTGTCAGATATAACGAGTGAGCTTGGGATTCTTACTGTCGCTATCGTTACAAAACCGTTCAAATTCGAGGGTTTAAAAAGGTACGCCAATGCGGAGAAAGGGATCCAGAAATTAAAAGAGAATGTCGATGCGCTTATAATCGTTCATAACCAGAGGCTGGCGCAGTCAACGACAGATCCTACGACTTCAATTAAAAAAGCGTTCCTTCAGGTGGATGAAGTTCTTTATAAGGCTGTCAGAGGCATAGCCGACTTGATTACCGTCAGAGGTCTGATAAATCTTGATTTCGCTGATATTAAAACGATAATGAAAGGCATGGGCGATGCCATGATGGGCGTCGGGGAAGCCGAAGGCGAACACGCCTGCATAGAGGCTGCACAAACTGCAATTCAGAGCGCTCTCCTTGAAAATATTGATATTAAAGGCGCAAAAGGTATCCTTGTAAACATATGCGCCAACGAAGAGCTGTCACTTTTCGAGGTGGATCAGGCAATGGAACTTATCTATGACGCAGCCGGAACTACGGATGTCAATGTAATTTTCGGGGTGGTTACCGATAATGATATGAGAGATAAAGTGAGGGTGACTGTCATAGCTACAGGATTTGATTCGGGCATGAGAAAGGAAAAGAGGACCGAGTACGAAAAAATGAGCTCAATTAAGGATGTTAAAGCTACAGATCCGGAAAAGGAACTGGTGGCAGTTATGAAGAACGGAAAATTCCAGCACGACGATTATGAAGTGCCGGCATTTTTAAGAATGAACAAGGATTAGAATGCTTAATCTTAATGAGAGCGAGATAATTAAAAGATTTATTGATCATTTTCGATCGAAAGCGGATTCGATTTACGGACTAAACCTTTCGGTTAAGAATTTAAAGATAGATAAGCCTCAGCCCACACCAGAATTCAAGGAATTCAAGAATGGTATTAATTCGTCGAGGACAGAAGTTAATTTTGACCTTGCGGGCTGGAAAAGTTATGCCGAGGACGGTATTAAGAGCTTTATGCAGTCCCTTCTCGAAGATGACGATGCTTTCGCCCCGATCATAGGGCTTGATGTTTATGAGGTTCAAAACAAGGGTAAGACATCTGTCAATATGTTTTTTTCAATGGTCTATACGGGATACGAGATCACTTCGGACGATAAAGTTGTCTCTGACATAAAAAAAGGCGCGATCAGTAAAGAAGATATTATCGGTGAGATCGAGATCAGGCTGTCCGAAATTTACACTCTTCTGAAAAAACTGAGGAGCTGATATGTACGAAATAATCGTTAAACATCATTTTTCATCTGCGCACAAGCTGATCAATTACGACGGCGAGTGCAAGAATCTTCACGGGCACAACTGGAAGGTAAAGGTATTCGCCCGTGCCGAGGAACTTAATAATATCGGCATTTCGCTGGACTTTAAAGAGTTTAAGAAAATAGCGAGGGATGAAATTGATAAATTTGATCATGTTTTTCTTAACGAACATCCGAGTTTTACGGGCATCAATCCCACGGCTGAGAACATCGCACGGATACTCTTTCAGGACATCTCAGAGAAAGTCAACGACGGCAATCTGAAGATCCACATGATCGAGGTCTGGGAGTCGGATAACAACGGGGTTCGGTACTTTCAATAATGAAAAAATTACAGATGCTTATATTTGTACTGATCGCAGTATCATTTGCGGTTACGCTCAAAGAAGTCTATGACGCTGCAGGACCCGACGGTAAATACGATAAGGTTTTAAATCTCGAAAAAGGCAGGCTTTACACAGGTGGTCTTTCTCTCGGGTGGTATTATAATCCGCTGACATTCGCTTTCGATACGCTTGAAGAGAAAAGCGTAAAGATCAACGGAAACGGAGCTATGATTGATCTGAAAAACTCGGTCATTCATATAGCTTACACGGACAGCATCCTGGATATTGACAGCTGCGTGATCATAGGCGGGACATTAAGATATACCGGAACTCCGTCAGGGGATGGTAATTATGTGATACCGCACGGAACGGTAAAGAATGTTACATTCTACAAACCCGTGGATTTCGGCATCAGGATGGAGGGAGCGGGCGAGAATATGTATTTATACAGAAATCTGGTATCTGAATGCATCTCAACCGGCGGCGATTTTCCGCAGTATGATTCTTTCCCTGCGGAGATGGTGCGTACAGGAACCAGCATTTCATTCTCCATATTTGACTGGTACGGTTTTCCGGGCGTCTATGAGAACTGGAGCTATAATCCCGCTTTTCCCGGAGAGCCTCTCGCAGACTTTTCTATGCTCTGAGAGTACGGATGAGGAATGCCCACGCCGTGGGCGGATGCCGGTTCGGCACCTTACAATAACATAACAGAAACAGATCCGATGATCTCGGACCCCGAAAATTTTGATTTCAGGCTTGATCCCGATTCACCTGCAAAAGGTTACGGCTGCGAAACTTTTCTGATGCCGGACGGAGTTAAATCCGAAACTGAAAATGTTTATCCTGTAAAACTTACGGGCGGCAAGATCAAGCTTGGAGGCGCTGTATTAGAGAACACTTTGGTTAAGGCCGATACTGCGGAAGTTCTTGACGATATCTTTGTCCTAAACGGTGCGACTCTGAATATTTCTGCCGGAACCATAATGCAGTTTAAGGGACCGTACGCAATCTTCGTCGAAGGAACTCTTATGGCGGAAGGTACGGCTGAAGAGAGAATAATCTTCACTTCATTTGAACCGGATCCCTATGACGATTTTACATCGAACAAGAGTTCCTGGAGAGGGATCATCTTCGATAAAACCCTTTCAACCGGCGACAGCTCAATATTCCGTTACTGCGTGTTCGAATACGCAAAATCAATAAGCGAGGCAATGGACAGACCGTCGGATTATTCGGGCGGAGCTATGTTTTCCAATAACTTCGCAAAAATAAAGATCGAGAACTGTATTTTCAGGTATAATGCGGCAATTTTCGGAGCAGCAATAACGCTTTTCAATAATTCGAATCTTTCGATAAACAACAGCCTGTTCTACGAAAATTATGCAAAGATCAACGGTTCTGTTTTATGCGTGATCAATTCCTACCCGTTCATATACAATAATACAATGACGGACAACAAATTATCTGCTTATGATGGAAATTATCAGCCGGGCGCTATTTTTACTTTCAGATCAAAACCGTTCCTGGCCAATAATATAATCAGAAGAAGCCATACTTTCACTTCGCCGCAGGTACATTACGCCAAATCTCAATTCACATTCAACAACAACATAGGGGGCATCTCAGGCTACAACGGCAACATTGATGACGATCCCGCTTTTCTGGGCTCACAGATATTCCCCGGAATTCTTTCCGAAGTCTCTCCCTGCATAGATAAAGGCGGGGACTATGATCTCGAACAGCCGCAATACGACTTGATCGGCAATCCGAGGGTGTCCAACGGGACAATTGACATGGGCGCTATTGAGTTTGTGCCTGATAACAGTATATCTACAGTGCCTGAAAAATTACAAATGCTCCACATATATCCCAATCCCGCGAACCCTTCGGCGAGGATCACTTTTACTGCTGCGGAGGCTTCATCAGCCCAAATACTCATTTACGATACGACCGGAAAGCTGGCAGGTAAATTTACTTTTGCGAACGCCGTCAAGGGCAGCAACAGCTATGATCTGAAGACGGAAAAACTGTCCGCCGGTCTTTATATAATAAAAGTCGTCACTCCGGGTCTTATATCGCAGGGAAAGTTCCTTCTGCTAAAATAAAACGAAATAATAAATAAATTCTCCGTTGACTTGACACCCTGTCAGAACTATATTCCTAATGTTGTAAATACAGTAAGTAAAGAGAGTTTTCGCGTAATGTGCATTCAATCGGAAGCGACTTTAGAGAAAAAACTCATCGAACAGCTTGAAATTCAGGGCTATGAAAAGATCATTCTGCATGATGAAAAAGATCTTATTTCGAATTTTAAGACGCAATTGGAAAAGCACAACAAGACTATTTTTTCAAAAGCAGAATTTAATAAAATACTTAATCACTTAGACGGTGGAACCATCTTCGAGAAATCGAAAAAGCTCCGGAATAAATTCGAGCTTTATAAAGATGACAGCACTCTTTCATACATAGAATTTTTTAACACCGAAGAATGGTGCAAGAACGAGTTTCAGGTTTCAAGCCAGATAAACATGGCGGAAAGGTACAAGAACCGCTACGATGTTACTATCTTGATAAACGGGCTTCCGCTCGTTCAGATCGAACTTAAAAGGCGCGGGATAGAACTTAAAGAGGCATTTAATCAGATATGCCGCTACAAAGATCATTCGTTCAGAGGTCTCTTTTTATACCTCCAGCTTTTCATCATCTCGAACGGGGTCAACACAAGATATTTTGCGAACAACAGAACGCTTAATTTTAAGCAGAGCTTCTGCTGGACGGATGAAAAGAACGAAAAATTCAACAGGCTGAACGAATTCGCCGATATTTTCCTGGAAAAATGCCATCTCGCCAAGATCATTTCAAAATATGTTGTCCTGAATGAATCCGATAAATTTTTAATGGTGCTCAGGCCATATCAATATTTTGCGGCTGAAAAGATAATCAAGCGCGTAGCCGGTAAAGTTGACCGCAACGGCTACATCTGGCACACGACCGGCTCCGGCAAAACGCTCACTTCATTCAAGGCGAGCCAGATACTGACCGCCGACAAGGATGTTGACAAGGTCGTCTTTGTCGTTGACAGGAAAGATCTCGACTTCCAGACAATGAAGGAGTTCAACAAATTCTCAAAAGGCTCGGTTGATGCGACTGACGACACCATAATGCTCGTTAAACAGCTTTCAGACGAAAAGACGAAGCTTATCATTACAACGATCCAGAAGCTCAACAATGCGGTCAGCAGGGTCAAATTCAACAATAAGCTCGGCGATGTATCTAATAAGCGCATAATATTTATTTTTGACGAATGCCACAGGAGCCAGTTCGGCGAAACGCACAAAAGGATCAAGGAATATTTCAAGAACAGGCTTTTCTTCGGCTTTACGGGCACTCCGATATTCGAGGAGAACAGCGTCGGGTTTACGACTACGAAAGATCTTTTCGGGTCATGCCTGCACAAATATATCATCAAGGACGCGATAGATGACGATAACGTGCTCGGTTTTTCCGTCGAGTACTATTCCACTTTCAGGTCAAAACTTCTAAAGGAAGAGAACGGGGATGATCTCGATGTGGATGAAATGGATAAGGTCAAAGGCATCAACAAGGATGAGGTGTTTTCAGCGGATGTCAGGCTGTCCAACATAGTTGATTTTATTATTAAGAATCACGACAGAAAGACTTATAACAAGGAATATAACGCGATTTTCGCGGTGAGCTCGATTGATACGCTTTTAAAATACTATGAGCTTTTCAGGAAGAAAAAGCATAACTTAAACATAGCGACAATCTTTTCATATCAGGCGAACGAGGAGCTTGAGGATCAATACGGCAACCATAACGAGAGAGAGAACTGGAGCATGGTGGCTGAGGAGAGAGCACCTTACGGCGATAAGCAGGTTCACTCGAGAGAAAAGCTCGATCTGATCGTGAATGATTATAACAAAACCTTCAAGACTAACTTCGACCTGAACAAGGACAACGGCTTCAACGCATATTTTGTGGATGTTTCCAAAAAGGTGAAGGAAAAGAAGATAGACATTCTGCTTGTTGTCAACATGTTCTTAACGGGATTCGACAGCGTTTATACCAATACTCTGTATGTGGATAAGAACCTGCGCTATCACGGGCTTATTCAGGCATTTTCGAGAACGAACAGGGTGCTTGGGGAAAAGAAGAAATACGGTAATATCGTCTGCTTCAGAAATCTCAAAAAGAGAACGGACGAAGCGATAGTTTTATTCTCCAATCCCGATGCTATTGAAACCGTTTTAATGAAAGCCTACACGGAATACGCGGAAGATTTTAACAAAGCTCTCGAGGATCTGAAAAATATCACGCCGACAATAGATTCGGTTGACAAACTTGAAGGCGATGAGCAGAAAGCGCTTTTCGTCAAAGCTTTCAGGAACCTTTTACGGATCATGAACAGGCTTGTGACCTTCACCGAATTCAAATATGACGATCTGACCATTTCAAGGCAGGAATTTGAGGATTACAGGAGCAAATACTTAGACATTCGCGATGAAACGAAAGATCATGACAGGGAATCGATCTTAAAAGACCTTGATTTTGAAGTCGAACTTGTGCGCAGGGACGATATAAATGTGGATTATATCTTAAAGCTGTTAAAAGACCTCGACATGAATGATTCCGGATTTGTTAAAGATGTGGAATTTATCTTAAAGACCATGGAAGGCTCCGACGAACTCCGCAGCAAGCGCGAACTGATCGAAAGGTTCATTAAGGAAAACCTGCCGGAATTAGGCACAGACGCGAATGTGGAGGAAGAATTCGACAAATTTATCTCCGTCGAAAAGGAAAAAGAGATAGGGGAGATGATAGAAAAGGAAAAGCTCAACAAAGAACTCGTTTACGCAGTGGTCGAGGAATATGAATTTTCAAACAAATTCCAGCGCGATAAGATCAAATCGGCACTCGTCGGCAATCTTAAACTCTCGGAACGGAAAAGAAAGATCGAACAATTGGAAAACAGCATAGAAAGCATCGTGAATAAATATAAATGGTAGGCAATAAATGACAAAGCAGAAGCTCGAACGGAAATTATGGGACATAGCGGACACTTTACGCGGAAATATGGGTGCGGATGAATTCAGGGACTATATTCTCGGCTTTATTTTTTATAAATTCTTATCGGAAAAGATAGAGAAATTCGTTTCAGATGAGCTGAAATCGGACAAATTGAGCTTTGAAGAGGCTATGAAGGATAAAGAGCTTTCGCATGACCTGAAAGAGGAATGTATCGAAGATATGGGCTTTTTTATCATACCGACAAACTTATTCAGCAGGATATCGGAAAGGGCTAAGAACAGAGAGTTTATTATTGAAGATCTCGGCCGTGCTTTAAAATCGGTAGAGGAAGCCACCATCGGGCATAAGAGCGAGGAGGATTTCGCGGGGCTTTTTGAGGATGTCGATCTTACTTCGACAAAGCTCGGAAGAACGGTTGAGCAGAAGAACAAGCTGATTTCGGAAGTTATCAAGCACATAGCGGAAGTTGATTTCAGGCTTGAGGACACGGAGGCGGATGTTCTCGGCGACGCTTATGAATATCTGATCTCACAATTCGCGAGCGGAGCGGGAAAGAAAGCGGGAGAGTTCTATACGCCCCAGCAGGTATCAAAAATACTGGCAAAGATAGTCACTACGGGCAAGACAAGGCTGAAATCTGCATACGATCCCACATGCGGCTCGGGATCTTTACTTTTGAGGGTATCGAAGGAATGTAAAGTATCGGACTTCTACGGGCAGGAATTAAACACCACCACTTTCAACCTGGCGAGAATGAATATGATACTCCATTCGGTCAAATACAACGATTTTCACATAACGCAGGGAGACACTTTAGAAGAACCGCACGACCTCGACAAACGCTTTGAGGCAGTGGTAGCCAATCCGCCATTCTCCGCGCACTGGGCAGCAAACCAGACCTTCTTATCGGACGAAAGATTCAGCCCGTACGGAAAACTCGCGCCCAAAACAAAGGCGGACTTCGCATTCGTACAGCACATGCTCTATCAGCTTGACGAGAACGGAACAATGGCAATAGTCTTACCCCACGGAGTACTCTTTAGAGGAGCAGCGGAAGGCGAGATCAGAAAATACATCATAGAAGAAAAGAACTGGCTCGATGCCGTCATCGGACTCCCCGCGAACATCTTTTACGGAACATCAATACCCACAGTCATACTAGTATTCAAAAAATGCAGAACAGAATCCGACAGCATACTCTTCATAGACGCTAGCCGGTCTTACGAAAAAGCCAAGAATCAGAACAATTTACGCGATGAAGATGTCGAAAAGATCATAAGCACATACAGGAACAGAACACAGGAAGAAAAATACTCGCACTCAGCCTTAATCGAACAGATCAGGCAGAACGACTACAACCTAAACATTCCAAGATATGTGGACACATTCGAAGAGGAAGACGAAATTGACCTCGATAAGATCGCACAGGAACTCAAAAACATCGAAGCTGACATAAAACTCACAGACAAAAAGATCATCGCGCAGTGCAAAGAACTCGGAATCACCCCGCCAGTATTTGGAGGAGAAAAATGAAATATGATAAACTGATAGAAATACTGGAGACAACTCATTCAGATATGCAGTATCAGGCTTTCAGATCCGTTGATATTGCGTTAATTATCCGTAACTGGCTGTTCGGATTTTATCTGGTCGAATATGAGCAGAACGGTGAAGACAGGGCAGAATACGGCGCAAGGCTGATTGAAAATATCTCCGGGGATTTAAGAGACAGAGGTATCAAAGGTGTTTCACCCACAAATCTGAAAAAGGACAGAGAGTTTTATATTGAGTATAAACAAATTCGACAGACAGTGTCCGTCGAATCTTTGGTACAGCCTCAAAAAAAAGCAGCAACAGGCACAAATATCCAAATTCGACAGACAGTGTCCGTCGAATTGGCAAAACACTTTAAATTGAGCTGGTCACATTATGTTAATCTGCTGACAATTGACGATATAAGTGAAAGAAAATTTTACGAGATAGAATCAATTAATAATTCGTGGGGCGTTAGAGAATTAAAAAGACAAATCGCTTCTTCATTGTATCCACGACTTTCAGCCAGTAAGAATAAAGCTAAAATAAAACAGCTGTCTCAAAAAGGTCAGATCATTGAAAAACCTGAAGATTTCATAAAAGATCCGTTTATACTTGAATTTGCCGGAATAAAAGAAAAGAGCCGGTACTCAGAATACGATCTTGAAACAGCGCTTATAAACAAACTGGAAATGTTTCTTCTGGAGCTTGGTAAAGGTTTTTTATTCGAGGCAAGGCAGAGAAGATTTACTTTTGATGACGATCACTATTATGTTGATCTCGTATTTTACAACAGACTGCTTAAATGCTATGTTCTGATTGATCTCAAGCGCGATAAACTTACGCATCAGGATCTCGGTCAGATGCAGATGTATGTGAACTATTTTGACAGATATGTTAAGCTTAAAGATGAAAATCCGACAGTCGGGATCGTATTGTGCCACAGGAAAAATGACGCTTTAGTAGAACTCACACTCCCTGAAAATTCTAATATATTCGCTTCAAAATACAAGTTATATTTGCCAACAAAGGAAGAATTAAAACGGCAGCTTGTAAAAGAAATAGGTATGGTCAAAGAAGAAATGGCATTATACGGAACACAGAGAGACAGTAATGAATAAACAAAAAATACCAAAACTCCGCTTCCCCGGCTTCACAGGCGAGTGGCAGGAAAAAAGACTGGGGGAACTCTACACATTCAAGAATGGAATAAATGCTAATAAAGAGCAATATGGAAGTGGCTACAAGTTTATAAATGTTTTAGATATAATAAGAAATCATGTCATAAAACATGAAGACATTATCGGATCAGTTGATGTTACAGAAGAAATATTTGAAAAGAATAAAGTAGAATACGGAGATATTTTGTTTCAACGGAGTTCTGAGACAAGAGAAGAAGCTGGTCAATCAAATGTGTATTTAGATAAAGATCATTTTGCTACTTTTGGTGGCTTTGTTATAAGAGGTAGAATGATTCAAAAAAATCTTCCGCTGTTTATGCATTACTTGTTCAAAACTGAGCATGCAAAAGAAGAAATCACAACAAAAAGTAATGGAAGCACACATTTTAACGTTGGGCAAGAAACATTATCTAAAGTGAAAATAGCCATACCCACACTTCTCGAACAAAAAAGAATCGCAGATTTTCTTTCTGATATAAACACAAAAATCGAAAAACTCACCAGCAAAAAAGAACTCACCGAGCAGTACAAAAAAGGTGCAATGCAAAAAATCTTCTCGCAGAAAATTCACTTCAAAGATGATAACGGAAAAAAATATCCTAATTGGGAAGAAAAGAGGCTGGGGGATGTGTTCGATCACAGAAGCGAAAGAGGAGATGAGAGTTTTGAATTATTGTCTGTTACAATGAATGAAGGCGTGAAAAGAAGAACGGATATAGAAGGTAAAGACAACTCGAACCCCGATAAAAGCAACTATAAAATTGTATGTAAAAATGATATTGTATATAATTCTATGAGAATGTGGCAAGGAGCTAGCGGTGTTTCTCCTTACAAAGGTATAGTCAGTCCCGCATATACCGTTTTATCGCCGAGAATAAACGCAGATTCGGTTTTCTTTGGATACTTTTTTAAAACTGAGCCTGTAATAAATATATTTCAGAATAATTCCCAAGGATTAACTTCAGATACATGGAATTTAAAATATCCTCAACTTTCAAAAATTAAGTTTAAAATTCCATGCGTATCAGAACAAAAAAAGATAGCTGAATTCTTGATGGATTTTGATAAAAAAATTGAGCATATTGACAGAGAATTAGCTAGGCTAAATGAATTTAAGAAAGGATTGCTGCAAGGTATGTTTGTTTAAAAAAAAAGGAGTGAGAAAATGGAGAATGAAAAAATTAAACAAATTAGAATGAATGCTTTAGTTGCTGAATACATTTATTCAGATAAAATGAAAAGATTAAACTTAAACAAATTAATTATTGATATTTTTACAATTATTTTGCCAATTATTATTACAGCGATTCTATACATTATAAAAGGTACGGGATTTGAAACTATCGGTAATCCTGTTTCAATAATAATATCAGCGATTTTATCAGGTCTAGTTATTCTTTCTTTACTAACGAAGCTAGATGATAATAAGTTGAACTATTTTAAGGCAAAAAAGGATAATATTTATATAGCGAGTGAAGCACTAAAATTATTAAAAAATACAAATGATGAAGAATTGAATTGGTTTTATAGCTATGTTGCAGAAATGGACGCAAGGGATTCTGATTTGAACAATTCTATAAATCCGGATTTAAAAATTGAAGCGTATAGAGACGCTTTAAAAAGATTGATTCCAGGTTCTTCTGAAGTGATTTGTCCTATATGCAAATCTTCGCCATTTATATATCAAAGAGGATCATGTCAAGTTTGTGGAAATAAACCTATGGAGGAAATAAAATGACAGCAGTTGAGAGTTTTGACAAATGGTTTGGTGGTCTAGCAAAAGATCAAAAAAGAGAAGTTGTATTGCATGTTGTGAAAATGCATGCCATTCCTTTAAACGAAGGTATATATGGCGGGCCTGTTGGTGTGATCAAAGGAATTTTTGCTGGTCCTTCAGGCCAAACTGGTGAAAAAAAATGTCCATGTTGCGGTAAATAGAAAAAGTAAAGCCTATACGTAGGTGTTAAATTTAATTTAGTCTATGACTTTTCATTTGGAATTTTATTCTTTAACTGGTTCTTTAATAAATGTTTAGATTTTACATTTAGATATGGATTAAACTTACTCAAGGAGAATATTATGAAAAATATAAAAAAAATAACTCTGTTGGTGGGAAACGCACTCCTGGGACGGAATTCCAAAGCAGAAGGAAAGTGTAACTAAATAAACTTAATACTGTTGAAATATAGGAGTAGTGCAGGAGGGTTCGAGGCCCTCCCGTCCCACTTAAGATTTAAAAGTAATAAAAGGTTATTGATGGAAGATAAAGATAAATTAATAGATGCTATAAAGCACACTGGTTTTATTCTTGAAAACGATATTTGTAATTTGCTCGAAAAAAATAAATGGAATGTGATTAGTAATCGTTATTATATTGATCATGAAAACAGCGTAGAAAGAGAAATTGATATCATTGCATATAAAGTAAAAATAATTGATGACGTTTCTTATTATACAGCTTTGATAATAAGTTGTAAAAAATCAACAAAAGATTCTTGGGCTTTCCTTACAAAAGATGTAAATCATAACGACCCGAATATGAATTTATGGCCTGTGTTTAATAGTACGAACAGTAAAATATTGAATTTTATGCTGGATAAAAACATTAACATTTCTGAAATCGTAAAAAAAGAATGTGAAACTAATCTATCAGTTGATTTTCTCCATAAAACGCACGGTTTAGATGCATCTGTTTTTGCTGTTCAGCAAATTGAAGAACAAAAGAATAAATACAAAGCAACAAACGATTGTAATATTTATAATTCAATAATATCAACTATCAAAGCTCTGAACTATGAAAAGGAGTCAGTAATTAGAAAAGATCAAAATGTCTTTTATAATTTCAACCTCATTACAGTCTTTGATGGAAAAATGCTCAAATATTATTTCAAGCATGATGATGTTTCATTAAATGAGATTGATGAAATTAAATATTTGAACAGACATATAATTAATAAAAACGAGGACTTTTATAGAGTTCAATTTATTAAAGCAACACGCTTTCAAGATTATATAAAATACTATAACTCACTGCATATATGGAATTGTAAGAAATATGCATCAATTTTAGAGGATTATTATAAACGGTGTATTTTATTAAAGGGTGGTTTAGATTTATTCGAGAAAGAAATTATATCTTACTTGTCTTGGTATGTTTATTGGTGTTCGAGTAAATATTATAATTCTCAAGATGCTGAGACCGTAAAAATTGAATACTTGAATTACAATAATGAGAAATCCGCTTTAAAACTCTCGTTGAATGTATGCGACGAGAAACTTGTTAATTATTTGAATGAAAATAATGAATTGAAATCTAAAGTTTCTGAAGTTTTAAAGAAATACTACAAGTATAGTGGTGAATTTTATTTTGAAGATGGATTGCCGTTTTAATATAAAATGAGAATGAAAAAATGAAACAATGTAACACTCTTATAAAATCAATTCTCTCGACCGGAGGGAAAGATATTCTTTCGGATATGGGAGAGATCACTCTTGAGGCTGTGGCTAAAAGTGATATTGTTGATAAGATTCCTGTCGTGAATTGGCTTCGGAGCTGTTATTCGATCGGGCATAGTATTAATGACAGTTATTTTATTTTGAAGCTGTTAAGGTTTCTTAAGGAATTTTATTCTGTTTCTGAGGCTGAAAAGGCTGAATTCAAGTCGCGGTTGAAGGATGACGCGAAATTTGATGTTAAGGTTGGGGACAAGCTCATCGAGATACTTATTCATATGGATGATGTCGAAAAGGCTAGGATTGTTGCAAGGCTGTTCGTCGCTTATATTGACGGTAAGATCGGTTATGATGCACTATGCAGATATTCTCAGGTTGTTAATAATTCTTACCTGTATGATCTGATTCGGATCGGAAAATCGGCGGGAATTGAAGATGAGGACGGTCTTGTTGAAATTCCTGTTAATGATGCTATGACTTTATTGAATTCAGGATTGATCGAGATCAACTCGAAATCAATGCCGGCAAAGTTCTCGGGAGTGGGTGGTGCTTTAGTCGCAAATAACATTATTACTTATTATCTGAATGACAGCGGAATTGAGTTTTTTGAGTTAATAAAAATTAAATAATGAGGTTTATATGAACGTTGAGAAACTCGATAAATTTCTCCAGGAAATAAAAGAGAAGATTAAGAAAGGTGTAGCACCTACCCCTTTAACAACACGACGCTTGCTACAAGAGTTGGATGTCTCTAAGAGAGGATCAAATGTCGTAACAGCAATAAATCAGCTACTCGACAAACACGAATTAGTTGTTGATCAGGAAATTGAATGGTCATGGATAGATAACCCGATATGTTTTTCAGACAGAAAGGGAAATGTAAAGAATCCTGAAAGTCAATTCTCATATCGTATAGATGGTCTGCCATCCGCAAATACAAAGCCTGACAGTGTGGCTCCAACAGATTTAATTGAAGTTGCCATAACCTTAATGGTTAAGAAGAATTACTCTCAAGTACCAGTAATGACAACTGAAAGAGAAGTTAAAGGTGTCCTTTCATGGAAGACAATTTCCCATAATCTAACCAGGTGCAGTAGTATTAAGACTGTTTCTGATGCTATGGAAAAACCTGTAATAGTAGATGACGAATCCTCTTTATTTGAAGTAATCGAAATTATAAGAGATTCAGATTATGCGCTTGTGAGGAACAGCAAAGACAAGGTTATTAAAGGAATAGTCACTGCAAGTGACCTTTCAGAGCAATTCAGAACGCTATCTGAGCCTTTTCTTTTAGTAGGCAGATGTGAAAATTTGGTGCGTAGATTGATCCATGGAGTTTACACAACAGAAGAAATTAAGAATTCAAAGCCTAACGATGAAGAGAAGCAGAAAATAAACAGTATCTACGATCTGACATTCGGTGATTATGTTGCGCTAATTGGTAATACAGATAATTGGAAAAAATTAAAAATATGTGTTGATCGGAAAAATTGTATTGAATTACTAGGTCAAGTTAGGGAAATTCGAAATGAAATTATGCATTTTGATCCTGACAGTTCAAACGAAAATCAACTTACAATTCTCAAAGAGGCAAACCGTCTACTCGAATATGCAATCGAAAGCCGCAGGGTCGATTAAGTTATCTTATACTCAATTATTAGGAGTTTTCATTTTATAAACAAGCTGAGTAAGGAAATGTTTGATTACAATTTTTATAAACCTGCGAATAAAGGTAATTTACCAATAAGAGTTTTAAAAAATAATTTTTTAGATAGATTTATTAGAGTAACGCCTGATTTTTTTGAAGAATTCAGGCATGAGGTTGATTATGAAGGATTGTATAGGGATATTTTATGGGTATGGGGTGATAATCCTGTTACAGACATAGCTGAGATTACTAATAATAGAGAAATCAGAATTTATGCGAATTATTGTCAGATGCTTTGGGGTATTTGTCACACAGCTATAGTGCTATATTTTGAACATTTGATTAAAGTAATTAATAAAAGCTCAAGTTCAAGAAGGATAAACCTAAAGAATATACATATAAATCAGGCACTAAATTTATTTATGAAGTCAATAGGTTTGTTGAACGCTTTTGAAAGCGAAGTATTCTTTGATCTGCCAAACCCGGAAAGATATTCAAAGTTTGATAAACTATATATTGAGTTTACTAACGGTATATTCGAAGAAGCAATAGCATTTTATTTATTGCATGAGTTCTCGCATCAATATTATGGTCATATTTCTAATGATGAAGACAATAATTCAATTTCAAGCTTAGAAAGAGAGAAGAGAAATAAACAGTTTGAATATGATGCCGACGAGTATGCTTTAGAAAAAATGAGTAGAAATTTTAATTCAAATAGGAAAGATAATTTTAGGCTAGGAATTATATGCTCACTAGCTTCTTTAATCTTTATAGATAAAAATATTACAGGGGGCAGTACCCATCCTGACCCAGATGATAGGCTCGAAAATGTTTTGAATAAAATGCAAATCGATGAGAAAGATACAATCTGGGGTGTGCCTGCTATGCTGATCGAATCATGGTCCGTTATCAATAATATACAATTCAAGAATCCTCTTGAGGATCATATTGAGCCCAGAGACTGGTTCTATATCCGGTTAAAAGAATTAAGAGATTATAAGGCTGGAATGAAATGAGAAAATCTAACTCCCTCATAAAATCAATTCTCTCAAGTGGAGGGAAAGATATTATTTCGGATATGGGAGAGATTACTCATGAGGCTGATTAGGCTGAATTCAAGTCGCCATTGAAGGATGGAGCGAAATTTATTTAAAGGAGGTACCTTTGGAAAGAATCGAGACTAGAATCCATAATGGATACAAACAATACAAAACTGCTGACGGGTGGGTTTTCACTCACAGAAGAGTAGCTGAGAAAGTTATAGGAAGAGAGATACCCAAAGGCTACGAAGTACATCATATAAATAGAAATACTTTAGATAACAGGCCTGAAAATTTATCTGTAATGACTATAGAAACCCATAGAGCTATTCATAATACAAGTAATGATCGAATGAAAAGTATTCTTGATATAGGTAGTGAATTTATGGGGATATGCATTAGTTTAGACGCAATCTACATCTCAAAACTCGCATTCGATTTAATTGCAATAGAATTGGAACTGTCAAATTTAGCTTTACGCAAACATAATCTTGAAAAAGCAATCGAGCTTTCACATAGATTAGGAACTTGTAGCGATGAGTTAGAAAAAACTATTCTTGACAAACAGGAAGAAATTTTACTAAAAGAAGAAATTCTCATTTCTAAGAAAGAAGCGGCTCAGGAAGAACTTAGTCAATCATCAAATAAAATTATGGATAAATATTAGTCAGATAAAAGGAATGGTTATCAATTGGGCTACTCTCGATTAATTTGAGTCATAACTAAGAACATTTAATTCATTGAAAGAAATTGCTAAATCAGGTTAAAAATGAAACAAAGTTTTGTTGAAGTATCAGGCACAAGGTCAAGAATAGCCGAATGGGGCAATAAAGTCAACCCGACAGTTTTATGCCTGCATGGATTAGGTAGTTCGCAATTGAGTTTTATAGAGGTGGCAGAAGCATTAAAAAATGATTTTTACTTTATCAGTATTGATTTGCCGGCTCATGGTAAAACAGCTCCGTTTGAGTCTGAGGATGATTATAGGATCGATAGGATTGCCGAATGGGTAAACGATCTTTGTATTGTGTTAGATATTAAGGATTTTTATTTACTTGCGCACTCGTGGGGCGGTCAGATTGCAATGTTTTATTATAGCAAATACTTTGAGCTGATTGTCAAACAAAAATAATTCAAAATAAATACTTGAGGTTCACTAGATGACACTCATCTCTGTTATATTACCTTGAAAGTAATGTCGGAGAAGTGTAAAATGGTTAAAAATGAAGTTGAAAAGTTTGATGAGAGTATTGTAAGGGACAGAATTTATTCGATTCGCGGCTATCAGGTGATGCTGGATTCAGATCTTGCAGAATTGTATGGTGTCGGTACAAAGGCGCTTAATCAGGCTGTAAAAAGGAATTTAGACAGATTTCCTAAAGAATTCTGTTTTGTGTTAAATAGTCGTGAAATAGGAAATATGCGGTCACAAATTGTGACCGCATTTAAAGCTAAGATTTCAAAGCGGTCGCAAATTGTTACAGGTATTAAAAAAGGCAGAACAAATTTACCAACTGTTTTTACAGAACAGGGCGTAGCTATGTTAGCCGGTGTACTTAAAAGTGAAGTAGCTGTGAAGATCAGTATTCAAATAATAAAAACATTCGTAGAAATGCGGAAGTTCATACAGGCGAACGGTGAGATATTTCAAAGACTCGATAGGGTAGAGGTCAAACTGCTTGAGAACGATCAGAAATTCGAGAAAGTGTTTGATGCTTTGGAGAGCAAAGATCGCATTCCTGATCAGGGTATATTCTTTGAAGGTCAGATTTTCGATGCATATAAGTTCGTTTCTGATATATTCAGAAGAGCGGAGAAGGCTATCGTTATCGTAGATAATTATGTTGACGATACGGTGCTGGTTCATCTGACGAAAATCAAGAAGAGTGTGCAGGTTAGGATAGTTACGAAATCAATTTCAGATCAGTTCAAGCTGGATATGAAGAAATTTCAGGAGCAGTATTTTCCGATCGAGGTCAAAGAGACAAAGGATATTCACGATAGGTTCATTATTATTGACGGTGATATTGTTTACCACTTCGGAGCATCGCTGAAGGATTTAGGCAGAAAACTGTTCGGGTTCACGAAAATGGATAAAGCCGGATTAAAGCTGTTAGACAAGATAAAGTAAAAGCAATAAGTTCCGAAAAAAGGAACTTTTCTATTGACAACAAGATTTTAAATTCGTAAGTTGTGCTTAAAGCAGTTTGAGGATAATGATGTATAAAGTTATAAAAAATGAAAAGCAGTATTTAGAATACCTTGACGAATTTGAAAAACTCATGGAACTTGATCCTGACGAAGGAACTGAGGAAAATGATAATTATGATCTTTTGGCATTGTTAATTGAAGATTATGAAGAAAAAAATTACAAAATCGATTTGCCTGATCCTGTTGAGGCTATAAAATTCAGAATGGATCAGATGGGATTGAAGAACAAAGATCTTGTTGGGATAATTGGTTCAAAGAGTAAAGTTTCGGAAGTTCTGAACGGCAAGGTTAAGTTAAGCCTGAATATGATCAAATCCCTTAACGCAAAACTTGGTATTCCGGTGGAAGTTCTGATCAAGGACACAGATTATTATAAAATTCTGGAAAATGATGTTACAAAACTTAGGGTCGCTGAGGATAAGGCAGAGTATAAAAGCTGATGTGAGTTAATTCGGAGTTATAGAGGTACTGTTAATGAAGTCAAAATATTATTACAACAGCAAGAAAGCTCCCAGCCCGAATATGCCGAGAAGTATCGGTGTTGTGGGGATCATTTATGATGTTGATAAAGTTTTATTTGAAGAGCGAAGATCAGATGATGAAAAATGGTCGTTCATTGGCGGTAAAGTTGAAGATAATGAATCTGTCCTGCAGGCATTATTAAGAGAGGTAAAAGAAGAAACGGGCCAGGATGTTTCCGTGTATGAATTCTTTGGGATTTTTTCTGAACCGGGAAGGATCATCGAATACTTGAACGGGGGTGTTAAGCAGGTTGTGACGATCGCATTTAAAGTAAAACTTTTTGATAATAATGTTAAATGCAGTAATGAGTCTAAAAGTATCAGATTCAGAGATATTAATGAGATGAGCGAAGACAAATTCGTTGAGACGCATATCCCGATTTTACGGGCTTTAAAAGAAAATAAAAAAATGCATATTGATTAAAGGACTAACAATGCCTGAAATGATTCAAATACTTACATTTTCGCAACCCTTTGAGGCACATCCGGTCGAGGCTTATCTTGAAGCTAACGGGATTGAAGTGTTTTTGAGAGATGAATATACAATTCAGGCAAAACCTATGCTGTCGAATGCTGTCGGCGGTGTCAAGCTGTTCATTTCATCGGATGATCTGGAAAAAGCAATCGCACTTCTTAAGGAAGCAGGCTACGCAATAAAGAAGTAAAGAATTGGCTTAAGTAGATCTGATTGTCAAATAAAAAATAATTCAAAATAAATACTTGAGGTTCACTAGATGACACTCAACTCTTTTATATTACCTTAAAAGTAATGGAGTAGAGCTATGAACAATGAAATAGTTTTGTATCAGGCAAATGAATTATCGTGCAGGATTGATGTAAGAGTTGAGGATGAAACGGTATGGCTGAACAGGAACCAGCTGGCGGTTCTGTTTAATAGAGATGTAAAAACAATAGGTAAGCATATTAATAATGTTTTTTCCGAGGGAGAACTGGATAAGAAAGTGGTTGTCGCAAATTTTGCGACAACCACTCAACACGGTGCCATTAAAGGTAAAATTCAAACAAAGAATGTAGAGTATTATAATCTTGATGTAATCATTTCTGTAGGATATAGAGTGAAATCAAAACAGGGTACTCAATTTCGAATATGGGCTGGTAGGATTCTGAAAGATTATTTATTAAAAGGTTATTCGATAAATAACAGGTTTAACAGAATTGAAGATGATGTTTACTCTCTTAAACAAAAAGTTGCTAATATTGACTTGCAGATTTCCGCAGAACAGCTCCCCAAACAGGGAATATTTTTTGAAGGTCAGATTTTCGATGCATATAAGTTCATTTCTGATATATTCAGAAGAGCGGAGAAGGCTATCGTTATCGTAGATAATTATGTTGACGATACGGTGCTGTTTCATCTGACGAAAATAAAAAAGGGCGTGCAAGTTAGGATCGTGACTAAATCAATTTCAGATCAGTTCAGACTTGATATGAAGAAGTTCGGAGAGCAGTATTTTACGATCGAGGTCAAAGCTACGAAGGATATTCACGATAGGTTCATTATTATAGATGATGAGATTGTTTATCACTTCGGGGCATCGCTGAAGGATTTAGGCAAAAAACTGTTTGGATTTACGAAAATGGATAAAGCCGGATTAAGACTGTTGGAGAAGATAAAATGAACATATTTGAAATTGCCGGTATTTTTTGTATATTACATAAAATAAGCGGAGGATATTATGGACTTAAACACACTCAGAGAATTCTTTTTGTGGGGAACCATTATAGGTTTCGGGCTGATGGTTTTTATAACGCTTGCCTGGAGAGCGGTTCCGGAGCTTGTTATAAAGAGTCAGAAGATTTTCTTCCCGGAGCTGAATAGAGAACAGATAAGTCTTGTTATGTACGGTTTTCTCGGTTTTTTTAAGATAATGATAATCGTATTCTTCGCTATTCCGTATTTGACATTGCTGATTATCAGTTGAGAAGGAGTAAAAAAATGGAATACATCTTGTTTATCCATGACAATACAGATATGCCGACGAAAGAAAAAGACTGGGAAAATTTCTTTACTTTAGCAAAAAAAAGCGGTTTATTTCAGGGCGGAAGTGAAATCGGCAAGCGGATCCTGCTCGGAAGCAAAGAAGCGGCAGATACGACAGAGAGCGTTTCCGGATACATGCGTTTCGAGGCTGAAGATCTGGAGAAGTTAAAAAATCTTCTGAATGAACACCCTGTGCTAAAATGCGGCGGTACGCTGGAATTATGCGAATTGCCTAGATCATAACATGGTAAAATGAAGTTGTACTATGAAAAATAAACTATTTTTAATATTAAAAGGACTCCTTCTTATGATCATATTCAAAAGTGCGGATGTATCTGCAGGACAGATCAACTCCCCGAGATGGATACTGCTCAATGACGGTGAGATCAAATGGGAAGTAAAACAAAATGATTCACATGCTGATCATGTTGAAATGAGCGGTTTTTATATTTCTTCGATCGTTCAATACGGAGTGGAGAACGGGTTACTTAAAAAAAATATCAAACTGGTATATCCGATGCTCAGAACCATCCCGAACGATACTCATGCGAGTTTGATTAAAGATTATAATGATAAAGAGTTCCCAAAGCTGAAAGTGAACGGACGGGAGATCGAAGAGAAACCTCATGAATTCAGATTAAAAGGCATTCTATCCCATTCAGCAGTAACAAATGAAGGACTGATGATTGAGCATAAGTTGTTTCCGTCCGCGGATAAAGCGGCATTCATCGAAAAGATAACGCTGAAGAACAGCTCGGAAAAACAGATTACGGTAGCTATCCCGAAGATCAGTAAAACAGATAAAACAGAAGCTGATAAAGGAGTGTATGGTGTTTATGTGCTCGAAGTTACTTCGGATAAGCACGGTGAGTATAAACTTGAAGCTGGCGAATCCTTAGATTATGCGGTAATTTATACCGGAAGAAAAGAGAGCGATCCTGACATTAAAATCGACAGTTCCTCTGAACTTCAGAAAAGAACCAGCCTGATCGAAAATACTTTCTCGAATCTAACATTCGAATGTCCCGACGAAGTTTTGCGAAGGGCATTTGATCATGCGAAATTAAGAGCAGCTGAAAGTATTTATAAAACTAAAGGCGGGCTGATGCACGGTCCCGGCGGCGGAAGGTATTATGCGGCCATCTGGGCGAACGATCAGGCTGAGTACGCTAATCCGTTCTTTCCGTTTCTCGGAAATGAAGCCGGGAACTTATCCGCAATAAATTCTTTTAAGCACTTTGCCCGTTATATCAACAAAGACCTTAAACCGATCCCGAGCTCGATCATAGCTGAAGGCGATGATTACTGGAACGGTGTGGGCGACAGGGGAGATATGGCGATGATAGCTTATGGAGCTGCGAGATTTGCGCTGGCATACGGAAATGACAATACTGCAAAAGAACTTTGGCCGCTCATAGAATGGTGCCTGGAGTATTGCAAAGCAAAGATCAATAAGTCAGGTGTTGTCGCGTCGGACTGCGACGAACTTGAACACAGATTCCCTGCAGGTGAAGCTAACCTGAACACATCATCTCTGTATTATGACGCTTTAATCTCGGCAGTATACCTGGGCAATGAGATAGGGATCGGCAGGGAGCAGCTCAAAGACTATTCAGTCAGAGCTGAGGATATGAAAGGATCAATAGAAAACTATTTCGGAGCTGATATAAACGGATTTCACACTTACAGGTATTACGATGGAAATGAAGTGTTGAGATCGTGGATATGCACGCCTTTGACGGTCGGGATCTATCAAAGAAGTTCAGAGACGGTGAAAGCTCTGTTCTCCGAGAAATTGTGGACGCAGGACGGACTCGCTACCGAATCGGGCAGCAAAACATTCTGGGACAGAGCAACACTTTACGCTTTAAGAGGAGTATTCGCGGCCGGAGAGACAGAAAAAGCGACGGATTTTTTAAAATATTATTCAACAAGAAGACTGCTTGGAGAGCATGTTCCCTATCCGGTAGAAGCATATCCTGAAGGAAACCAGAGGCATTTGTCAGCAGAAAGCGCATTGTACTGCAGGATCATCACCGAAGGCATTTTCGGTATCCGGCCTGAAGGTTTTAACGGGTTTTCCATGACTCCAAGGCTGCCTGATGAATGGGATTCAATGGCTTTAAGGAATGTTAAAGCTTTTAACAACAATTTTGATATACTTGTCAGAAAAGAAAAAGGCAAGCTCCGCATTAAAGTTTTTAATGCGCAGAAAGTGTATTCTGATTCTGAGGCTGATAAAGGATCAACGATAAAGATCAGTTTCACAGGTCAGCATTAGTAGGAATTGGAGTAAATTGTTTAACGCTTAAGTCACTGTGAGGAAAAGAATGGAAATATCAATAAGAAATGAATCTGAAAGCGACTATCGTGCAGTTGAAGAGATCACCCGCGAGGCATTCTGGAATCTTTATGTGCCCGGATGCAATGAGCACTATCTCGTTCATATATTGAGGGATCATCCGGATTTTATCGGCTATCTTGACCTCGTAGCGGAACACGAAGGCAGGCTGATCGGAAATATAATGTTCACGAAATCTTATGTGATGAACGAAGCGGGGCAGAGGATGGACACACTGACTTTCGGGCCGGTCAGCGTTCTTCCGGTCCATCAGAGAAAAGGTGTCGGATCAGCTCTGATCAAAAGCGCGATCGAAAAAGCGGTCGATTCGGGTTATAAAGCCGTAATAATCTATGGAGACCCGCAAAATTACTGCAGGCACGGTTTTAAAAACGGGAAAGATTTTGGGGTCAGTGCTCCGGATGGAAGCTATCCTTACGGACTGCTTGTGCTTGAACTGGAAAAGGGCGTATTTGACGGGCATACATGGAAATTTTTCCCGAGCGAAGCTTATGAATTTGATAATACCGCTGTGGAAGAATTCGACGATCAGTTTAAACCCAAGGCAAAAGAGCATAAACATACTCAGGATGTTTTTTCGATACAGATAAGAGCTGCTATAAAGTAAATTATTTTATCTTTCTTTGCACAGGCAGGTGCCCTGCGGGATCGTCGTGATTACATCTCCTCTTCTTACCGAGGCTACGAATTCCTTGTTGCCGACTATCGAGGTCAGCATTCCTTCATTAGAACAGAGAAGTATCTTTCCCACGCTGTCGTTCGAAACGCTTAAAAGGCATTTTGAATTGCCTTCGATCACATTGTTACGCATCCAGTTCTCAAATCTGCTCCTGTTGTTCTGTCCGATAGGCAGAATGATGTCGCTTATGACCTTCCAGCTTACCGTCTGTCTGACCGGCTCTGCTTTTCTCAGGCAGAGATATGAATAGTTCAGCTGCCTGTGATCGAGCCCCGTGATCTTGTCGATGAAAGATACCGCATCGGGAACGCGCCAGGTGTTCTTGAACCAGCACCAGTCTTTTCTTTCGCTCTGGGCGGAAAGAGGGCAGTTAAGCGTATGAAGGCACGGCGAAATTATTTCAAGTTTAGTTTTTGTAGTTTTAAGCAGCACATTTCTAAGCGTGGCGAGCGATCTGGAATGAACATCCTGACCGGGCTCAATTATAATCATAACGCCCTTGAGTACCTCAATGATGGACTCAAGCGTAACCATCCTATGCTTTTCGGGTATCTCGTTGAATACGTTCGCGCACAGAACGATATCAGCCCTGTGAGGCAGTTTAATGGCCGAACTGTAATTTGACTGTTCGATATTAAGCTTATCGCCGAAAGAAGCCTTCATCAGATCAAACCCTGTTTTCAGCATGGATTCGGATCTTTCGACCGTCATGATATTGATCTTTTTTGAACCGAGATCCATTTCCAGAAAATCCAGCGCGAGAAGCAGTCCCATGGAAGCGCTTAAAGGACCCGCTCCGAAATCGAGTATGTTCAGCGTATCTCCGGATTCATTGAACGCTTTCTTTATCTGTTCTATATTCTGCCTGTTCTTAACGATCGCGAAACTTCTCTGAATGTTCGGGAAATAAAATGACGACATATAGGCTGAAATGAATTTTTTCTCTCCCGCGTATTTCTTCTTAAAATCATCCCTTTCCTCATTAAAAGACTTCCACAGCGTCCTGATCTTGTCTCTCAGCTTATCGCTCTCGGATCTTTTTTTGGTTATCTCCATACTATTGAAATCCTCAACCCCGAAGATAAGCTTCTGCCACTCGGAATAAAATACTTCCCAATTGAAAAACTTATATTTCATATATCCGTTAAAAGACGCCATTTTTTACCTTTTTTTAAAATTTGCCCAAATATAACCGAAACAATTAATAAAAGATAGAAATATTTTTTAAATAAATACTTAAAATCGCTTGACATTAGCATGTAAAACTTTTATTATTTACCGGTAATAACGAAACAACCCCTAAAATAATCTCTAAAACCAGGCCTAATTAATGAAACTGCCGTCAAATAAGAAGATAATTCACTTAGCGAGAAGTGTTTTTGAAATCGAGACAGAAGAGCTTAAAAGAGTTTCGTCGAACCTTGACGATAATTTTTGCGAAGCGATAAAACTGATCCTCGAATGCAAAGGAAAAGTAATAGTTTCCGGAATGGGAAAATCGGGACTGATCGGAAGAAAGATCGCAGCGACTTTATGTTCCACCGGAACTCTGGCGATTTATATGCATCCTGCCGAAGCGCTTCACGGCGATCTGGGAGTAGTCGAGGATAAAGACATAATAATAATCCTGGGTAAAAGCGGCGAATCGGACGAGATAATAACCATGTTGCCAGTTCTAAAAAAAATCGGCTGCAGAATAATTTCTATTACAGGAAATGTCAATTCCACACTTGCAAGATATTCTCATGTTGTTTTGAATTCTTATGTGGAAAAAGAAGCATGCAGCCTAAATCTTGCACCTACTTCAAGCACAACAGCGGCACTCGTTATCGGCGACGCGATCTCTACCGTTCTTTCACAGCTCAAAGACTTCAAAGAAGAGGATTACGCTCTTTTCCATCCGGGCGGAACTTTGGGGAAAAGACTTCACCTTATGGTATCGGATTTTATTCATCCCGTTGAAGAAATAGCGGTCTGCGACGAAGATACTAAGTTCAGGGAAGTGCTGATAAAAATGAGCGAAAAGAACCTCGGTGCGGCCATGATCGTTCATAACGGCGTGCTCAAAGGAATTATAAGCGACGGAGATGTCAAAAGAATACTTACCAGATACAAAAATGTCGATGAACTTACAGCAAAACAGATAATGACAGCGAATCCTAAATCAATCGAATACGATACTCTTGCATACGATGCTCTTAAAATCATGAGATCAAGCGGAAGTTTCAGCGTAATGCCGGTACTTAAAGGCAAAAAACTTGCGGGGCTGATCAAACTTCACGATCTGTTAAAATCAGGACTATAAATCTACACCATGCGATGAAAAAAGACAACTCAGACAACTTAACCCCGATGATGAAACAATACCAGGAAATAAAGAACAGAAATCCTGAACATATTTTATTTTACAGGCTGGGCGACTTCTATGAAATGTTTTTCGATGACGCAAAGACCGCAAGTAAGGTTCTGAACCTGACACTTACGACCCGCGGGAAACATCTGGGCATAGAAATACCTTTAGCCGGATTTCCGCATCATCAGATAAACAATTACCTTTCAAAGATGATCAGGGCCGGCTATAAGGTCGCGGTCTGCGATCAGACAGAGAACCCCAAGTATGCGAAGGGTATAGTTAAGAGGGATATTACCGAAATAATAACGGCGGGGACGGCTCTATCAGAGGAGATGATAGACAAGGACTCGAATAATTATATAGCCTGCATTTTTTCAGACGATAAAAAAGGCTGGGGTTTTGCCGCGGCCGATATTTCAACGGGCGAATTCACAGCCTGCGATCCGGAAAGTCTGTCCGCGCTTAAAGAGATAATCATGATGTTCGATCCGTCCGAGCTTCTTGTATCTTCATCAGAACTTAAATTCGGCTCAGACGACAAAAGAACCGTCACCAGAATAGAGGACCATAAATTCGTACAGGAAACTTCCGCCGATAACATAAAAAAGCATTTCGGAATAGCGGGAGTGTCGTCATTAGGATTTAAAGAGAGCGATATGTCGGTGATCTGCGCGGGAGTTCTGCTTGAATACCTGTCGGACAATATAAAGTCGGGATTTAATCATCTCGAGAAGCTGAAAAGATATAACGATAAAAATATATGCGCGATAGATTACAGAACAAGAAAGAACTTAGAGATAACCGAGCCTGTCAATTCAGACGGAAACAAAAATGCCACTCTTTACGCGGTCATGAACAGGACGAAAACCCCGATGGGCGCGAGGCTGTTACGAAAATGGCTCACCCAGCCGTTAAGGGACAAATCTGAGATCAACAAAAGGCTTGAGATAACTGAGAAGCTGCTTCAGGATAGCTTTCAGAGAAAGAAGATCACTTCACAGCTGTCCGAGATAGGCGATATCGAAAGGCTTGCGGGAAAAATAAGCGCAAAAAAGATCAGACCCGATGAATTTATCAGGCTGAGAAATTCACTTCAGATCATACCTGAGATCAAAAAGCATCTCGCCGAAATCAGCTCGTCTTATATCAGAGAGCTTGAAGAGGCATTCGTTTCAAACTCTGAATGCGTCAGGCTGATTGACGATTCGATCAGCGAAACCAACGACATAAGTCTGAAGGAAAAAAGATTCATAAAAAAAGGCTGGTCAAAAGAGCTCGACGAGCTTTATGAGATAATTGACTTCGGAAAGGACAAGCTTCTTGAACTTTCAGAGAAGATCAAAAAGGATATAAACATCCCTACCTTAAAGATAAGCTACAACAAAGTTTTCGGATACTATTTTGAAGTAACGAAAAAATATTCAGACATGATACCGCCTAATTTCATAAGAAAGCAGACGCTTGTAAATTCCGAAAGGTTCATCAATCAGGAGCTGAAGGAATTCGAGGACAGGATCCTAAACGCGGACGAAAAGATCGAGGAGCTTGAAAAAGAACTTTTCGATAAAATTCAGGATACCGCCAGAGAGCACATTGAGAACATCAAGATAAATTCATCCGTGCTTGCATATCTCGACTGCCTGAATTCGTTCGCAGCTTCCGCTGAGACAAATAATTTCGTAAGACCGGCATTCTCAGATAAAAGAGAAATTATCATAAAGAACGGCAGGCATCCGGTAGTCGAACTGAACCTCGGTTCGGGAAATGATTTCATACCTAACGATCTGACCGTCACAGAGGACAAGAACCTGCTTATCATAACAGGGCCGAACATGTCCGGAAAATCAACATTTTTAAGACAGACCGCGCTGATCGTTCTGCTTGCTCAGGCCGGAAGCTTCGTTCCTGCCGAGTATGCTATGATCGGTATGGTCGATAAGATCTTCACCCGCGTCGGCGCATCGGATAATTTAAGCGGAGGCGAAAGTACGTTTCTCGTAGAAATGAACGAGACGGCGAATATCTTAAACAATGCGACCTGCGACAGCCTGATAATTTTCGATGAGGTCGGGAGGGGAACAGCCACATTCGACGGGCTGAGCCTCGCATGGTCGATCCTGGAGTACATACACAATGAACCTAAACTTATGTCGAGAACACTTTTCGCCACGCATTATCACGAACTCACAGACATTGATAAAATCTGTGCGAGAGCGAAAAATTTTCACGCCAGCGTAAAAGAGCATAAGGATGAAGTTATATTCATGCGCAAGATCATCGAGGGCGGCGCGGATAACAGCTACGGAATTTATGTGGCCAAGCTGGCCGGGATCCCTGAAAAAGTTCTTTCAAGGGCACAGATAATCTTAAACAACCTTGAAGAGAATGAACTGACGCCGGATTCAAAACCGGTGATCGCAAAGGACAGGGAACACAAGATAATCGCGGATCAGCCGAGCCTGTTCATCTTCGACAACGACAATCTCAGGGAGAAATTGAGAGAGCTCGACATCAATAACATAACTCCGATGCAGGCTTTCGACAAGCTTAAGGAACTGAAAGAAATTATTTAAATTAAAATACAAAGGAATATAAAATGCAGAAAAAAACAGGTACCAAATTCATTTTTGTGACGGGAGGAGTAGTCTCTGCTTTGGGCAAAGGAATTGCCGCGGCAAGTATCGGTCTTCTTTTAAAACAGAGAAGTTTGAAAGTATCGATCCTGAAACTTGACCCTTATCTTAATCTCGATCCCGGAACGATGTCACCGATGCAGCACGGAGAGGTATATGTTACCGAAGACGGCGCGGAAACCGATCTAGATCTGGGCCACTACGAAAGATTCATTGATGTCAATATGACAAAGCAGAATAATGCTACCGCCGGCCAGATATACGAGACCGTACTTTCAAATGAAAGAAGGGGGGATTATCTCGGCGGAACCGTTCAGGTAATTCCGCATGTAACGAATGAAATCAAGAACAGGATCCATTTCATTGCTGACGAAGGAAAACTTGATGTGCTTATTGTTGAGATCGGGGGAACCGTCGGCGATATAGAAAGTCTTCCTTTTATAGAAGCGATAAGACAGATAAAATACGACGCGGGCAGTCAGAACGCTCTGTATGTGCATCTGACCTATGTGCCATATATAGCTGCCGCAGGCGAGATAAAGACAAAACCCACGCAGCATTCTGTCAAAAATCTTTTAGAGCTCGGAATACAGCCCGATATTCTTATAGCAAGAACTGAACAGCCTATTCCAAAAAGCGCAAAAGAAAAGATCGCATTATTCTGCAATGTCGAAAAAAGATGCGTGATCGAAGCTAAAGACCAGACAACTATATATCAGGTGCCCATAGAGTTCAACAATTATAAGCTGGACGAGATAATATGCGAAAAACTCGGGATCGAAGCTCCCGAATCTGATCTCGAAGAATGGAAAAAATTCGTAAAATATATAAAAACACCGGCCCATAATGTAAAGATCGCTATCGTAGGAAAATATGTCGGCCTGAAAGATTCTTATAAAAGCATAATAGAGGCATTCGTTCATGCAGGGAGTGAGAACAAAGCCAAAGTTGAGCTTAAATGGGTCAACAGCGAGGATATAGAGCACAGCGGACCGGCGGATATCCTTTCTGATGTATCCGGCATACTCGTACCCGGAGGGTTCGGCGACAGAGGCATCGAGGGAAAGCTGCTGGCCGTAAAATATGCCAGAGAGAAAAAAGTGCCTTTTTTTGGCATATGCTTAGGCATGCAGTGCGCAGTGATAGAGTTTGCGCGTAATGTCGGAGGTATGAAAAATGCCAATTCTACAGAATTCGCAAGAAAACTGAAATTTCCGGTGATCGATCTTATGGCGGATCAGAAGAAGATCAAGATAAAAGGCGGAACGATGAGGCTTGGAGCGTTTGAGTGCGAGATCGAGAAAGGAACTAATATGTTCAACGCCTATCAGAAAACCACTATCTCAGAAAGGCACAGACACAGATTTGAAGTTAACAACGAATATATAAATACTCTCGAAGACTGCGGGCTTATACTTGCAGGTAAAAATAAGATGTTAAATCTGGTTGAAGCAATTGAGATGCCCGATCATCCGTGGTTCGTGGGAGTTCAGTATCACCCCGAGCTTAAATCGAGGCTTACAAAGACACATCCGCTTTTCAGGGATTTTGTTAAAGCGGCGATAAATTTTCAGAAATAAGAAAGATGATAAGAGAAGAAATTCAATATCTGTTCGACCGCGGCATGTTCGGAATGAAAATGGGGCTTAAGAACATTCTTGACCTGCTTGCCTTCACTAAAACCGACCATAGAAAACTGGTTACGGTGCATATAGCAGGAACGAACGGGAAAGGATCGGTATCGAATATAATTTCGCAGGTATTGACGGCGAACGGTTATAAGACAGGTCTTTTCACTTCACCGCATATTCAAACGTTCAATGAGAGAATAAAGATCGATAATATTGAGATATCTGATGAAGAATTATCGGAATACATTAATTTTTTTAAGGAAGGCATAGAGAAATTCAACTGCACATTTTTTGAAGCCAACACAGCTATCGCGTTCAAGTATTTTATCGATCAAAAAGTCGATATCGCTGTAATAGAAACAGGACTGGGCGGCAGACTTGATGCCACCAATATCATTTCTCCTGTCGTATCAGTGATCACAGGGATAGATTTTGACCATCAGAAGCAATTAGGAGGATCGATAGTTCAGATAGCAAAAGAGAAGGCAGGGATATTTAAGAATGGAATTCCTGTGGTAGCGAATTTCAGACGAGAATCAGTGCGTAAAGTACTCAGATCATACGCTAAAAAGAGCAGAACAGAGCTTTATATAGTAAAAAAGAAAGAATTTAGATTTATAAGTTCAAACGGTGAAAAAAAATTAGAGTTCTTCATGAACGGGGAAAAGCGATCTTCCATAATAAAGTTAAAAGGGAAATATCAGGAAGATAACCTTAGGACTGCCTTAACCGCTCTTAAGATAATTACAAAAAGGTTCAATTTAGATCCCGCAAAAACAGCTCAGGCACTTTCAGACATAAAAGTTAAAGGCAGGATGGAATTGATATCAGAAGAACCGCATTTCATAATAGATGCCGCCCACAACATTGAAGGACTGACATTTCTAAAGCATGAGCTTGAAAATTCAGATTACCGCACCGTTCATCTTATACTCGGGATGGTTCGTGATAAAGACTACGAAAAAGCATTGAAATTTATCTCGCAGATCAAAGCGAAGAAATATTTCACTCAGGCTGAAAACAAAAGAATGCTCGATATAGAAACAATTAAAAATGATAAATATTTAATTCATGACAGGACAGCAGCCTATTTCAAAAAGCCGTGCGAGGCTTATGCCGAAGCGGTAAAAAATTATAAAAAAGGCGATATGATCGTTGCCGCAGGTTCCCATTTTATATTGGGAGACCTTTTAGAACAGCTGAAAATAAAAAAATAATATAAAACAAAGGAAAAACAAATGGAAGATCTGCAAAAGATGGATTTAAAAACGCTGAAAAGCATGACGGTCAGAGAACTGACCGAGATCGCGATCAAGCAGGGAATCGATGATTATGCCACGCTGCTCAAACAGGAACTTATATTTAAGATCCTGGAAGGAAACACACAGGAGGAAGAGGGACTGGAAGGCGACGGACTTTTAGAGATAATCGCTCTCGACAAAGATAATAAGTACGGATTTCTAAGATCACCCAACACGAATTATCAGCAGGGGAAAAACGACATCTATGTATCGCCTGCCCAGATAAAAAAATTCGGGCTCAGGACAGGTCATTATGTTTCAGGACAGATCAGGGCTCCGAAAGAAGGGGAGAAGTATTTTGCGCTGTTAAAAGTTGACAGCGTGAACGATTTTGATCCCGAAACGATTAAAAAGATCATAATGTTCGAGAACCTGACGCCTCTGCACCCGAACGATAGATTCAAGCTCGAAAATAAAAAATTCGGTATTGAGAATGAAACATTGAGGATACTTGACCTGTTCTCGCCTTTAGGAAAAGGACAGAGAGCTCTTATCGTTTCCCCGCCTAAAGCAGGAAAGACCACGATAATGAGACAGATTGCGAATGCTATTGCCGAGAATCATCCGCAGGCAAAAATAATGATGCTTCTTGTAGACGAAAGACCTGAAGAGGTCACCGAAATGCAGAGAAGCATAAAGGGAGAGGTTATAAGCTCAACCTTCGACGAAAAACCCGAAAAACATATTTCAGTAGCCAGAATGGTCCTTGATAAAGCTAAAAGGGAAGTCGAATACGGCAAGGATGTCGTAATTCTGCTTGACAGTATCACGAGGCTGGCGAGGGCGTATAACGCCGCGGCGCCGCACAGCGGAAGAATACTTTCCGGAGGTGTTGACGCTAACGCTCTTTATGAACCGAAAAGATTTTACGGAGCGGCAAGGAATCTGGAGGAAGGCGGAAGTTTGACTATCATTGCCACAGCCCTGATAGATACCGGAAGCCGAATGGACGAGGTTATTTTCGAGGAATTCAAAGGCACCGGTAACCTCGAGCTCGTTCTCGACAGAAGGCTGGCCGAAATGAGAATTTATCCCGCTATTGATATTAACAAATCAGGTACGAGAAAAGAAGAGCTGCTTCTTGAGGCATCCACTCTCAACAAGATCTGGATATTAAGAAAGATGCTCGCGCCGATGTCGAATATCGAATCTATGAAGTTCATGAAAGAGAAGATAGGTCAGACAGAGAACAACCTAGAGCTGTTCAAACTTATGACTAGCGGATCTTCAATGTAGAAAGTCAGATCAAAAAGGAAATTTCTTGAATAAATTTAAAATTTATCTCCCATACCTGATCTTTCTTGCACTGACGCTGATCCTGTTCGGAAAGTTCATTTTTACGAACGGAGTTCTTTTCAGCTCGGATCAGCTTGAAAGCGGAATATTCTTCAGAAAATTCTATTCAGAATTCGTAAAAGAATTCTGGGAGATCCCTTTATGGGAAAGATATATTTCGTGCGGACTTCCGTTCGTTGATGCGACCCACGGCGACACCTTTTATCCCGCCGCGCTTTTTCAGTTCTTTATTCCCCTTCATAAAGCTCTGGGATTAAAGCTCGTTCTGCATGTTTTTCTATCCGGTGCTTTTATGTTCGTTTTTCTTAAGAATTACGGACTGAGAAAGCTATCCGCGTTCGCAGGATCGGTCGCCTATATGACGGCCCCCATGATCGTAACACTCGTATATCCGGGCCACGACGCGAAAATGTATGTAGCAGCTCTTCTTCCACTCGGGATGAATTTTCTATATAAAGGAATCGAATCAAAAGGAAAACTCAACTTCCTTTATTTCGGTGCGGTAGTGGGATTCATGATACTCTCTTCACACCTTCAGACAACATATTTTGCCCTATGGTTTTACTTTCTGTACATGTTCTACAGAGTGATAAAAGATTTCTTTGAAAGCAGACAGCTGCCTGCTTCTCTCAATAAGTTCGGATTATTCTGGGCAGGAATTGTCCTCGCGCTTTTTATAGGTGCGGTTCAGCTGATCCCTCCCTACATGTACACAAAAGAGTTTTCGATAAGAGGAACGGAAGCAAAAACATCCTACGAACACGCGATATCATGGGGTATGCATCCTGAAGAAGCAATGTCGCTGATCGTACCCGAATTCTGCGGAGAGAACCGAACATCTCATGTCCAGACTTACGAAGAGCAGAAAAAAGTGGTCGAAGAAGGCGGAAATTCATATTGGGGAAGAAACGCATTCAAGCTCAACAGCGAGTACTCGGGAGTAATTATCCTTATTTTAACCGTGCTTGCTGTATTTTTTTACAGGGGGAGATTCAGAAAAGACATTATTTTCTTCTCGTCTTTCGGGTTGTTCTCAGTTTTATATTCTCTAGTTGATCATACGCCTTTGTTCAGACTTGTTTATACGCTAATTCCGGGCGTTAAGATGTTCAGGGGTCAGGGAATGATCCTTTTCATCCTCTCGTTCGTTCTTTCGGCTGTTTCGGCTGTTCTGATCGATCACATAATTCAATTGAAAGAGGAAGGGAAGGCGGAAAAATATCTTAAACCTCTGCTGATCACAGCAGCCGTTATTTTTACGGTAGGGATTATAAAATCATTTGCTTTACCTGCGATGATGGATATTTATAAGTCCGTATTCGAACCGGCCAGGATGCCTTCACCGGAATACATGGGCATAATTAAAAGCGGGATCGTAATCTCGACTTTCCTTATAACGGCATCACTCGTGGCGATCTATATGTACCTGAAGAATTCATATAACACTCTAACATTCATTACAATAATATCGGTATTGTTTTTTATAGACACCTACCGCGTCAACAATAAATTCATCCAAACAGTATCAAAAGACGGACTGGGAATAAAATTCACCGATATCGAGATCACAAAACAGCTTCGTGAACTGGAATCGCAGGAAGGGTATTTTAGAGTATATGACCTTAACATGTTCGGACCCAACCAGCTGCCGATCCACAGGGTGACAACACTTACGGGATTTCACGACAACGAGCTTAAATGGTTCAGAAAATTCAGAGGGGTCAATGAGGAAGGCGTAAACACTGATGAGAACCTGACCGGCAACCTGAATGAATACTATAACAACAATTTTCTGAATCTTGCGGGAGTAAGGTTCCTGTTGTACCAGCCTAAAGATGCTAAAGGGCAGGTCATTCCCAACAAAAATTATCTGCCCAGAGCGTTCGTTGTAAGAGGTTATGAGGTCATTACAGATGAAGATAAGATAGTTGACAGGCTGAAATCAGACTTTAATCCCGGAGCTTCCGTGATCATTGAGAAGGAACCTCAACTCAGCCTATCTTACGATTCTACAGCTACAGGAGAAGTAACAAGCTATAAATATGTCGGAAATGAGATCGAACTCACAGCCAGAATGAACTCAAACGGGCTTGTTGTTATGACGGATAACTACTTTCCGTACTGGCACGCTTACGATCAGAATGGAAAAGAGCTGGAGATATATAAAGCAGACCTGACATACAGAGCTATCGAGCTTGAAAAGGGCGATCATAAAATAGTGTTTAAGTATATCTCAAAACCATATATAGTCGCGAAATATTTATCAATTATCGGGTTGATTTTTCTTTTAATTGTCATTATTTTTGTCCGGTTTAAGAGAAAAGAATTAAATTAAATAAAACGAGGTAATTATGATCAACAATCTGTTCTGGTTAGCTCCGATAGGCTCTGTGATAGCGCTTATCTTCGCTTTCTACTTCTACAAGAAACTTTTGGCAGAGGAAGAGGGAACCGACAAAATGAAAAAGATCGCCGCTCATGTAAGGGTAGGCGCGATGGCGTATTTAAAACAGCAGTACAAAGTAGTGGGGATGGTATTTGTTGTGATCGCCGTTGTTTTCGCGATCATGGCGTATGTGTTTAAGATCCAGAATGAGTTCGTCTGGTTCGCATTTTTAACCGGCGGATTTTTCTCGGGGCTGTCAGGTTTCTTCGGAATGAAAACAGCCACATATGCTTCTGCAAGGACTGCATGGGCCGCAAAAAAATCCTTAAATGACGGTTTGAGAGTGGCTTTCAGATCAGGTGCGGTTATGGGACTTGTTGTTGTAGGGCTCGGACTGCTCGACATTTCTTTATGGTTCATTATAATGAATTATCTTTATCCGATGGCAGACGGCAATAATGCTATCGTAATTACGACGACAATGCTTACTTTCGGAATGGGCGCGTCAACCCAGGCTCTGTTCGCAAGGGTAGGCGGCGGAATATTCACTAAAGCTGCCGATGTCGGCGCTGATCTTGTAGGTAAAGTAGAAGCGGGAATACCTGAGGATGATCCGAGGAATCCGGCTGTTATAGCTGATAATGTGGGTGATAATGTGGGTGACGTAGCGGGCATGGGCGCCGACCTGTACGAATCCTACTGCGGTTCGATACTTGCAACGGCATCTCTGGGCGCGGCAATGTTCGTCGGCATGAATGACACTGTGATGCAGTTCAATTTTATCATAGCTCCGATGCTGATAGCTGCCGTAGGTATAGTTCTTTCGCTTATCGGTATATTCATGGTTAAAACAAAAGAAGGCGCAACACAGAGAGAACTTCTTGCCTCATTAGGCCGCGGAGTAAATTTCAGTTCGTTCCTCATCGCGATAGTATCTTACTTTGTAGTAATGCAGCTTGATCTCAACAACTATATGGGTATCTGGGCAGCTATAATTACCGGTCTTGTCACCGGTCTTGTGATCGGTAAAGCGACAGAGTATTATACTTCACATTCATTCAAACCTACGCAGAACGTAGGTAATGCAGCAGCTACAGGGCCTGCCACAGTTATTATATCCGGTCTCGGACTTGGAATGCTTTCAACAGCAATCCCTGTCTTAGCTGTTGCAGCCGGAACTCTGCTTGCATTCGGTTTTGCTTCAGGCTGGGATTTCGGACAGACAGGCATGGGTCTTTACGGAATAGGTATCGCGGCAGTTGGTATGCTTTCAACTCTCGGAATAACTTTGGCTACTGACGCTTACGGACCGATAGCTGATAACGCAGGCGGAAATGCTGAAATGAGCGGGCTGGAAAAAGAGGTTAGGAAAAGAACTGATGCTCTTGATGCTCTAGGAAATACTACTGCTGCTACGGGAAAAGGTTTCGCGATAGGTTCCGCAGCATTAACGGCTCTTGCTCTGCTTGCATCTTATGTTGATGAGATCAAGATCGCAATGGAAAGAGTAGGCATAACAGTTCTTGAAAAAGCAGGAAATGTTTCACTTGATACAGCTACGCTAAACGATTTTATGACACATTTTAACGTTACATTAATGAATCCTATCGTTCTTATCGGAATATTCATCGGATCAATGATGGTTTTTGTTTTCAGCGGTATGACGATGCTTGCAGTCGGAAGAGCAGCCGGAAAAATGGTTGACGAGGTAAGGCGCCAGTTCAGAGAAATTAAAGGTATTATGGAAGGAACAGCTGAACCTGATTACGCAAGATGTGTGGAGATATCCACGAAAGGTGCCCAGCGCGAAATGATGCTTCCTTCGCTTCTGGCGATAATCGTTCCTGTTCTGACAGGCTGGATGTTCGGAGTAGCCGGAGTTATGGGTCTTCTGATCGGCGGTACCTCAACCGGTTTCGTAATGGCGATATTTATGGCAAACGCAGGCGGTGCCTGGGATAACGCTAAAAAATATATAGAAGAGGGAAACCTGGGCGGAAAAGGATCTGATGCGCACAAAGCAGCTGTAACCGGCGACACGGTCGGTGACCCTTTCAAAGATACTTCAGGACCGAGCTTGAACATCCTGATCAAGCTTATGAGCATGGTCGCGATCGTAATGGCAGGACTTACTGTAACTTACAGTATATTCTAAATTCAGGATTAGAAAAAAAAGCCCCGAACGGGGCTTTTTTTATTTCTTGTAGATCGTCTGCGTCGGATATGCGAATTCAAGACCGTTCTCATTAAATCTTTTTAAGATATCAAGGTTTATCTTAGACATCGTTTTAAGAATGTCAGATTCTTTTTTAATGTGGTAGATAAATAATATCCCAAGTGAAAAATCATTGAAAGCATTAAATGAGATCAGTTTCTCATCGGTAAGATCCTGCTTATTGTTCAATATGATCTCATCGAGGATCTTTAATGCAAGCTCCATTTTATCAGGCGCTGTTCCATAAACAAGTCCTAAATTAAGGGCTACCTTTCTGTCAGGTTCGGCAGAATTGTTCGTTACGCTTGATTCCGCGAATTTCGAATTTGGAATTGTAACAAGTCTTCCGTCGAGTTTTCTGATTCGCGTGCTTCTTATTCCGACTTCGTCAACAACACCGTCGTCTCCACCTATTACAACCCAGTCGCCGAGCTTAAACGGTTTGTCAATAAATATCATCACTCCACCGAAAATATTTTTAACAGTATCCTGAGCTGCTAAGGCCAAAGCAAGGCCTCCGATCCCTAGTCCAGCTATCAGGGCCATGATATCAAATCCTGCATTGTCAAGCGCTACAATTATACCGATGATCCACAAAAGCACTTTAGCTCCTGTGCGTAATATGGGAATGATCTGATCATCGAATGTGTTCTCGGATTTTTCCGCGAGAGGTATCAGTATCCCGCCGATCAGGGCATCTATTGCTCTTACGATCAGCCAGGTGATGTTGAATATCAGCACGAACATCAATGCCCGCTGCATAAAATTCTCGAAACCGTCAGGAAAGGTCAGCCTGTTGAATCCCATCCACATACCTGTCAGAACTATGCCGTAAACAACAGGTTTTTCAACTGCTTCGATCAGAGCGTCATCAAGACTTGTTTTCGTTTTGGCGGTAAGTTTTTTAACCACTTCTTTGAATACCCAGTAGATAGCCTTGGAGAACAATATGCCTCCAAGAACGAATAAAAGAGAGTAGAACCACTGTTCTACAGTGTTTCCGTAAAATGTCTTTGCAAAAAAATCGTCCATAATTATCTCCTTTCATTTTTTGCGCAAATATAATATCATACGAGATACGATGTCAAGCTAAACTTTTCCAACCGGAGCAAGATATATGACGAATTCGTCTTTCCCGTCGGCTTTTACGAAGTCGTCGCACAGCTTCTGATCGTAAGCGCCTATTCCGCAGGTTCCGCAACCGATAGCCTCGCAGGCAAGGTAAAGGTTCTGGCAGAGATGTCCGGCATCAAGGGCGACAAGCTTTGGAGAAGCGTCGATATAACGCCATTCCGTTCTGTAGGGAATTGCAGTCCAGATAAAATAAACAGCAGGCTTCCAGAACTGCTCAAGTGTAGCTTCATGAAGTTTCTTTTCCATGCCTTTTATGTAATTTTGCTCAAAGCATAGAGCATGTTCAAGAGGAAGGTAACGGTAAATTCCTTTTACAAGCCCTTCAACATTCCATATAAAAAGATATGTTTCGAACGGATGTCTCGCGCCGCCTGATGGAACAGTCCTTAATGAATATTTTTCGGTTTTCTTTCTCACTCCTTGAGTTGAGTAAAGAAGGAATGACAGTTCTTCAACGCTAAGGCTTTCGTCAGTGTATTTTCTCCGGCTCTGCCTGTTCAGTATTGCCTTTTTAAGAGATATCCTTCCAATGTTTTTCCATTTATCTTTAGGCAGCATAGGAATTATCTTCTTTTTGGGATCACAGGTTTTTTCAAGCTCAGGTACTGGCATTTTCTTTGCCTGGTCAGAGGAGTTAAATTCTAAGATGTCCCAGTTCGACTTAAGAAATACCCGGTCTTTTATCAGTTTTTCATTTTTTTTCATAAAACCTCCTTTTTATCAGAACTTAGGTATAAAAATCATAAGTCCCACAACTACAGCTACAATTGCAGCTACAAGCACCATCGCGGCGCAAAGATCTTTTGTGATTCCTACGATCTTATTATGTTCGGGAGAAACAAAGTCGGCGATTCTCTCGATCGCGGAGTTGAATATTTCCGAAACAAGTACGAATCCGATAACTATCGTAATAAGGATCCATTCAGTTCCGTTAAGCTCATAGAATATCCCGAATATAACAGTCGCAAGCGCAGCGAGAAAATGAACCCTGAAATTGGGTTCTTCCGTGAACATCGTCCACAAACCTTTTAAAGCATATTTGAAGCTGTTCATCCTGTTGCGAAATGATATTCCCAAGCCTGTTTTACTCATTATTTTTATCTCCTTATAGATCGATCATTAAGCTTAATCCGTATGAATCGTTCCCGAATTCGGGAAAAGCGTAAATATTATTGTTCTTTCCTAATCCGAAAGGATGCCAGTCTTTAAGCGGCTCGAACTGATAGACCAGATTTGCGCAGAATATGCCTATTCCGGCTCCCGCAAGAACATCCCCTGTCCAATGATTATTGTTCATTATTCTCAGCGCGCCTGTGGAAACAGCGAAAACATATCCGCTGTAAGCTATAAAGCTGCTGGTATCCTTGTATTCATGATATAGAACCGTCGCGTTAGTGAATGCAATATTCGTGTGACTCGAAGGGAAGGACTCTCTGTTTTCGCCGTTGGGTCTTAATTTATTTGTCGAGTATTTCAGCGACTGAACTAAGCCTTGGGATGCGAGATTTGCGATCGCGAAATATTTTGCTCTCTGGAAAAAATTATTTTTTGCTTTATAGCCGATCAAGTCAAAGAAGAAAACTTCAGCTGCCGGTACATGAACTATATAATCGTCAGCTTCACAATCAAAGTCATTTCCAACAAAATTTTGTATATCAGACTGAATATCCTTTTCAAGATCGCTTCCGCTTATTGCTGCTCCGGCTGTAATAAGAGATAGAGGAAGTATAAACGTTCCGATCGATACTTTATCGTCAGTTCTCAGGCTGTCTTCCAAAGCTGAAACAGATAACGGCAACACTATGATCAAAAACAAGAAAAATTTCATATTTAATAATAAGTAACTATGGTATCTAAATCAAGATAAATTAAACAGATTTATATTGAGGCTTCCGTCTGTATTCCACCGTTTTCGGATTTTTGATCTCTGTCGGTTTAGGCTTAAAACGGTCTGGTGAACGGTGCACCGGTTTTTTATTCTGTAATTTTCCTTCAGGCTTTCTATCTGCGACTTGCCTCGGGAATTCTTTTTCGGCTGATTTAGCGGGAATTATGCCAGTAAAAGGGTAAGCATGGTTTTCAATTACCGGTATCTTCTTTGCGATAAGTTTCTCGACATCGCGCAGGAATGGTCTCTCTTCCGCATCGCAGAATGAATAAGAAGTGCCTTTTGCGCCGGCTCTGCCTGTTCTACCTATGCGGTGAACATACATTTCGGCTATATTTGAAATCTCATAGTTTATTACATATTCGAGGTCGTTCACATCTATGCCTCTCGCGGCAATATCAGTGGCCACAAGAACCCGTGTCGTCTGCGCTTTAAAATTGGTCAGAGCCCTCTGCCTTGCATTCTGCGCTTTGTTCCCGTGTATAGCTTCGGCTGTGATATTATGGTTTTGAAGGACTTTCACAACTTTATCCGCGCCGTGTTTTGTGCGTGTGAAGACGAGGGCGGTTCTGATCTTAGGATCTTTCAATAGATCAACCAGCAGTGCGGTTTTATTTCCTTTGTCAACGAAATAAACGAACTGATCTATCGTATCCACGGTTGACGATATCGGAGTAACCGAAACATGAGAAGGGTCTTTTAGAATTGTTCCGGCAAGTTTTATGATCTCATCAGGCATGGTAGCCGAGAAAAAAAGCGACTGTCTTTTTTTAGGAAGTACGGCAAGGACTTTTTTAATGTCATGAATAAATCCCATGTCGAGCATACGGTCAGCTTCGTCGAGAACGAATATTTCTATATCCTGAAGACTGATAAATTTCTGATTCATAAGGTCAAGGAGCCTTCCGGGAGTGGCTATTACTATGTCAACACCATCCTTTAAATACTGGGTCTGAGGATACTGGCTTACGCCGCCGAATATTACTACGGATTTTAATTTTGTGTATCTGCCGTAAGCTTTAAAACTTTCTTCTATCTGTATCGCGAGTTCTCTTGTCGGTGTCAGGATCAGGCTTCTTATCTTTCTTTTTCCTTCTGGTTTTTTTTCGCCAAGCATCTGGAGGATAGGCACTGCGAAAGCGGCTGTTTTTCCTGTACCTGTCTGTGCGCATCCAAGCAGGTCTTTCCCTTTCAGTACGATCGGAATTGCCTGTTCCTGAATAGGAGTCGGTGTTTTATAGCCCTCTACTGCTATCGCCCTTAAAATGGGCTCGATTATGTTCAATTTTTTGAACGGTGAATTTTCGTTAACTGGTGAAACTTCAGATTTTATTTTATTCGTCAAAATCTTTCCTCTTTTATATGAGTTAATTATTTTTAATTTGAAATCCGGGCGGAAATATAATCTTTCGGTTACACTTTAGCAAGGTAAAATACCAATTAAAAAAAACCTTTAAATAATTTCTTATGCCAGTCTTTAGCCATACACGGTCTTTCAACAAGCAGAAAAAATGCAGATGAGATTGACAAAACCATTAATAACAATATTACAGAATATATTGAAACATTTATAAAAGAATATTTAGAAAATGTAAGTCTGCAAACAGGATTGCCGAACAGGCTTAGAATAGAAGCATGCAGCAGATAAATCGTATAGCACATGCCGCCTATATTAGTAATAACCTTAAAAGAGAGAAATTTAAATATTTTATGAAATAAAACGTAATAGTACAGAAAGAAAATACTTATAAGCAGCATCAACTCCCAGAGAAACCTTTGCAGATCAGTATTAAAATCGGCATCGGTAAAAAGCCATATTATCGTAAAGAAGAAAAGCCCGATCAGAAAGTCGTACTTTGTTTTCGGTAACAGTGTCGAGTCAGACACATACAGATCAGCCAATAAAAAACCGATTAAAAAGTACTGAAAAAAATTGATCAGACTGATAAAAGGCGACGGGCTGAAAACGAAATGGTTTATAACTAAGAACAGTACAGCTATAAAAACCATTGACAACCGTCTTGCCGATAATGACCTGACTGAAAAAATGTACGCCATTAAAGGAGCTAAAATATAAAACTGGACTTCAACTTCCAAACTCCATGTAGCGCCGTTCAATTCGGGCAGAGTATCAGGGAAAATGAAATTATGCGTATAGGTGATAGATGACAAATAGCTTATTATTCCTTTCTGCAGCGTAAGTATCTCAGCTACATAAACAGCTCCGAACAACAGTATAGTCATAACAATTATGTAGGGAGGTTCCAATCGGGTCAATCTTCTTAAAAAATAATTTTTGATGCTGACCGGCTTTCCTTTCGCCAGATGAAACTTGGCAAACGGCATTCCCAAAATAAAACCGCTGATAGCAAAAAAAAGGGGGACTCCCAGATGCCCGTGAGATATAATATGTTTCAGGAATGAATAGTCTATCGTGTCGGCATATTGATTTATATCTTTAACTTTTAAGAATTCGCTTATATGGAACAAAACAACACTCGTGATCGCGATAAATCTTAATCCGTCGATCTCCGGTATAAAACCGCCTGAAGAAGTGATTCGTTTAAACGATAATTTCATTTGCCCCTTAGTATCTGTCGGCAGATCCGAGGACGTTGCGGTTTTTGTCCATGATCATTTTTTTTAGTTCGTCTCTTGCCGGGCCGAGGTATTTTCTAGGGTCGAATTCTGAAGGATTTTCAATAAAGACTTTTCTGATGACAGCCGTAACCACCATTCTGCCGTCGGTGTCGATGTTGATCTTACATACTGCCGAACGGGCGGCTTTTCTGAGCTGCTCTTCGGGAACGCCAACCGCGCTTTCCATTTTTCCGCCGTACTGATTTATCATGTCAACATACTTCGGAAGCACTGATGATGATCCGTGAAGTACGATCGGGAATCCCGGGATCCTTTTTTCGCATTCTTCAAGAATATCGAAACGGAGGGGAGGTACCGATTCGCCGGGTTTTAACTTGAATTTATATGCGCCGTGCGAAGTTCCTATTGATATTGCGAGGCTGTCAACGCCTGTTTTTTTAACGAAATCTTCAACCTGTTCCGGGTGAGTGTAATGTGATACTTCATGTGATACTTCATCTTCAATACCGCCTAGAACGCCAAGTTCGCCTTCAACGGATACATCTCTTGCGTGAGCATACTCAACAACTTTTTTTGTTAAAGCCACATTTTCATCATAGGGAAGGCTTGAACCGTCTATCATGACGGATGAAAATCCGTTATCTATACATGAAACGCAAAGTTCATATGAATCACCGTGATCGAGGTGAAGGCAGATAGGTATCTTCGATCCCATTTCTTTTGCGATCTCGGCAGCGCCCATCGCCATATATCTGAGCAGAGTTGAATTAGCGTAGCTTCTCGCACCTTTTGATATCTGAAGAATAACAGGTGATTTTGATTCGACACAGCCGTAAACAATAGCCTGAAGCTGTTCAAGGTTGTTGAAATTATACGCCGGTACCGCGTACTGACCTTCCATAGCTCTTTTAAACATTTCTTTCGTGTTTGAAAGACCGAGTTCTTTGTAGCTTATTGCTTTATTCATGTATGCTCCTATTTTAAATTATTTATATCCGTAAAATTAAATATATGCAATCAAAAGGTCTAATTCAACTTTATTTTTTCTAAAATAAACAGGTAATTCTAAAACTTGACTTTGAATTTAAATGAGTTAAATTACAGAGCAATTGTAAAATAAATTGAAAGAGGGGATCGAATGAAAAAAATAATATTGGCACTTGCAGCAGCTGTGTTGCTGACAATAACGGGATGCGCACCCACTATGGCTTTAAGAAATGTGGCCGATATGTCCGACAGCATGAACAGGATCAGCGGTAATACGGGCGTCGCTTCAACGGGAACTTCAACTGCTTATGGCGCTAGCGCAGGCGATACGCACTATATTCAGGCTGACGACTGGTTCTATTCAGACCGTGATTTTGAAACGGGCTGGATCCGTGTTGAATTAGCTAAAATGCTGCAAGCCCCAACGCCAGAAACAAGAAATGAAGGTAAATTCATGGATGTAAAAGACGGAAAAGAAGTCTGGACATCACATTATTGGCAGACAAGAATAGCCGAACCGTCTGATATAAAAATGGGCGCGGTTATGATAATATTCGATTACGGTAAAGGAGACAGATATGTCAGACCTGAAAACCAGGAATATGCGAGAACCCACGACTGGTTCATGGCTAAGATAACCGACACTTCAACTTTATACCAGAACTATGTAATGGTTTCAGGCGGTTATAAAGTAAATACAGATAACCTCAGGGTTATAAAATAAGGTAAAAAATGAAAAATCTTCTTTTAGTGTTCTTAAGTTTACTAATGATATCCGGAAAGTTAATTTCTCAGGATACTGAATCTTTTTACAACATATCACCTGACGAAACCAAGAAAAAATTCGTGCCTCAGGATACTACTTTCTATAAAACGGATTCAGATGCAGACAAAGCTCAGAAGCTTAAAAAAGTCCGGGCGATGGATGAGAGATACTATTATGCAAAAGATAATAAGAAAATGGTTTTAGTTCCGGCTCAGACATTTATTATGGGCAGCGACAAAGGGTCCGATATAGAAAAACCTGCGCACAAAGTTAAGGTGCAGGCATTCTACATGGATGAGACCGAGGTTACGAATGCGCAATTCAAAAAATTTCTCGATGCTACAAAATATAAACCTGTAGGAAGTATGGCTCACATGAAAGACAGAAAATTCAACGACCCGAGCCAGCCTGTTGTTGATGTTGATTATTACGATGCTGTGGAATACGCAAAATGGGCAGGGAAAAGACTTCCGACAGAAGCAGAATGGGAATGCGCCGCAAAGGACAGCCAGAATTATGAATATGCAACCGGAAATAAATTATATCCTGAAAAAGCCAAATACGGCGAAAGAATGTCTCAGGGTTCTCCTGTTCCTGTAAAAAGTTACAGGGCGAACAGCCGCGGTATATACGACCTTACCGGTAACGCTTCAGAGTGGGTTTATGGAATAATGGATGCCTACCCGGGAAACAAGAAACCTAATTCCGGATTCGGGAAGGTTAGAATTCCCAGGGGTGGATCATGGTTCTCAAAAGAAGAACAATGTAAGACTTATAGCAGAACTGCAATGGATATTTCAAATTCCACAGGCGGGGTGGGATTCAGATGCGTTATCAGTTACGACGAAGCCAAAAGAAGACTGGAAAAGGATAAAGACGATAAAAAATAGATAAGTCTATTGAGGTTTAAATAATTCCTCAAGATAGAATTTTTTAATACCAAAGAATTTTTTCAGACTGCCGATCTTTTCAAGATAAACCGAAGGGTCGGCAGTTTTGTTTTTCTTAATAGCGGTGATCATTATATTTTTATGGGTATGTTCGTCTGAAATGAACTCAAATATATGTGTTTTGTAACCATGCGCTTCGAGCATGAGTGACCTGAGAGTGTCGGTAGCCATTTCCGCCAGACGCTCTTCTAGAATTCCGTGCTTTGTGATCTCTTTCAGTTCATTTTCAATCTTGAGCTGCTTTCTGATCTGTTTATGACAGCACGGTGATACGACTATTATCTCAGCATTAGCTTTTACACCCTTGAAAATCGCATCGTCCGTAGCTGTATCGCAGGCATGAAGAGCGATAAGAATATCAGCTTTTTCTATTGCTGTATCCGAAATATTTCCGGAAGTAAATTTCAATCCGGAAAATCCGCATTCTACTGAAATTTTATTGCATAATTCGACAAGATCAGGTCTGAATTCAACCCCTGTTATATTCACATTCTTTCTAAGTTCATTAGCAAGAAAGTCATAAACCGCGAAAGTAAGGTATCCCTTTCCGGAGCCCATATCGTAAACTGTTAGCTCATCTTTAGTATTCAGTCCTGAGTCGTCGAGTAATCCGTCTATCGTCTCGACAAATCTGTTGATCTGCCTGAATTTGCCTGACATGCCTTCAATTACTTTGCCTTTCCTGGTCACTCCAAGCCTTTCAAGATAAATATTGTTCTCGATGCTGATCATCCTTTTCTTTTTTAGATTGTGTTCAGTTGAAAATTCACAGTCTGCATGAGCAGGTTTTAACTTTTTGAATAAGACATTGTCTTTTTTTGTCCTTCTGAACGAAAAATCGTTTTCGGTTGTAAAAATTACGCACATAGAAAAAGTGTTCTCAAAAAGTTCTCCGATTTGAGCTATTCCGTCTTCTATGTCGAAGTTTTTAGTAATGTCTTTCGTTTTATGGCTGTACAAAAATGACAATACGGGTTCATTTTTAATTTCAACAAGACGGACAGTTATCTTGTTCAGGTCGCTGGTTTTATCGGCAGGGGAAGATAAAACAAGCCTTATGAAAGTCTTTGAATCGAGTGAATTTGCGAGTGTATCTTTTAAGTTTTCCGTAATATTATCCTAGTTATAAAATTAAACTTTACCGACTAAACAGGTTTTCTTCTGACAGGCATGGTCATACAGCGGCATCCGCCGCCTCCTCTTGATAATTCAGAGCCGTCAATGGTAATTACGAATTTATCATATTTCTTTGCATCGACCTTACCCTGGACAATATCCTTTGCCTTAATTATCTCAAATCCGTTTTTGTTCATTTGTTCAAGCGTGTAAACATTCCTGCCGTACCCGATAACCTGACCGGGCGCTATCGCAAAGAAATTAGCTCCGCTGTGCCACTGTTCTCTTTCCTGAATGTATGAATCTGAATTTCCTCCGCAAAAGATAGGTTCAAGATCATGACCGAGAGCTTTTAAAGCGGCCAAGATGTTAACTTCTTCAGTTATAATAACCTTACCGTTGTCAATTGCGATATGAATTGTAAGAAATCTGTTTGAATCGATTATAAGCGGTTTATAGACCATGCATTTATTCCTGTCAAGCATAGTAAAGACCATATCAAGGTGGATAAAAGATTCGGGTGTATATGGCAATTCCTGAACGATTATATGATGTTTACCTTTAAGTCTCTTCATTTCATGCAGTATGTAATCAATTCCCTGCGTTGTTGTTCTCGCACTATTTCCGATCAGAATTATATTGTCATTGAATACAAGAACATCTCCTCCTTCAAGAGAAATTTTATCATCAAAATAGTCGGAATTTAAAGGATTGAGTGTCTTAGCCATAAAATCAGGGTGATTATCAAAGATCGCCTCCATTATCTGAGACTCTCTTTCTCTGACTTTATTTGCCATTCTGTTAATATGCACCGTATCATAAATCGAAACAGACGCGTCCCTTGTAAAGAAAAAATTGTGGAGGGGCTTTAGTGAATATCTGTCTTCATCGAGAAAATTTGTCAGAGTGTCTTTCTTCATTATCCGGCCTTCGATAAGCTGTCTTGTGATCTCTTCGGCCGACAGGTCCAGCATTTCATCCATAAATCTGCTGTGATTTGATAAATTACATTCATTATTATATATTTTCGAGATCAAATCATACTTAACCGTCTCATTCATTAAAATATCTTTTAAAAGATCCTTGACCTGAAAAGTAGTGGTAAATATATCAAGAACATCGTTAAACTGTCTGTATTCTTTTTTTGCGACTGTAAGATTTAAAATATCACTGTATAAAGCTCTTTCGGCATTTTTAGGCGTCATATTTTCAATTTCAGGACCCGGAGAATGTAAAATCACACCTTCCAGCTTTCCTATTTCCGAATTAACTCTTATTTTCATATTTCTCTCTCTTTTCTAGGCGTTATTAATTTCTTCTATCATTTCGCTGAATTCATTGCGGTCAGATCCGCAGAAGAAATCTCTGCATACTTCGGGTCTATTATCATAAACAGAACATTTATTATCTTTAAGATAAACGCAGGATTCATCAATATTTTTCTTAAGTATATTCAGTCCGAATTCTTCAACAGAGGAAAAATCTTCGAAATGATCATTACAGTCAGATTCGGTCAGATATTTTCCGGAATTAAATTCTTTTTCAGTCAGGTTTATAAGGAATAATCTGCAGCATGACCCGCAGCTGTGACACGATGAAACATCTATTTTATTATTCACTTTTTACCTTATACCTGTCCTTCTGCCTGAACATATCCATTACATAGGTTCTTTTCTTAAAGACCGCCGAATGAACAACGCCGTCTCCGATGTGATACGAGTCGCCTTTTCTGTAAGTATTTTTTATCCCGCCGATCGTAAAGTCCATCTCGCCTTCGAGAACCACGCCCCACTGCTCGCCGTGCGAATGATCCGCGACTTCGCCTATGGGTTCGATATCCATAAAAACGATCTGATGGTCAGGACCCTGCGAAAGCCATCCTTTAATTCCTTTGAATGTGATGTCGGCGCGGGGCAGACCTTTGATCAGGTCGGGAAAATTGAAATCTTTCATCAGCAATTCCTTTATTTAAGCGCTTCAATAGCTTTTTTATAGTCAGGCTCCTGAGCGATCTCGGGCACAAGTTCCGTATAGATCACCTTATGATCTTCATCAAGCACAATAACTGCTCTGGCGTGAAGATTAGCGAGGGGACCGTCAATTATTTCAAGACCGTAATCGTAACCGAACGCGCCTGTCGCGAAATCTGAAAGAGTAATAACATTATTCAGCCCTTCAGCTCCGCAGAATCTTGCCTGCGCAAAAGGCAGGTCTCTGGAAATGCACAGAACTTTTGTTTTTTTCATTTCTGATGCGAGCTTGTTGAACTGTCTGACGGACATCGCGCATGTAGGCGTGTCGAGGCTCGGAAAAATATTCAGAACGAGCCTTGAACCTTTGAAATCCGCAAGCGTAACTCTCGCCAGCTTATTGTTAACGAGCGTAAAATCCTTTGCTTTGCAATTCTTTCTCGGAAGGCTGCCGTTAGTGTTTATCGGATTCCCTTTCAATGTGATCTTTGCCATAAAATTACTCCTTTATTTTAATTTGTGTTTTATTTCGATGAATCTTTCATGTGATTCGCCGGGTTTTAAAGATTTTGCGCTGGTGCTTGCTACTATATAGTAGAATTTTCTTGCTTCTGTGCAGGTTGTGATGAATTCGGGACTGCTGACAGAGGCTTCCCATGCAAATCCAGTATAAGGCAGGTTTGAGGAATATACATCGTATTTTGTTGCGCCGGAGACACTATCCCAGCTTATAGTAATGTTCGAACCGGAAACAAGAGTCGAAATATTTGACGGGCTGTTGAGTGTCTGAGGGAAAGTCACTACTTTAAAATAATCGATGATGAGATGTCCCGCCTGATTATCATTCAATACTCTTAGCTTTATGTTGTCAGATGCATCATTTACTTTGTAAGCGAATTGACTGAATGTACTGTTCTGGAAGGTCTGGCTTTGAACATTAGAGTATGTTCCGCCGCCGACAGATTTCTGCAGCCAGAAAGTTGAAGGAGAGGCTTCGCTGTTCAGCGCCCGGTAATAAAAAATTACTGAATCTACGCCGTTTATGGCGGGTGATGTTAGAGATGCATTGGAAATATCGTCGTTCATCCTTAGCGCGTGGGTTCCTTCGTAAGCGTAAGCAGACGATGTTTCAAGGTAAACGCTTAGTAGATCCCAGTCTCCGGTTCCGTACGTGACAGTGCCTGTATAATAACTGGTGAAAGCCGTACCGTCCTCGAACCTTTCGATCCAGCCTTCTCCGCTGCCTGACGTAGTTGCAAAATTTACAGTGGTATTTGTGGCTATCGGATTTCCGGCCAGGTCTTCAACATTGTTTATGGTAAGCTGATAGCTTGTACCGGGTGAAAAAACCGGGAAGGAAAGAACGACTTTTGAATTATCGCCGCCGTAACCGAGTACGGCAGAAAATGGATTACCTGCGCCGTTATCAAGAACATAATTTACCTCTGCCTGCGAAGTTACAGGATCGAGAATTTCGCTGAATGTAACTACAAGGGTGGAGTCGTTTAAAATAAGATTATTTAATACTGTCGGAGGTGTAGTATCTGCGGGCGGCCCCGACAATGTTACCACTTTAAAATAATCTATTATCAGATGCCCTGCCTGATTATTGTTCAATATTCTGAGCTTAATATTATCTGAAGTGTCATTGACTTTATATGCAAACCGGTTGTAAGTAGCGACCTGATAAGTCTGGCTTTGAACATTAGTATATGAACCGCCGCCGACAGATTTCTGCAGGTAGAAAGTTGAAGGAGAGGCTTCGTTGTTCAGTGCCCGGTAATAGAAAATTACGGAATCGACGCCGTTAACAGCGGGTGATGTCAGAGAAGCGTTCGCAGTGTCGTCATTTATCCTCACTGCGTGTTCACCCTCATAAGCCCCCGATGCCAGTTCCTGATAAACGCTGACGAAATCCCAGACGCCAGTCGGGTATGTAAAAGAGCCTGTGGTATAACTTAACCAAGTGTTTTCCTCGAATCTTTCAACCCAGCCTTCACCGCTGCCTGATGATATAGAAAAACTAAGTATCGTGTTCGCCGCAATCGGATTTCCTGCCGGATCTTCAACATTGTTAATAGTCAGCTGATAGGTTGTTCCGGAAGAAAAAACAGGGAAGGAAAGAATAACTTTTGAAGAATCGCCCGAATAACCCAGTTGTGCCTGAGACGGATTTCCGATTGAGTTATTTACAACATAATTTGTAAGTGTCTGCGAAGTTGCAGGATCAAGCGTTTCGCTGAATGAGAGAACAAGAGTTGAATCGTTCAGAACCTGATGGGTCAATATTGTCGGTGGTGTTTCATCGAAACCGTCATTATTATTGATAGTGAAGGTAATTTGGTCATTGTTTCCTATGATGATCTCTGAATTTACTGTCGTCAAAGAGCTTATGGAAATGATTATGGTTTCAAAGTCTTCAGGTGTTAAATCGTTCGTTATGGTTAAAGTGACCGATCTGTTGTCTGTTGAAGATGCGGGAAAAAGCACGGTGTTTGATGATATTGTATAGTCACTGCCGTTTATCGCGGTTCCGGTGATCGTTAAATTTGCGGTCACATCGTCAGGAACAGCCTGTGTAATTGATAAAGTTACAGCATGTGAACCGCTGTTCTCTTCAACTGTCTGCGAAACTGTAGCAAAATTTACAGAAGGAACCGGAGGCGTTCCTCCCCAAATGTAATTCACGAATTCCGGATGGTCAATAAACGGATTTCTGTTGTGCTGGATATCGTTATAAATAATATTGTTTCTATCAATTTCCTTCTGCGAAACCGGATCGGCTCCGTGCCAGTCAATGAGCATGTTCAAAGCCCAATCCGTAAAAACTTTATCTGAAGATCCGTCAAGCATATCAGATCCAGGCCAGCCTGAAATGACATTTTCATAGCATGTAGCCATGTAGAAATAGCTTCGGGCAAAATCGCCTTTGAATTCGTCTAAAGGTTCGAATACAGTTCCTGTATAACCCGGATAAGCGCACGGACCTAGCTTTGAACCGTTCTGTGAAGTCCATGTAGCGGCTGTAACTTCGCCGAAGGGATAATTGCTTCGTTTGCTGTTCACATATCCGTCAGTCAGATAAATGTGGAACATATCCGTAACCATCGGGCTTGCGTCGTTGAACCAGCTTTGCGGCATACTGTGCTCTCTGTTATAGCAGCCTCCTTCACCGGAATATGTTCCGCACTGATCAGTAACAAATGACCAGCTGTACGGGTCATTTCCCGCTGCATTTTCTGAATATACATCTAAAGGACTTCCGTCGTTCTCATAATAATTGTCCACTTCTAATAACGAAAAGGCATTCCAAACTCCCGGAGTATAAGAAACAGCCGTGTGCCCGTTGATTATATAGTGTAATTGAGTTTTGAGAGCGTATCCCGAATTTGTAGCGCTGTCGTAGTATCCGGCAGGTATCTGGGCAGAAACGGTCAGGCCAAATAAGAAAATTGATACTATCAGTACCGCCGTTTTTTTGTTTTTCATAAGTCCTCCCCCTAAATGTTTAGATATGTAATATATCATTTGCTGCAGGTGATAACTATGATATTAATAACATTTCGAATTATCTGCCGTTACGATGTAAAAATATTTATTTCCGCTCAGGATTTCAGTGTCTTCAAAAGCAGGTGAGACGGATGTTCCGATTTCTTGGAAACCGGAATAAGGATCATCAGATCTGTAGATCCTGTAATACGATGCGCCCGGTATGCTGTCCCAGCTTAACAGGGAAGAGGTTGTATTTGTTGAAATTGTCAGGTTAACAGGTGTGCCGAGTACTTCAAGATCGTAAAGCGGTCTTTTCCATACTCCTGATCCAATTGTACCTGCGTAGATATGTTGTTTGAAAATATCTATTGAAGCTATATTAGTATTGCTAAGGCCAGAATTGAATTCTTTCCAAATAGTGCCTTTATCTCTTGAAATAAAAACCCCGTAAGTTTTTGTGCCTGCCAGTATAATATTATTATAACTCTTCAGGCATGTCACGAATATGCTGTCATTCATCCCGTTGTTAGCAGGATCCCATGAAGCTCCTTTATCAGATGAAACATAAATACCTGCATCGCATGTTCCGGCGAATAAAAGTGAATCTTTCAGCAGAAGGCAGGATGTTCTGCCTGTTGGAATGCCGGAGTTTGCAGATGACCAGTTCAGCCCGTAGTCAGCCGAACGGAAAACTCCGGATTCACCCGTAGCTGCATACATTTCCGGATTACTGCCTGCAATATCTCTGATATCTCCTGATGTGATCCCTGTGTCACGGGCAGTCCAGCTTGTGCCTCCGTTATTTGTGAAAAACAATCCTTCTTCGCCTGATCCTGCGAATATTTCGCCTGTCAATCTGTTCGTAATATGTAAAGAATGTATCCATTTGCTTGTCAATCCGGTATTTACGGCTGAATAAGTTTCCCCGTAATCCTGCGAGAGGAAGAGTCCCAGCATGTCTGTGCCTACGAAAACCGACCTGCCGACGGATTCTATATCCCGTATCTCGACAGTGCCGACAGATTTCTGAACCCAGGTATTGCCTTCATCAGACGAGTTGTGCAGTTGGCTTCCGTGTGTTCCGGTTATGATCCTGTTGTTCAAAGAGTCTGCGGGCAATATTGATGTGACTGCTTCAATAGAACCGCAGTAAGAGCCTTTTACGATTCCTGTGGAAGCCAGGCTCCAGTTCGCTCCGTTGTTCGATGATCTGTAAACATTACCGCTGCTTACGCCGACAAACAGATAGGTTGCGTCAGTGCCTATCGACCATATGTCTTTTTCAGTCAGCCCCGTATTCCCGCACGACGTCCATGTCTGTCCGTCATTTACAGACTTGTAAACTCCGCTGCCTAAAAAGGCTGCGTAAAGAATTCCGTCTTTTTGGGTTATATCCTTTACTTGAGCGCTTGCGACGGAAGACCAGTTCAGTCCCTGATCGGTTGTTCTGTAAAGGGTTCCCGGAGTTGATGAGAATTGCGTACCGCCGAAAGAATGTACGGTCAGAAGGTCCATACTGCCGAGTCCGTTATTTCTGGATATCCATGTTGAACCGCCGTTCTGTGAAAAAAGCATTCCGTTCCCGTATGTCGCCGCAAAAATGTTCGTTCCGTCATTCGCAAGGTAATAAACATATTTCGCACCGGGCGCATAAACCCGTGTCCATGAATCCCCGTTGTCCGATGATTTAAAAATGCCGTTGACATATGTGCCTGCGTATATGTCGTTACCGCATATTGTCATGGATTTAATATATGTGTCTATCAGACCGTTGAATTTAGGTTCCCATGACGCTCCTCCATCTGAAGACAGGTAAACACCTTCATCAGAACCGGCGAAGATAAGTGAATCCTTAAGCTGAAGGATCTTAATGTCAGTGCTAAAAAGACCGCTGTTGATCTGCTGCCAGCCTGATCCTCCGTCTGACGATCTGTGGATCCCGCCGCCGCCCATGCCCAGAAATATATCAGTTCCGTTGTAGAGGAAACTGCGCACAAATCCGGCAGAAGGGCCTGAGGTCTGAGTCCATTGCGCAGATAAGCTTATTGCCAGAGTTAAAAAAGCGGCTATTGTGTATTTCAATTCATCTCCGTCGTCAATTAGTTTAATTTAAGTAAAATATATTGAGAAATGAAGTAAAATCTTGTTAAAATTAAATATATGAGGTATTTTACGGTCATGAAAATTTTCATCGCTATACCCGCGCTCAATGAGCATGATCATCTTCCGGAGCTGATGGAAGATATCCAAAAGCAAACATTCAAAGAATTTCAGATATTTATCTGCGTGAATAATCCTGAAGAATGGCGGAACGATCCTGAGAAGGCGATTATATGCGAGAATAACCGCGGAACGCTTGAGTATCTTCAGGATATTTCCGATATGAGTTTAACTGTGATCGACAGATCTTCTCGCGGTAAAGGCTGGAAAGGGAAGCATCGTGGAGTCGGGTATGCGAGAAAAGAACTTTTTGAAGCTGTCGATCGGGTTGCGGACGATAATGACATCGTTATCAGCCTTGATGCGGATACAAGGATCAGACCCGGTTTTATTTCGTCAGTCAGGAAACAGTTCATAAGCCATAAAAAAGCTATGCTTCTAACGAATCCGTATTATCACAACCTGACGGGAAATGATGCTCACGACAGGGCGATCCTCAGGTATGAACTATACATGAGATACTATCTGATCAATCTGCTTCTCATTGATTCTCCTTACGCATTCTCCGCATTGGGTTCCGCTATTTCTTTCAGTGTGAAAGGTTATAGAAAAATAAGCGGTATCACGCCTAAAGAAGCCGGCGAGGATTTTTATTTCGTGAACAGGATGAAAAAAGCTGGCGAAATACTGATATGGAATGACGAGGCTGTTTATCCTTCAGCGAGAGAATCGGACAGAGTACCTTTCGGAACGGGACCTGCAGTCACAAAAGGAAAGAAGGGAGATTGGGACAGCTATCCTTTCTATGATCAGGAAGGATTTGAAAGAATAGGGGAGACCTGCAAGCTTTTTCCCAAGCTGTTTAAAGCAGACTGTGAAACACCGGTAGATGGATTTATTCAAAAATATTTCGGTGAAAACATCTGGGAGCCTCTGCGTAAGAACTTCAAGACTGAAAAACTTTTTGTCCGCGCCTGTCATGAGAAATTGGACGGACTGCGGATACTTCAGATACTCAGATTTTATCAAAAAGGTGACAGCCTTAAAAATTTTATAAAATTCAGCAGTGAAGAGATGGAAATCGTCCTTCAGAATAACTTTTCATTTGAAACATGCCCGGTTCAAAAACTTGATGAGATGAGGATAAAATATTTCATAAAAGAATCAGATCTGAGAAAACAAAGATTATTTTTGATATAACAAATAAGATTTTTATATATTATATTTACTTCTAAGAAACAAAGGAATGAAAAAATTGTTTTCTGACGACAAAAGAACAAAACTGATCGTTTACACACTGATAGCGGCAGGCATATTTGTGCGGTTTTATTTCTTTTTCGGGCAGGTTTACTCGGATGATACCTATTATAATTATCTTGCATATACGATGTATAACGGTGATTTCGGGCACGATTATCTCGGTTATCCGATCTGCCTTGTCAGGATAGGACAGAGCTTTATTACCGCTGTGTCTTTTCTGATATTCGGACCGTCTGAATATTCCGCCGCAGTGTTTCCGATGCTTTTCTCTATCTTGAACATGTTTTTGAACTACAAGCTCGCCAAAACGCTGATCAGATCCGAGATCGTTTCAGTGCTTGTGCTGGCATTTACGGCTTTCTATCCGACAGAGGTGCTTTTTGCGTCAATAGCTTTTACAGACCTTTATTCGACATTCTTTATCAATCTGGGTATTCTGCTGATCCTTATCGCGGACAGCAGTAAAAAGATGTTCTATGCGGTTTTGGGAGGCTTATCGTTAGCTCTGTCGATGATGTTCAAGGAGAATGCTTTTTATACGGCAATTTTACTTGGAGTGCTGTTCCTGTTCGTATTAGTGCGGAAAAGATCATTCAATAAGTATATTTTCTTATCCCTCGGGGTTCTCGGCCTCGGAATGTGTCTTGAAGGCGCGGTCTATTATTTAATTAACGGGGATTTTTTCTACAGGCTTTCTATTATGAAAGAGGGAGCACTTTTCAGCAGACATGATTTTTTTAACGAAGGCAGCGCGTTCGGGTATGAAGGCGGAAGTTATTGGGTCAGTCTCTTCAGACTCATATTTGTGGATAAATTTTCGGCGGTTTTTCTTCGAAAAGCAATGGTCTTTATTCCTCTGCTTGCAGTAATTCAGCTTTTTGTTTACCGTAAGAACAGAAAGAACAGGATCGCGGTCTATTGGTTCACAGGATTACTTTTACTTTATTTGTTTTTCACAATGTCTTTAACATCATATCAGCCGATAGTCTTAAGGTTCACATGGTACCTGTTTCCGCTTTTTCTTCCCGCTATGATACTTGCGGCAAAACTGTTCGCGGAAATGAAGAAAGGCTGGATGCTTGTATCGGTAGCGGGTTATATAATATTTTCTTTGTATATGACTGATCAGTTCAGACAGTTCTTTGATATTGAGAATGCCGAGATATTCGAGCATGCCGTTAATGCTGAACCGGACAGGATAATCTATACTGATCACTATACCAAATACGGCATAGACATGACAGATAAATTTAAGCGGCCGTCAAGAGTGATCAGGCTTGAATGTTCAGGTGAAAATATTATACCTTCAGGATCGCTTGTGGTTTATCATACCGGACACATAAGCGAGATCGCAAAGCAGGGATTTAACTATCCGGAAGAAAGCTATTACCGTGAGAACGGATTTGAAGAGATCAACAGATTCGGCGCTTTCATTATTTTTGAAAAAAAATAAGCCTGTTTGCTTTAATACCTGAATTTTTCTCTGATGTTCCTAAAAATTTTATATGATAAAGAATTGCATTTTCTGATATTGAAATATGCTTTCTGAACGGTTCCGAACTGTCTGAATGATCTTTCTACTGATTCGATCATACTGCCTTCGAAATCAAACCTGTGAGTTTTGTTTGAAAGAAATTTTATCATTTCCCATACGAGCAGCGAAGCTGATTCCGAGTTTTTATGGTCAGGATCGATCGAGCTTATCAGATCGTAAGCGCTATACTTAGACCATACGACGAACAGAGCAGAATGAACCGTACCGTTCTTATCAACGGCATAAATCGTTTTTCCGGCATTATGCGAATATGAAGCATCGAAGATATTAATGAAAAGCTCTTTTGAGTATGAAATTTTCATTCCCTGCTTTTCCAGGGTCATCTTATGATGATCGTAAAAATCCTCAGCCTTCATATCGAATCTGATCTCTATCTGTTCTTCAGCTTTGCGGATGTTCTTTCTTTTAGACGGGCTGAAGCTTTCAAAAATCCTCGAAGTATGCTCAATATCTTCGATAATATAAGTATATCTTGTTGTCTGTTCATAACCTTTCCAGTAGAACGGAAGCCAGTTCTCTACAGAGTAATGAAAATTCTGTTCGAAGTGCTGAGTTTCCGGAAGCTGTTCAAGCAGCTCATTCATCATCTTCTTTTCATACTCGGCTTTGTTGGACGGCTTTAAGTCATTAGGGTAGTTTATCCAGGGGCCGAGAAATTGAGTAAGCTGAGGCAGGATAGAGATGTCAAACCATAGAACTTTCTTCGTATAATAGGGGAGAAACGCGAGTATTTCTTTGTCAGGCTGAACGACTGCAATATCCCAGCTGTCAGGTCCGCATACGGCATCAAGCCACCAGTCATAAAGAAAAACAGGCAGGTTTTGTTTTGATTTGCAGAATTCTCTGTATGATCCCTTTTTGTTCCCCAAAATTATTATCCAGAATTTTTATTTTTACTTCAATGTTAAAGATAAGTTCTTTAATCAGGTTTTTCAAGACTTCAAATAAAATATATTCTTGCGCAATCGCTCATGTCAACAAAAATGTGAATAAGCAATCCGATGCCGAGGATCCTTGTTTTGGGGAAATAAACCAGAAGCGCGAATAATCCGACAGCATAGTAAGAGTGCAGAGGATGAAAACCTATGGAGCATCTGTCCGGATCGAAGACCGGATCTGAGAGTAAATGGTCAAGATCTATCAGATAGGCAGAGAGCATTATCAGCCACGAGTTCCTGAAGGTTTTTTTATAAAAATAAAATGAGACAATCAGAGGCAGAGATATGTGCAGCAGATTGTGAAATATCTGATAGAAAAACATCAGTGAAGTTTCTTCGGGTTGAAAACAGCGTAGATCAAAATAAGAATCGGATAAATTTCAAGCCTGCCGAGAAGCATGTTGAAAGTCAGCACCAGTGTCGAAAAATTATCAAAAAAAGCAAAATTTTCTATTGCGCCGGCTCGGGCAAGACCCGGTCCGACACCTCCCAAAGTCGCTGCTGAAGCGGAAAATGATGTAATAATGTCATGCCCGTTCACAGTAAGAAGTAGTGTTGCAAGAGCAAATGTAGAGATGTAAAGTATAACAAACGCTATTGCATTTCTAATAACAGGATCACTGTAAACATCATTGTCGATCTTTACAGAAAAAAAAGCGCGCGGGTAAGTAAGTTTTTTTATCTCATTCAGCACGCTTTTTATAACCATCATTATCCTGATCTGCTTAATTCCGCCTGAAGTTGAACCTGCACATCCGCCTCCGAACATAAGCATTATCAGCAGAAGTTTAGAAAAATAAGGCCACATCTCGAAATTTGCCGTAATATATCCTGTGGAGCTTGCTATCGAAACTGTTGTAAAATAAGAGTGCCTGATGCAGAGAAGAAAGTCATTATTATATTTCAAAACATCCGGATATTTACCAATGTCATCCTGGGTATAAGTGGTAAAATGCAGATTCAATGCAATAAAAAGTCCTGAGATTACAAGCAGAGCGCTGTAGAACTGCCATTCTTTATCTTTAAAAAAACTTTTAATATTTCCTCTTATAAGATTATAATGAAGAAAGAAGTTTATAGCAGAAACATACATAAAGACAGTTATCAGGATTTCAACATATACACTATCGAAATGACCGACAGACTTATTATAGGTCGAAAAACCTCCGGTTCCCAGAGCGGCGAAAGTATGGCATAATGCGTCAAACAGGTCCATACCGGCGGTCAGCAGCAGTATTGTCATCACGACTGTCATTCCTGCGTAAATATACCACAGTATTTTTGCTGTATCCTTTATTTTCGGGCTGAGCCTGTCTTTCGTTGGCCCCGCGACTTCGGCTTTATATAGCTGTGTTGAATTGAATCCCAGCATCGGAAGGATTGCTACGATCAGCAATATTATACCCATACCGCCCAGCCAGTGGGTAAAACTTCTCCAGAATAACAATCCCCTCGGAAGTATTTCGATATCTGTAAGTATAGAAGATCCGGTGGTCGTAAATCCCGACATTGTCTCGAACAGGCAATCGATGTAGTTTCCGCCTGACATGCCCCATAACCAGAACGGGATGGCCCCGAAAACTGCAGCGGTAATCCACCCGAGAGCCACTACGACGAATCCTTCCCTGGGCCTTAAGCTGTTTTCAGAGTTAAACAAAAGGTACATCGCAGAACCGGAAATGAATGTTATAAGGATCGAACCGGATATCTCTCCGATGTCATCAGACATATAATAAAATGAAAACACAAGAGGAATTACCATAGAAACTGAAAGAATGATCAGTAATGTGCCCTGAATCTTAAATATAGCTTTCCAGTTCATACTCTCCTACTTCTCGGAAGGATTAAGAAAAAGATTTTTCACAGCTGTTTTTGCAGATGGAAGAATGAAGGAAATAACAAAATCATCAGTTCTTATATCGTCGTTACCGTGAGGTATGATCATTTTTTTGTCTCTGATTATCACGCCGATTATCATTCCTTTCGGGAATTTTATGTCCTTTAAAGGTTTGTCGAGAATGTCGAGATTTTCGGGTATTTTAACTTTCATCGTTTCTGCTTTAAGATTAGGTATCGGATAGATCGAAATTATCTCGCCCTTTCTGCAGTATGTAAGGATCTCAGACAATGCGAGAGATTCAGTCGAGAACGCTGAATCGATATCCTGAAGTTCATTAATTATTGAACTCACAGCGATATTTGTTATATTGCAGATCGCTTTAGCGGCTCCGAACCGTTTGGCAAGAACAGCCGTTATTATGTTCTGTTCATCTCTCTCGGTGATGCATACTACGAATGAATCTTTCATGTCAAGTTCATTAAGAACGTTCTGGTTTGATCCCGAGCCGTTTATTATAAGTACATGTTCGAGCTCTTCGGATAATGATGCGCAAATTTCAGGATCTTCTTCAACGATCGTAACTTTTTTCCCTCTTGAAACTTCATATTTTGCAACATCTTTACCTATCCTGTTCCCGCCGAATATTATTATGTTTTTAATTTTTGTTTTTGAAGCAAAGTACAGCTCTATCAATTCCTTCAGGGTCTCACTTTTGCCGATAATAAATATCTTGTCTCCGACATTAACTATGTCTTCGCCGGCAGGTATGATCGTATTGTTATTCTTGCTTACAGCCACGATCCTGACTTTTTTCCAGATCTTATTCATTGAAGCAATATCTTTCAGAGTTTTATCAGCTCCTGCGAAATCTTCAAATATCTGCAGTCCGATGATCTTGATGTCGTTGTCATGGAAATTAATATTCTCAACTGTTTCCGGTTCAGCTATAAAATCGAGTATCTTGTTTATTGAAAGCTGTTTTGTAGCTATCAGATTATCAATACCGAAATCGGCAGAAGTTATGAGAGGATTTGAGAAATAACGGGATGCATTTTCAACTTTTGCTAAAGTGAAAGCTTTGTAGTGGCTTAATCTTTTAACAATATTGCATGAAATTATATTCACATTGTCGTCGTTAGTTAAAGCCAGGAACAATTCGATCCGGTCAAGATTGGCTTTAGAGAGCACATTGACATCTGTTCCGCTGCCTGACAGGACATAAGCATCAAGCTCATCGTTAAGTTTTTTTGCAATTTTATCGGATTTTTCGATTATGGTAATATTATGCCCTTCCGCAATAAGCTGTTCAGCTATTGAAGAACCGAGCTCTCCGCCGCCTATTATAAGAATGTTCATAAAAAACCAGCATCTGTTAACTTTTCTTAAGGTCGAAATATAATTCAATAATCTGTAATAATCAAGGTCACTTATATATGACTTTATTCCTTCCCGCATTTTTAGCGGCATAAAGTCTGTCGTCCGATATCCTTATCAGCTCTTCGACCGATTTAACTTCAGGGAAATAATTCACAACGCCGAAACTCATCGTTACCGGAACATTTTTTCCTTCGTATCTGAACGGGGAAGTCTCGATAGCTCTGCGCAATTTTTCGGCGAGTTCCATTCCCCCGCTTTCATCGGAACTATGACAGACTATAATAAATTCTTCGCCGCCTATTCTCGCAATATAATCTGTTTTTCTCAAAGCGGATTTTATTATCTGAACGAGTTCAATAAGAACAAGATCGCCAAAAGCATGTCCGTAAGTGTCGTTAATATTTTTAAAATGGTCAATATCGGCGGAAACAAGCGCAAACCTCTGATCGTATCTTTTGGCTTTAAGGAATTCGTCGTGCAGCCTTTCGTCCAGATACCGCCTGTTAAAAGCTCCTGTCAGCGGATCTTTTAGAGCAAGCCCTACAAGTTTTTTATTATTGTCTTCGATAGCTTTTTGGAATTTCAAATTCTGAGCGTTTATTTCGGCGATCTTTTTTTCAGCGATTTCAAGTTCGGACTGAACCATCGCAAGTTTTGTGTCATACAGGCTTATAATTTTAAAATAACCCGTGAATGCGAGGCTTGTTAATCCAAGCGATCTTGCTTCTATTTTGAAATTGTCTATTATATCTTCAATAATATCTTCAAGCTGCAGTGTATTAAGACCTGTCATGTTCTTAATATCCTTTCTGAATTCGGGCAGCGAAGAAAGATCTTCATAAAACAGATTTGTTAGTTGAGAGCCCAGATACAGAGCATGAGAAGTATTTTTTTCTATATCGGAGTCTGCATCATCCTGAAGTTTTTTCTGATGATGGTTTCTTACAGGATTGCAGATTTCCGGAATGATTCCCGCTGATTCAAGTATCACATAAGAAATTTCCGCATGATCAATACCGAAAGTTTCCCATTCGTAATTCATGCGTTTAATAATGCTTTTGTCCATGTTCATTATTTTAGTGAACTCGTCTTTGTAATATCTGAGAATATAGATATAACCGATATACGAAAGCAGCCCTGATACATAGGCGAGTTTAGGATCTGATAATTTTACTTTTTTTGCGATTATGCTGCTTGAAACCGCAGTAAACAACTGCGTTTCCAGCATCTCCTGAACGTCATTGCCGTAATCTGACTTAGCCATGTCGGATATAATGAAGTTCATCAGAATATAGTAGCAGTATTCAGTTCCGAATGTTTTTAAAGCTTCTTCCACGGACGATACTTTAAAATATCGGGTATTGTTAATATACCCGATCATCATGTCTTCGTACTCAGGTTCAGACCACAGAATATCTTCAAGGTCATTTGAGGTTATTTCATTTTCAGCTGAGAAGTTTACGAGATGAATGAAGTTGTCAGAAATAAATTCGGGCAGATTCTTCCTGATATTCTCTTTTATATCTATCAATCGTTTCTCCCGATAACCGACATTTTTGTAGTACCGGAACTTTTTGATTTAATAATAACAAAACCTTCACCGATTTTCAATACTTTATCTTTATCAGTCTCGACAATTATGAGGAGTTCTTCAGAAAATTTAGTGCTGTTCGCGAAGATGAGTTCAAGGATCTCATCAGTTAGAGTTCCCTTTTCGTATGGGGCATCCATAAAAATAACATTGAACTGCGAGGCTGAATCCTTAGCGATAATATTTTTTAAGAACAATGAGCACTCAGAATGGATGACATCAGGCGCTTTGTTATTTTCGGTTATCTTATTTGACTTTATGAGTGATACCAGACGGCCGTCTTTTTCCACCGCAACCGCAGACGAAGCGCCTCTTGAAAGAAATTCGAAAGATATTATACCGGTCCCGGAGAAAAGATCAAGAACCTGTGTGCCGTTAAGTTCGATAATATTGTTCAGGACATTAAATATCCACTCTCTGAAAAAAGAAGTTGTCGGTCTTAATTCGCCGGTTTCTGCGGAATTTATAGATCTGCCTCGGAATTTTCCGCCGGTTATCCTAACCAAAATACACCGTGAAAGTTATGAATTCCTGAGAATATTCGATCACGAATTTTTTAAATCCGACATTGTTGTCTTTAAAACCTTTGAAGAATTCGTGAAGATTATCTATTGAAGGGAACCTGAAAACATTCGGGAAGTCAGCTCTCGATTTGATCCCGAGATTATTTTTTACCTCGATAAACCTGTTGTAATTTGACCTCTTTCTGGAATTTACGAAACAGAAAGAATCGTCTTTAACATTAAGAATTATTCCCGAAAGATCGGTACGGTATGATTTTTTCGTCGAAATATCCTTAGCTTTATTCAGGACATTATCATCAAAGGAATAAATATTAATTTCGCCATTTCCCGTGCCGTTAATAAAAACGATAGAATCTGCTTTAACCGGCGACAGTTTGATCATGTAATCCCAGAATTCCGGGTGAGGGTCGAGAGCAGGGTCAACGGTAACGACCGGGGTTTTTACGGGCTCTTCTGCGGGAATTTTCACCTTAGGTTTCTCGTCAACAGGTTTTTTTATTACCGGTTTAACTGTTTCTGCTACTTTGATTTTTGCGGAATCTATTATTACCGGTGATGAAACAGCTGCGATCGAATCTGCAGCAACAGAATCTGCAGGCAGTGTAGTTTTTGTTTCGGTCAATAGTGAATCGTCTTGTTTTACTGAAGTTGACACGGGCTGTACCTGTTGAGTGTTAGACGAAGACGGTATGAACGAAGTCAGCTTTTCAAGATTCTGTCTGGTAAAATCAGGAACAAAATAAATTAGAGATACCGAAACAGAAAGTATGAATAAAAATAACAAGACGAGTATGAAAGCTGCGCTTCTTACTGCTTTAGCAGGCGCGGAAATTTCATCGGAAGCGGGAACAGCAGAATGTTCGTAAGCCGTCTGCCTGAATGGTTTAAGCAGTTGTTTATCTGCATAAACGGCAATTTCTTTAAAATCTGGTAAAGGGCATGCACAGCCTAGTTTGCATTCTACTTTTCCCCCATATATCTCATGTGTCAAAGTTGTGAAATAGTCATAAACCTTCTTTCTTACAAGTACAACAAGGAGTTTTCTGTCATGTTCAAGGAACATATGACCATATCTGTAATTATCAGGCTGGTCTGTGGTCATCTGGTAAGCTTCCCAGTTGATATACTCCGAATAGTCAGCTTTTCTTTGATCGCAGGTAACCGACTTTGTCTGAAAGAACGAAGAAGAAATTATGACATTTAAACTGTTAAATTCACTCCTGTAAGACTCGGTTATCTCTTTTACCGCTTGCCTGAAAGGAGTATAATGGTCGCCGTTATCCAGCATGGAGGGGTCAAATCTGAAATTCAGATCGGAAGATCCGAGCTTTTTCTCGTCGAAACCGTTTTTCTCAGGAGAAAATACTCTGTGAATAAATTCAATTCTTGAAGTATGAATTATTAGATCGTAGAACATTTTAACTCCTGCCGTCGTTTATTCAGATTTCCAGCTGGGTGATCCGTTATCGACATATCCTGAATTCTCGTCATCATCTGTTCCGAACAGCCACTTATTCTGGAAGAAATTTCTTTTGTACCCGTTGAATACGCTGTTTTCATTCACAGGCGATGAAATTTTAACGCTTATAGTATCGATCTTAATAATCTCGGTTTTATAGAAGAACGAAATATCCGCAAGCGATTTAAGATTTTGCTCCTTTTTCATCTCTTCTGTAACCTGTTCTCCGGGTGTTGCATCAAAGAGGATACCGAATCTCTCATTTTCAGAAAATTTAGCTTCTGATTCAAAATCCGGCGAGTCTATTGATTTCTTTACTTCATCGATCACCGGTTCTTTCGCTGTTAATTCCTTAAGCTGTTCCGTAAAATATTTGCTGAAAAGTTCTGCTTTAGCTTTGTCTGAAGAATAAGTTGAGTCTCCGTCCATTTCATATTCTCTTACAAGATCAGCAACCTTTCTTTCGCTTTTTGCCTTTACAATATTCAGAAAGTAATTCTGAATTGTGGGATTTTCAGTTAAAGGATAGATCGTTTTATCCTTTGTAAGTACAGCTTTATCCTTGTAATCATTCCTGAAGAAAGTAACATTCATACCTACCTGAGCGCTAAGGTTGAAATTTACTGCAAAAGGATCAAGAGTGCTTGGACACAAATACGGTGTCGGATCTTTTTCGGTGTCGGTAAACACATATTGCGCCATATTAACCATCTGTTCTTCAAGAGCGGGGTCCTTTGTAAAATCTACTGTGATTTTGCCTTTTGATACAAAGTCCCAGAATATATCTTTTTTACCTTTATAATTTGCAATTGCCTGAATATTCGAATCGCTTGACAGCCTTATCGTGTTCGATTTTAAAGTCAGTTTCGGATTTCTTCCTTTCAGCGTAATCGAAATGTTTCTGCCTGCATTGTAAAGAACCTCTGTATCATTCTCTGATGATTTATAAAATTTTTCTTTCAGGCTTCTGTAAAAAGACTTGTTCGGATTGTCTTTTAAGAGTAAGTCTATCTGTTCGACATCTGATTCCATAACGAGTTCAGCTGTAGGGCAGCCTATGCTTTCCAGAAAAGCTATGAATTTCTCTTTGTTCTCAATGTTCTCAAGTTCCTGGCCGTTCGGAACAACATCGAGATCCTTAAAATGTTTCAATGCCGAAAACGAGATCCTGACGCTGGTCGTGTCAATATCAAGTATTTCGATCTCAATGTCGGGAGCGCTGACTTTTAAGGTATTGCACTTGGTCGCATAATCGAATACGGATTTCAGGTCTTTGCTGAAGGAACCGGCCTCCTGCATGTACACGATCTCACAGTCGGACATTTCAAGCATTCTGTTTCTTGCAATGTCTCTTCTTTCAGTTTGCTGTTTCCATGATCTTTTGGGTACTTCTATCGCGAGGATGAGAAGGATACATGACATAACGGCTACGATCTTAAGAACAACTCCGCCTTTTTGTGATTTTAAACGCATCATCAACTCCATTATTATTTTAAAATTATATAATCTCTGATTGCCGAATATTTTGCTTTGCCTATCCCTTTAACTTTCATAATGTCCTCGGGAGTTTGGAATCCTCCGGTCTCATTTCTGAATTTCACTATTTCCTGAGCGATCTTTTTACCTACACCTTTAAGCCCGGTAAGTTCATCTACCGAAGCAGTGTTTATATTAACAAGTTTTTTGCTTACAGTCAATTCTTTTATTTTATTTTTTTGAGAGTATTTATTTGAATCTGCTGTATTTGTGACAGAAATTCCAGGCTCAGTATTTTTGACCGTATCTTTTGTTTCTGAGACCCTGTCTTTTTCCTGAAAACGAAGATCGATTTCGGAAGCGGAAACTGTGCAGAGCGATGTTTTATAAATAAAAAGTGTGAACAGTATGAAAAGTATGTACAGAGATCCGTGATATGATCTTTTTACAATGCTGTCGGATTTGTTATTGCTGTTCTGCTTTTTCATCAGTCAAAAAGCCTGTCTTTGATTTTTTCAAAAAATCCTTTTTCAGAGCTCTTCGGTTTTGTGTCTTCAAGAGATTCAAGCTGCTCGAAAAGCTCTTTTGCTTTTTTTGATAATTTTGTAGGTATCCAGATGCTTATCCGGATTATAAGGTCTCCTTTTCCATAGCCGTTCAAAACCGGCAGTCCCTTGTCTTTCAGCATGAGTTTTTTTCCGGGCTGAGTACCTGAAGGAACTTTTAATTTTACTTTTCCTTCGATGATAGGAACCTCGATCTCAGCACCTAGTGCAGCTTCGGATACGCTCAGCTGAAGGTCGTAATACAGATTTTCTCTGTCCCTGTTGAAATATTTGTGTTCTTTTTCCTGAATGATAACTATCAGGTCGCCCGGCTGCCCGCCTCTCTTTCCCGCATTCCCTTCACCGGAAAGTGTCAGGTACTGACCTTCACTTACCCCGGGAGGTATAGTTACATTGACAGTTTTTTCGTCTCTGATCCTTCCGTCTCCGCCGCATAGAGGGCATTTTTCCAAAATAACTTCTCCCATCCCGTCACAGGCATGACATGGGGAAACATTTACGAACTGGCCTAATATCGATCTCTGTACGGTTCTAACTTCTCCAGTACCTCCGCATGAACTGCATTTGCTTACAGAAGAAATGCTTTTAGCGCCGGACCCGCTGCAGCTGGTACATTTGATGAATTTATTGATTTTTATCTTTTTTGCAGTTTCTTTTGATATTTCTTCAAGGGTAAGTTTTATGGATATCTGAAGGTCGTTTCCCCTTCTGTGAGCGTTTCCCGCACCAGAACGCCTTCCTCTTGAAGATCCACCGAATCCGCCTCCGAAGAACTGCTCGAAAATAGATTCTGCATCGCCGAAATCGAAACTTCCGCCTCCGAAATCAAATCCGCCTCCACCTTGACCGGAACCTCGAAGACCATCGTGTCCGAACCTGTCGTATTTCGCTCTTTTATCGTCGTCAGAAAGTACCGAATACGCTTCTCCGACCTCTTTAAATTTCTCTTCGGATTCTTTGTTCCCCTGGTTTCTGTCCGGATGGAATTGCAGAGCAAGCTTTTTATATGCTTTCTTGATGTCATCTTTGGTTGCGTTCTTGCCGACACCAAGTATTTCGTAATAATCTCTTTTACTCATAAATTACACTCTCTTATTTTGAAACCACTACTTTGGCGTGTCTGATTACTTTGTCCTTGAGTTTGTAGCCTTTTTCATGCTGATCTATTACCGTGTTTGATGCTGTTCCTTCTTTTTCTAACATCATCAGGGCATCATGGAAACCAGGATCGAATTCTTTGTTTATCGAATCTATCTCTTCAAGTCCGAAATTCTTGAGGATTAAATTCAGCTTGTCGAATATCAACTCAATACCCTTTTTCAAATCTTCAGCCCTTGTTTCGGGATTATAATTTTTCCGGAATCTTTCGATATCGTCAAGGACAGGGAGAAGGGTGATCAGCAGGTCTTCATTCGCAGTTTCGATCAGCCTTACAAATTCTTCAGAAGTTCTTTTTTTATAATTCTCGAATTCGGCAGCTTTTCTCATAAGTCTATCTCTGTAATCAAAAGCTTCCTGTTCAAGCTTCGCTATCCTCTCTTTAAGCTCAGTTTCTATTTCTGTTCCGATGTCGTTTTCCTGCTCACTGGTCTCTGTTTCGATCAGGTCATTTTCATCAATTGATTCACTCTGATATTTATTCGACCTTCCAGTCATTGTTGAAACTCCGATTTTGTTAATTATGCTTCGTAGCTATAATACAAGGGTATCAAATATAATAAAATCAATGCCGAAAGTCAAGGTATGAAAGTGCAGGTTGGGGTTTTGTTTATTTATGTCTTTTTACTTTTTCCGACCATCCGAAAAACTGATTCATCTCATCATTGTTTGCCGATTGGGCTTCTTCAATTGTACCGCAAAAAATATTTTTTCCTTTCTGAAGGTAGAGCACTCTGTCAGCTATTCTTTTAATGGATTCAAGTTCGTGAGTTACAACGACAAGTGTGATCCCGAGTTTTTTCTGAAGATCCAGTATAAGATCATCAAGTTCAGCCGCGGTTATAGGGTCCAGGCCTGCTGAAGGTTCGTCAAAAAAGAGTATTTCCGGGTCCATGGCGATCGCTCTTGCAAGGGCAACCCTTTTTTTCATACCTCCGGATAATTCGGAAGGAAAAAGCCAGTAAGCGTGTTTAAGATTAACAAGCGACAGTTTCTGTTTTACGATGTTTCTGATCGTAGACGCAGGTAGTTTTGTATGATGTTCAAGAGACATGGCAACATTCTCCCATACCGCCATGGAATTCAATAATGCACCGCCCTGAAAAAGAACTCCTATTTTTTTAAGGATCTCTTCAAATTCTTCAAGCTCCATTTTCAAAATATCCCTTCCGAAAATCCTGATCTCTCCCGATACCGGCCGCAGAAGCCCGATAATATGTTTTAAGAGAGTTGTTTTTCCGCCGCCGCTGCTGCCCAGGATAACAAATACCTCGCCCCGTTTGATATCAAGGGAAATATCGTCAAGAATTGTTCTGTCATCAAATTTTGTGACGAGGTTTTTTATTTCTATTATATTTTCAGTTGTCATAATTAAAACTCGAAATAGAAAATTAGACTTAGGAATGCATCGGTCATGATAACCGCAAAGATCGCGGCTACAACGGAAGAAGTCGCCGCTTTACCGACCCCTTCTGCTCCGCCTTTAACATTGAATCCGAAATGCGCTCCGATAAGAACGATCAGCCAGCTGAAAAGAACGCTCTTGAGCATACTCTGATACCAGTAATACAGGGTCATTACCGAAACAGCTCTGTTTATAAAAATATCGGGGCTCAAACCAAGATAAAGAACTCCGATTATAAATCCTCCGAATATCCCGACCATATTTGCAATTACCGTCAGTATCGGAAGACATACTGTCATAGCTAACATTTTCGGGGCGACTACATATTTCAACGGGTTTAAGGCCATCACCTGGAGTGCATCAAGTTCTTCGGTGATCTTCATTGTGGAAATCTCAGCGGCTATCGCAGAACCCGATCTGCCGGCCACAATCACAGCAGCTATAATCGGACCCATTTCAAGGATCATCCCGATCACGATCAGATCGACAAGATAGATATTCGCTCCGAACTGTCTCAGCTGCGCCGCTGACTGAAGCGAAAGTATCAGTCCGATGAGGAATGAAAGCAGAAAAATGATCGGTATCGCATTATTTCCCATAAGAAGCATCTGCTGATAAACCGAACCCTCTTTTCTGCCTTCTCTGTTGAATAAGGCTCTGAAAGAGTAATGAAACACATCGGCGGAAAGAATTATGAACGACTTCATCTGAGATACAAAATCCTCAACTGTAAGCACAAGCGAATCAAGGCCTGAAACCCGGTCAGATCTTTTTTCATCAAATGCTATATTCTTCTTAAATTCAGCGATATCTTTTTTAATCGTATCCGATAGAATTAATGTTATATCCTTATCTTTTTCAAAGTGCAGAAAAATCGCTACCGACAGTGTGTCGAAATTCATAGTCCTGCTGAAATCGAGCACTATTTTAGAGTTGGATGAAGTTTTTAACTTTTCTAATTTTTCGAGCAGTTCAGTTATGCTGGAATTATAGAAATCCTCTTCGAAAACTAAAGTATTTTCATTCTGAGATTTCATTTATCTTAAAATTACCTGTTTAAATAGTAAGAAAATTCAAGAGCCAGCCTGTTGTCATAGATAATGTAATTCTTTGCGTCAGACTTATAATCATATTTCAGGATGAAACTGTAATCAAGCGAAACATATTTGAATATCTTGAATAAAAGATCATTTTCCCAGGAGAAATTATAGTTCCTGTCTCCGTCAAGGTTATAGAACAGGTTGGCCAGCGATATATAAGTGATGCTGTTCGTGAAATTGAAATCTGCTCCGGCAGTAAAGATCAGGCCGTTCGAGTAAATATCTTCCTGTTCAGCGAAAGTGTAAAGCGAGTCCGATGAAAGCACAGACATATATACATTGTCATTAAAGTTCTGCTTGAACCCGAAACCTGCCCTCAAATATAATTCTGACGCGGATGATTTTATAAAGGTAAAGTTAAGACCGGCACTCTCTTCAACGTTTACCGGAGTGAACGAGTCTGAAAGCTTGAATTTATCTTCTCCGGTGATATGCAGACTGTCTCCCGATCTGTCTATGCTTAGAATGTCGCCGCCAATATCATAGTAGTTACTGGGGAATATCTTTGTGTCGAGATTTATGTCGCCGTAGAATCCGAAAACATTATTGAAATAATAGATCGCTGTATTAGTGAATTTCAGTTCATCGAGACTGACCCTGAACTCATTAATGGCATCCTGCTTGTTGAATTCCTCGTTTAAAACCTGTCTGAAATTTAAGTAATACGGTTTAAGATCATAGATGAATTTGTTGTCGATCTTGGCTTTAGACGTAATATCGGTCTTATTTTCTTCTTCGATCTCATCATTATAACTTCTGAGCGTAACAGATCCCTTAAGATTGAGAATATTACGCCATGCTTTTTTTCTTTTATCGAATTTCTCAAGCAGTCCGATCTCGCCGGCTCCGATAAAATTCTGAATATCATTTATCACAACCGTCATCTCGGTCAGTTCACCCGGTTTCAGATCGAATGTCGAGAAATTGGTGATCGTATTATATTGTTCACCCTGCTTCACTATCTTATATTTTCCGGGAGGAAGGATCCATGTCGAGTTTATATCGTTGAAACTGCTCTCGTCTTTACTGTATTTTGTTCCGGCGGAGATACCCGAACTCATGTGCATTATCTCATAACCGTACCTGACCTGCTCCATGTTCTCATTAATAACATTCACTATCAGACCTGACCAGTCGGGCTCAATTAATGTTGTCTGATGCTCGAATATTGTAAAATGTTTCTGGATCATATCTATCGGGTCGTCGGAAGAACCGAAAAGAAGCGTGTATTTTCCGGGTTTAAGAAAAATACTTTTTCCCGGTCTGTATTCATCGATCACAGTATTATTTGCGCTGTTATAAATTCTTACATAAGGTTCCCATTCCGAAACTGTCATGACCGGAACAAAAAGCCTGCCGAAGGCTAATTGATCATCGACCGTTTCAGTAAGTATCTGATCTTTGGGAGGCTGGCTGAGCCATGTTGAGTACTTGGAATGAAGTAAGCTCAGCGGAATTAATATTATCGTAAGTAGAATAGTTGCTCTCATACTGCTCTCTATTGTTTTTGGCTCTTGAAATAATCTACGATTTTAACAAGAAATTCCTGAGTGCCTTCTTTTAATATCTCGCCGGCGGTCTTAACAAAAAATGTGATGTCATATTTTTTGATATCCCTCTTAACATCTATCTGATGCGCAACAAGTATTGTTCTGCTTCCGTCCCTGAGCTCTAAAGAAACATTTACATGCGCAAAAATGTTATTGTCGTTCGAATAAATTTCAATATTATTTATGGTGCCGGTTATATAATAATCGGGTGTTGTAGATATAAAATCGCTCTTGCATTCTTTAAATATATTGGCGGAGTTGATGTGATAAACCAGCAGCTCAGGCAGGGCTCTGTCGGGTCTTAAAGCCCAGTTGTTCTTTTCATCAAAAGACAGCTTGTGCAGAGATTCTCTTACTACAATTGAATTTCTGTCGTAGATCCTGTTCATCTCAAAATTCTGTACCTGAACTTTTGCATCGACCGGAAGTCCTGTTACCTTAAACCTTTGAAGTCCTTCGGGGTCTGGCATATATGATAAAACATAATAGTCTTTAACGGTCTTGACGCTGCAGGAGATCAGTATAAAAACAGTAATAAATGTAAGGAAAATTCTATTCATTGTCTTTACCTCTAATTAAAATATCCGGGTTATCCCTGATCAGTATCGCAAATTCATTTATGTTCTCGAGCGTTTCCTTAAATAATTCCAGAGACCTTAAAAGATTGCTTCTTCCCTGAAGGAAGGTTTTATCGAACATGAGAACCGTGTCATCGCTTCTTTTAACAAGCGCGTTGATGGAAGCGACAAGCTCGCCAAGCTCTTTCGTATTTATTTTCTTGGTTATTTCCGCCAGATTCTTTACCGCCTGATCCATTTCTTTCGAATCCATTGTTTTGTTAAATGAATTTAAAGCAAGCTTTGCAGAAACTGAAGCTTCTGAAAGATTCTCTACCATTACTGAGCTTTTCTTAAGTATCTCTGCCAGATCTTTTTTGTTGGTCTTTAAAAAGTCGTTAGCGCCGATCAGAAGAGTGTCAAGTTTTCTTGAATTTTCTTCAAGATTATCGATCAGGATCATGAACCGGTTCGAATTCTCCCGGGATGTAATATAAACAAGGTTTGTTAAAAGCAGTTCTATTTTCTGCGCGATGGCTTCAGCCTTTCCGCTGATATCGTCGAATAAGCCCGAACCTGCTTTTATATACTGTTTCGGGCGCAGATTCTTGTCCTTGTTATCTCCGCCTGTTATTTCTATCTGCTTCAGTCCGGTTGCTATGCTCTGATAAGCAAGATTAGCCTCGGCGGTCTCTTTTATCGGCGTATCCGCTTTTACGCTTATGGTTACAATTATTTCCGCTACATTCTCTTTATTTACGGCGATGTCGGTCACTTTTCCTATGTTGATCCCGTAGTATTTTACGTCGGTCCCCACATTCAGGCCCGTTACCGATTGCTTGTGCAGTTTGATATAATAAGTGTCGTTTCTCGACATGAGCTTTTTCCCTACGAGAAGGAACATGATGTATAAAAAAATTATACTTACGATAACTATCATCGTAATCACTCTTGTCTTCTGAGCTTTAGTAACCATTATCCGTCCCTTTAAAATTCATACGAGTGTTAAAATAAACATATTTTGACTTAAAATCCACAATAAAATTACTTATATGTGGTTAACTATTTTGAACTAGAGGCAAATAAATTTGTTTAAAGCAATTAGGTTGACATTGTAAAACAAAAGTTTTATTTTTCAACCGTTCAAGTTTAAATAAAAACAGGCGTAAAATGAAATTAAAATACCTGCTGACCGCATTTGCCGCTTTAATGTTGTTTTCATCATGCGAAGAAGAGACAGTCTACAATGAAGGATCGGATTATGTCCGGCTTGACAGCGAAATGTCGGTCATATCCTACAGAATACAGTTTATGAAAGATATAAACTACAATTTCAGAATTGCCGTAGAAACCGATTATCTGAAAGAAGAGGGATTCGGTACGAAAGCTTTTTTAAGAAAAGACGGTGATCAGATCAGGATCGATCTTTATGATGACGGGGTCAGCGACGGGTTACTAAGATGCGATCTGGCGGCATCCAACAATATCTGGTCCGGCGGTATCAATGCAGGGGATATTCCCGAAGAGGGAGCCTGGGTGCTTGATATTGAATATTCACTGAATGATTCGATACTTCTCGGTTCAGATTCGCCCGGCATAGTTTATGTGGTTAAAAATTCAGCCCCGGAAATAGATCAGGTGACAGGGCTTGCAGATTCGGAAATTTTTGATTCCGGTTTTGAAACAAGAACGGTCACGGTGGCAGTGTCCGACAGCAACAACGCGGTTGTGCCCTACGACGAGCAGGAACTGAAGCTCAGGCTTTATAACATTTCGGGAACTTTGTTAAAAGAAAATATTTATAAAAGAGCCAATAACTTAACTGATTTTATTTTTAATCTCGATTCAACTTATGCGGCAGGGATCCCGACATTAAGGAATTACAGATTTGATCTTGAAGCAACAGACATGTACGGAGAATCGTCTTCGATAGATTTTTCAAATATAACTATAAGGAACTTTGCCCCGTCGCTGAAAGAACTTCAGTATCCGGATACCGTTTTTATTCCGGCTCTGGATTCGGTTTACTTCAGCGTGACCGTAAAACCGAACGATCCTCAGGGACATCTTGAGTATCAGGATATTAAAAATGTAATTATAACAGTGAATTCATCTCCTTTTAATATGCGCGATGACGGAAATGAAAATTCCTATCCGTACAACAGCGGCGATCTTCTGAAAAACAACGGCGTATATACAGCGACTTTCAAAGTGAAAAGCACAAATCAGGAAGCGGTTTACCCTTTCACAATACAGGCTGAAGATAAAGTAGGCAATACCAGTTCTGTGATATCCGGCCAGCTGATATTTGTTAAAGAGACTTCAAAAAGAACAAAACGGAGCAGTAATGAAAGCGGTTTCATTTATATTAATCCTTTTAATTAGTTTTTCTGCAGCTGCGTTCCAGCCTTCGGATTTCAGGCTGAAAAGCAAAGATACAAAAGACTGGACGGAACAGGACAGGACAGAGAGCAATTTTATTCTTGATATTATAAAAAATCCCAATGCAGATCCGGCTTCGGATTCGGCAGTGTTCGCCGCGACAGGCGCAGGATTTTCGATCGCTTACAGCACATTCAGCGCTATCGGTGATCTGAAATGGAGAAACTCAGTTCCGGGTTACGGCGGATCAAGCGCTATAGCAATAGACAGGTTCAGCAATATCTGGATGACGACCGCGGCAGATTCATTTATAACGGACGAGGGCGTATTTCTTCCGACTGGAACCGGAGTGCACATGTCCGCCGATTCAGGTAGAACATGGACGCATTTTCCGCAGCCGGGCGTAACGCCGATACAGGGTCTTGCCTATGATATGGCTTGTGATTCTCTCGGCGGTATATGGATGGCATGTTTTGGACAATCACTACAAAAATCAGACGATCAGGGTATTACATGGAGAACTCTCACATGCGATCAGAAAGAGTGGGACCCTTTCAATTATATGAATCAGAGGATGTTCTCTGTTCATATTACGGGCGGCGGCAACATCTGGGCTGGAAGCGCTGAGGGAATAAACCTGTGCATTGATTATAATGTGCCTGACAGCTTAAGGATATGGAAACAGTTCACATATTCAGCCGGGCTGACAGGGAACTTCGTAACGGCTATAGCTTCAAATTTTAATACTGCCGATAGTAAGGAATATGTTTATGCCGCTACATGGCTGGCTGAAAACGCAGCTGAGATCAACGGAGTTTCATACACTAACAACAACGGAATAACATGGAATAAATGCCTGACAGGCGAAAAGATATACAGCTTCGGTTTTCATAACAACGATGTTTTTGCATGCGGCGAGAGCGGTTTATGGAAATCGTCGGATAACGGTATTTACTGGGAAAATTACAATATAAAAGCCTGGTCGGACATCAAGAAAGACTATGTCGTAATTGATAAAGTCTATTCATTTCTTTATCAAAACAATAAATTGTTCGCCGGAACCAGCATGGGCATGGCGGTATCGGAAGATGACGGCAATTCATGGAAAATGATCGAGGCATACGAGCCTTCCGCGGATTCTTCGAACGATACCTACGCATATCCAAATCCTTTCTCGCCTGTAAAATTCGGCGAGGTAAAACTGCAGTTCAAACTTAAAAGTTCATCACAGGTGTCGTGCAGCATCTATAATTTCGCTATGGAAAAAGTAAGAAAACTGAAAAACTCCGAAAGCTTGCTTCCGGGCGAACATTATATCGTATGGGACGGAAAAGACGATTACGGCAAGACTATTGCCAACGGTGTTTACTTTTACATTATTTCATCGGATGACGGTGATGTCTGGAACAAGATCATAATATTTGAATAGAACGGCGGAAATTTATGAAAAGAACTATATCGGTAATATTTATAACGGCATTTATCTCTCTTTCCGGCACGGAGACTGCGGGAATGGCGGGCGCTTTTTTAAGGTACGGTCTGGATGCCAGGTCGGAGAGTCTTGGAAGGGCTATGACCGCAGATGTGATTTCTGCCTATTCGATATTTTTTAATCCTGCAACCGCCTCATCCGCGACAGAAAAACAGGTACTGACCGGAATGAAGATACTTTCCATGGACAGAAGCTTTGCTTACCTGTCATACGTTCATCCAGTAAAGAACAATGCGGTGATCAGCGGCGGGATATTATATTCCGGCACGGACGAAATAGAAGGAAGAGATAAGAACGGTGATCAGTTCGAAACTTATTCATACAACGAGAATATGTTCTATCTTAATTTCGGCTTAAAGCCGAAGGAATTTCTTTCGATAGGTGTGACAACCAAGCTTATTTGGGCGAGATTTCCGGAATTTGATACAGAAGGGGAAAGCGTCACATCGCTTACTTTTGCCTACGATGCCGGGCTGAATGTCTTTATACCGCAGTACAAAGGCATCAATTTCGGACTTACCGCAAAGAATGTAAAGGGAAAGAACGCATGGGACAGCTCAAAGGTCTGGACGGACGGTTCCGCCACTACGGATTATTATCCCGCTTCATATTCGCTTGGTGTAGCCTGGTATCCGGAATTCAACAGGGAGATCGCGGTTTATTCCGACATAAATTCGAATGAGTTCGACAGTTACGGTTATGGTTTCGGTATCGAATGGTCGAAGAGATATGAAGAACTGAACAGCGCCATAGCTTTAAGGCTGGGCACAATTTCCGGATGGCTCAGCGCGGGTTTCGGGTACGAGTTTAAACTGTTCGACAGAAAAATGATAATAGATTATTCATATACTCAGGAAGAGATCAGCGAATTCGATCCGCACTCGCTTTCATGGAGATTTTTCTTTTAATTTAAAATTCAGGGATAAAAATGAACGGTAAGTATTTAATTGTTTTGATCATAAGCTTGAGCGGACTGATAATGGCGGAAAGCGGATTTTACTTCTTAAGGACTGAAATGACTGCAAAAGAGGCCTCGACAGCCCAGACATCATATCTCTTTTCGAGTTCGGTAAATAACTCGGCATTAAATCCCGCGTCAGCGATGGGCAGCGAAACAGTAACAGCCGGCGTATCGTACAAGATACTTTTCGAGGATGCCGAAGCGAGCATGTTCTCTATATCTTACAGAGAGGACAGCCATCAGTACGGATTTGTTCTTTCAAATCTGAACATATCGGGACTTGAGGGCAGGGAAGTTCCTTCAGAAGAACCGCTGTATGAATTCGGTTCCTCGAACCTGATAGCCGCGGCGAACTATGTTTATAAATTCAGCTCAGGGATAAATTTCGGAGTAAGCGGAAAATATCTTTTCGAGAAAATAGAATATGAGGATTCATACGGGTTTGTAGGTTCTGCGGGTATATTTCGCGAATGTAAATTCGTTAAAAATCTGAATATAGGTTTATCGGTCAATAATATCGGGACCATGAGCGAACTGGACGAAAAAAAGACCGAACTTCCATCCGATGTTCTGTTCGGGCTCGGCTATATTTATGAATCTTCTTTCAATATGGATCTTAAGGTAGGGAACAGCACCAGATATCTTTTTAACGACGAAGAGACAGAAAACTATACCGGAATAGAGCTTTCGTACCTGAAAAGATTTTTCTTCAGGTCAGGTTTCCGGGCGATGAACGAGGGAATGCCTTTTTCGGCAGGCATCGGAATTGTTGCGGATAAATTCTCTTTTGATTATTCTTTCACGCCTTTCTCTGACGAAGAAGGCGATAGCAGTCACTCTATGACATTAGGATACGCCCTAAAATAAAAGCCTGAATATCTTCTTGACCAGGTCTATCTTAACCCTCATCCGCTTGAGTTAAAACTTAGGAATCACGCGTAAATATATATTTCCAGTCAAAGATATTAATTGAGTGAAAAAGCATTCCTATTTAATATTGGATCTTCGTCATCAACAACAGATTCAATTTGAGTTTCTTCTAGATTTCGGCGCCGCACAATTCTAAATCCGTTACCGCTGCCTTTATCGCTTGGTTTCAGAGAATAGCGATATGTATTCTCTGAATATTCTTCACTGCGGCCCCAGCTTCCTCCACGGGTCACGCGTTTTGTTCCTGTAAGCGGTCCTTTTGGATTTTCTGTACTTTGCCCTTTGTAATTATCGTCCACAAACCAGTCCCAGCACCATTCCCAAACATTACCCGACAGGTCATAAATGCCCAACTCGTTAGATTTTTTTGCGCCAACTGGCTTTGTAGATTTACCACTATTATCAAAAAAATACGCAACTTCAGTAATATCATTGCTTCCGCTGTATGTAAATCCCTTGCTGCTGTTACCACCTCTGGCCGCAAATTCCCACTCAGCTTCGGTAGGTAATCGATAACCGTTCTTGCTAAAATCACATATAATATTATCTTCACTTCCGCTATAGCATTTCTGAAACCCTTCCAATCTGCTCATTTTATTACAAAATATAACGGCATCATAAAAGGTAACATTCTCGACAGGATTGTTTATTCCTTTGAATTGACTTGGATTCTCACCTGTTACTTTTTCATATTGTTTTTGAGTAACAGGATATCTTCCTATAAAAAAGCTATCAACAATCACTTTGATATATTTTCTTTCAAATTCTCCGTCCGGAACATTAATTTCTTCTATATTTATGCATCCGCATTTCATACATTCCTCTTTGTTCCAGTCATGTTTTTCGCTGTTAATTGCATTGCATTTTAGGCATTTACAACCATCCCATTCGTGCTGCTCGTCTCTGATAACGCCGCATTTAACACATCTACAACCATCCCATTCATGCTGACCGCTTCTGGTTGCACCGCAGACAGAGCATTTTTCACAATCATCTTCCCAATTATGTTGTTCATCCCTGAATTTTCCACACTGGGTACATCTACATCCTTCCCAGACATGACGATCTTGTCTGGTATTTCCGCATTTTGAGCATATTTCGCAGTTTTTAGACCAGTCATGTCTGCTGGTAACTACAATTTTTCCGCAAATACTGCATCTCATACAATCCTGTTTCAAATCGTGGTGTTCGTTCCGTGTCTCTCCGCACACAGTACATGTACATCCATTCCATTCATGCAGTCCCATTTTACACTTCAAAGCCATAAATCACTCCAAGTACCTACATTCTTTTTAGCATCTACATAACTTCGAGAGGCAATATACTTAAGATTATTCAAAATTCATAATAAATATTATATAAAAATTCTTGGACAAATGCATATTTTCTACGATCAGGAATTGTTGCGGATAAATTCTCTTTTGATTATTCTTTCACGCCTTTCTTTATTTTTTCTTTGCAAGCCATTGATCGAACCCTATTTTTTTCCATTCGACAAGGTTTTTTATCCTCTGACCCTGATCGCCCTGATCCTTATCGAAAGCGAATGATTTAAGCAGATCGCAAGGAAATTCACCGCATTCAGAACAATCTTTGATCTGTCTGAAAATACTGCATTGGGCCACAGGGCAGTGCCCCCAAAATACCCTGCCTTCACACTTTTTACATCCGGGGCATTTCAAACTTATGTTATGCTCACATTCCGCGCAAAAGATCCCGCATCTGGCCGCTAATTCTTTCATAACTAACTCCTTCGTCACATCATAACAACTAAAACTAATATAATTGTTTTTATTTTAAAAAAAAATGATAAAAGATATCAGGGAACGGGAAGCCGAACTTTCTTTTAAATCCGTGGTGACCGCCGCATCCGCATTTTTCTTCATGGTGATTATGATGTCAAATGCAATTAATAATTATATACCGTAATCTCATTATTCTCCAGGTCCAGAAGATAAATGAATTCGCCTTTGAAATACATTTGCCGTCCGATATCAAAGTAATCTGAACCTTTAAACTGGGGCACTTCTATTCTGTTAAGATATACTCCGTCCTTAAAAAGTTCGGCATAAAAAGTATTCTCGTTCGATTCATTTCTTTCAACCGATGTCATTACCCATAATCTGCCGTATTTGTCATATTCCATGCCGTTTATGGATCTTTTTGCAATTTCAACCGCCGCAAGATTCAGACCGAAGACTTTTTTCATTCCGTCGTTAAAGCTCTTCACTTCTTTTGCGGACATAAGAAGCCTTCTGTAATTCTTGCTTATGTTGTAAAGTTCATTCCCGTTAAAATCATACGCTTTAACAAGGAATTTATCTTCTGAAGGAGAGTTGATATAAATTTTATCTTCCGAAACGGCATAAGAACCGATCAGATCAGCTATATTAAACTTCTCGGGTACAAATTTTCTTTTCTGTGTATCAAGCACTTTTATTTCTTTGAATTTATCATCAATTATCGATAATGATACAGAAACATAATATTCGCTGTTCTCCATGCCTTCATACCAGATCACACCCACTGAATTACCGTCTTTCAGAGGTTTGAAAAATACCGGAGTTCTGTTCCCGCCGATAGTGGTGTCGGTTATATGAGCGCCGTTAAGATCGAATTTCGCCTGTTTTTGTCCTCCCATATCGACAACAACGACCGTATCGCCGATGATATTCATAGCGCTGACCTCTCTTGATTCTCCGGGCCCTGTTCCTTCCCTTCCGAAGCTTTTTATGAATTCGCCGTTCTTCGAGAATTTTTTTACGCTTGCAGATTTACGGTCAAGAACGAATATATTGCCTTCCTTATCCGCATCGACCGCCATAGGCATTGCTATGTTTCTTTCTTCCGGCTGGCCTTCAACAAATCCGTTTATCTTGAGGACTTCTTTAAGTTCAACTTTCAGATCTTTGTCTAATGGTTCATTTTGGTTTGAGTAAACTTTGATGCCGTTAAGTTCTTTTACGGTATAATTCTGTTCCGCTTTTTTACCGCATGAGATAACAAGTATTATCAGAGCCGTTAAAACAGCCAGTTTCGAGATTTTCATGTTTGAATCCTATATTAATTAACAGTTTGAACAGCCCTTAGACTCTGAAATTTAAAAATAGTTGTCAAAAAAAGTATGTGCATTTTTTGCACATACTTACAGATCGATCTCGAACATAACTGTTTTTGATGATGGCCTATCCAGAAATCTCCATTCGCCTTCCATTTTCTTAAACCCGAGCACTTTATGGAATTCCTGGGAAGTGACATTTAAAGGATTTGTATAGAAATAGATCTTCTTCGCTCCTGTATCACGAGCCCACTTCAGCCTGATGTCGGTCAGCTTTGAACCGATCCCGAGCCTTCTGTATTTCGGATATACTCCCAGCCCCAGCAGATACCAGCCTGAAGGAGTATTGATGTCCCCGTATTTTTTATATTTTTCGCTGTCAAAATCACAGTACTCAACGTGAGAATAACCGATGACTTCTTCCGGAGCATCAGGATCGTTTTTATCTTTGAGGGCAGCTATAAAGTACTCATTTTCTTTTTCGTCTCTCAGTTCAAATTTATTTTTGAAGAATTCAAGATTCTGTTCATGATCCGCACCTTCACCTCTTCTGTCCGTAGTGATCTTTGCGACTTCGATATAGTCTGAAAATACCGACCTTCTGATTATCAGATCATACCGGCTGTAAAATTCGTCGTAATTTTTCTTGTCATCCGGTTCATATTCTACAAAAAATGCCATAATTATCTCCTTTGGTCATATCCATACTTCGCGACCTCTTCCCGAAGCATTTTTAAATGATTGTCGAAGTCAGAGACATATTTAAAATCCTGCTCTTTTCTGAACTCTTCATACTCTTTTTTAGCGAGTTCCTCAGCTACCTCGTGACTGACCTTCCCTGCATCTTTCAGAATTTCGTATTCGCTGAATTTTAAAAATGCGTCAAGCCTTTCCGCCCAGTCCTTCATATACATCGGCTTATTTCTAATCGCCTGAAGTTCCGCATGATCAAGGTACATCGAAACGATCCTGTTCAATTGGGTCAGTTCTTCCTTATTCAGGTAATTCTTGGCTACCGTCACATCGCCCTGCATCAATTTTCCTGAGGGTGATTTTCTCCATGAAGTCAGACCCATATTCGGCTTTTTGCTGTCAGCCCTCAAAGCAACTATCTCCGCTGCTGTATATCCGGTGATCGCATAATGAAGCTTATTCTGAACAGTCGCGAAGAAATCTTTCGTGATATCTGCTTTAGCATTATAATCTATTGAGGTGGCATAAATATCGGTGATCTTCTGATAAACCATTCTCTCGCTCGATCTGATATCGCGTATTTCTTCGAGGAGATCATCAAAAAATCTTGCGCTGAAACGGCTGCCGTACTTAAATCTGTCGCTGTCTAAAGCGAAACCTTTGTGAATGTACTCTTTCAGAATTGTGATCGCCCATTGACGGAATTGAGTGCCCCGCTCGGAATTTACACGGTAACCGACGGCAATTATAGCCTCAAGGGTATAATAACTCACAGGTTTATCTGAAAAAGCAATGTGCATTTTTTGCACAATGCTTTTTTCGTCCAATTCATTTGATTCAAGAATATTCTTTAAATGTTTCGCGATTACACTTCTGTCAACATCGAACAATTCAGCCATCTGTTTCTGAGACAGCCAGATATTCTCTTCCGCATATAGTACTTCGATATTTATTTTCCCGTCTGCGGTTTCATAGACCGTTATCTTGTTGTCGGGCAGCTTCTTATTGTTTTTCATTTCTTTTCCCATTTCGTTTTCCTCTCCAGTTAATTACTCTTTTAGCTTTTATAAGAGCAATATAACAAAGATGAGTGCCATCTAGTGACCCTCAACTATTTTTCTGCAATTATTTTTCATTTTTTTTCTTACAAACATATATCTGTTTCATGGATTCCGAAGTGAATGCGCTTTTATCAAAATCACCGTATTTATGTATAACCTCAAAGTTATTATACCTGACCATCAGATCCGCTTCCAGAGGATAGTAGCATCTCATGTCAAGTTTCTGATCAATTATCTTTTCTCCGATCTTATGCCTCCAGATGCATCTGAGGGTCTGAGCTGCAGGATCATACTTAGATTTTTCCGTTAATATGACCTCTTCGCCATTATCAAGCGTGAATCTGTTAATTTCCTCGAACTCTTTCTCTCTTCTGATCATAAAATGAATGCTCGGATTGAATATATCAAAAACGAATATCCCGTCATCGGTCAGATGCTTTGCCACCGTAGAAAACACTCTTGAAACATCCTCAATGCTGTATGTATTCTGAAGCGAATTGAAAGGTATGAATATCATAGAGAATTTCCGCTTAAGATCAAAATCCCTCATATCGCCGTGAATAAGTTCAATATCAAGGCCGCGTTTTTGTGCTTTTTCTTTTGCGCCTTCAAGCATGGACTTCGTAAAATCAAGGCCGGTGATATTAATTCCCTTTTCCTTTAAAGGAATAGTCAGACGGCCTGTACCGCAGCACAGCTCGAGCACTCTTTTATTATGCTCCTTTGCAAGTCCGTAATAGAAATCAAGATCCCCGTCAAAATCGTTCAGCTTGTCATATATCTGCGGGTCGTATATAAAATCTCCCACGCCGTATTCTTCTGTTGTCATAGTTTCCTCTTATTTCAATCATTCATCTGCTTTGCATTTTCAGTCGTCCCATTTTTGAGGACAACTGATTTCTAGGGTGTATACAATCTGTACTTATCCTTTTTTTATTCTTTCTGTGAACTTTCTTCATTTATTATTTCCCAATGCCCGCCTTTATCCGGACCGACTCTCTTAATTATACCTTTATCTACTAAGGATTTTATTCTTTTTTGTACGGCAGACTCATTTATTTTCAGAATTTCAGAAATTCTTTTTCTAGATATAGAAGACTCATTTTGAATTATAGAAAGAAGTTCCAGCTGCTTTAATGTAATTTTCTGACCACTTTTTCTGACCACCTTTTCTGACCACCTTTTCTGACCACCATCCTTATTATTTGCCACAAGTGTTTCTTTCTTAGCCCTGAAGATTACCGCCAGACCACCCCATTTGTCTTCAAATTCAGGATCGGGAATGCCTGCATCTTTACAATATTGAACCATGTTCAAAGTGCCGCGTCCCCACGATTCAATATATCCGGCTCTAAAGAATATACTGGCAATATCAGGATTTGCAGGCTCGGATGTGTGCTTCTTTTTAAGTGTAGCCTTAGTCCAGCCCTTCGGCAGATCACCTGCGTTCCAGATCATCATCCAATCCTTATAAACACTGATCTGAATAGGATTACCGCTCGAATAGTCTTTGTGTATCAGAGAGTTCAATAATGCTTCGCGGAGAGCATCTTCAGGATATTCATAAGTTTCAGTTCTCGTCAGTCCCTCATAAGCAATATTAGCCCTCATATATTTCGTTAAAAGAAGATCCATCGTTTTCTCGATCTGAACGAAGAGGCTTCCATGTATTTCATCCTGATAAAGCAGATCCGTATCTGTTCTGAAAAATCCGATTTTTACATAAGCTCCTGTAACCAGTCTTTCCGGATTATCTCCAAAAGCGATAACAGCTGCCCTTTTTAATTTTGTGCCGGAGAACAGACCTAAATATTTTGCCAGATTTTTATCCGATTCGTTAATATCATGCTCAGGTATTCTTTTACTTCTGAGAGCTTTATTTCTAAAAATTCCAAACGCATCGTGCGATAAATCTTTAAATGAAAAATCCGGAGCAATAATACTGTCCCATTTTTTTCCGGATTTACCAAGCAGAAATTTCTCAAGAGCAGGTCCGTTCATATCCTGAATTGTGCTTCCGGATCTATAATAAAAATGCCCGTGATATGAAATAGGCGTCGAATAAGGTTCTACCTTTATCTCAATAAAATATTTATTCGTTTTCGTGCGTAAGTTAACTTCACAGATAATTCCAAGAATGTCGCGTACCTTGTTCGGCAGATCCTCCAATAACTTCTGATAATTTTCAAGCCCGATAACCTTTCCTTTATCATCCACGCCAATATAGATCGAACCGCCGTCCGCATTTGCGAAACCGCACACATGCTTAAAATACTCGTCGCGCCAGTTACTTTTCCATTCAATATTCTGATTTTCAGCTTTTACCATTTCACTTTTCCTCTTGTTTAATTACTCTTTTAGCTTTGATAAGAGCAATATAACAAACGATGAGTGCCATCTAGTGACACTCTTCTATTTTTCTGCAATTATTTTTCATTTATTTACTTTCATTATACTCATAAACAGTCACACTGTTTTCTTCCCGGTTCATATAGAAAATTCTATTTCCTTTAAAGAAATGTCTGTGTTCAGTATGGTAATAATCAAATCCTTTCCCGATATCGAGTTTAATAGTATTGATAAACACCCCGTCTTTAAATACATCAACAATAAAATCATATTCGTTCTTGACAGTTCTTTTTACAGGTGCTTCCACTAGTAAGTTTCCATTCTTATCTATATGCATTCCTTCTTTATGAATAACCTGTTTATAGACCTGCTTAAAATTTACTTTCTCAGGATCGCCAAAAGTATTCCTGGATCGTACATATGATTCCAATTCTTTATCATTTAATGGAATTCTTGCATAAGATTTTCGAATTTTTGAAGTGTTTACACCAAGACTATTATATACATCGATTTCGTATTGATCATAACTTCGCTTGGCTATATAAATTTTATCATTTCCAAAGCAAAAAGGGATAACTTCGAACATAACGTTACAATCCGGTCCTGTAACCTCAAATTTGTTCAATGCTAAGGTTTTAAAATCTTTGAAATCATCTTTCATTAATCCAATGGTATGAGTCGCGAATATTTTGTTTTCAACTGCTTCGTTTATTAAGTTTTCACTTACAAGAGTTGAGTCATTTATATCTTCAATAACAGATTTAATATTTGAATCTGTCTGTAGAAATTCACCATCTGTTGTAAACAGGTGATTACATTTTGGAAATTCAGATACATATATCTTACCCTTAAATATGCTAAACAACCATGGATTATCCAATTCTCCGGGTCCTTGACCTTTAGAGCCTATTTTCTTTATAAATTTTCCTGAGCTGTCATATTTAATAATTGAAGCTAATTTATTATCGAGGATGTATATATTCCCGTCATCATCAACGTCAACATGGGTTGGATATTTGAAATGTGTTTTTCCGGATAGAGAATCTGTTTCATCCCCAGAAATAGTAAACAGCTTCTTCGTTTCTATCTTAAAATTTGGATCGGACGGTATATTTTTATTGTGATATACTTTGACACCTTCGATCTCATTTACAGTGTAATTCTTTTCTTTTTTTGAGCAGCTTACAGTCATCAATAAGACTATTAAAGATATTACTACATTCCTAATTTTTTTCACCATTACCTCTATTTTATTATTATGCAGTAATCATTAACGATCGAGCCTAAAACAACCTGCTCTTTTGAATATCTCTTATGAAGTTTAGGTAACATTGACTACCTCGATTTACTTCTCTTTCAGCTTCTTCTTGATCGTATTTTCAAGGATTTGCTTCGCATTTGATTCTGACACAACTTTCTTGCCTGACTTTTCCTCGATCTCTTTACGGGCATTACCGGCAATAGTTCCGCCCTGCTTTGCTATCTCGCGATTTTTTTCAAAAGTATCAGGCTTCTTTTCTTTACTTATCTCTGTAGTAGTAGCTTCGGCAAGCATATTGAGCACAAGTTCAAGATTGGTCATATTATCTCTAAGACCTTCTTTTTTGAGACTTTTATGACCTTTATATTCTTTCACCGTCAAACCGCTCCATGCTTTTGTGATCTCATCGGTGAGTATGGCATATTCAAGATCTTTCTTTACACCTCTGTCATCCCATTCGTCAGTCAGTTCTTTTCTGACTTCGATACTTTTAAGTCTCTGATTTATCCATTCTTTGCTGTAACCCTTTTTCAGATATGTCTCCATAAGCCTGTCAAAACCTATCTCGGGATCTTCTATCTCATCAATTCTCTCTCTTCCAACCTGAGCCAGCCATCTTTTAAACGGTTCAGCTTTTGGGGAGGGGATAGACTGAATAAGCCTGAAAACACCTTCGACATCAGAGACATCACTCAGATAATACTTGCCGTCGGAAGCCTGCATTTTCAGTTGACTACAAATTGTAGTCAACTCACTTTCTTCTTTTTTTAGCCTGACTTTTAGCACACTCCAGTATTTTCTCGGATTCGGACTGTCTGTCAGCACTTCTATCACATCAACGATGGAGAAATACCATTTCTCCTCATCTTCGTTCCAGACGGACCTGATTTTTTTCGATTCGAACAATTTTACACTACTCATTTCTTTTCCCATTTCACTTTTCCTCTTCAGTTAAATTACTCTTTTAGCTTTGATAAGAGCAATATAACAAACGATGAGTGCCATCTAATGACACTCTTCTATTTTTCTGCAATTATTTTTCCTTTATTTTCATGTCCTTTTTCCTTTCAGTCACATCCCTGTTACATGGTTCCCTATCCCTTCGAAAACTCATTCAACTTCTTAATAGGATTTTTAAATGCATTGTGCCCTTATATTATAATTCATGAGCCATAATACAGTTGAAGTCACTTCCTTTCGAAATTTAGCTGCAACCAATATTATCCTTTGAGTAGCACCTTTATTAAATTCAAGCTCTTCATATTCCTGACCGTCAAAAAACTCTACAAGTAATTCTTTCGCTGACTTATCTTCATAATGCTTATCTAAATATGATTGATATATATCTCTTATATTGTCCTTAGTAAGACTTGAGCAATAGGATGCGTATTTAATAACCTGCCATGTAACATCCTTACCGCTGTCATCAAGCTTATTCTCTATAATAACTAAATTCCCTTGCTTATCCAATGCAAGCAGATCCAGCCTTTCTTTTGTATCATTGAAACCGTCAAATTCTTTCTGAATGATCAACAATTCCTCACCCAACGATCCGGGATTGTCAGCCAGCCATTCCTGCAAATGCTCTCTTTCTTTGAATTTCAATTCGGAGAATGTACATTCTTTCAGCTTTGTAATTTTGTTTTGAATTTTATTTATCTGGTACATAATGACCTCGTACTAATATTCTTTGAAGTTTAGGTAACATTGACAGCCTCGTTTTTTTCCTATTTCTATTCAACTATCTCAAATTTTTGAGAATAGAATTTGTACTTGACCCTTTGATAATTATTAATAAGCTCAAAAGTGATATCACAATTATAAGCGATTTTAATTATCTTACCCAAATAAGATTTAATTTGGCCGTTGGCATCTTGAATACTTCCAAGTTCAATATAATCGTTCAATAAATATTTTTTTGCAGATGTACCAGAACCTACCCTAATTGATCTGCCTTCTTCAGCCCATGCAGATATATATTCTTTTCCAAGTTTAGAATAATCTTTAAATATCGGATATTCAGTATCTATTTTTAAAACAGGCCATTTCTCTTTGTTTAAAATTAGAGTTGTATCCTTAAAACAAATTGTACTTAATTTGCCCTGATAGACATCAATCTCATTAATGCCCATTTCTTTGAGCTTGTTTTTATATTTGTCAACATCATATTTACTTTCACCTAAATATTTTTTGATATTATATCTTGTCTTGAGCTTATCGCAAATTTCTCTGAATTCGTTTCTATTGAGAAGAGAATCAACATACACTTCCTCAAATACAGGAGTGTAAAGGTCATGCGATTCTTCGCTGAACCTAACAGAAACACTCGTTTCTTTGTCAGGGCTCTCAGTTTTAAAAGCAGGCTGTTTTTCATATGTAATATTCAATTTTTTGCTTGTGTAACCTAAGAACATCCAGACTTTAAACTTTTTTTTCGGTATGTTGTGATAAACCGGTACCATCATCCTGTTATCAGTCCCGACATCAGGATCTGATTTAATATTATCTGCCCATTTTACAGCGTTAGTTTTTAATATCTCTACTTGTACGGAATTATGGCTATATTCTATTTCAGTTCCTATTGAATGAGCTGTTAAATAGTAAATTCCGTAAAGCAGATCTTCCATGTTCTGTAACTCATCATACAAATTTATCTGAATATCGTTTGATGGAGAGATTCTTTTTAATTCTTTTAACTCCTCAAGAGTAAACAGTGTTAATAGAGTTTCTCTGACAAATGAATATACTCCAGCAGATCGTTTATAGAATGTCATCGTAGGTTCGAATTTTATATCGGGTGTCGGATATATACAAATTGTCTTTGTGATCCGGGCTGATGTTGTTATATCTCGTGCAAGATTTTTAATGTGTGTTTCCCGTGCTAATGCGAGTGCTCCTTTAAAAAGCTCAACCAATTCTTTTTTATAACGATCTGAGAATTTTAAACTTTTTGCTTCAGGCAAAGAATCTGATATTAAAAAAGGCTCTAATGAATACTGTTTGTAATCGTACCATCCTGAATTAGCTTTAGGTTCTAATGAAATACTTCCATTTTTTACACTCTCTATTAAATCATCCATTAGAGAATAGTTTTCTGGTGGTAATCTGTACTTATATTTACTTGTAAATAATTCAGCTTCATTGCTTCCGCATTTAGGGAAGAAGAAATATTTATTCAAATCGTTAAATTCCAATTTTTCCTTTCGAAGATCATAGTTGTATTCTGGAAACGGATTCGTTAATTTTTGTATGAAACCAGTATAAGTCGAATAATTCTTCTTGATCGTATCATCTTTGAATATTACCTGGAAATTTTTTACGGAGTTTGATTGAAGCTCTTTTTGAAGTAGAGCATCTTGTTTAAATATATTCTCAAGTTCGCTGCTCCATGTATAAAAGCCTAAAGGATACAAAAAACCATTAAGAACTTTATATTGTTCTTCGAGCTTTTTCAGATCAAGTTCTTCGCCTTCACCGAGCTTAACTGCATTCTCAATGAATTCAATTTCATATTTACAGAGCTCTTTGTTGTTCTCGAGAATGTTTTTAACTTTTTTTAGAAGTACCTTTTTCCCGATAAAATTCTTACTTCCTTCCTGCAATTTTAACTCAATAGCTGCGTAAAGACCATCGTCGAACTGCTTCAACTTAGCTATAACCATTGAAGTAGAGATAAATTTAATATCCGATTTAATCTCACTCAAAGACGAGTATAAAAATTCGTCAGTATTATTCGTTTCAATTACAGGTATATCAAGCGCAAGCACTTGAGTAGTCAAATCCAGTTCAACTTTAGCTCCCTGCTTTTCAATTGTTCTAATATAAGGTTTGTAATTCTCATCTTGAATTTCCTTTTTTTCTGCAGGTGCAGTTTGCTTGTTGCAGGCTGAAAACAATGAAAAAAATACTATTGCGAAGAATAACACAGTAATTTTGGTTGTTTTAACAGTCTTATGAAGTTTGGTTAACATAGACGGCCTCGCTTTTATTACTTGAAATCACTATTTAAATTCATTACCTTACCTTTGCTCGTGTACCAACAGGGTACAATGAGATCAAAGCTCGCTACGGCGGGCTTTTTCGTTTTATTTCAAATCTTTATCATGATTATGATGAATTCTACAGTATTCTACCATCTGCTTAGCAAGTTCGGGAAACTCTTCTAATTGTATTAATCCACTATTTATATCAGGCATAGATTTTTCAAGTTCTAAAGCATTTGAATCGAGTGATGCTTTTTCTACATAATTATAATTATCTTCAATCCATTCCATTTTATTTTCACCGTCAGCAATCATTTTTTTATAATCTTTCTGACAATCTGTATTCCTAGGCATATTCATTCTAAGATAAGTAATACTCGATTCTATCTTCTGAGATATTTTTGCAATTTTATATAATTTCTCAGTTCGTTTCTCTAAAGATTGAAGCTTTTCATTGTATCTTTTACTTTCAACCGTGATTTCTTTAGCTTCGTTTGCGATATCTTTGCTTTCTTTCGCAATTTTGTTGCTTGTACATGAGTGGTAAGAGCTTATTATTGAAACTGCTAGTGCTAAGAAAGCAATTAGTAAAGACCAATTATGATTCTTCTTTTCATTTGAAGGTAGTTTGCTTAATATATTTATCTTGTCTTTTTTACTCACTAGGTCTCCTTTCTGCAGTTCCTTCGATGCTTGTTTTGCCTTCTGAAATTGCTTCATCTGGCACAACTTCCCATTTTGAAGGTATGCAAAAGAAATTCAGATGATAATGTTTTCTAATATTCCCTTTTTCCCATTTGAGAACTAGAATCGCAATGTTTGGATATTTTTCAAATTGATTTCTAATTAAGCTATCTAATTGGCTTATTGATTTCTGATAAATATTTTCAATATCTTCTGCATTTGGTCTATTTACAATTAGACTTATCTCTCTCAAAATATTTTTATGTAAATAGTTTTGTTTAAAAATCAGGAAATTATTCGATGGCCCGGACTCATATTTAATCTCAGAATACATAGTTTTTAATGAATTCTTGGTCAGATCGTATAAATCGTTACCCATTTTTTTCCCTATAGATGTCAACATGGCTGTACCTAAAATATATAAACCTGAAATCATCAGAACAGTATCAAAACTAACAGCTTTACTAAAATGATATTTTACTTTGGGAGAGTATTTCTCTAGATTACTTACCATCTTTTGAAGAAGCAATTTATTATGACCAACTTCAAAACTTTTACTACATTCGATTTCTAAGTCATTTTTAATTATGCTTACTTTCAGTTTTTTTCTTTTTGAAATTTTATTGAAGTTTTCTCTTTTATCCCAAAATTCAGCAATACCATTTAGCACAGTAATTCCATTGATTTCTTCAATGTAGCTATCTATAATTCTGCCATTAGGGTACGCAAGGTGATTATGATTTGTATTCAGTGGTATATAATACTTTGAAATTGATTCCTTAATCTTTAAGACTTCTTCCTTACCAATGATTTCACCATCTAAGTCTTCTTGTGTGGCTGTTATAAATACTTTTCTTTTTCTCATGCACTCCCTTCAACAATCCTAATTTCTTCCTCAGTCAGCTCGTAGAGCTTGTAAACCATCTGATCGATTTCAGCATCGGTTTTTTTGATTTCTGCCTGAAGGTCGTTGATCTCTTTTTTGTAGCTGTTGAAGTATTCTTCCCATTCGTCCTGCTGCTTGAGAGTGGGGGAGACCTTCTGTTTTTTTAGTTCAGCTACGAATGTTTTGAAATCGTGTTCGTAGAACGATTCTAATTTTGTGCTTATTTTTTCTAAAGATAAATTAGATTTGATTCTGCTTTGAAATTTATTCTTTTTGTCTTGTAATTGTATATTCAAGTCAAGAATAATTTCAGACTTGATTATAAATGGTTGCTGCTCAAGAGGACTTATTGCTTTTATAGGGAATAAACGCAAATCATTAAGAATTATCTTAGGGAACATTTTCCTAACCGACTTGGCAGTGTTTTTTAAAAAATAGAATGAAATTAGCTTGCTGTTAAGCATTGAAACAATATATTTCAAGGAAATATTTTTATCTTTTCTTTCAAGGATTCCAATATTGCTTCGGTTATAAAGGTATAAATCCTCTGAATATGTGGCTATAATACAATTTGGATAAGTGCCTGTGATTTCTCGAACTATAATTTTCTTGCCATTGAACAAATCTATGCTTCTTGGTGAGGCTAGGTGATTTCCATACTTTAAAAATAATCCATCCCAAGAAATATTGTTTCGCTGCACATCTTTACCTTCGAGATACGGATATGTTTCATTATCGAATTTAAAATTGTAATCATATGGTCTTTTAACTACGTCCTCAGCGGTTTGTCTTGGATTTCCTTTATCTTTTTCATAAGCTTGCAGTCCTGCTTTAATTATTGTAAGATTATCAAGAATCTCAGAATTGAGTAGAATTTTTTCGGTTATTTTTTTACTTATATCATCTGAATAAATCTTAAATTCAAAGTTTGGATTAGCAAGAAAATCATCTTGTTTTCTAGTATGTAGTAAACTGAAAGTTTCTTTCTCGGTATTTGTTAAAATGTTAATCTTATTTTTTTCGATTTTTAGCTTTTGAGAGATTAAAATAATTGTTTCAACATTAACATTATCAAAAGAATAGCCAGTTAAATTTACAATTTCCTTGATGTTTGAACTGGTTAAAACAAAATTTCTGAGCTTAGTTGCGGAACTAACCATTAGCCATGAATTTGGAACGATTAAACCATAAAGCGCAGATTGCTTTAGTAAATCAATGGATCTTTCAATAAACAACATATAGGTATTGAATTGATACTCAGCTGACTTATATTCCTTTGAATAGAAATCTTTTTCATTTTGTCCTATTTTCTCTCTGGCAAACACATACGGAGGATTCCCGATGACTACGTCGAAGCCTCCGGCTTGCATGATGTCGGGGAATTCTTTGTGCCAGTCGAACGCTTTGTCGCCTGCGACTTTTGGATCGTTTATGAGGGAGTTTCCGCACTTGATGTTGTTGTTCAGGTCGGAGAGTTTTCTGTCTTTGCGGGCTGTGTGCAGCCAGAGGGAGAGTTTTGCGATCTCTACGCTTTCGTCGTTGATGTCCACGCCGTAAAGGTTGTTTTCAAGTATAGCCTTGTCGATGTCGAACAGGCGCAGGGGAGATGCTGTTAGTTCTGCTATGATGTCGTCTATGGTTTTGTGTTCCGCGATGAGGAAATTGAGTGCCTGATTTAAGAAAGCTCCGCTTCCGCACGCAGGATCAACTATTTTGAGGGTGATGAGCCATTTTTTGTAGGCTTCAAGTTTATCGAAGAGTATTTTGCCTTTTTCGGTTAGGAATCCGTTGGCTTTTCTGTATGTGTCGTCAAATTCGATCTGCTCTATGCCGAGTTCGCGCCTTTTTTCGCGGCAGAGTGTTCCGACTGTGTTTTCGACTATGTACTGCGTGATGTATTTGGGCGTGTAATAAACTCCGTCCTTCTTGCGTTTGCTTTTGGCTTTGTCGGTCTTTACGCCTTCGATGGTAGCGGTTATTTCCTCTATCTCCGAGAGCGAGTGTTCAAAGATGTGTCCGAGTATGTTGACATCGATCTCTGTCGCATAGTCGTATGTTGAAAGCTGCCATAGGTGGTCTCTCAATATGCCGTCGTCGATTTTGATGCTGTCCAGGATCTCATCGGGCAGGAATAATCCTCCGTTGTATGCCGGAATGTTCTCTTTGTGATTTCCCGTGTTCATATAGCCGAAATACTGCCTGCATATCTCATAAAGGGGCTTGTATGAGTCCTCGCTTTTTAAGACGTCGAACCGCGTGATCATTCTCGATATGGAATTGGGCGGGAGTAATCCTCTGTCCTCGGAGAAAAGGATGAAAAGGTATCTGTCTATGAGCTTTTGGGATTTTTTGAAAAGGGTGAGTTTGTCGTACTGCGGATTGTTCTTCGTCATATCGCCGAAAAGGTTCTTTTTAAAGCTCGAATAATCGCTGTAGAGCTTGCCTGAAACCGTTTCCTCATGGAACTTCGTTTCTTCCTTTAACTTCGCCGGAATGTCGTTAAAAATGCTGTCCCTGTTAAGAAGCAGATAAAGAAGCTCAAAATCATCCCTGCCGAGTTCAAAAAGATCGAATTCCTCAAAGTCAACTTTGTTGTCTATATAAAACCTGAGCTTGTGAAAGTTCGATGTGATCACATATTTACAGCCTTCCTGACTGTTCTTGTAGCCGAAAGCCTGTTCGGTCACGCTGCCCATGTCCTTCGTTTTCGTGTCCTTGAGTTCGATCACGGCTGTGACACGACCGTCTCTGATGATCGCGCCGTCAGCCTTCTTCGCGTCGGTCTGATTCTTCTTCTCTCTGACGAGGTCGTGCTCCTTGCTGTCGATGTTCAGTTTATAACCCAGAACATTCACGAACAGGTCGCGCAAGAATCCGTCCTGATATTCCTCTTCCTTTACGGTCCTGATGATCGCTATCTTTTCGCCCGTGAAAGTGGCTTTATAACTGTCAAAAGCTTTATCTAATGCTGCTGTGTCGAGGTTCTTAAGATATTTATTTATAACCGATTTCTGAAATATAGACACTATTTTCGCTCCTGCATATTTGTGTAAGGATATTAAGAAAATATATTAACAAAAGCAAAAGGGAAAAAGAGAAAGAATTTTTGTTTGACATTAATTTTAAGCTTTTTTATGTATCCCAAAGTTATTATATTGCATTTAATACTCTGATAAAAAAAAGGAGACCCGACATGCAAAAAACGCTACGCGCCCTTATTCTGTTACTGGTTCTGACCCTCTGCACCGCTGCCCGGGCCGGCTGGATTGAGCTGTCTAATATATCCGGATACTCTCTTACCCCGCCTCATGATGATTTATTTGCACCTCCAGCTCTGGCCTCTAACAGTACCTATCTCTTTGCTACAAGGTCCGGGAATCTTGAACGCTCCGGCGATCAGGGCGCCAGCTGGACATACTTAATGTCGAGCGTTTACGCAGTGGCAACCGATGACGTGCATCTCTTTGTAGCTTTAAGATCGACAATTGGTCGAATAGACGATAACGGCGGTAACTGGACAGACTTCGGTCCGCTGCCGTGGATCTCCTTCGAGGAGAGCAATACCGCTACTGCACTGTCCATTCAGGGCAATTACCTTTTTGCCGCAACTTACGGCGGCAAGTACTACAAAAGGGCTCTCTATGAACTTACCGGGGTGACACCCGTTGCTGCCGCCGCGACCAACATCACGACAACTTCTTTTGATGCCGGCTGGAGTGTTTCGACCGGCGATCTGGGCTACCGTATAGATGTGGCAACCGATGCAGCTTTTACTGCTCTGGTGGAAGGCTACAACAATAAAGATGTGGGCAATGTGACCTTGTTCAATGTTACGGGACTCTCCGCCGGTACAACCTACTACTACCGGGTGCGGGCTGTTAATGTTCACGGAACCAGTGAAAGCTCCAATACCATAATGGTACCCGGCATACCGATAAAAGTTGCTATTTCCAGTGACGATTCAGTAGTTACGGTCAGCTGGGATTCAGTACAAGGCGCGACTTCCTATAAAGTTTATTCTTCGACAGATCCTTATTCGGGATTCGAGCTGAATAATTCCGGTACTTTTAACGGAACAAGCTGGACAGCTCCCGACAGCGGAAATAAACTGTTCTATTATGTTGTAGCTGTTAATTAGCTTTAGTTGCACAATCATGTAAAAGACGCTTTATTGCGTCTTTTTTTATTTCTTGCAAAAGTACCTTTCATCATTCATATTTAAGTAAGTTTAGAATTCAGGAGAAGATCATGAAATATACAATAATTAGAACTATGCTGGCTATCCTGTTATTGATAACAGCCGCCGCACCTTTAAAAGCCGCCAATACCTGCCTCTTGTTTTCAGAGATCTCTGAATATGTTTCACTGAACAGCAGTTATACTTTCGGCACGGCATTTACTCAGGAAATGTGGGTCTATCCGGGAGATGAAGTTGTAAGATATCACTGTTTGCTGGGCAATAGAACAATTACGGCGATACAGCGCCCGCCTTCGATCTATCAGTATGGCTTAAAAGTGCATTGCGGTTTTGGCGACGGCAGTGCCTGGAACAGCTTTATAACTGACAATAATGTGTTAACCAAAAACTCCTGGAATCATCTCGCTGTTACATTCAACGGTAATTACTATACTCTCTATGTCAATGGAACATCAGTATATACCACCCAGGCATTTGCAGGTAAAGTACCTTACAGCACTACTAAACTAACCGGATTTGGACATGACAATGAAGTAAATTGTAAAATTGAAGAAGTACGCGTCTGGAACACAACCCGTACACCGTCTGAAGTGCAGAATAACCGGTACAAAGAGCTTTTGGGCACAGAACCAGGTTTAGTGGCTTACTACCAGATGAACGAGGGCAGCGGAACGGTTGTAAATGATAAAACAGCCAACGGCAATCACGGTACTCTGGTCAATATGGATAACAGCAACTGGCAAATCAGTAATAATTATAGCGTTGATCTAAGCAGTGATCCGACCGGGGGAGGCACGACCAGCGGCAGCGGTAATTACTGGCCCGGTACAACAGCAGCTCTTTCTGCAACAGCAAGCTCAATTTTCAACTTTGTCAACTGGACAAAAGACTCAGCGGTCATCTCAACAACAGCTGCTTTTAACTACACAGTACCGGCTGAAAACAGCACACTGGTCGCTAATTTTGCCGTTATACCATTTACCCAGATCAGTACCGGTCTGATAAGTGTTGGTTATAGTTCCGTAGACTGGGGTGATTATGATAATGACAGCGATCTTGATTTTTTGTGGACGGGAGCAGATTTCTCGGCCAACTACAACAAAATCTCATTTATCTATCGCAATCACGGCGACGGTCTCTTTCTAAACTTAGATATAGTTCTGCCCGGTGTTCGAGATGGTTCGGTAGCCTGGGGTGATTATGATAATGACGGAGATCTGGATTTTCTGCTCACGGGGGCTACTCAAAATCCTCCAAATTATAACCCTATCTCCAAAATCTATCGAAATAACGGCAACAGCACCTTTAGTGAGATCACTGCCGGTCTGCCGGGTGTTTGTTATAGTTCCGTAGCCTGGGCTGATTATGATAATGACGGTGATCTGGATATTCTGCTCACGGGAAGTGATTTATCAAACAACCGCATCTCCCAAATCTATCGCAATAACGGCAATGGCTCGTTTACCGACATCAATGCCGGTCTGACTGGCGTTTGGTATAGTTCCGTAGCCTGGGGTGATTATGATAATGACGGCGATCCGGATATTCTGCTCACGGGGTGGGATGCATCTTTAAACCGCATCTCCAAGATCTATCGCAATGACAACGGCGCATTTATCGACATCATTGCCGGTCTGACTGGTGTTCAATTAGGTTCAGTAGCCTGGGGTGATTATGATAATGACGGCGATCCGGATATTCTGCTCACGGGATATACTGGTTCGTACATCTCCAAAATCTACCGTAATGATAACGGATTGTTTACAGATATCGTTGCCGGTCTGACAGGTGTTTATTCTGGTTCCGCAGCCTGGGGAGATTACGATAACGACGGCGATCCGGATATTCTGCTCACGGGATATTCAGTTTCAGGCAACATCTCCAAAATCTATCGCAATAACGGCAACAGTACCTTTACCGACATCAATACGGGTCTGACCGGGATTCAAAACGGTTCAGCAGACTGGGGAGATTATGATAATGACGGCGATCTTGATATTCTGCTCACGGGAGAAGATGCATCTTTAAACCGCATCTCCAAGATCTATCGCAATAACTCTTTAACCGCCAATACTGCTCCTGCTGCTCCGGCGAATTTATCCGCTCAAACCACTGCTGACAGTATAATTTTCAGCTGGGATAAAACCACAGATACTGAAACTACGCAGAACGGATTGTCATATAATCTCTACATCAGGTCAGGCAGCCTTTACGCGAAAAGCCCTATGAGCAATATTACCGACGGATATAGAAAAGTTGTAAACACGGGTAACGCAAACCAGATGAATTCATGGACTATAAAGAATTTACCTGAAGGAAAATATTACTGGAGCGTACAGGCTGTAGATAATACTTTCGCCGGATCTGCTTTCGCTGCTGAAAAATCCTTTTTTACAGGCACTTTAGCAGTACCTTCCGATGTTGCTATTTCTGAGCTCACAGGCGATGTGACGGTCTCGTGGAGTGCTGTCGAATTTGCGGACTCTTACAAGATTTATACGTGCGAAGATCCTTACGGAACATTTGATGATGTGAGCGCATCAGGTACTTTTAACGGTACCAGCTGGACAGCTCCCGGCAGCGGAGATAAACTGTTCTATTATGTAGTAGCGGTTGTTGAGTAAAAGCGTTAATTTCTTGCTCTCTATATAGCCCGATTGATTCGGGCTTTTTTTTATTCCCAAACCTTGTATATTCCTTTTAAAACTACTATTGAATTATCCTACAAAATCATGTATATTCCGTTAAATAAATCAAGGCTTTACTATGAACATGACGGGTGCCTTAAATAAACTTGTAATATTCTTTGAGAAGGAAAAAATACCATATATGATTTTCGGCGGGCTCGCAACGGGAATTTACGGCTATGAAAGGATGACTTATGATATTGACATAAAGATCATACACGAAATTACTGATGATTCACTGCTTGATCTTGTGAACAAAATCAACAAAATAGCAACCGTGATTCCCGAAGAACCGATAGAATTTATTCATAAGACTATGGTTTTACCAATAGAAATTGAGAATGTAAAGGCTGATCTGGTTTTTACCGGACTGGAATATGAAATCGAATCCGTTGAAAGAGCTGTGCAGGGCGAACTTCTCGGTGTAAAGGCAAAGATAATTTCGCTCGAAGATCTTATAATACAAAAATCAATATCAGAGAGGGACAAAGACTGGCAGGATATAAAAAATCTCATTGAAGTGAATAGTAAATTAGATTGGAACTATCTTACAGAAAAAGTAAAGATGTTCTCTGACATTCTAGACAAACCTGAAATTCTTGAAAAGATCATAAGGCTAAAGAAATGAAAGCAGCTGATATTAAAATATATCTCGGGAAATTAAATAAATTCAATGAATGGGAACTTGAACAAAGGCAGAATTACGATCCGCAGTTATGCGTAAAAAGAGTAGCGGCACTCTATGAATTTGCTTTAAAAAATTTTACGGCACAAAGAATCGAAAAAAGCCGGAAAGAGCACCTTGATAATCTTATCCGTACTCAAAGCATTTATCTTAAAATAAAAGATAAAACCTTATTAATAAAAAGGAGCTAATCATGTCGAAGAAATTCTTTATTGCAGTGATGTTTCTGGTATTACTTTTCATCCCTGCTTCGACTGTTACCGCGCAGATCACGGAAACTTTTAACGGCGAAACTGTCGGAGCGCAGACCTTCTCGGAGGGAACAGCTTCATTTAATGCCACCGGATATTTTGAGGTGACCAATATAGCCGATTTCGGCTATAACGACAATTATTTCATGGAGAATGTTGACCATCCTATTCCGGCCGGCGGCTTAGTCGGTTCATTCACCAATACAGCGAATTTTTATGTCAACGATCTGTATATAATTCCTGTTCAGGCCGATAACTACACAATATCTATAAACAACAATCTGGTAATCAGGGGAAAGCTCGGCGGAACAACACAATTCACTCACACTTTATATTATTATCAGATTAACAATTCCTCTGCAAATAACTACTACACCTATCTGAACCTGGGCAGCTACTCATCAATTCCCATTAATGAACTTGAGTTTGAAATTGAGCCTTACGAAACCAATACTACCAAATATATCATGATCGATCAATTCCGGTTCACTATGGCTCCTGTAGCCACTGCTCCGACAGTAACAACAAATGCATCGTCCGGAATAGGCACTGCCGGTGCGACTTTGAACGGCACTGTGAATGCGAACCTGGCAATTACGGCAGTAACATTTCAGTATGGATTAACAACATCTTACGGATCAAGCGTCACAGCAGATCAAAGCCCGGTCACGGGCTCAACAGCCACAGCAGTAAGTAAAGCTATTACAAGTCTGTCTCCCAACACTTTATATCACTACCGAGCTGTCGGGGTCAATTCTGCGGGTACGACTTACGGTTCAGATGCGACTTTTACAACAAATGCGCTTCCTCCTTCGGTGGCATCTGAATCAGCTACAAATGTAACAAACGAGGGCGCGACTTTGAATGGAACGATAAACGCTAACGGAGTAAGTACAGTAGTAACATTTGAGTACGGATTGACTACCGCTTACGGATCAACGGTAACTGCGAATCAAAGTCCTGTAACAGGTACAGCCGATACGCCGGTCAGTAAAACTATAGTCGGCTTAGTAAATGGGACAACTTATCATTACAGAGTTGTCGGAGTAAGCACAGGCGGTACATCTTACGGTTTTGATAAGACTTTTGCAACTAGACCAGAAATTCCGGTTAACGTCGTTCTTCTTAATAACGGATTAAATGTTTCAATAAGCTGGAATGCGGTAACAGGCGCAACTTCTTATAAAATTTATTCTTCGACGGATCCTTATTCGGGATATGTACTGAATACCTCAGGTACTTTTAACGGTACGACATGGACAGCTCCCAGCAGCGGAAATAAATCATTTTATTTTGTTGTAGCTGTTAATTAGAAATAAAAGCATAGATTTATTGCTCTATATAGCCCGATAATTTCGGGCTTTTTTACTTATTAAAATATAAAAAAAATTGTTTCGTTATTTAAGGTTGCTTATTATCTTTAGATCGTTAAGTTACAGGAGTCAGCCATGCAAATTTCAATCACCAAACTCATGCCGGTTATCATAACCCTGATAGCCATCGCAATGCCTTTACAGGCTCAAGCTTTCACCGATATTAATGCCGGACTTGAAAATGTTATGTACTCATCAGTTGCCTGGGGCGATTACGATAACGACGGCGATCTCGATATACTGCTTACAGGTTATACAGGGTATGTCAAAACTTCCCGGATATATAGAAATGACTCGGGAACATTTACTGATATATTTACAGGTTTGGAAGGAGTTTGGGAATCATCTGCTGCATGGGGAGATTATGACAATGACGGAGATCTCGATATTTTAATGACCGGAAACAGCTACTACGGATTTATTTCCCGTATATACCCAAATGAAGGCATTGATTGGGATCCGCCGTTCGAATACCATATTATTAGTTTGGAAGGTGTTCATTATTCATCAGTTGACTGGGGCGATTACGATAATGACGGCGATCTTGATATATTACTCACAGGATCTACTAATTCAGGTATGATTTCCCGAATTTATAAAAATGAAGGCGGGACATTTACAAATTATATACCTTTGGAAGGAGTCTCTACTTCATCAGCCTCCTGGGGCGATTATGATAATGACGGCGATCTCGATATATTACTCACAGGTTTTAGCAGCGGAGTATATATTTCCCGGATATATAGAAATGACTCGGGAACATTTACTGACATAGTTGCAGGCTTGGAAGGTGTTTGGGCGAGTTCGGTCGCCTGGGGCGATTACGATAACGACGGTGATCTTGATATATTACTCACAGGGCAAACAGCATCATCTCAAAACATTTCCCGGATATATAGAAATAACTCGGGAACATTTACTGACATAAATTCAGGTTTGGAAGGTGTCTTTGGTTCATCAGTCGCATGGGGAGATTACGATAACGACGGCGATCTTGATATTTTACTCACAGGAGGCAGTCAAATCTCAGGACACATTTCCCGAATATATAGGAATGACTCGGGAACATTTACCGACATAAATGCAGGTCTGGAAGGAGTGCGCTTTTCATCGGCTGCCTGGGGCGATTATGATAATGACGGCGATCTCGATATTTTACTCACAGGAATGAATGATACAAAAGGAAATCCAGTTTCCCGAATATACAGGAATAATTGCCTAACGGCGAATTCCGTACCTGCCGTACCAACAAATTTGTCTGCAGTTATCAACGGCAGCGATGTTACTTTCTCTTGGGATAAAGCTACGGACACTCAAACCCCGCAAAACGGATTATCCTATAATCTTTATTTAGGCACAGCTACAGATACAGGCAATAAAAAAAGCCCGATGAGCAATATTACGAACGGATACAGAAAAGTGGTCGCATTAGGAAACACCAATCAGAAGAATTCATGGACTATTAAAGGATTGACCGACGGTTTCTATTACTGGAGCGTTCAGGCAATAGACCACGCTTTTGCGGGGTCTGATTTTTCAGCTGAAAAGTCATTCTTCAAAGGCTCTTTGGGAATACCGCAAAATGTTGCGATATCAAACGCGGGAGTAAATGCAAATTTATCATGGAATGCTGTCCAGTATGCCGATTCATACAAGATATACGCTTCAACAAATCCTTACGGGACATATTCGGATGTAAGCGAATCAGGGACATTTGCAGGAACAACATGGAGCCAGGCTATAAGCGGGAACAAGCTGTTCTACTATGTCGTTGCCGTTTCCGGCAGTAAGGAAATAAAAATTGATAATGTGATCAGCAGATAAAATAAAAAAAAAGCCCGAACGATCCGGTTTTTTTTTATTTAATTCAATTTGACGATTAGTATTATTTTTATTAGATTTCCGCGTTTAATTGGAGATTGCCATGAAAAAGATCGCTTCATTATTTATATTTACATTACTCTTCATGCTCAACGCACAGAATTCAGTTCTTCTTGAAAACAACATCATTTCGCTTGAAGCTGAAGGTACGGCCATAATCGGCAACGGAATAACGATAGAAGACGCAAAGGTCTTTGCGGTCAATGACGCCAAGCGCAACGCGCTGGAGCAGGTGGGTACTTACCTGGAATCGAATACGACAGCCTTAAATTATGTCATAACAAAGGATGAAATTAAAACTTTTACAGGCAGCGTTCTCAAAGCCGATGTGCTTAAGACCGAGAATGCTTTGCTCGAAGGTTCATTCGCGCTTAAAGTTAAGATCAAAGTTACGGTGGATACCGGACTTTTGAATAAAAGAATAGATGAGGTCAGGAACGACTCCGAGCTCAAAAGACAGCTTGAGAACGAAAGGAAAAGGGTAGAGGAGCTTACAAAACAGATCGCGGAGCTCCAGAAAAGTACGAACGCAAAAAGCGAATCAAGAAAGATCTCGGACAGGCTGACAGCATCGGAATTCTTTGCCAAAGGTCAGAAAGCTGCGGAAGCCGACGAAATGATAAAGCTTTTTTCGAAAGCTATCGAGCTTGACAGCGAATACGCTGAGGCTTATTTGTGGAGAGGTTATGCATATACTCAAAAAAAGGACTATGACAGTGCTATGCGTGATTATGCAAAAGCCATCGAAATTCAGCCTTTAGAAGGAAATAATTACAGGACAAGGGGATATGCTTATCTTGATCTAAAAGAAGATTTAAAGGCGGCTGAAGATTTTGCAAAGGCGGCTGGACTCGGGAACAGCACCGCTATGATGTACGCCCAAGCGACAAAAATATATTATGAAAAAGGCATGTTCGACAAAGCTGTGGAATTGAATACCGGCGCAATAAAGAAAAGCCCGAACGATGCAGGTCATTATGTTAAAAGAGGGTACTCATACCTCGGAATGAAGAACTACGATAAAGCCCTGTCGGATTTTGATCAGGCTGTAAAACTTAATCCCGTATATCCTGACGGATACAGGGGCAGGGCAGAGGCATATTCTTACCTGAACAGGATCAAAGATACCGTGGACGATATAAACGAATACCTCAGACTGAGCGGCGGAAAGAACCCTGATGCGGAAGACTTGAGAAAATATATCAGGGATAAAGGGTTCGAACCGAAACATTAGAACTCACTCTCAATCAATATTTTAATTTGACTATATCTGATTTATTTTGTAAGATTAGCCTATTATAAACGGAGTTATGAATGAAAAAGTTTATGTTATTATTGATAGTAGTTACTGTAACCCTGTTCGGGAATACAGGAGCTGACGCTAAAAGTACTGGACTTGTAGGCTACTGGACATTTGACGGCGGGAACGCGAACGATTTTACCGGTAATCATAACGGGACTGTTGTCGGCAGCGGAGTTACATTTCCTGCGGGAAAAGTCGGAAATGCAGTCAATTTCAGCATCGGCACAAGCTGTATAAAGATACCGTCATTCAATACAACTAATATTACTGTCGAAGCCTGGGTTAATTCGACTAAGTACGGTTATTACACTTCAATGGTCACGAAAAATTACTATGCATCAACATGGAGTTCTCCTTGGACAGTCTGGTGCCTATGGCTTAACGAGAATACTGCAAATCCGGGCACTATTTCTTCACAATGGCATACATTTTCCCCTGAAGGTATATCAATGAGCCAGTGGTATCATCTTGCTTTTACTTATGACGGACTGACAACCAGGTTTTATGTCAACGGTGTAGAGAAATCAAATGTTGTTACAGCCGGAGGAGCGATCGCACAGACCGACGGAAATATTTACATAGGAAAACCTGAAACTTCAAATCACAGCTTTACAGGAAGCATTGATGAAGTGGCTATCTGGGATAATGCGCTGCCCGGAACAGATATTCTTCAGCATTATCAGAACGGTCTGCTCGGGCTCGGGTATATTTTAGCACCAACGGTAGCGACAGATTCATTAACGAACATCACCTTGAGTTCTGCGGTCACCGGCGGAAATATAACTTCAGACGGAGGTTCAGCCGTTACTGCTAGAGGAGTCTGCTGGAATACGACAGGGAATCCGACGACCGCGGATTTTAAAACCGAAGACGGAACAGGAACAGGCGAATTTACAAGCACTCTGAACGGATTATCGGCAGGAACAACTTATCATGTAAGAGCTTATTCCATAAATGCTATAGGAACATCTTACGGGGATGAGATCACATTTACCACACAGAATTATTTTACTGACATCAATGCAGGATTGGTCAATTTATATACCTCACACAATGAATGGGGAGATTTTGACAATGACGGCGATCTGGATTTACTGATAATTGGAAATTCAGATTCAGAATATCTTACAAAAATTTACAGGAACGATTCAGGCTTGTTTAATGACATAAATGCGGGATTAATCGACATTAATTCTGGAGCTGCAGAGTGGGGGGATTATGATAACGATGGAGATTTGGACATAATGCTGTCGGGAGCGTCAGATACCTGGTATGTTTCAAAAATTTACAGAAACGATTCAGGGCTTTTTACCGATATAGCCGCTGCTTTAGAGCCAGTAATAAATGGATCATCAATGTGGGGGGACTATGATAATGACGGCGATCTGGACATTTTAATGACGGGATACACAGGGTCAGAAAGATTGTCAAAAATATACAGGAATGATGCGGGTGTATTTACAGATATCAATGCAGACATTATTGGTGTCGATTCCAGCTCGGTAGCGTGGGGCGATTATGACAATGATGGAGATCTCGATATTTTGTTGACAGGTTACTCTTCATCAACTCCAACATGGACTACAAAATTATACAGAAATGATTCAGGCATATTTACCGATGTCATTACCGATTTAATTGCTGTTCAATGGAGTTCGGTAGCGTGGGGCGATTATGACAATGACGGCGATTTGGATGTTTTATTGGCCGGTTACACAGAAACAGGCAGAGTTTCGAATGTTTATCGAAATGATACAGGAGTATTTACCGATATTGATGCAAACTTAAAAGAAGTGAATGCAGGATCTTCATCTTGGGGCGATTATGACAATGACGGTGATCTGGATATCCTCCATAACGGTAATACAGGTTTCGAAAACATTACAGAGATTTATCGTAATGAGGGAATAAATGGGTTTATAGATATTGATGCAGGTCTGATCGGAGTTTGTTATAGCTCAGCGCAATTTGGAGATCTTGATAATGACGGAGATCTGGATATTATTCTCACAGGATATGAAAACTTTACAACACCGGTTTCAAAAATATATCGAAATAACTGCGTTGTTTCAAATACGATGCCGAATTCTCCCTCGAACCTTGAATTTGTACAGGATAACAATGGACTCCATTTCAATTTTGATCCGGCATCTGATCCAGAAACTCCGCAGAACGGACTTACTTATAACATAGACATAAATATAGGTGACGGAGCTGTTAAGTCTGCTTCATCGGATCTTTCGACCGGGTTTAAAAGAATTCCGGCAATGGGAAACGTTCAGCAGAACACTTCATATACTCTAGATATAGAAGCTCCTGCTGAAGCTATACCGCAGCAGGTCTTTGATGTGGTTTGGAAAGTACAGGCTGTGGACAACTGTTTTGCCGGTTCGGCTTTTGCGTCAAAGAACGATATTGTAATGACAAGAGATCTGATCACAGTTCCGAAAGAGACCATGGTCGCGACCGACGCACTCACATGGGAATTTTATATGCCAGCTGATTCAATAGCGGGATACACTCTGCAGCTGAGCGGCGACAGTCTGTTTACAGATCCATTTGAATTTTTTATGCCTTCATCCAAAGAAACAAAAACTGTATATATCGGGATCGATCTTCAGTCGCTCGGAGTCATTGACAGCCTTGAAAACAACGGCAGATATTTCTGGAGAGTAAAGCCTGAGCATATCAGCTCTATTGAGAATCCTACTGGATTCAAAAAAGTCCCGGACAGCTTCATTTATGATCCTGTATATTCCGCGCCTTCTCCTGTCACGATCTCAGTAGAAGGTAATTATGTCACATTGACATGGGGGACGGGCAAAGAAGCTGAGAAAGGCATGCTTTATAATATTTACTCAAGCGATGATCCGCACGCGGCTTTTCCGTCAGGCTGGACACTCGTAAATTCCGTAACAGGAACCAGCTATGTACTCAATTCGACCGTGAAGAAAAAATTCTACTGCGTGACCGCTGCGGGAATAGTAAAGTAATGAATGATTGTAATAGGCTGTAGTCTTATTTTTCATTTATTCAAGTTTTAACTACAATTAAATGCAACATTTTGTACGGTAAAGTTTTATCATTTAAGGTAATTTAGCTTTGTAAAATAGTTTAATGCATAAGCTTTTTTGCTTTTTGAGTTCAGAAATGATCTTTTGATCAGCGTTTCGACAAATTCCTGCTTCACAGTAAAAGGAGCAAGCAATTTACTCATTCTATTTTCGTTAACTCCTATTCTTTTTCCGAACTCTATAAAATCAGGCAAAGAAGGATGTCCGGTGTTTTTATATTTCTCTGACTTGAAATCATCGGCAAATAATCCTTTCGTCAAAGCAAAATCGGAATCATTAACATGCAGTCTTGTATTTAGAAGGTCATAGAACGGGCTGAGTAAATAATCGCCTGAGCTGTTTTCCAATAATGCAAAATTTTTGAGATGCGCATCTCCGTTTGAGAATAAAAAATTAAAGATCATAATTTGAAAGTATTTTTCTATCTCAACACGCCATGCCGGCACAAACTTCTGTATAAGATAACCGATCTCTTCATAGCTGGAATTATATTTATAATTTCCTCCGGCATTCATTGATGTTTTGCCTGCCAGAGACGCAAAATCTTCTTTTCCCAATTTTGATCCGTCAGCTATGACATCAAACCTTTTTGTAATATAAGCGGGAGTGCCGTCATTAAAAAATATCAAAACATTTTCAGCTGTCGGAATATTGTAAACCTGTCTGGCTATCTGCATCGTAAGATGTTCATTTGCAGGCACCTGATCAACCATTTTAACATCTCTCGGTATCGGCTTTAAAATATAAGTTCCGTGCTCTCCTTTCTCAGTTAGTCTTAAAATATTTTTTTTAAGAATAAGGCTGATCTTAATCTGAACTCCCGATATCGATATTCTCTTCCTGTTTTCAATGAATATTTCCGCAGCTTTATCATCTTTGGAAGGTGAATCATAGTTCAGGATATGACTGACTCTTTTACCGTTAAACATTTTTTTTAGACAGGCAGGACTGTAAGTGCTGAATTTCTCAGCTAATGTACCCGGACAATATTTTATATCATTCATATTCATTTCAACTTGTCTCATCGGCTTTTATAGTAATCGCTCCCAGAGTATCGTACTGCGCAGTGGCAAGCAGGAGACCGAAATAATCATCAGGATCGATCTTAAGCTGAGTATTCTGCAAAGCTTTATTATCGCCTTCACTGAGCATGTTAAAAAAAAACGGGAAAAGATACTTTGACCTGTACTCATCAGACCTTTTAGGCATGGTCAGACTTACAGCCGGAGAATTATTATCCATAAGCCATGAATCGCAATATTTAAAAACATAATCTCCGTTATCTTCCTCGGTCAAATAACCGATTAACTCTTCATTCCTATATACTTTAGCTTTTCTCATAATCAGATATCAATTTTCTTTACGGATATATTTATTTCCAATCCCAATATTTCAATAATTTTCATTATCGTATCAAGAGTTGGATTCCCATTGCCGGTTTCAATAGATTTGATCGTCCTCAATCCGATGCCGGACAATTCCGCCAGATGTTCCTGAGTTATCTTCAAGACTTCTCTGCGGTCTCTGATAATATTTGCCAATTCCTCATAGTGCATCATATTGCCCTTTTTTAATCAAATATAATCATAAAACTGCAAATTGTCAAGTAATAGCGCATTATATTGCACTTATTTATAAGATACTGATAATCATTCGCAAGCCGGAATTCTTTTTTATTTTTAGGTTTTTAATTCATGTGTTGTAATTTAAGTTCAGCATACATATGTTTGCAAGAATAAAAAAGATATTAAAAAGAACTTGTAAAAATTTAGTTTGTTAGTTAATTTATACACAAAGTTATTTCTTTAAGAACGGGAATTTTAAAACAATTGATGGAGAGAAGTTTATGAAAATATTAACAAACATTATTATTTTTTCATTGATTTATGTTGCAACTGATCTCTACGGGATCTATCACAAAGTCGGTGAATATTATACCGATACTCATCATAGAGTTGTGAGTATTGAGAAAACCGATAGTCTTTTATTTTCGCTAGAATATGCAGGCTTGTTAGAAATTATTGACGTTTCCAATCCTATAAAACCTCAATTAATCAGTGAGCTGCAGATGAAAAGTTTTTGGGGCGGTATAATCGGAGGAGTTTATGGCAAGAATGTTTATCTGTGCGGTAATGATTCAATATATGTAATTAATATTTCAGATATTTATAATCCGGTTAAAGAAAGAACATATGGATTCGGGAGTGTAAGAAAAGTAATATTATCAGGAAACATTTTGTATATAGCCGACGATAATGGATTTTATATATATAATACGGCACCTCGTTATGAAGGAATAATCTGGTCATCAGAAGATAAGTTCACTTCAATAATTCTCACCTCTGACTCGCTGTTTTATGGATTGTCTGATAAAATAAAGACATTAAACATGAAAAATATTGAAGATCCCGATCTTATAAGCGAATTGAGTATTTCCAGCGGAGGGTACGGAGGGTTAGCCATAAAGGACTCAATAATGTATGTGGCTTCAGAAAATTTTTATTCAATTAATGTAAAAGACAGTACTAATCCTTCCATATTGGATTCAATAAGTGATCATTCATCCTCTTATATCAGCATTACCGGCGGCAAAGCTTGTACGAATCATGACGGACTTACCGTAATTGATATTTCTGATCCATATCATCTAAATGAAATAGGAATCTACGATTCTCCCGGAGAAAATTTTAAAGTAATTGCCGATGGAGACATGGTTTATGACTGTGACGGGTATTATGGAATTCATGTTATAGACATAAGCGATCCGGGCAATGACTATATTCTAGGCTCGGTAAAAACCTGGAGACCTGCGAGTGATATTGAATATAAAGAAGGTTTTTTATTAACTGCTGACGGGTACGGTTTAAATATCATTGATGTTTCAGATCCCTCGAATCCCTTTTCGACAGGTAATTTTTTTCATGCCTTAGGTGAAACGGCTACCTTGTCCCTGCGTGATAATACTTTGTGCCTCGGATACTCATATCAGGAACCGGATATGCGCATGATTGATGTTTCTGATCCGGAAAATCCGGTAGAATTGTATGATTTTGATTATGTTGGTACAGACCTTTCAACGATGTATTCTGCTCAAGACCGTGATTTTGTTTATTTAAATAATATAGAAGAATTTAAAATCTATGAAAAAAGTGATATAGGGGATCCTGTTTTAAAAGGTAATTACTTTGCTAAAAGCCAGATCACAGATATAGTTGTGTCGAATAATGTCGCATATCTTAATGTTACACTTGAATCATACGACTCCGAATGTATAGATCTGGTCGATATTTCAGATCCGACAAATCCAACGCTTATTTCATCAATTGATTCAGTTACTACCGGGATGTGGAATTATACGGAACTAGTTATCAGAAATAATATTTTATTCGCAAGTAGCGATAAATTCGGACTAAAAATATACGATGTTAATGTCAGTTCAGCTCCGAAATTAATAAAGACTATTTTTACTCACGAATACCCTATTTTACCCAGACCGTTTATTTATGAGGGACAGTTATTTTTATTTGATCGAAGATGGAATGAATTATTTATATATGATATTATGGATACTGATAATATCTATTTGCTGCAATCCATAAAGCTTGACAGAGGTCTTGGAGAGATGATATACATTAATGATTTATTGTACAGTACTAAAAGCTGGAATTATAGCTCGGATTATGGTATTTTTATTATGGATATCTCTCAATTTGTTTCTATAGAAGATTCTGGTAATAAAGTTATTCAAGAATACAATTTAGAACAGAATTACCCGAATCCGTTTAACCCAACTACAACTATAAACTTCTCAATTCCAGAAGACAACTCGAAAATTAAAATAATTGTTTATAATGTGAGTGGTCAGGTAGTCGATACTTTATTTGATGGCGTTAAGAATTCAGGAAAGTATTCAATTAATTATGATGCTGCCACTTATAATAGCGGAGTTTATTATTATTCATTAGAAGTGGATGGAGTTAATAGAGCTTCAAAAAAAATGGTAATGATCAAATAGTGACATTTGTCCTCTCAAGAAGTGTTATATTCCAAATATAAGGTTTAATTAGGGGACATAAGCAGTATTATCGCATGAATCTAAATAATATCACAAAATCTCAACAATATCCTTAGCAGCTTTTCCGACATTTCCGTTCTTTTCTCCTAAAGCTATCATTCTGGTTTCGAATTCCTGAAAAATGTCCGGAAGTGACCTTGTGTTCAAGTCAAGTGTTGTTTTAAAATTGATTTTGTTTAGATTGATGATTGGCAGGTAGTATTTTCTTAAAGAAAATAAAAAAAAGGGGTTCGATCTGAACCCCTTTGATTTTTTTAAGCTTTCGCTTCCATGGCCATAAGGTCGGCCATCTTCCTGGCGAACTTGACAGGATCTTTCGGCATAGCTCCTTCAGCTATGAGAGCCTGATCATAAAGCAGCTCTGAATAATCTTTCAGCCTTGCGTCGTCTTTATTCTTTTCAAAAATAGCATTGAGAGATTCATACAGCGGGTGCTTAGGATTGATCTCAAGCACTCTTTTTGATTTCGGAACTTCCTGGTTCATTGATCTGAACATCTTCTCCATGTTCGGCGTCATTCCGTGCTCATCAGATACGAGGCAGACCGCGCTTGAAGTAAGTCTGGATGATACTCGCACTTCCTTGATATCTTCAGCAAGGTGGTCTTTCATAGTATCAAGAAGCGATTTATATTTTTTCGTATCTTCTTCTTTCTCTTTCTTGACCGCTTCATCTTCACCCAGGTCGATCTCTCCTTTGCCGATGGATTTAAGCTCTTTCTTTTCGTATTCGGTCAGGTTGTTGGTAACAAATTCATCTATCGGGTCAGTGAAGAAAAGAACTTCGTAATCCTTAGCCTTGAATTTTTCAATATGCGGTGAATTCTCAAGAATATCTCTTTTTTCGCCGGCTATATAATAAATATCTTTCTGACCTTCAGGCATTCTTGAAACATAATCTTTCAGGCCGGTAAGTTTTCCCTTTTCAGTCTTGGTAGATTCGAACATCGCAAGATCGGCAAGCTTGTCTTTATTTTCCCAGTCGGAATAAAGCCCTTCTTTCAGAACTTTTCCGAATGAATTATAGAATTCGAGATATTTTTCAGGCTCTTTCTCTTTCATTTTCTTCAGAGTATCAATTATCTTTTTTACAAGGTTGGTCTTGATCTTCTCAAGCATCTTGTCTTCCTGAAGTATCTCTCTCGAAACGTTCAGCGGAAGATCTGCCGAATCGACGACACCCTTTATGAATCTGAAATATTCAGGCAGAAGGTTCTTGTTGTCATCCATGATGAAAACATTCTTAACATAAAGGTTCACACCTATCTTAGACTCACGCCAGAACATGTCGAACGGCGGTTTTTTAGGAATAAAAAGCAGAGCTTTGTAAGAAAGCATACCTTCCGCGCTCAAGTGGATCCTTTCAAGCGGTTCTTCCCAGTCATGCGAAATGTGCTTATAGAATTCGTTATAATCCTCATCCTTAATGTCTTTCTTGTCTCTCTGCCATATAGCCTTCATCGAGTTAAGGGTCTGCTCTTCGTATTTAGTGACCGCTTCTGCGTCTTTGATCTCTTTTCCGTCTTTATCTTTCGGCTTTTCTTCTCTTTCGATCGTCATTACGATAGGATATGAAATATAATCGGAGTATTTTTTTACGACTTCTCTGATCTTCCATTCCGAAGCGTAATCTTCATGCTCTTTATTTAGATATAGAACTATCTCGGATCCTCTTTCTGTTCTGTCCGATTCATCAATAGTGAATTTCTCCTTTCCGTCTGATTCCCATCTTACCGCAGGTTCAGCAGATCCGGCTCTTTTAGAATTAATAACGATCTTATCCGAAACTATAAAAGCCGAATAAAATCCGACACCGAACTGTCCGATCAACTGATCTGTGTTGGCATCTTTGTCAGCAGATTTTAGGTCTTTAAGCTTAGCGAGAAATTCCTTCGTTCCCGATTTAGCTATCGTACCGATATTGTCAACGATCTCGTCTTTTGTCATACCGATACCGTTATCGGTGATCGTTATGGTTTTCGCATCTTTGTTGAAATTTATCGAGATCTTGAAATCAGAATTGTTTTCAAGTATCTTTTTGTCCCTTAATCCTTCAAGCCTTAGTTTGTCAAGTGCATCCGATGCATTCGAAACAAGCTCCCTGATAAATATTTCCTTGTTGGAATAAAGCGAATGCGTGACAAGCTCAAGAAGCTGACTAACTTCCGTCTTGAATTTCATTGTGCTTTTTGCCATGTTGAACTCCCTATTTTAATTTTTTAAATTCATAACTTAATTTAATATGCAAAAATAAAGCCAACTTTAAAACAGGCATAAAAAAGCACTGATTTGGTTTTTGATTGTTAAAAAATGTCAGTAAATGACAGTTCTATTTAGAATATTGCAGAACCGCGGTCACTTTATAAAACATCTTCGCAGCGTCTAAGTTGCCTGTCCATGAATTTGTGGCGGATGTGCCGAGCTGGGTAAATACTCCGTAAGGCAGAGAAGAGGAGTAGATTATGTATGAAGTCGCATCGGGTACCGCGTTCCAGGTAATATTTAAGGTTGAGCCGGCTGACGAAGCCTGAACATTGTCAGGTTCAGGCATCTCGGAAACATTTATATTGTCAAGATACCAGCCGCGGTAAGTATAAAGCGCGTCGCTTCCGAATTGCCATTTTATAATCGCATCGCTTCCCGCAAAAGCAGTAAGATCAAAAGCGGCTCTTACCCATCCGCCCGAATTCCCGGAATAAGCTGGTTCGCCGGGCATAGGATTAGCGTAAGCTGAAGATATAGTATGACTGTAATCGGGGAGAGGATAAAGGATTTCCCAGGAGCTTCCGCCGTCGGAAGATATCTTTACATTTCCGCCGTCATAGGCGGTCGTTCCGGTTCCGCTGCATTCCGCGATATACCAGTGATCGAATGTCAGAATTGAGTTTGCTGCCAGTGAAGTGCCGGGAACATCATATAAAAGGCTGGAATTGGAATTGTCAGTATGATTGGCATTCAAAACAGTACCCCAGATGTTTCCGCCCGAAACAGAACCGGTGACAGAATCAGTACCGTACTCCCAGTCGCCTCCCGATGTGAAACCGGGAACCTGGATAGTAAATCTGATCTTATCATAAAGTATTTTATATGTTATTTTTTCATTTTCATCATGTGATAGTTTCACTTCTTTTGATCCTGTTGCATCACCCAGATAAATAAACTCGTTGTCCGATCCTGTAAAATAAAATGTTCCGAGATCTACCCATGTTCCGCCATTCGCCGACTGATCGACCCGCACTATATCCACAAGGTTATTGTGCCTGATCTGATACTTGGCATTTGTTACGACTTCAGTATTTACAGGAACGAACGCTTCTACCTTATAATTGCCGGCAACGGTTACTCCGGGATTCCATGATGCGCTGTAATCATCTACTGTTGTAGCTGTCATAGCTCCTGTCCACCAGTATGAGTTCGATCCGTCGTCAATGTTGCGCCAGTATTTCATTCCTGTAGTGCCGTCAGCCGACATCCAGAATCCGTTGTTGTTGTTGTCAAAATCGCTGTAATCCGTACTGTAAGCAAGCTGAAGATCATTTACATTCTCATCCGGTGGAGATGGTTTTGTTCCGATCGCTGATGTTGTCCATGCAACAGCCACGAGCGAAGCGTGACCGGTATTGAATCCGGGCCAGTCGTAAAGAACTCCGGCGCCGTCAGTGCTTGGATATGCTATGTTTTTATTTCCGTAAGGATCATTATAGAACATCAGCTGCTGGGATGCGTCCGCTATTCCTATCGGAAGAATAAGGTGACCGCTCTCAGTTATCATTACGCACATCGGATGCGGGTTCCCGTTTGTAATATCATTCGAAATAACTGTCCACCAGTTCGACCAGTACTGCGTTGAAGCAAGCCTGTGAAGCTGCAGGTAATATTTCTGGTTCGTTGACGGTGACGACCCTCCGTTCCCGTTGTCGTTCCACATATATCCGTCGCCTCCGCCAGTTCCCACGCCTGTATCATAGGGTGTGCTGAAGGCAAAATTATTGTAGTAATACCAGTCGTAAATGACATGCGCCCAATTGTTATTAGACGACTTCCAGTGCGGAATGATCTTGTAATATGCCAGAACCATGGCGCAGGTGGTGGCTGCGCAGCAGCCGTATCTGTGGCCGTAGTAATCGGTTGAATAAACCTGATTTACATATGGAACAACGAGCATGTCCTTTGAAAGATCTCTGTTTATTATGACAGGCTTCATTCTAAGATCATTCGTTCCGTTAAATTCTATAATAGTATCAGATAATTTATCTGAAAGATCTGATGAGATTATTCTGTTCGTCCCTAATTCCTCAAAATACAGCCTACCATTGAACGACAAAGGAGCTTTTTCATAAATATCCTTTGTTCCAGTTATAGATATTTCATATCTGCTCTCAACATTCAGCTCAAAAATATCCGAGGATACCAAATTCTTCTCGTCATGAGAAGTCTTTGTAATAAGTATAGAAGTGCCTGAAGCCCATGAGAAATCCCTTACATGGCTAAAATCTTCAATTGAGCTGTACACAGTGTCATAAACTGATAATTTTCCGGAGAGAGACTGGTATGCTATCTTTTTTGAATCGGGTGACCATTTCTGATTTATGAATTCACCTTCTGAAGTGATCTGCTTTGTAATTCCGGATTTCAGATCAATTATGAACAGATTCTGTTTTTTGTCGTGAAAACAGACATAATTACCGTCAGGCGAAATAGGGGAAAGGTTCGAGTAAGTACCTATATTAAATATTTTAGTGGTGTTGTCAGGGAAAATAATATACAGATCTTCTTCAACGGTAAAAGCTGTTCTGCCGTTATTTGAGAATGACACCTGTCCGCAGTTCCTGCTCCGCCTGAAAAGTTCAGTTACCTTACCCGAATTAGTATTCAGGATAGCCGGGGACTGAAGGCCTGTCTGCGGGTCGATTAATTTAAAACCGATCAAATCATTTTTTAGCGAAAAATATCTTCCGCAGCCCGGATTTTCCAGTAGTGAAACCAATTTTCCTTCTTTGATCAGATACAAAGTGTTTTCAAGATTGTTTGTAGCTATTATTCCGTATTCAGATACTTTGATATCACTAAAATATCCGTTATTCTCGATCCTGACAAGTTCTTCCTGAGATATTGCTGAATATAAGACCATAAAGAAGCAAAGGAGGACAACCGGTAAATTTTTCATTCAAACCTCCGTAGAATTATTCATGTAAAATAGCCGGTTCATTCACATAAAACAATGATAATTTTTATAAAAAATGATTTTTTATATTATCAAAACGAAAAATATTAGTTATTATTCAGGTAAATGAAATTCTTTGTGGAGACGGATATGAATAAAAGTATTTTTGCGCTGATCATGCTGGTAGTCACTGCGCATTTTCTCTTCAGCCAGACTATATTGAGCGAAGGGTTTGAAAGCAGTGTATTTCCGCCGGCCGGCTGGTCATTAGATACTGTAGGCGCAGGATTCACAACATCTGAAGGCTATGTTGACGGAGGTTTCGTGCACAGCGGAACATACTCGACAGTACACTGGGACGATGCGGGAACCCAGGACGACTGGCTTATTACATCAGCAATTGATCTGCCTGATGGAAACAAATGTGCATTGTCGTTCTATCAGACCGTTTACTGGTCGTTCTACTACTCGTTCAGTGAAGTTTGCATTTCTACGGATAAGATCAACTGGGTTCAAATACACACTCCGCCTTTTGTGCCTGAAGATATTATAAGTGAAGCTCAATATGACGGGATATGGATGCAGACGAAGGTCAGTCTATCCGCATGGCAGGGTCAAACAGTTTATATCGGTTTTCATTATGAAGGCGACTACAACCATCAGTGGTTCATAGACGATGTAGAACTTTATATAGACAACACCGCACCTGTTGTGAACGAAGTTAAGGGAAATCCTGCTCTGCTGCCCGCTATAGGCGCTTATATCGGGAATGTTCTGGAGCTGGAAGTTGAAGTTTTAGATTCAACAAAAGTTGAATACCTGAAAGGTCATTACAAAACCGGGACAGATTCTCTGAAATCGGTGGATTTTGTTGAGAACACAGAAAATGGAAAGTGGTATGGTAATATACCTTCCAGTGACGCATTAGTTACCGGGACGATATATTTTGAAACCGCAGATATACTCGGAAACACTACTTCAACAGCTGAATACAGTTATAGTTTTGCGGAAGACATTGAAGCCCCCGTTGTTACATCTTTTTATAACAGTATTACATGGCTTGATAATGATCTGAACCCTATTCTTAATTTTAAAGACGAATCAGTCGTGGCTTCCTGCAAAGGATATTACAGTAAAGACGATTTTCTGAATGTTTACGAATTCAACATGGAACCCGCAAAGATCCACGAGTATGTTTACACAGGCACGATCCCGGCAGAAACAGAACCCCCGTTAAATGCTCAGGTATATTTTGTTGTAGAAGATATCGCGGGGAACTTTTTAACTACACAGAAATTCACTGTCACATGGCTTGCGGGATATTCATCAGTTTTCGATCTGAGGGATTATGAAGGCGAAAACTATGTTACTTCCGTTAAGTCACAGCAGGGAGGTACCTGCTGGACGCACGGGGCTATGGCCAGCATGGAAAGCAACCTGCTTTTCACACATAACTGGGCTGAAAACGGAGAAAGCGGAGAGCCTAATTTAGCTGAATATCATCTTGACTGGTGGAACGGATTCAACGAGCACAACAACGACGACATTTATCCTGTATCGGGTGAAGGTCTTGAAGTTCATATGGGCGGCGACTACCTTGTGACCGCGGCATATCTTTCCCGGGGAGAAGGCGCGGTCAGGGATATAGACGGACAATCTTTTGATACTCCACCAAGGAGAACTGACGCAGCCTATCATTATTACTATCCGAGACACATTGAATGGCTTACCATTAATGATGACCTTATGAACATCGACCAGATCAAGCTAAAGATAATGACTGTCGGAGCGGTGGGTACCTGTATGATGTACGACGCCCAGTTCATAAATGAATATATTCATTATCAGCCTTCATCAGATCCGCTCGAACCAAATCACGCAGTTACAATTATAGGCTGGGATGATAATCTGGTCACCACAGGCCCGGAAGGTCCGGGGGCATGGCTTGTGAAGAACAGCTGGGGCGCGTACTGGGGATACTCAGGATATTTCTGGATATCTTATTACGACAAACATTCATGTCGCAACCCTGAAATGGGGGCGATATCATTCAGAGATGTCGAACCTCTTAAATACGATCATATTTATTATCACGATTATCACGGATGGCGGGACACTATGGAAGGCTGCACCGATGCTTTCAACGCATTCACGGCCGAAAAAAACGAATACATTAATTCGGTAAGCTTTTATACCGCTGAAGACAATGTGAATTATACGGTTAAGGTATTTGATACTTACTCAGGAGGCGTGCTGTCTGACGAATTAACCGCTGTTACGGGAAATTTTCAATACAGAGGTTATCATACTGCGAACATTCCGCTTCCTGTATTTCTTGAAAGCGGTAATGATTTTTATGTCTATCTGAGCTTATCAAAAGGCGGTCACGCTTACGACAGAACTTCTGATATACCGGTACTTTTGGGAGCAAAAGGTAAAATGATCGTTCGTTCTACAGCATCGGCAGGCGAAAGCTTTTACTTTGACGGTAAAGGCTGGGTCGATATGCAGACCTATGCGGGTGACGCTTATCCCGGGACATCAAATTTTTGTATCAAAGCTCTCTGCAGCCAGACATCAGGCATAACAGAGGATAACAATAATATTGATTCAGCTGAATTATTCCAAAACTACCCGAATCCGTTCAATCCTGAGACTACTATTACTTATGCACTGAAAGCTGATTCAAAAGTTAAACTTTCCGTATTCAATATGAAAGGGGAGATTGTATCCGGACTTGTGGACAAACAGCAGAAAGCAGGAGCGCATACAGTGAATTTCAGTGCCGAAGGTCTGACCAGCGGAATTTACTTCTATTCTCTCGAGCTTGACGGAAAAGCAATTGCTACAAGAAAAATGGTCATCACGAAATAATCCATAAACAAAAATATCCGAAAGGGGCTGTTTAAAGCCCCTTTTTTATTTGCTTAATATTTTAAACGCTATTATATTACTTTGAAAATCAAAGTGAATGGAGAAAATATGAATTCAATTAATAGCAGCGAACAATCGATAAAAGATATAAAGGATATAATGGAAAGATCTGCAACATTCGTATCATTAAGCGGATTATCCGGTGTCGTTTCCGGGATACTTGCTCTTTTCGGTGTCGTTTTTTTATGGAGCATATTCGGATCTCTATTCGTGACAGAAGAGATGTTAAACAGTATGCTGCTTATCGAAGGAATTAAAAAAATAGTATTTTTGATTTTCATTTTTATATTTATTATGGCTATATTGTCTTCATTCATATTGACTTATATTAAAGCTAAAAAGAAAAAACAACCTGTATTCAACAGTTCGTCAAAAAGATTTGCTTTCAATCTGTTTGTTCCAATACTTACTGCTGTACTTTTAATAATTCCTTTGATTAATAGAGAGCAGTATTGGCTTATAATTCCTGTAACATTGATCTTTTTCGGGATATCACTAATAAGCGCAGGCAGGTATTCAAGGCATGAGATTATTGAAATGGGAATAGGCTGTATTCTTTCAGGATTGCTTTCACTGTATTTTACCGAATTCAGTATTTTGTTATGGGGAATAGGTTTTGGAGTACTTAATATAGTTACCGGAGTATCCATGTATTACAAATATGACAGAAATAAATGAAAGAAATAATCGAAAAAATAAATAAAGTATTTGAAAACAAAGTCAGACTAGGTATTATGTCGGCACTTATGGTCAACGAATCGCTGGATTTCAAAGAGCTTAAATCATTATTGGATATTACAGACGGAAACCTTTCGAGTAATGCTGCTGTGCTGGAAAAAGAAGGATACATTAAGATAAAGAAGAAATTTTTAGGAAAGAAAACACAGACTGTTTATTTTGCAACAGACAAAGGAAAAGAAACTTTCAGAGAACATTTATCAGCTTTAGAGGATTTAATTCGGAACCTTTCATAATTTTTTTTGTTAAACACTTTGAAAATCAAAGCGCTTTGAAATAACAAAAGGAGATCGTATGAAAACGGTAAATGAAGGGCTGAATGAAAAACACGGCATTACATTAAAACTGCTGGTAGTGATGTTTGTTGTCCTGTTGCTATTAATTCCTAAAGTATTTGTAGAAGATCTGGTAAGGGAAAGAGAAGGACGGAAGTGTGAAGCTTATGGAGAAATTGCAAATGGATGGGGAAGTGATCAGTCGGTAAACGGGGTAATCTTGTATGTACCTGTAGTTTACGAAAGAACGATCGAAAAAAAGAAAGAGACCAAAACATTGGGAGAAGTTGAAACTGAAACCGAAAAGGAAATGATAAGGACAGTTAAATATCTTCATATTTTGCCTGACAGATTAAATACAACAGGAAAGATGATTCCTGAGAGGCGGTACAAAAGTATTTATGATTTCATTTTTTTTACATCTGATATTGATGTATCTGGTTCATTTATTCTTAAAAACATGCAGGATTATTCCGCCGGCGAGGGATCGATAAAATGGAATGAGGCCTTTATAGTTATGGGCATATCATCTATGAACGGAATAAAAGAGAATGTCAAAATGGATTTCAACGGGAGTGTTATCTCATTAGAGCAGGGAGTGATAAATAATGATGTATTCAATACCGGTCTTAATTCGAAAGTTAAAATTGAATACATGGAAGGAAAAACTCTGAATTTCAGTTATAATCTGAAGCTTAACGGGAGCGGTTCATTTATGTTCCTGCCCTCCGGAAAGGAAACTCAAGTACATCTTGAATCGACCTGGGCTCATCCGAATTTTCACGGGGGCTTCATTCCTGCTGATAAACAGATTTCCGATTCCGGATTTATATCCGATTGGAAAGTTATAGATCTGAACAGAAATTATCCGCAGAACTGGATAGAAGGTGAATTTAAAAATACTTTGAATGAATCATTATTCGGTGTAAGCCTTGCTTATCCGGTTGATGATTATAGAAAAATTTCAAGATCTGTCAAATACCTTGTTTTATTCGTCTCATTAACTTTTTTAATGTTCTTCCTTTCTGAGGTTTTATCAAAAAAGAGAATTCATTTTGTACAGTATGTTCTGGTCGGATTATCCCTGATAGTATTTTTTGTACTTCTTCTATCACTCTCCGAGCATATTTCGTTTTTAATTTCATATATAATATCTTCGATTTCGACAATAGCGCTGATCGGTCTGTACTCAACCGGAATACTAAAAAGCAGCAAGCTCGCCTTTTTGATAAGCGGAGCACTGACCGTGTTATATATTTTTCTTTACATACTATTACAGAATCAGGACTATTCTCTTCTCTTCGGTAGTTTTGGGCTTTTCGCTGCATTGTTTATCGTGATGATGGCAACCAGAACAACAGACTGGTATTCTCTAAACCAGACAAATGAAGGCTGTAAAAAGGAGTAAAATATGAAAATAGTAAAAATAATTCCGTTCGAATCATTTATATTTGAGAAAGGTAAATACAGAAGTATTTCGAATGGAAATCATGTTGAATGGGATAATAAGTACCTGATCTACATGAACAGAAGTCTTGCAGGTTCAATTTCAGTGGCTGAAAGCGAGATCAAAAAAATTATATTCAGGGTCGGGATAGATGAAAACTATGTATTGGACAAAACTTTGAAAATACTCGAAAAGCAGGCAGCAGAAAGGAAAATTTTCAAGTTTTATATTTACTCAGACACAAAACACATTCCACATTTTGAGAAACTCGGATTTATAAAGCGTAAAAGATTTTTTGACGCGAACGATGATAAGTATTTTAAAATGTTTAAAATAATTTAAATTAAACGGGGCTGTTTAAAGCCCCTTTTTTTTAATATTTTACTATTGCCGTGTAAATGAAAAATGGTTATTTTACAGCACAAATTAAAGGAAAGTAAAATGGAATTTGCCGACTCAACTCTTTTCAATATGTTCATAATACCGCTGCTGATCTGTCTCGCCAGGATAACTGATGTATCTATAGGCACAATAAAAATAATTTTTATAGCCAAGGGATACAGATACATTGCACCTTTCCTTGCATTTCTTGAAATCTTGATCTGGCTTCTCGCAATTGGTCAGGTTATGAAGAACCTCGATAATATTCCAAATATTATCGGGTACGCTGTCGGGTTCTCTGTGGGAAACTTTGTCGGAATGGTGATCGAAAACAGGATCGCACTTGGAAATGTAGTAATCAGGATTATTACTAAGAATGGAGATGAATACCTTATATCCCAGTTAAGAAAAACTGAGTACGGTGTAACTGTGTCCAAAGCTGAAGGAGCAATCGGTCCTGTTAACATTATTTTTATGGTAATAAAAAGAACCGATCTGAATAAAATCGTTGCTATCATAAATGAGTATAATCCGACCGCTTTCTATTCGATCGAAGATGTCAGATATGTCTCAGAAGGTGTTTTTCCTAAAGAAACTTCAAAAATCCGAAGTTTTCTAAGCTTAAATAAAGGAAAATAAACCTAAAACATGAACCCGATGCCAATACCGGCACCGACTTTTGTGACGCGTTTCAGCTCGTAATATGACAAATCGCCGTTTTTAAAAGTATCAATGTTGTCTTCAAAGAATTTGTAGCCGAAATCAATATTGTAAACAATTCTTTTGTATTCGAATTCAAACCCAATTCCTGTACCGATATTATACGAATTATTTACTTTGGTAATTTCGTCTGTCTTAATATCGGTATCATCGTCATAATAATAGTATCCGCCGAAAAGCAAGTATGTTCTTGAGTTCTCAGAACTGTATATGTTTCGCTGGATCTCAAATCCGATATCATAGTTGAAAATTTCTTCTTTGCGGTCTTCTTTTGAATATTGGTAGTAATAAATAAGCCCCATCAACTGGATCCTGAAATCATCGGGAAGCTCTCTGCTGTAATATAGTCCGTAACCGGAAATATTGGATGCTTTAATTCCGGCAAGATTATTAAATTCTTTATTTCTGTATGTCTGGGCAGGTAAAGCCGCAGTTATTGATAAAATCAGAATTACCAAAATATTAATGCAAGGAATTTTCATTATATAATCAGTCTGTCTGTTAGTAAAGATAAGATAATCCTATTCCCAGTCCGACAGTCGTAGTGTTCTCCTCTACCGGGATACCTGATTCTTTTCCGTCAGAATGCTCAAATCTGTATCCGAAATCTACGTTGATCCCGAATCTTTTATGCATTAAGAATTCGATACCGATACCGATACCTCCTGCGACTTTATCAAAATCATCGTCCCTCGATGTTATCAACATATTTTGCCAGTCTCTCTCCTGATTCTTATCCTGAAATTTTGAAAAATACATTCCTCCAAGCGCATAAACCCTTGACTTATCGGTTTTGTAAATATCCCTTTGGATCTCAAAACCGTAATCGTAAATAATATTTTTCGTGTCCTGGATTATGCTGTCTTTGTACCCTTTAACATATTCGTTGTAGAATATAATTCCGCCAGCTTTGACTGTATAGTTATCGAATACTCGTTTGGAGAAGCTGAGTCCGTATCCGGTGATGTTTGAAAAACGGATCCCGACAGAATTTCTGAAAGGCTCTGTTTTAGTGAGTTTGACATCCTGAGAAAAGGTTGCTACAGTGAAAAACAATGAAAATAAAAGCAAAAATCGTTTCATGATATCTCTCCGAATTATTTTATTTACCTAAATTACCGAAATTTTAAACATAAAGCAATGATATTAATATTAGAAATGATATGTCAGGCTGAGAAGCGGTATGAAGAACCATGGATCACTTCCGCTTATATCCAGAAATTTAACACCCGCAAGATCTGCCGATATTTTTTCACCGAAGAATCGAAGTCCGAAAAGCATAATTCCTTTGGTTTCTACTTCGTCAAACATGCCGCCATTCAGATATTCGATCAAAAATTTTGAGCTTTCAGATGTCCTGAAAGTAAGTGCGAGACCGAAGCTGAAAATAGATTCGGCTCCTGCTGTTGCTGTAGTTGTTAAACCGCCCATATAAAGATTTGCTGTTGTTCTCGGACTCAGATAATAATTAAAAGCTGTACCGTATGTGATTATACCTCCTTCTGAATCTTCTAGGATCGTAGTAAAACTGCCCATAACGCTCATATTGTATTTATATGGTTCCCCTATAGTCCTGAATTTAGCGCCGAATGAAATCGGTCCTTCTGTAAGCATTTCCGGAACAATAGGGAAAAGAAAACCGGTTGATAAATGAAGGTTTTCAACAGGAGAATAACCTACATTCATAAAGAGCAGCTCATAGTCAGAAATATACCAGGTTCCCTTGGGATTCGTTTCGGCGGAAGGCATAAAAAGGAGAGAGCAGTGATTCGGATCGTCATACCTGTATCCTGTTCTTTCATCAAGGTCTTTTATAAGTTTTATGTCAGATCTGTTGATTTTCATTTCGCCGAAAGTATCGGATACTACAGTCAGGATGTCGTTCTCTTCGCTGACTATTTCGCATTTTATAGATTCGCCGTTCTTAAGCTCGACGATCTTTTTTGAATATGAACAAAATGACATAACGAGAATAAATATTATAATACAGTATTTCATGATGACACCTCCACAGTTCTATGTATGAATGAATAATACTACCGAAATTGTATTAAAGCAAATAAAAAAAGGGCTGAAAATTCAGCCCTAAAATTAAGCTGTTAAAAAAATTAGTAAACGGCCGTTACAAAGTAAAACTTTTTATTCCCTACAGGAACTGGCGCAGTCCATGAATTAGTAAGGAGGTTATCGGCTTCGACGAACCAAGAAGAATCAAAATGATCTTTATATGGATCATCGGATGAGAATACCCTGTAATACGCTGCAGAAGGTATAGCATTCCAGTTTATTGAAACATTTGTTGCATTATTCGTTATACTGGTAATACTCGGTATTTCAAAAGTTCCGTTGTTTATATAAACGCATTTTGAAGCTCCGTCGCCTGTTTCGCAGTAGAATGTGCCTGTGTAGGCCAGAGTTACAGGTACAAGCCATCTCAGACTTTGGATTGTTTCACCGCTGAAATCCGGATCGGATTCAAGTATCGGAGTTTTGTTATAACGCCACTCATACGGTCCGTTGACAATATTTGTGACGAAGTATATCTCACTTGATGCGATCGTGCTGCTGTTGAGTAAAGCTATATGCTGATGCGAATCTCCGTTGAAATAGAAGTAAGAATTAATTACTGAACCGGAATTCGTAAAATTACCGGAACAATTTACTCCCAAAGTATATCCCGAAGGTGAGTTTTTAATAGTTCCTTCATTGATGAAATTGTCCGTTATACTAAGCGTTACCCAGGACATTGAATAAATTTCACCTTTATTTATAGTATTACCTTCAAAAACCACAGATTCATAAACTCCAATTGTTCCAAGTAAATTTAAATTTGACGCCGATACGGTTTCAATATATGTATTTAACATTTCAAGAGAAGAAGTAGGAACAGAGACTGTTTCACCGATGATGTTACCCCTACGAAAATAACCGCCGTCTATGCTGAGTTTATTACCGGATGACAAATCAATTGAACCTGAAGTACTAAGATCTATCTTCGAATTCAAAAAATAAAGGTCGCCGCCTGCAATTATTGGATTAGGATTCGTAATATAAAATTCTGACGCGGATATCGGTAAATTTGTTATCAATGTTTGAGAGCTTGCTCCATCTAAATAGAAGTAGGAATTAACTACTGAACCTGAATTCGTAAAATTTCCGGAGCAATTTACATAGCAGCCTGTGACTTCATTCCTGATAGTGCCTTCGTTAATGAAATTGTCCTTTATAGTAAGCGAGGTCCAGGAAAGTGAATACAGGTCGCCTTTATTTATAGTATTACCTTCAAAAGTTACAGGCTGATATGCCGCTGTTGTTCCGATCAAATTTAAATTTGATGCCGTTACGGTTTCTATATATGTACTAGACATATCAAGAGAAGAGGTAGGGACAGAGACTGCCTCGCCGATTATGTTGCCTCTGCGAAAATAACCGCCGTCTATGCTGAGTTTATTGCCGGATGACAGATCAATAGAACCTACAATATTTAGATCTATCTTTGAATTCAAAAAATAAAGATCTCCGCCTGCAATTATCGGATTCGGATTCGTAATATAAAATTCTACTGCTGATATCGGTGAATTTGTAATCAATGTTTGAACGCCAGTTCCGTTCATATAAAAGTAAGAATTTACAATTGATCCTGAGTTCGTTACATTACCGGAGCAAGTTACGCCGAACGCGTAGCCGTTATTCCTGATAGTTCCTTCGTTTATTAAATTACCGTTGATAGTAAGTGTTAACCAGGTGGTACAGTAAACATCAGCACCGCTGTGTATATAAACATCGTCGTTTATGGGAGTAGCATCACTAACTTCCCAGGTTCCGTAAACATCAAAAACCGCGAAAGCGTTAAAAAACAATCCTGCGAGTAAACTTAAGATTATGGATGAATTTCTTTTAGACATATGGTCCCCCGGTTTTTTTGTTATTCTCAAAATACATAAAATATAACTTTAAAGCAAATAAAAAAGGGCTGATGAATAACAGCCCTTCATAATTTATACGATAATGTATATTAGTAAACTGCCTTAACAACATAGAATTTCTTATTTCCGACAGGCGTGCCTGACCATGAATTCGTCGTTGGTTCTGCTTCCAGAGTCCATCCTGTATCTGAATATGGATCCAGACCGGAAAATACTTTATATGATGAAGCTGAAGGAATATTATCCCAAACTATACTTACGAGAGCTCCGTTATTATTGAAACTTGTAATGTTCGGAGCTGTAAAGACACCATCATTTACGAATATCTTTCTCGATGGTCCTACATCTGTCTGGCAGTAGAATGTACCGAAATATGAAGATGAGACGGGAACAAGCCATGTTAAAGAGTTGCTGATCTCTCCGTCAAAATCCGGGTTTGCAAAAGGAATTTCAACATTATTGTAATACCATTGATAAGTGGCACCTGATACATCAGACACGAAATATTTGTACGCACTGTCAATTATCTTTCCGTTCAAAAGCGTGATCTGCTGATCGGAAGATCCGTTTATTCGTGTAAGGTTATTATTCCAGATGCCGTTATTAACAATATTCCCTTTAGCATTAACATACAGATAGTACCCGCTTGTATGATTTTGTACAAATCCTTCGTTCCTGAAACTCCCGTTTATCGTTAGAGTATAATTCCAATTCGGGTAGTTCTGTAACTTGCCCGTATTTATTATGTCTCCGTTTAGTACATTCGCATCGTCAACAATGTTGACTTCACCTGCTAGAGTAACATCGTTCAGGATCGTATTCTGCATATAACAATTGCCACTCATGTCGAAAACCGAAGGAGTCAGGGTATTGGTTGAACCGGCAATATTAGTTCTGTTTAGATAGCCTCCGATAATAGAAATATCGTAACCGTCAGTCAGATCGAGAGTGTAGTCTGTAAAGTTAATAAGGGAGCCTGAAAACAGAAGATCGGAAGCAGCTTTGATTCCGTTCGTGTTGGAACAGCTTGTATATGAAGTATAAAATCCGTTTCCGTTCAGACAGGAAATATTCTGTGTTGAAGTTCCTGCAAATGTGAGAAGATAGTTATTCCATGTGCCGTTATTTATAATATCTCCTTTTGAATCAATATAAAGGTAGTATCCTGAAGTGTGATCCTGTACTATTCCGTCATTCCTGAATTCACCGTTTACGGTCAGAGTATAATTATACCACGGATAATTCTGTAATGTGCCTATATTTATTATTTTTCCGTTGAAGATATTCGCATTATCTACGATGGAGACCTCACCATCCAGAGTAACATCGTTCAGGATCGTATTCTGCATGTAGCAACCGCCGCTCATCGTGAAATAGGTCGGTGTTCCGGCATTAGTTGATCCTGCGACATTCATTCTGTTCAGATAACCTCCGCTGAGAGATACATCGAATCCCTGCGTCAGATCGAGAGTATAATCAGTAAAATTGATCAATGAACCTGAGAATATAAGGTCAGACCCGGCTATGACTCCATTCGTATTTGCGCAGCTCGTATATAAAGTGTTTATAGCATTACCGTTAAGACATGTTAGGGTTTGAGCTGACAGCCCCGCGAATGTGAGAAGGTAATTATTCCATGTACCGTTATTTATTATGTCTCCCTTAGCGTCAATATATAGAGCATAGCCTGAAGTGTGGTTTTTAACAATTCCGTCATTCCTGAAATCACCGTTTATAGTTAAAGTGAAACTATACGACGGGTAGTTCTGCAGAGTGCCTGCATTAACGATATCTCCATTAAAAATATTTGCATTCTCTACGATACAGACTTCACCTGCTAAAGTAACATCATTCAGGATCGAAGCCTGCAGGTAACTGCTGTCACTCATAGTAAAATATGTTGGTGTTTCAGAATTTGTTGAACCGATAATGTTAGTTTTGTACAGGTAACCCCCGCTTATGAAAAAATCGTATCCCAGTGACAAATCGAGAGTATAATCGGCAAAATTTATGTAAGAACCTGAAAAATAAAGATCGGTTTGAGCAATGACTCCATTTGTGTTCGTACTTGTAACATTAGCTGCCGATATTTCAAATCCTGATGTACAGGTGAGTTTTTGAACAGCCGCGCCTGAGAATGTTAAATAACTTGCGGTCAAGGCTCCGGAATTTACCAGGTTCCCGTACGCAGTTAACTGATAGTTGTTAACCGTACCGTTATTGCTGAAAAGCCCATAAGCGCTGATAAAAGTCAAATATGGCGCATTGTTCGAGAAAGTACCGTTGTTTACAAAATTATCCCGCGTCGTGAAAGTTCTGTGGTTATTACTCCATGATTTTATCTCGCCGTTGTTAACGCTGTTGCCTGTCGCCTCCACATTATCTTCAATAAGAATTGTTCCCGTGTAGCTTAGGTCGGAACCGGTTGAGTTATTGATATAGGCACCGTTGATCATATTCAGATAAGAAACCGGCATTGTACCCTGTTCTCCGTAGATGTCGCCGTTGGTCAAATGAGTATTATCAAGGTTTAATCCGTATCCGCCTGAAGTAGTGAGATCAAAACCGCCGCCATTTGGAAAATCTATCTGGCTTGACTTGAAGTAAAGGTCGCTTCCTGCTGTGACGGGTGAGGGGTTTGTTTTATTTACATAGGAGCATTCGATAGGAGTTAGGGATCCTGTAATGACAGTTTGAGCGGCGGTAGAGGTCAAATTCAGGGTGTAATTTGTCGCAGATCCTGCGTTTGTAATATTACCGGAGCAGTTTACAGTTAGCAGATAGTTGATCGTCGGATGATTTCTTATAGTACCTTCGTTTATAATATTTCCGTTGACGGTGAGTATTCTGCTTGCATTATAAGGCTGTATGACACCTCCGGGATAAACATGCAGGTCCTCATTTAACGTGACATCGCCGTCATCAAGTTCCCAAAGTCCGTAAATATCAAGAGCAAGAAGATTGGCAGTAAGAACAGCGATTAGAATCATTATAATTTTTTTAGGCATAAACTCCCCCTAGTTTAAAAGTTATTCACAAAATAAACACAAAAAATAATGAAATCAATGAAAAATATCAGATATTTTAGTTTTCTAATTAAGTCCGCGGTTCTCATCATCCTTCATCTGGGTAGTCCAGAGTTTATGATAAACTCCGTGTTTTTCAAGCAGCGCGGAGTGAGTTCCGGTTTCGACGACGCGTCCGTTCTCAAAAACGATTATCTTGTCAACATTTACAATTGTTGTAAGTCTGTGAGCTATTATTATGGTGGTCCTGTCTTTCATGATCTTTTCGATCGCGTGCTGAATGATATTCTCTGAAATAGAATCAATCGAAGCTGTAGCTTCATCCAGTATCAGCACTTTTGGATTTTTCAGAAGCGCTCTCGCAATAGACAATCTTTGTCTTTGTCCGCCTGAAAGCTTCAGCCCACGCTCGCCGATCACAGTATCGAACTTGAGCGGAAGTTCATCTATGAAGTCGTAAATGTTCGCGTCGCGGCAGGCTTTATCGATCTGTTCTTTTGAAGCCTTAAGATCGGCATATTTAAGATTGTTCAAAATAGTATCGTTAAAGAGCAGAGCATCCTGGAACACGATGGATATATTATCACGGTATTCGTCAACATTGAGCTTTTTTATATCTATTCCGTTGAATTTCACGATACCTTTCTGAGGGTCGTAAAATCTTAATATCATGTTTATAACGGTAGATTTTCCCGCGCCGCTCGGTCCGACAAGAGCTACCGATCTACTGTCTTCAATCGTAAGATCAACGCCGTTCAGGGCGACCTTGTCTTTATCCTTTTCATATTTGAATTCAACGCCTTCAAATACTATCTCGCCTTTGGAAGAATCGATCTTGTCAGGATTTTCTTCGACGACAAGCTCATCAGGATAATCTATATATTCGTATATCCTGTCGATAGAGACGAAGGCAGATATAACAAAGATCATCGTTCCTGAAAGCTCGAAAATAGGCTCGAATAAATTTCTGACAAGCATAATGAAAGCGAGAAGAATTCCGAGCGTGATTTCATCCTTAATAAGCAGGTTGAGCCCGTAAACTATTATCGTAACATAAAAAGCATGCCAGAAAAGCGTTCCGACAACCTCGAACATACGGTTGGTGATGCCGAGTTTGATGCTGTCTTTTATATATTCACGGCTTTTTCGCAAATGTCTTGAAGCTTCATAATTCTCGTTGCCGAAAGCCATCACGATCTTGATGTTGGACAGGACTTCCTGCAGATAACCGAGCAGACGGCCCCATTTTTCGGAAGTTCTTTTACGGTATTTTTTGAAAAAATTCATGATTATAGTAACAAAGAAGTACTGAAGAAGGATCAGAATGACTATGGCTAGCGTAATTTTCCAGCTCAGGTAAACAAGCATTGTCAGCGAGAAAGCAACCTTGAGAAATGCGTTGAAAAAATCGAAAAAAGCGTCTGAAGCGAGGTATGAAACCGATCCTACATCGTTATTCATCCTCGATGTGATCTCGCCTGAAACCCTTTTCGCATAAAAGACCGGTGACTTCAGCAGAAGCGCGTTGAACAGCTTTTCTCTTATATCCTTTCTTATGTTGTACTGCAGATACCATCTGATATAAATATGACCTAGAAAAAGACCGCTGTAAACTAAATACATCATTGTAATAACAAAGAAGAAAACATTCATAGAGAAAAAATCTTTCAGCGGAATTATCTCATCCACGCAGTACTGGATTATGAGCGGAGGCAGTGTAATAAGAAGATTGCTGATTATATCAAAAAAAGCAAGCCCAAGGATCAGCCACTTATATTTAGCCATGAACCTGTATAGCTTCGGCATCCTGGTGATCATCTGCCTGTAGGTAATATCGTATTTATTTTGTTCTTTATCCTTCATGGCTGCTTGAGTGGTTACTGTTTCCCCGTTTTAACTGTTCGTTCCACAGTCTTCTGTATTCGCTGTTCTCATCGTTGAAAAGGTTTTCATGACTGCCGACCTCGATGATCCTGCCGGCTTTGAAAACGAAAATCCTGTCCGAATCGACTATTGTTGAAAGCCTGTGAGCTATAATAATTGAGGTTGGACCGTCCATTACCCGTTTCATAGTTTCCAGGATCTTACTCTCGGATTGGCTGTCTAAGGCTGAAGTGGCTTCGTCAAATATCACGATGTTGGGATTTCTCAGAATAAGCCTGCAGATAGAGATCCTCTGTTTTTCGCCGCCTGAGAAATTCTTTCCTTTTTCCTCGACCATCGTGTCAAGCCCGCTCGGAAGCTTTTTCACAAGTTCATCAAGGAGTGTCATGCGTACAACTTCCATAATTTCAGCATCGGTAACTTTCTTATTGGCTCCATAAGCGAGATTTTCTCTTAAAGTGGCTACGAACATATCAGTTTCCTGAAAAACTACGCCGATGTTTTTTCTGAGCAGTCTCAAACTGTAATCTTTCAGAGGTTTCTCATCAAGATAGATCTTTCCGTTATCAGGATCATAGAATCTGAAGATCAGATTTGTGATCGTTGATTTTCCGCTGCCCGATTCACCCACGAATGCGACTCTTTCGCCTGCATTTATTTTAAAATTAAGATCGAAAAGAACCTGTTTTTCTTTTTCATAAGAAAAATTAACATTTTCAAATACTATCTCGCCCTTTATTACAGCGGTTTTGATCGGATTTTCAGCTTCAAGAACTTCCGGTTTTTCATTCAGGTATGCTTTGACCCTCTGTACGCCCACGATACTTTCCTGGAATCTGTTTATAGCCATCACGATACTGAAAACCGGCCAGATGTACTGTAGCGAATACATCCACATCGTAATTAATTCGCCGATGCTCATTTTGTCTATCATTATCATGTAGCTTCCGATCCAGAGTGTTATAAGAGGCGTGAAATTTCTTAAAAGCATCGTAACGGCTCTTAGCTGGCTTCTAACTGATGCCACATTAAGCGCTTTGTCAATTATTCTGTCCGATTTTTCAGCATGGACCAATTCTTCATACTTCTTCTGAACGAAGACCTGAATAACTTTTATAAGCGTGATCCGTTCCTGAAGATATCCGATGAGTTTTGATTCTTTTTCCCTAGTATCTATTATATCCTTATGCATCTGGCTGACCGCATAGAACACAAAAACCGATTGAATTACTATCATTATGAACATCGGTGTTGCAAGGATCGGATTTAAGTAAAATATCGCAAATGTAATGAATACGAATTTCGATATGTTCGTAACGAGTGAGATAAGCTCTATTGTAAGAATGTTCTGAATTGCAGCTACATCAATATTCAGCCTCTCAAGTATCTCGCCTGAATGCCTGTCGGAATAAAATTTTAACGAAAGGGTCTGCAGATGCCTTAGCAGATGGTTCCTGATGTCGAAAGTTATCATTGAACCCATATAGGACATAATGTATCCGACTATGTAGTCTATGAAAGCCATTATAGAAACGGTGAAAACGATTATCATGACCACGAAATTGATAGATTTGAAGTCGTGATTAGGCAGAAAGTCATCAATTATGACAGTGAAAGTCAGATAGGGAAGAGCCGTGCTCAGAATGTTATAGAATAATAGGAATAAAACAAGCGCGAATAAAGAGGTTTTATACGGTTTTACGAACCTGAATATGTAAAGGATATCTTTCATCTCTAATTGATGTCCGTATATTTAACGACCCTTTCCCAAAGCAGATACAGTATCGGCAGATCTTCTTCCGTGATTATTACGGCCTCACCTGTAACACCGGCATGAATGTATCTCTTTCTTCCGCGGTCGAAGAATTCTGTTGATGTTACTTCGATCTCTATAGGATATGCGATTATGCCGTTGAAAGTTTCGGTTTTCAGGCCTATCCTCTTGACCTTGCCCTGAACGAAATCCTTTCCCCTGAAAGTATCGACATTGAAATAAGATATCTGGTCTTCCTTAATTCTGATTATGTCCGCACCGGAAGCGTATCCGGTGAAATCAATTTTATCGAAGGAGATCACATCACCGATCTTGTCGCCTTTAGTAAAGAACACATTAAGGCTGTTCTCAAGCCTGCCCGACATAAGTTTTCCGTCCGTTTTCGATACGATAGTGAGCATGTTCCTTCTTTTTGTCAGATACTCCAGCCTGTCCTGTTCGACATCAAGTTCTTTCTGTTTCAGCTTATAGTTAAGGAAAGCTGAAGCGTCAAGTTTCTGGAGCTGCTTGTTAAGCCCGTTCAGCTGTATCTCTATTGATTTGATCTCCATCTCGTTCTGTTTTACATTCAGATTAGCTTCCTCGAATTCATCTTTCGAGATTATCTTGTTGGCGTACAGATCGGTTTTATCCTTAAGTAAGCTTTTAAAATATTCAGCTTCGGCAATTTTTACTTTCAGCTGCTCTTTAAGCTTTGAAGTATCGAACGAGCTCAAATTTACATCAAGCTCCTTGAGCTGGAGTATTTCCTGAAGTTCAAGTTTATAGATCATGATCATATTATTTGAATTTAATACTTCAATGTCAATATCTTCGTTTCTAAGCACAAGGATCGTATCTCCGGTTAAAACTTCGCTGTTCTCGGTTTTATATATTTTTTCAAGAAATCCGCTTTCCTCGATTATCAGAGGGGAAACATTTCTATAGGTAAAAGTGCCGGGCACGATAACTTTTCTGTCAATGCGCATAAAAGTAAGTATTATTACCGTCAGTATCAGTAATATCACCATTGTAACCGCAATATAAATTGATTTTTTTATTGTAATTCTCATATCGAATTCCCGCTTTGTAAATTTATTTTGTTAAAAAGATCCGATATTCTTTCATAAAGCCTATCAGGATCCTGATCCGTTTCAATAATAAAGTCAGCATTCTTTGACTGCTCATTATATTTTGACTGCGATGCAAGCCTTATTACAAGTTCTTGTTCAGGTCTTTTTTCTCTCTCCATCAGCCTTGCAATGGCGATCTCGTCACTGGTTCTAACATATATGACATGATCCATTTCCTTATCGAGACCGATATCAGTCAGAACTGCGCCTTCTACCACGCATTTATCATGACCGTCCATCAAGGAAAGCGTCTCTTGTCTGATGTATTCAAAAAAGATCGAATTTAAAAGTTCAAGCTTTTTTGTGTCTGAAAAAACGAGTTCACCGAGCTTTCTGCGATCAAGAACTCCGTTCTCAACGAAGCCGTCTCCGAAAACTGAAGTGATCTTTCTGAGTATTTCAGGATATTTGTCAAGCACCGTTCTTCCTATAATATCCAGATCAATATGGAAAAAACCTGCTCTTTCAAAGAAATCAGCCACTGTTGTTTTTCCGCTTCCCGATTTACCGAATATCCCGATCTTCACTTTCCATCGCCTTTTTTATTGCGCGGTAAATATAATATTTTATTATGATTATTGAAAGAAATATAATGACGAATATTGCGTTTTAAAGGATGAACAGAAGAGTAAGTTGGATAGAACGGTTTTATTACTTGTTATCTCGAATAATCCTGACTTTTTCAATTTAAAAAAAACCTCCTATTCAGTTTAACAGGAGGTTTTCACTGATTTGTAGAATTAGTTCTAATTCACTGCAGCAACAGCATAGAATTTCTTAATTCCTATTGCAGAAAGATCAGTCCAGCTTGTCGTTAAAACTCCGCTTGCCTCAAGCATCCATGCCGACGGGAAAGATGCATACGGATCTGTTGATGAATAAACTTTATATGAAGCTGCTCCTTGAACTGCTGTCCAGCTTAACTGGGCATTCGCAGTTGCGTTAGAAATTGTCAGATTTTGCGGTGCAGTAATTGAAAAAGATTGCCAGATAAAATACGGATAACCGCTGTTATTGCCTGATGATATATTCCAGTAGTTATTCGTTCCGTTAATTGTTTCTCCGACAAAGTCCCAGCCTGCAGATGTAAATGTTGAAAGTGTTTTCATTTCTGCCGAGGTCTTTCCGATACCTCCGGCCGGACTCGTAGCCAGCAACGATGCCTCCGTATCCCAGAACGAAGCTGTTACCCCAAAACCGTCACCACCTGAGTTAGCTCCCATAAATCCGCCGACATACGAGCCTGTTCCCGTTACCGCACCGGTGGAGTAACAATTATCAATTGTGCTTCCCGGTTGGAGAGAAGCAACAAAACCGCCCGCGTACTGTGCCGCCGGACCGTAAACACTGCCTGTGGCATAGCTATTAGTGACTGTGGTACCTTTAAATACAGCCGCCAATCCTCCGAAGAAACCGCCGCTGCAAGTCACTGAAACCAAAGAGTAACACTGATCAACGGTTGCATTGTCTATTTCACCCGCAAGTCCGCCGGTTACTGCATAACCGCTTACAGTTCCGGTGCTGTAGCATTTATAAATATCAGTGTTGTCGCTGAATCCCAAAAGTGCGCCTGAATGAATATATCCCTGAATATTCACATCAGTCAGACCGAGATTGCTTATGGAACCTCCAAGTGTATATCCGAACAAACCGTTATAGTCTGTAGTACTTCTGTTGATATACAACCCGTCAATATATAAACCCTTACCGTCGTAATATCCTCTGAAATTTTTAGTGCTGTTTCCGATCGGTAACCAGCCTTCACCTTTATTGTTCGTGGACGATGCGTCTATGTTTGCGGTCTGAATAAAATATCTTCCCCAAACAGTGGAATTCTGACCGATCCAAGTAAGATGTGACATTGCTGAGACCTGATACGGACTTACAGAAGTACCTGCTCCAGCACCAGGATATGGAGCTAAATTTCCACCGATAGTCCAGTTTGATGCAGGTGCTGATGTAACGACATCGCCTGTTACATTGGGTGTTCCCAATGTAGTGCTTCCGCCGGCATCAGTCCAACCTGTCGTATAGTTATGAGCAACGCCGCATAGAGGATCAGTCACTAGACCGGAACCTGCGTCGCTGTTCAGCCAGTCAAATGATAATGTAGTTGAGGCTGCTGCACCAGTAATAGTCCACATGTAATTCAGGCTGTTGTCAGGTACACTTGCCGCCGGAGAAATAGTTTTTATTAAGGCAGAATAGTAGGCACCTTCGCCTCCAGCTGAGAAGGGTTTATTGCTTTTGATCGTCACAGGATTATATTTTGCTGTTGTAGGTCCTATCGGGAATGTAAAGCTGCTGCCGTCTTCAATAAATTTTCTTACAGCACCAGTATTGTTAGTTACTATACAGGTTCCTGCCGCAGCACCGTTCGCAGAATTGCCAAGCGTGAGATCGTTTGCTCCGAGCGTGAGATTTCCGGCCGTGAATGTTAGAGTACTATTTATCGAAGTCGCACCGCCGAGAATTACTCCGGCAGTGTTATTGATTATAACATTGCCATTCATTGATGCAGGTAACTCAATAGCAGTAGTTGTTTGTGAAACTGAGCCTTCGTATTTTAAGCTGGAACCTGCGCTGTACGAAATATTGTTGGTTACGACAGAGGAACCGCCCTTGATTGTCAGCATAGATCCGGATGCGATCGTTCTTGAAGCCGGAGGTGTTATCGCTCCGGTGTTCGTAATTATAATACCGCCTGTTGCCGTAAACGGGCTGATCCACTCTTCCAAAGTGGCAGTGTAAGCTGCGGATTTGTTATATTGCAATGTTGCAGCAGAACCATAAGTTACAACTCCTGTTGTTACTTCGATTGAAGCTGTTCCTTCCAAAGAAAGAATACCGTCAACTGTTGGAGTTGTTGCGAATGTTTTAGCACCTGAACCGGAAAGTATTAGATTGCTGTATGTTCTCACTTTTGCTGTTTGAGCAGCACCTGAATAATTTACAGTATTTCCCGCATTGGTCGAGGCATTAAAAACAGTAATCGCGTTTGTGCCGCCGATATTCAATACACCTGTTGCTCCCTGTATTATTCCGCCAGTTCCCGATAAAGATGTTGAAGCAGTTATAGTGCCGTTATTTGTAAGCAGGATCGCCGCACCGGTAACTTTAAGATCAGTCGAGCAGGTTAATGTGCCGTTGTTTGTATAATTGCCTGTGAACTCGACAGTGGGAATTGCGGAACTTCCGCTCAAAGTTTTTCCTGACCCGCTGAATTTATAGGGCATTGTTCCTGGTAAGAAATTTGAAAAATAAGAATTGTTTGTTAAGTTGCCGGTAATTTCAACTGAAGATGTTCCGATCCTTCTATTATCCCAAGTGCCGCCGTTGTTAATAGTAACATCATTGAATTTGGAATTAAGATTATCACCGTTGAGTGTTATTACACCACTACTATATATATAGGTAACCCCATTTACGATTACTGGACAACCGAGGCTAAACGTCCCAGATGTTCTTGCTGTTAACGCACCGACTGTCAGAGTGGCTACGCCACCACTTGGGCAATAAATATTATTTCCCTCTTCTACTATAACCGTGCCTGTCACAGTCCAACTCGCCTGCATTACCATTGAGATACCGTCTGTTTTGAATGGTACGATAAACTGGTCACCGGCTGTTGTAAAATTTGCGGGGTGAGTACCTGTTCCGTTTGATCCTGTCCACCATGAATTCAGATTTTCCGGTGCGCTTCCATCTGTCCACGCGTAATATGTGGTCGCGTTCAGAAACATGCACATCAGCATTATTGCCGTTAGAATCATTTTTTTCATTTCCTTCTCCTCATTTTTGTTATATTTCAATTTTCTCGATTATCAATTTACAGCAACAACAATATAGAATTTTTTAGTTCCTGATGTAACAGGGTCAGTCCAGCTTGTCGTTAAAACTCCGCTTGTTTCAAGATCCCAGCCTGTCGGGAAAGCTGCGTACGGATCGGCTGATGAATAAACTTTATATGAAGATGCACCTGGAACGGTTGACCATGTAAGCTGAGGGTTGGCTGAGTAAACTATCGTAAGATTTTCAGGAGAACTGAGATTATTATTCGCAATAATAAACTGGCTGAATCCGGTAATGCTGCCGAAAGTGACTTGATCATTACTGGCGTCCGCTGATGATGCATATTTAGAGAATGCCCATGCAGAACTGGAATTGCTTGATCTTGAGTAAAGTTTCAGACTGTCGGGATGTGACTGGTCATTCGAAGTAATGTCTTCTGACACTTCAAATGTTAGCCCTGCATTTAGTGTTCCTGAGCCGTATTTGCGGACAACCCAATATTGGCTGTTAAGGTTTTTAATTGTTCCTGTAGGATTAATATTCGGGATATGATCAATCCTTGATACAACAAGAGTGTCTATACCTGTTTTAGATATGAAATTCATTGAAAGACCTGTTTCGCCGTAATTGACCGTTCCTGTAGAATTTACGATCTGCGTACTTGATTTGCCTATTCCGAACGGGATACCGCTGTCTGTCCAGCTCGCATCAGACATGTTCGTAAGCGTTCCATTATTTCCGTTAACAAGGTCAGCAGCTATCGTGCCTGACACCGAGTTTAATTGCCAGCTTCCAACCAGTCCCTGTTCGCTTCCCGTCAGCGGAATGTGCATATATTCCCTTATCTGTTGTTCAGTTCTTGCTACGGACCATACCCTTATTTCATCGAGATTGCCTTTGAGAAACTGTGTGCCGCCAGTTCCGGATCCTAACACTTTGTCAGAAGTGTTGTTAATAAAAGTATAATTCGCATCGGATATAAGATTTTGTTTAACGCCGTTGACATAAATCGAATGTGTACCAGCACCTGTACCGGTTCTTGTGTATGCGATATGATTCCACTCATTCAGCAAAACCGAATTGTTACCGGTTTGTGCTACCCATGTACTCACACCTGATACGGCTACTCTCGCCGTTCCTCCGCTGCCTATACCAACTTCTAGCTGGAAAGAACCTGCAGGATTAGTAAGTCTCGTAGAATAAATACCGTGTCTGGCCGTCATATCGGTCGGTCTTACCCACGCTTCGATCGTTAAAGTATTACCTAGATCTTGAGTTGAATTATTGGATATCCTAAGATAATCGTCAACTCCGTCAAAATCGAGTTTTTTGACAAGACTGTTCTGAGTAATAATTTTTTTTGTTGCTCCGAATAAAGTATCTTCGGGAGTGACAGCATAAGTCCTGTAATAATATCTTGAATCTGTAGAAAATCCGGAAATCGAACTCGTGAATGTACCGTACCCTGAACCGTCAGAAGTATGATTGTCTGCCGGATCGGGATTCGGTGCGGCGCTCCAGCATATTCCTCTTGAAGTTATCGAAGTTCCGCTTAGGTTTTGAATTTCACCGCCGGTCGAAAGAGCAGTCATATTTGCCCAATCAATATTTTCTGTAAGAACTCCAATTGGAAAAGTTTGCCAGGACAAATATGGATAACCGCGATTATAATAGGGGTTTAACGACCAGTAATCACCGGTGCCGTTAACGGTTTCTCCTGTAAAATCCCAACCTGAGTCGATGAATGTTGAAAGTGTATTCATTCTGTCGGTCGTCATTGCTGTGCCTGCCGGACTTGTCGTGATTGCTGAAGCTTCAATATCCCAGAAAGAATGTTCGACTGTCAACACATCGCTCAAAGAACCTACGAAGCCACCGAAAGTTCCTGAAGTACCGGATACAGGACTTATTGAATAACAATCTGATATTAAAGAATTGAGTGAGTTATATGCGATTAAACCGCCTCTGGTACTCGTAGCATTCCCTGTGACAGATCCCGTGGAATAGCATCTTATAACTTCCGAATCTTCGTTATCGGAGATTAAGCCTGCTACATATCCGCCTGGATACGTAGAAGTCACATTTCCGGCAGCATAACATCCTGTTATAGTGGAATTATTTCTGTTTCTGCCTATGAGTCCGCCCGAATCGTCTCCTTCAGTAGTTATCGAAACGGAAGAATAGCATGATGTCACAGAAGTTATATCATTGTACCCGATAAGCCCGCCGTAAAAGACATAATCCTTTCCATTTAAAGTTCCGGTTGTATAACAGTTTGAAATCGTCGAGTTCCAGCTGTGGCCGCAAAGACCTCCGGCATATCCATATGCTGTAATATCCAATTCAGTAATTCCGAGATTACTGATCCTGGCAACTTCAAGTAGTGCGAACAGACCGATCTCCGTTCCTGTTTCATCAGATTGAGCTCTGTTAATATACAATCCGTTTATTTTATGTCCGTTACCGTTATAATTACCTGAAAAATAAACTTCGGAAGTGGTATTACCTATCGGATCCCATCCGAAATAGCCTCCCGAACCGTCAGGGTTCCATGTTCTTGTTGGTGATGCATCTATATCGGAAGTCTGAATATAATAAGATGAGTAACGGGAATACCTGTCAGGTACAGGCACTTCGGATTCGGGAGCTTCTATCCAGTATAAATTCTCTAATGAAGCTATCTGATAAGGATCTCCGGATGTGCCGTCTCCTGCTGAGGGACAAACTGCAATCCCCGAGTTAGTATAAACTGTGTGTGACACCTCGTCGTAACTGCGGATATCATTTTCAATATAGAGAGTAACCGCGTAGATTCCCGCTGTCGCATATGTATGTGAAGGATTCTGTAATGTAGAAGTATTTCCGTCTCCGAAGCTCCACAGCCATGAAACTGATCCGCTGCTTTCATCGGTGAAATTAACTGTCAGACCGTTTTCGGCGAACATGAATCCGGCATCAGGTTTATGAAGGTTATGAAAAAAATCCACAGATTTTACCATGATTGAATCCCAATATGCATTTCCTCCTATGCCGTTATCCCACATGCCGTTATCGGTGCCGTAAAATTCATGATTTTCTCCGGCTACGAAATATGTTCTTTTATCTGTAAGCGAGAGAGAATCAAGTTTCATGTTTATTCTACTGCTGCCGTGAGTGTTTGGAAATGATGTAACTCCGAAGGGATGACCAATATCGAACGGTACTATTGTGTCTGCAGTACCGTGTATCAATAACACCGGTTCGCTGTTACTAGAAGTTATCAGTCCGGTGTTGCCGATAGCGCCCCAAAGACCCATAACGGCAAAAGCCTTTCCGGAATAAGTAAGATTGTTTCCGATGTCATAATCGCCAAGGTTCGGAGCACTGATCGGAATGGGCGTTCCATAAGTACATGCACCTGCATAATATGGTTTTTCTGCGGGTGTATCCATGAAGATATTATGAAGTCCCATAAATGCTCCTGCGCTGCTGCCTGCAAAATAAATTTTATCAGGATCTATATTATATAAAGCGGCATTAGCCTTAAGATAGCGTACAGCAGTTCTTCCGTCCTGTATCCCTCTGTAAAGAGCCCGCGTATAATGTAATTCAGCATCGGTTACGGTATATACACCCTGTCTGTAATCTATTGTTACCGTAACATAGCCCCTTTTAGCATATTCAGTACAGAATGCGACCATGTCGTCATGGTTCCGGTTACCAGTCACAAAGCCTCCGGAATGTGCGAAAACGATCACGGGCCGCTGCTCAAGGTCGTCTCCCTGCGGCCTATAGATATCCATTATCAGATTTCCTGTTGTTGTATATGCTTCGTTGTTATACGGGCTGTTCAAAAATGGAGCAGTACCGTAAACCACATTAGATGTGACGCTGACATTCGTAAAAATTTTTTCGACGTATCTTCTGTCCTGTGCATAAATAAGCGATGCGAGCATTAAACAGATTACGCAATAAACGATCTTCATCTTCGTTCTCCTCATTTTTTTATATTTCTATTTTTTCATTTTCATAAATTGTTTTTAAAAGAATTCCTATTTCTGACGGATTGCAGTTATTAAGATTTTGCGTTAGGATCAAAGCCGTAAATGATTTGAATAATGCGATATCACTGCTGTTGATTGTCTTAACATATATGTCGCGGAAATCTTCCTCTTCTCCGAAGATCATCGCAGGTGAGAATTTTTCGGATATTGATTCAAGTTCTTTTTTTTCGAAGGCGAAAAATATACTCAAATTAGTCATTTTTTCTAAAATTTTTATTAGACTCTGCTGTTTCTGATTATATTTATATATAATTACATTCATAGTATTCCTTCTAACGCAATTTATATGCCAATTCAAATATAGGCTCAAAAATTGAAATTTTCTGAATGATTAAATTAGGCGAATAGTAGTTTTGAAATTTAATGGCCATATTCAGCCAATGTCTTTGACCGCCAAAAGAATAAATGTCCAGAAACGGACTAATTAGATACGAAATGTCAAGTGGCCATATTTGGACAATAATGATTTTTAGTTAGAATTCTTTTTAGATCCCAATCCGTATTTAGTCATTTTTCTCGAAACAACCCGTCGTTCGACCCCGAGTAGCTCGGCTGCCTTCGACTGATTATAATTGACGAAACGGAGTACATTAATTATATGCTCTTTTTCAATCTGTTCAAGCGGTACGACCTTAAATTCTGAGTTCGCGGTCTGCTTACCCGGAATGTGAAAATGCGAGCATTTTAAAATGGATGAATCCGAAACTATAACTGCTCTCTCTACCATATTTCTAAGTTCTCTGACATTTCCGGGAAAGTTATAACCCGATAAATATTCAAAAACGGAACTTTCAATTTTATTGATCTGCTTCCCGAGCTGTTTATTGAATATGCTTATAAAAAATTCAAGCAATAGCGGGATGTCTTCTTTTCTTTCCCGCAGCGGAGGCATCTGAATTACGAAAGTGGCAAGCCTGTGATAAAGATCCTCACGAAAAAATTTCTTTTCAAGCAGATCAGACATTTCCATGTTTGTCGCGCTGATAAGTCTGATATCTATCGGAATTTCTTTATTAGATCCCAACCGCATAATCTTTCTCTCTTCAAGTACCCTTAAAAGTTTAGACTGCATATCTACAGGCATGGTTCCGATCTCATCAAGAAACAATGTTCCTTTATTTGCGAATTCGAACACTCCGATATGAGCTGAAGCAGCTCCCGTGAAGGAGTTTTTTTCATGACCGAAGAACTGGCTCTCAAAAAGTGAGTCCGGTATCGCCGATGAATTAACTGCATGAAAACTGTTTTTACTGCGTCCGCTGAGTTCATGTATATACTGAGCAGCAATTTCCTTTCCTGTACCGCTTTCTCCGGTTATCAGAACATTAGTTCTGTCGGATTTAGCCACTACGGAAATAAGCTCGATAATATTTTTGATCTTAGAACTTTCTCCGATAAGCCTTCTGTTTATGTTCTTCCATGTCTGTTCTTTTATTAAATTAAGTTTAAGTTTGTTCTCATTAAGCTCATTAAGTGTTTTCTCCAGTTTATCTTTCTGATGCTTTATTTCAATATTTTTCTTTGCCAGTTCTTCGTTTTTGATCCTTAAAAATTCCGCTTCTTTTTCCTTCTTTTCAGTTTCATATTTTGTCTGCATTTCCGATATCGTTTTCTGATTTTCTTTTGAGTAAATATCGTCTTTAAGAATTGAATGTTTTTCCTTAAAATCCAGAGCCTTTGCGTAATCGCCGGTTTGCTTGTACAGATTTACATAACAGTTCAGGAAATCAAGTTTATTCTCATAAGATCCGGCTTCATCGAAATATTTAACGCAGGTGTCTAATAATTTTTCCGCCTGATCTGATTTTTCGTAACTCAAAAGAAATCCGCAATATTTAAGAGATACAGTAAGGATACTGTCATGGCTTTCAATTTCTTTTGCTGATGCGAGAGCGTTTTCAAAATAATCGTATGCTTTGCTGTAATTCTTAATATGATCAGAATAAATCAGTCCAATATTAATCAATACTGTTAATTTTCCCTTTTTATCTCCTATCTCTTCTTCTATCTTTAATGCTTTATTGAAATATTCCAGCGCTGAGTCGAACTTATTTTCATCCATGTAAAGATTACCGAGATTATTAAGCACCATCGCCAGCGAGTTTTTATTATTATCTTTTTCAAGGATTTTCTGAGCTTTTAAATAATATTTTTCAGCGTCTTTTACATTTCCGGTTTCCTTGTAAATTGCACCGATATTAAGGTAAATCGGCCCGAGCGGTTCGTTAAGTTTCTCTTTGAGTTTTACTGCTTCAAGAGCAGTTTTTACAGCATTTTTAAAATCTCCGAGATTTTTATATAAAACCGAAGTAGTATTTAATATTCTGGAAAGGAAAGGTTCGTCGTTTGTTTTCTTAGCGAACTCAGAAGCTCTGATCTGATATTCAAGGCTTTTTTTAAAATTCCCGAGATGATAATAACAGTTGCCCAGATTTCCGAGCGTAAAACCGATCCCTTTCTCAGAATTGATTTCAAGAGCTCTATTATAAGCCTGAGTCGTAAACTCTATGCTTTTAGGATATTCAGCACGCTGATAATAAAGAACTCCAAGGTTAGAAAGGTCTTTTAAAGCTTCTTCAGTTTCACCATTGTCATTGCTCCACTTCACTGAACTCAAAAAAAGTTCGGCAGGTTTATCCAGTTTATACTGGCGCCAATATGAGTGTGCTGTAAGTCTCAGAGCTGTTCTATACGAACTAAAATGAATGAAATCAGCTTCTCTTGATAGAATTTTATCCATTTGTTCTATCGTAAGATCATATTTTTTCTGATCAAAATAACCCTGACCTTCGGCAACTAAATCAATTGCTTCTTTTTTGAGATCATTCAGCTTTTTATCATTAATCTGTGCAGGCTTTAGTATTTTTTGTATTTTATTTTTCATTATCATCCCACTATTTTATCTTAAAATCGAAGTCCATGCCGATGCCCCAGGTGGACTGATACCATTTCTGGTTATTCGCACCGAATAGAGTTCCGTATTTATCGTCGCCGTTCATGTCGAGGAATATTCCGATAAAACCGGCGTCCCTTCTCCAGTCTGACCATCCCATAGAGCTTCCAAGATGCATAGCATAAAGGTCATTACCCTGCCCGTCGAAGAAGATCGAGATAGCGTCAGCGTTTCCTGCACCGATAGAAAGAGATTCAGACTGATAGCTGTCGTTCCCTTTAAGGTCAAAGAACATCCCGCCCGCATAGTCATGGCCGCAGCCTATCGAAACACCTTTTGATTTATAGCTGTCGTCTCCTTCCGCGTCAATTACGGTTCCGAAAGCAAGGTGAACACCTGAGCCGAGTGAATACTGATATGAAATGTAATTATCGTTGCCTTTAAGATCGTACAGGCAGCCGAAAGCGAACCAGTAACCTCCGCCCTGGCCGAATATGTCAGATATGTAATTGTCATTTCCCTGTCTGTCGAAAAGAAAGGCATATCCGCCGCAGGCGTGATCTCTGTCCCCGAAAGAATATCCCTGGCCCATGGACATAAAATGATCGGCATAACGGAGCACATCCACCTCATTCCCTGAAAGCGTGTAATTATCGTTACCGGTGCCGTCATTCAGGACTGAATATCCGTAAACTCCCGCATAAGCCTGAGCTTTCATTTCGCCGATATAAACATCGTTCCCGCTTTTATCCCACAGGCATGAATAACCGAAAGTAGCGGCAGCCTGAGAGTGTTTTAAAGATAAATATCTGTCGTTCCCAGCTTCATCAAGGAGCACGGTAAAACCGAACAGGGAAGAGGCTAAAGAAAAATCTTTACAGTCGTAAATGTCATCGCCTTTTCCGTCATAAAGAAAAGATATGCCGTTAAAAGCTGAAGCGGGTCCGAATTCATCAGAAATATATCTGTCTTTTCCTTCAAGGTCTATTATGTATGAAAATCTCTGGTCTTTATTATTCAGCCGGTAAGTGTCATTCCCTTTTTTATCAATGATCAAAAAGTATTTACCTTCGTAAACATCATTGCCGGCAGTTCCGATAGCTATGCGGCCGTAAGGAGTTTCTTTTGTGTAAGGCTGAATATTATTTCCTTTCACATAATTTATTAGAGAAATGAAATGTAAGTACGACTGCATTCCGGATGTGATTATTAGTTCAGGCTTTATCCTGCTGAGAGTTTCTTTATAGTATTTTTCGCTTTCAGTGTAATATCTTCTTTCATCAAGCCTGTTTTTTATCATGACCGATATTTCGTTCTTTCCCGTAGTGATATTTTCCTCTCCAGACTCATCTTCTTCTTCGCTGATCGATCTTTCAAATACTTTAGTCAGTATTGAATCTTTTTCAGTATAGACTGCCCAGACTTTATCAAAATTATCAGATATGCTTTTCTGCCTTAAAACAAACTCGTTAATATCAATTTTATCCGAAGGCTGAGCAGGCATTTGCGCTTTGAATTCAGAGAGCACATTTGAAAAATCAATTGCAGGAAATTTTTCATAACCGTTTTTAACTTCATGCGGTAAAGATACCTGTATCATGGGGTCGGCGAACATTTGAGCCAATGAAGGGAACAGGAAAAGCTCCTTATCTGTTTTCACAGGCAGAAAATAACTCTGTTTGTTCATATACATCTGTTCAAGAGCATTAAAGATCACCGAATTATCGGAGACGAGGCTTTCAATCGTAAAAGCATTTATTGAATCCTGCGCAGATGTTTCGATCTTCAGTGGGGAAACAAGGGGGGCATCTTTATTCTCGATGTATTTCTTTTTTAATAGATCAAGCAGAGCCGATTCCAACTTTCGGTCAATTACTTTAACTCTCTGTTTAAGCGTATCAGCTTTTAAATGAGAATTAAGATAATGCAGGGCGGTGTGGGAAACAAGCTGAAGCGAATCATTCAGCATAGTTACAAGTTCTCTATCACCTTCAACCGTGTTCATTTTACCGAATACAGCAGCAGCCTGCCAGCGGATCTTATAATCCGGATCTTTCGCATATTTTTTAGCAATTCTGGCAGAAAGCGGATCATTTAAGTCGCTTATGCCTCTTAAGGTTGAAACTTTCACCCACGCGGAATCTATCTCCATGAACGGTTCAAGAAATTCAAGTCCGCGATCATACTTAGACAACCCTAAAAATTCTACGGCGGTCGAAAAAGAGTTTTTATCCATTTTTTTTATCTCATCCATCAGATACCGCGATGAGAGTTTATAATCAATTTTAGAAAAGAGATCGCGCAGGGCATGATATTCCCTTGGCTGCTGTGAACTGCAGTTACTTACAAGGAACGGAACGATATCTTCTCCGATATCGAGGATCTGCATTTTCGCAGGCTCGACATATTTCTGATGATTAAAAAACGACGCCGACGCTTTTATAAGCAGCGAGTCATACTTGGAAGTAGTATATTGGGCGTTTAAAGAAATAAACACAGTCAAAAAGAGTGTAATAGTATGTTTCATAAGGTTTCCAATTTTAGATTAAATGTGCTATTTAACTTGAGACAAAATAGATAAAATTATTTTTTTTAAGTCAGGCAGGCTTTTCTGAATTGTGTCTTTAGCAGTATTTATATTCACACTTCCATAATTATGAGCTAACACGTTTCTAAATCCATAAGCCTGTTTTATAGGTAATAGCTTAATGTAATCTGGATTTGCAATTTTATTTAGCATATCTCCGATTTGTTGCATGCACATAAGGATTGCATATTCACCTTCGAAATCATCCAAAGCGCAGTCAATACCACCATGTCTCTCTATTATTTTATCAATATCACTGATATATCCTAGAACATTTTCAAGTCTGGCTTTATCGCTAAGATCAGACATTGACAACCTCGGGAATAATATATTTCTTTGCAACTTTATTCAAAGCGTTTTTATCTGCCATATCTATTTTATGATTGACTACTTTTGAAATCTCAGATTTAATTTCATCTAAACGCAGGAACGAGTCCCATCCGATATATTTCTTGAGGAACTTATCGTTTATTTCATAGAGTATGTCAATATCACTCTTATCCGTTTCTTCACTTCTGACATAAGAACCAAAAATCCCGATTATAATAAAGCCTTCGGGTTCATATTTCGATTTGAGCGATTTTATTTTGTCATATACAGTCTTATTCATGAACGGTTCCTATACTTTACATTAGAAATCTATACAATATTCATATTCAAGTCAAGAAATAATATTCTTGCATAATGCCAGATGACAGATTATTATACAGACCGACCAATTAATTTACAAACAGCTTGATTATTGTAACTCAATGGATTCCATCTTAGGTACGACGATTTACGGAGGTATAAGGTGAAAAAAGCGATAAATATAAGATTGGATGAGACACTGCTGAATAATCTTGATTCTTATGCAAAAGAGATTGAAAGATCAAGAACTTATGTTATCGAGAAAGCTGTCGGGGCTTATTTGGATACATTGGACGAAACAATTTCAGATAATCGAATTGATGAAGTAAAGAGAGGAAATGCGGAAGTTTTTACGCTTGATCAGGTTGCTAAAAATTTAGATATGAAATGATTGTAAAGACGATAATGTTAGATATTCGATGGTATCGTATAAATAACTTGATAAATGTACTATGGCATCGTATATAATGCACTCAGAAAAGTTTGATAGAATTGATGCTGTTGAAAAATTACCATTGCTGGAGGAGCTTTAATGCCTATTAGAAAAACTCTTACTCAGGAAGGAACGTTTAAAACGATGCGTAATATGTCCTTCGAGAACGTGCTTATCGGGTGGTTCATGCAGGACGGCTGGCAGGTATTTAAGCCTGTTCTTGACGACGGGCATCAGACCGATGTGCTGATCTCAGACGGTCCGAATTTCTACAGAATTCAGGTAAAAACATTCGAGGATAAGGGAACTTATCAGGAAGTTCATAAAGACTGGAATGACAACAGCATAGATTGCGTGATCTACTTTTCAAGAAACTCAAAATTCGGTTATGTCGCGCCTGCTTTCAAAGAAGACAAAAGACTTCTCGAACATCCTGAACACATCTGGTTTTCAGGCACATCAAGCTCATTTATAAAAGCTTTTCATAAGCTGGAAGTAAAAAGATGAAATTCAAGATTATTTTAATACTTTTGATAGTCAGCATAGCTCTTCTTTCATGCAGAAATAAAGAGATTACCACTGAACCTAAGGTAATTGATCTGTCTTCATTCGGAAGCGTGAACATGATAAAAGAGATCGGGGGAGAGATATTTGTTCTCAACTCGACAGCTTCATCGATCCATAAGCTGTACGGTGATTCATTGAGTCTTTTCAGAGACCTGGAAATAGGAGGAAGGGATTTCCTTTTAGATTTCGACATCGAGGGAGATAAAGTTTATTATTCAAATACTTACGACGAAATATTCATAAGCTCAGGTGCTAGTATCGAAGATACGATCAAAGTATTTAATCCGGATAGAATAGCCGTAATAGATTCATTGTTGTATGTAACTTCAAGGAAGGCTGAGGATGAAAATGTTCTGCTTAAACTTTACAATATAAAAAGTAAAAAAGAGATCAACTGCATTCCCCTGAATGATTCACCTGTCACAGAAATGAAATTCGCTCAGGTAACTATAGCTGAAGTTCAAGACGGTTTGTGGGTAATGAACCCGTTCAGATCAAAACTGGAAAAGTACGATGGCGAGCTGAAAATAGTCTCTAATCTTGATCTGCCTCAGGATTATAGGTACGGTAATTTTGATGTTAGGGAAGGAGTGATAAAAATAATTGCATGGAAAGATGACAAAATATCAATTTTAAGCATAGAAAATGGGGATTTGGGTTTTAAGTTTGTTAAAAGTTCGGCAGATATAGACATAATGACTTCTTGCGTAACTGACACAAAAATAATTATTTACGACTATATCGATCAAAGCATTATAGTACCTTGACTTATTTTTTTATATATTGACAAAAGATTTTAAAACGTTATAATACAGCCGATTTTTAAAAGTTCATTGAAACAAAGTTAAAAAAAGGATTTTATTATGAAAAGAAAGTATTTTCTAATCAGCCTTTTTTTATTTACTGCGTTGATTTTCGCAACCGATACAGCAAATAATGAAAGCGTTATTCATGAAATGACAATTTTTATATTCCAGCTCGGAATAATAATATTTGCAGCTAAAATATCAGGAATGCTCTTTGAAAAAATAAAGCTCCCGGGAACGTTGGGAGAGATCTCTGTCGGAATGATAATCGGTCCTTATTTTCTCGGAAGCTTACCATTGAGTTTTCTTGGATTTCCGGAGGGAATATTTCCGCTTCAGGCAGGATCAATTCCAATAACTAATGAAGTTTACGGTATTTCTATAATCGCATCAATTATGCTGCTTTTCATATCGGGCCTCGAAACAGACCTTAAACTATTATTAAAGTATCTTTTCAGCGGAGGAGTTGTAGGAATAGGCGGGGTAGTATTCTCTTTTATTCCCGGAGCACTTGTAGGCATGTATTTTCTTGACAAGCCATTTATGAGCCCGGAATGTTTATTTCTTGGAATCATGGGTACCGCCACTTCAGTAGGAATAACAGCAATGATATTATCAAAGAACAGATATATGGACACTCCGGAAGGAGTTACGATACTTTCAGCCGCCATAATCGATGATGTGCTCGGAATAATAGTACTTGCTATTGCTGTAGGTATAGCATCTGTTTTAAGGAGCGGCGGAGAAATAGCATGGGGTGCGATCGGATTAATATCTGCCAAAGCATTTATTTTTTGGCTGGGATTCACTGCGCTTGGAATTGTGTTTTCAGAAAAAATAAGTAAATTTCTAAAAATATTCAAAGATAAGACTATTATTTCAATACTTGCATTCGGACTTGCAATGTTCTTTGCCGGAATATTCGAAAAAGCCGGGCTTGCAATGATAATCGGGGCTTATGTAATGGGATTATCCCTTTCGAAAACCGACATAAGTTACGAAATACAGGAATCCATACATCCACTGAAAGAATTTTTTGTACCGATATTCTTTACGGTAATGGGCATGCTGGTAAATTTGCATACTATATCATCAGGCGTACTGGTCTTCGGCGCGGTCTATTCGATAGTTTGTATGCTTGGTAAAATATTCGGCTGCGGACTTCCTTCGATGCTTACGGGATTTAATAAACTTGGTGCCGCCAGGATAGGGATAGGAATGATGCCGAGGGGAGAAGTGGGTCTTATTATAGCCGGTATCGGGATATCGAACGGTTTTATTAACCAGGATATTTACGGTGTCGGAATGATGATGGTTCTTAGCGGTATAATTATTACTCCTCCTGTCCTAAACTCAGTACTCAGAATAAAAAAGAAGGGTACAAGCGTTGAGTTGAAAGAACAAGAGAACGAAACATTCGAATTCGATTTCTATTCTCCCGAGAAAAACGACTTTTTTATAAGCTATATTGTGGAATATTTTGAAAAGGAAGGTTTTTACATTACAAAAATGATCCTTGATTACGAAGTTTACCAGGTAAGAAAAGATAAACTATTCATAAAGATATCAAAATTCCCTACCTCGATTTCATTCACTGCGCCTAAAGAAGACATGCATTTTATAAAAACTTTAGTTTATGAATCAGCCCTCAAGCTTCAGGATAATCTTGAGAAATTTAATGAAAAAACGCATCTGCTTGAGATTAAAGATTCTCTTTCATCTAAAACAGTTATGAAGTCCAATTTCGATCTTTCAAATATAATCGATGCTAAATGTATTATTACAGACCTTAAATCAAAGACTAAAGAAGGTATTATAAGCGAACTTGTTGATTCCCTGTATGAAAATAAAAAAATCAGTGAGAAACAAAGTATTTTTGATGAAGTAATGTCCAGAGAGAATGTAATGAGTACAGGCATGAAGAACGGAGTTGCCATACCTCACGCAAGAGCGAACGGACTCGACCAGACGCAGATCGCAGTAGGAATAAAAAGAAACGGCGTGGATTTTCAATCTCTAGACGGTCAGCCGGCCAAAATAATCGTACTGCTTGTTTCTTCTACAAATAAGGACGATCCTCACATCAGAGTATTGGCAGCTTTGAGCGCACACCTTCATGAAAAGAAAGACATTGAAAAACTGCTGAGTTTATCCTCTAAAGAAGAAATATGGAACTTCTTTAAGCTGGAAAACTGATCAGCTATAGCAAATATTTATTGCTGTATTTCATCTATATAAATTAATTTGACTTTAAAATTTAAAACCTTATCTTGTAGGGGCATTTAGAAATGCGCTTAAAACAGCAATATTAAATAAAATAGGAGACGAATATGCTTGGCACGAAAGAAATAATAAAACTGGACGAAAAATACGGAGCCCACAACTATCATCCGCTGCCTGTAGTAATATCAGAAGCGAAGGGCGTGATGGTCAAAGACCCCGAAGGAAAACAGTATTTCGATTTTCTTTCAGCATATTCCGCCGTAAATCAGGGGCACAGGCACCCGAAAATTATCAAAGCTTTGATTGACCAGGCAAACAAATGTACACTGACTTCAAGAGCTTTCCATAATGATGTTATGGGTAAATATCTTAAAAAACTGTGTGAATTTACAGGTTATGAAATGGCTCTTCCCATGAATACGGGAGCAGAGGCAGTCGAAACAGCTATCAAGACTGCAAGAAGATGGGGTGTTGAGAAAAAAGGAATCAAGAACGGAAAACAGGAGATCATTGTCTGCGAGGACAATTTTCACGGAAGAACATCTACGATCATTTCTTTTTCAACCGATCCCGATGCAAAAGTGAACTACGGTCCATACGCTACCGGGTTCAAGATCGTAAAGTATAACGATACCAAAGCGATCGAGAAAGCGATCGGACCGAATACATGTGCGGTTCTGATAGAACCTATTCAGGGCGAAGCAGGAGTTTATGTTCCTGAGAAAGGCTATCTGAAAGCGGTAAGCCAGATATGTAAAAAGAACAATGTGCTTTTCATAGCTGATGAAGTTCAGACCGGATTCTGCAGAACAGGCGAAAGGTTTGCCTGCAACCACGAAAAAGTAAGACCTGACATTATGTGTCTCGGTAAAGCCTTGGGCGGTGGTGTAATACCGGTTTCAGCAATAGTTGCAGATAAAAAAATCATGGAAGTATTCACCCCCGGAACTCACGGCTCAACGTTCGGCGGTTATCCGCTAGCTTCGGCTGTCGCTATAGCTTCTCTTGAAGTTCTCGAAGATAAAAAGCTTCTGAAAAATGTTCAGGAACTTGGAGAATATTTCAGAACAGAAGTAGCCAAGATAAAATGTAAAAAGATAGTTCAGGTCAGAGGTAAAGGACTGCTTAACGCAGTTGTATTTACAAAAGGATTTGAAGCATGGAATGTTTGCTTATCACTCAGAGACGCAGGATTATTGGCAAAACAGACCCACGGAAACATCATCAGATTCGCTCCTCCTCTGGTTATTACAAAAAAAGAGATGGAAAAAGCTCTTAAAATTATTAAGACTGTTTTTGAAAAAATAAAATAGTTCAGCTTGCTTACGAAACTTTAAAGGGTGAAAAAAATTTCGCCCTTTTTTATTTTAATTTCAGAATAATTATGTTAAATTTGAGATCTGTTAAAAATTTAAGGAAATAAAATGGAAGACAGGAAAGCATACTCAAACCCGCTTACAGAAAGATATTCTTCAAAAGAAATGAGCTATATATTCAGTGCCGAGAATAAATTCAGGACATGGAGAAAGTTGTGGGTGACTTTGGCCGAATGCGAAAAAGAGCTCGGTCTGAAAATATCTGATGCACAGATCAAAGAACTCAAAAAATTTCAGAACGATATAAATTATGAAGAAGCAGAAAAAAGGGAAAAGATAGTCCGCCATGATGTAATGAGCCATGTTCATGCGTACGGGCTGCAATGTCCGAAAGCGAAGGGCATAATCCATCTCGGAGCCACTTCGGCTTATGTGGGCGACAATACGGATCTTGTTCAGATGAGGCAGGGACTTATCGAGCTGAAAAATAAGCTGGTCTCGCTTTTAAAGAAAATGAAAGATTTCGCTTTAAAAGAAAAAGACAGACCTGCGCTGGGATTCACTCATTTTCAGGCCGCCCAGCTGACGACCGTAGGAAAAAGAACATGCCTGTGGATGAACGAGTTCGTTCTCGATCTTGAGGAGATCGAATTCTGCCTAGATACTCTCAGATTCAGAGGAGTAAAAGGCACTACAGGAACTCAGGCGTCTTTCATGGAACTCTTCAACGACGATGAAAAGAAGGTAAGAGAACTTGACGATATGGTAACCGAACGAATGGGATTTGATAAAAAATTTATCATAACGGGGCAGACCTACACAAGAAAGGTTGATTCGAGAATGATGCAGTGCCTGTCATCACTGGCGCAATCAGCCCATAAGACCACGAATGACATAAGGCTGCTTCAGAATCTAAAAGAGATCGAAGAACCGTTCGAGAAGGATCAGATAGGATCATCGGCAATGGCTTACAAAAGAAATCCGATGAGATCGGAAAGAGTTTCTTCTCTTTCCAAGTATGTCATATCGCTAACTTCTTCAACTGCTATGACGGCATCAACCCAGTGGTTCGAAAGAACATTGGATGACAGCGCGAATAAAAGGCTCGCAATACCGGAAGCGTTCCTTGCAGCTGATGCAATTCTTATAATATTGAATAATATTTTTGACGGTCTTGTGGTCTATCCTAAACAGATCGAGAAAAGGATCAGAACGGAGATACCTTTTATGGCTACAGAGAATATTATTATGAACGCTGTTAAAAAAGGCGGGGACAGGCAGGAGCTTCACGAGAAGATCAGGGAGCTGTCGATGGCCGCGGGTAGAAATGTAAAAGAATTCGGGCTAGAGAATAACCTTCTTGAACTGATAGCGGCGGACAAGTCTTTTAAGCTTACAAAAAAGGAGCTCGATAAAATGACAGACGCGAAATTGTATATCGGTAGAGCTCCGGGACAGGTAATCGAATTCATAAAAGAAACAATTGATCCGATCCTGAAGAAAGATCATGTTAAAGACGCAAAATTCGAAATAAAAGTATAATAAATTTCGTGCCATTAATTTTGCAAATGCCGTAAATGACGGAATATTAAGCAAATAGATTCGATATTGAAGTGCATATTACTGCTATATGGAATCAGCTATGATTTATAGCAGAAACCAGGCAAAATTATTTAATTTTTTAATTGTTTGAAGCCATTCAATTGACTAAATTAAAACACTGAACAAGATACAACAGGTTGTGTTGATTGTTATCAGATACAACTATATGTTGTGTTTTTAATGAAAATTGAAAAGACTTATGATCTGCGGAGAAACAATGTCGTTCGTTCATCTACACAATCATTCACATTATTCTACACTCGACGGGTTATCAAAACCTAAAGACATGATAAAAAGAGCAAAAGAGCTTAATCAGAAAGCAATGGCTATTACCGACCACGGTAACCTTATGGGGGCCATAGATTTTTATCAGGAAGCTAAAAAAGCAGGAATAAAGCCCATTATAGGAAGCGAATTCTATTTGACAGGCGACATGAAAGTCAGAGAAAAAGGAGAAAACAGGTATCATCTTGTCCTTTTAGCAAAAAACGAAACAGGTTACAATAATCTTATATATCTTTCCACAGAGGCCAATCTGTACGGTTTTTACTCAAAACCGAGGATAGATCATGAACTGCTTAAAAAGCATTACGAGGGTCTTATAGCGCTTACCGCCTGCGTTGCCGGTGAGGTTCCACAGGCTATAATTGAAGGCGATCTAAAAAAAGCCAGGGAAAAAGCTTTATGGTACAAAGGTCTGTTCGGAAAAGAAAATTTCTACCTTGAAATACAGCATCATCCGGATATAAAAGAACAGGCTCTGGTAAACAAAGAGCTTATAAAAATGTCCAGAGAACTTGATATCGGGTTGGTAGCTACGAATGATGCGCATTATGTTTATGAGAATGACGCAATTATTCAGGACGCTCTGATATGCATAAATACCAATAAGCTTCTCGACGAAAGAGACGACAGAATGTGCATGATGGACGGGAATTATTCGATCCTGTCAACTGAAGACATGAATAAAAATTTCAAGGATGTTCCTGAAGCGCTGGAAAACACGGTCAGGATCAGTGAAATGTGCGAACTTGATATTAAATTCGATCAGAAGCTGATGCCTAAATTCGAGTGCCCGGACAGTTTATCAGAAGATGAATATCTGAAAATTCTGTGCGAAGACGGATTGGTAAAAAGGTACGGAATTGTCAAATCAGGAAAAAGCTATGTTCTTGATAAAAGTATCGAAGAGAAAAAACTTCCCCTTCCGGTGTCTGAAATAATATCGAATCTTGATTTCGAGCTTGAAACAGTCTGTAAAATGGGATTTCCGGGATATTTCCTGATAGTTCAGGATTTTGTGAACTGGTCAAAAAACAACGGAATACTTGTCGGGCCGGGAAGAGGTTCGGCCGCAGGCTCAATAATTTCATATCTGACAGGTATAACAAATGTTGATCCGCTAAAATACGGTCTCCTCTTTGAAAGATTTTTAAATCCTGACAGGATCTCCATGCCGGATATAGATATAGACTTTCAGGATGACAAACGCGATCTTGTTCTGGACTATGTAAAGAACAAGTACGGCGATTCTAACGTCAGCCAGGTCGTGACCTATCAGACAATGGGAGCTAAGAATTCTATCAGGGATATCGGCAGAGTGATGAACATATCTCTCGATGAAGTAAATAAAATAAGTAACCTGATAGCAGGAAAAGTCGGGACAACTATTGAATCATCCCTCAAAGAAAAGGAATTTAAAAAGTTCTACGAAGAAAATCCGAGATATAAAGATCTTATCGATATGGCGAACAGGATCGAAGGAACTATAAGAGGAACAGGAACTCATGCATGCGCAGTCATAATCAGCGGGATTCCTGTAAGAGAGATAGTTCCGCTTCAATATCCGCCGAGAGAAAAAGAGATAATAATTACTCAGTACGAAGGGCCGCAGCTTGATAAGATAGGCCTTTTGAAAATGGATTTTTTAGGTCTGAGGAACTTAACCATAATATCTGAAGCTCTCGAATATATTAAAAAAAGAACCGGAAAAGAGCTTGACATAGACAAAATACCTTTCGACGATAAAAAAACATTCAGCCTGTACAGCAAAGGATTAACGGACGGAATATTCCAGTTCGAATCTGACGGAATGAAAAAGTACCTGAAGGACCTGAAACCTAACAAGTTCGAATTTCTTGTGGCTATGAACGCTCTGTACAGACCGGGTCCGATCGATAAAATACCTGATTTCATAAGAAGGCGCCACGGCAAAGAGAAGATCGAATACGAGCATCCGCTGATGGAGAAATATCTGAAAGACACTTACGGTATAACCGTGTATCAGGAGCAGGTCATGCTTATGTCCCGCGAACTCGCAGGTTACACGCGGGGCGACTCGGATTTTCTAAGAAAAGCTATGGCAAAAAAGGACAAGAAACTTATCCCGGCGCTCAAGAAAAAATTCTATGAGGGATGTAAAGCAAATCCGAAATTCATTGACGGCTGCGTGAAGATGAAAAAAGATCCTGATAAAGTCATCGAATCGATTTGGGACGGATGGGAGAAATTCGGAGATTACGCATTCAATCTTTCACATTCCGTCTGCTATGCTTATGTGTCTTACCAGACAGCTTATTTAAAGGCAAATTATCCGGTAGAATTCATGTCGGCTATGCTCAACAGCGTAAAGGACGATTCGAAATCGGTGCTCACTTACATCGAAGAATGCGGAAATTTGGGAATAAAAATTGTGAGGCCGGATGTAAACACAAGCTTTAATTATTTTGCGCCTACCTCTGACGGAAGAATTGCTTTCGGGCTTCAGGCGATAAAAAATGTGGGAGCTAAAGCGATCGAGACGATAATAGAAACGAGAGAGAAATCAGGCAGATACAGAACATTATACGATTTTCTCGAAAGAGTCGATATTTCGAAAGCGAACAGGCGGACTATTGAGCACCTTGCAAAGGCTGGAGCCATGGATTCCTTAGGTCACTTCAGATCTCAGATAACGGAATCACTCGAAGTTCTTCTGCCGCACTATCAGCAGGCTGCATCAAAAAAACTGGACTGGGGCATGAGCCTGTTCGGAGATTCATCCGACGAAGAGATTTCTGTCGATCACCCGCCTCTACCCGACATTCCGGAATGGGATAAATCCGTTCTTCTGGAAAACGAGAAAGAACTTATTGGACTTTATGTGTCGGGGCATCCTCTTGATGAATATAAAGAGGTTCTCATCTCATTTTCAACGAACAAGAAGATCGATCCGGATAATTTTGTTCAGGATGAGAAGATAATTCTGGGAGCTAAAATTAAAGATATTGCCATGAAATTTTCAAAAGCCGGAAAAGATTGGGCGAGTTTATCTCTAATAACTCTTCAGGGCGATGTAGAGCTGAATCTCTTCAGTCAGGTTTACGATAAGTTTAAAGATATGGTCAAAGTTGGCGGAGTTTATTTTTTCAAGATCACGATCTCTAAAAAAGACGGAGAGTTCAGAATGTACACAGAAGATATTTTCAGCTACGAACACGCTCAGGAAAAATTCAGAACGAACACGAAGAAGATCAGGATAAATATTACGCCTGCAAAAATGGATGATCTTACACTAAAGGAGTTTTTGGAATTTATCGAAAGAAATAAAGGCGAGAAGGACCTTTATTTTAGAGTAGTTACCAGCGCTGAGAGCGTGATGCTCAAATCCGAATCATACAAAGTTACCGGATCCGCACAGTTCATAAAAGGTCTTAAGGATATTCTCGGAGAAGACAGCATAGAATTTTCATAATTGACTTTGTTTAAAGTGTTAAATTGATTATATTGTTTAACTGCGGGATAATCTGAATTCCAAAGGTTAACAAGGGATTGTTTTATGGCTGATGTGAGTTTTTTCGGGAAAGGGCATCTTTTTAAGTATGAAACGGAACTCTATCTTAAAGGATACAGGCTGATAGCAGGGGTTGATGAAGCCGGGAGAGGACCTCTTGCAGGTCCGGTCGTCGCAGCTGCTGTAATTTTCAAGCAGGGAGTTGCGATCGAAGGCGTGAATGATTCAAAAAAACTTTCCGAGAAAACGAGAGAAAGGCTCTTTTACGAGATACGGAAATACGCCGTAAGTTACGGAGTGGGAATGATCTCGAACAAAAGGATCGACGAGATAGATATACTTAGAGCGACTTTTGAAGCTATGAGAAGAGCTGTTGACAGGCTCAGTATAAAACCGGATTTCGTCCTCATTGACGGAAGGGATGCACCTCTTGATACCAAGGATCAGATGAGTATAATCAAAGGCGACAGTCTGTCATATTCAGTGGCTGCAGCGTCGATCATAGCGAAAGTAACGCGGGATAAGCTGATGAACTTTTACGGGAAGATATATCCCAGGTATAATTTCGGTCAGAATAAAGGCTACGCTACTCCTGACCATATTGAAGCCATAAAGAAATTCGGCCGGTGCGAGATTCACAGAAAAAGTTTCAGACTGCAGTTTGAAAAAGATCCGCAGCTGCACCTAGAATTATAACGAAGGAATTATGATATATTTTATTACAATCATATCCATTTCAGGTCTTCTTTATATCATGTATATAGAAAATTTCCGTTCGGGGCTGGCCAGAATAAAAAATGATCTGTTCAATATAAAAAATGACGATCTGCCCAAAGTGACTGTAATTATACCTGCAAGGAATGAGGAAAAATTCATTGCGGCAACCATAAATTCGGTACTGAATCAGAATTATCCCGAAACCCTTCTTGATATTATTGCAGTTGACGACAGGTCAACGGATACAACTCCAGTCATCATGGACAATCTTGCCAGGCTCAATAAGAATCTGAGCGTGATCCATATCAATGAGGTGTCAAAGAACATTTCGCCGAAAAAGAATGCGATACTTACCGCCGTCCGTTCGACTGAAAACGAAATAATCATAACGACCGACGGAGACTGTCTTCACGACAGGAACTGGGTAAGGTCAATGATAAGCCCATTGCAGAACGATAAAAATGAAAATGTGGGCATAGTGGCAGGCCTGACAGTATTCGATAAGCCAGATATGGACCTGTTCGAGGAGATCTGGCAGAATATGCAGTTCATTGATTATATTTCTCATTCGCTGATTGCGGCAGGTTCGATCGGCAACGGAAGAGCTTTTACCGCTAACGGAAGTAACCTTTTAATTACTAAATCGCTCTATCAGAAAGAAGAGAACAGCTTAAGATCCGAACTTGCTTCAGGCGATGACTTTTTCATAATTCAGGCTGCACAGGAAAGTAACTACAGGCTCAGGTTCGTCTGCAATCGGGAAAGCATTGTAAAAAGCTATCCTGCGGACTCTCTCAAGGGCCTTATCGATCAGAGATCAAGGTGGGCGTCAAAGGCGTCTTACGCTTCTGATTTCGTTCTTTACTTCGCTCTAAACACCTTTGTTTTTTATGCAGGAATTTTAACAGCCGTATTTCTTACCTCATTCGGCAAAATTTCACCATGGATATTGCTTGTGCTGTTCATGATAAAGCTGATCCCTGAAACTTTATTCCTTGTTTACGGGTTCGGCAAGTTCGGTCTTGATTTTAAATTGCGGTATTATTTACCGCTTCAGTTGTTTCATATCCCTTTCAATCTTTTCGCCGCGATAAAGGGGAAATATTTCGGTTTCGAATGGAAAGGCGTAAAATACAGACAGTAAAGGGAGAATGATGGTTCAGAACATAGTTGCAATAGTAGGAAGGCCAAACATAGGAAAGTCCACGCTTTTCAACAGAATGACCAGAACGAAAGAAGCTATTGTAGCAGATTACTACGGAGTAACGAGAGACAGGAATTACGGTCTTGTAAACTGGGCAGGGAGAACTTTTACGCTGATAGATACTGGCGGATTTGTCCCCGAGACGAAAGAATTTTTTGAAAGTATGATAAGATCGCAGATAGAGATAGCTATTGAAGAGGCTGACATTATTCTGTTTCTCGTCGATTCAAAAACAGGCATATCGGCAATAGATAACGATATAGTTAAGATATTAAACAAAACTGATAAAAGAGTAATTGTCACGGTAAATAAGATAGATGACATGAGAAACGAGCCCGATGTTCCGGAATTTTACAATCTCGGATTGGGAGAACCTATAGGGATTTCAGCAATGAACGGCAGGAATCTTGGGAACCTCCTTGACCTGATAACCGAAGATATGCCGGCGGATGCAGAAGTGACAGCTGAAGAAGATTCCAGGCTTAAAATCGCTGTGATCGGAAAGCCGAATGTAGGAAAATCATCTCTTGTGAACAAGATCTTGGATAAAGAGAAAATGATCGTTTCGGACATTCCCGGAACGACAAGAGACTCGATAGACTCGGTTTTTAACTACAAAGGTGATGAAATAGTTTTGATAGACACTGCAGGCCTCCGTAAGAGGAAAAAAGTCAGGGAAAGCCTTGAATTCTATTCTCTGATAAGAACCTTAAGAGCCATAGAAAGAGCAGATGTTGTGATATTAATGATAGATGTGATAGACGGACTGACTAAGCAGGATATAGATATTCTAGTCGAGGCAAAAAGGCTTTATAAAGGACTTATAATAGCGGTCAACAAATGGGATCTTGTTAAGAACAAGGAAACAAATACCGCCAGAGACTATGAAAAATACCTCAGGGACATGCTCGAATGGATAAGTTATGTTGAGATAAAGTTCATATCTGTTCTTGAGAAACAGAGACTTCTTAAGATACTTGATCTGGCTAAAGAGATAAATGCCAGAAGAGCTTTAAGGGTACCGACGGCTGAATTGAATGATTATCTGCAGAACATAGTTAAAACTCACACGCCGCCTTCCGTAAAAGGAAAATTCATAAATATAAAATATATGAGTCAGGTAGCTGTCAATCCTCCCGTATTTTCATTTTTCGTGAACGAGCCTACAATGCTTAAAGATAATTATAAAAGATTTCTGGAAAAAAGGATCAGGGAAAAGTACGATTTTAGCGGAGTTCCTGTCGTATTTAAATTTCTGAAAAAATAGAGGTACAGAATGATTTCAATAGATAGTTCTAAAGTACTGATAATGGTTGTTGACGATGAGATCATAAATCTCAAAATTATCGAATCAATGCTCAATATTGAGAATTTCAGAACGCTTCTCGTCAGTAATCCAAATGAAGTGATCGAAAAAGCTCTGACAAATCAGCCTGATGTAATTCTTCTCGATGTCTCAATGCCTACAAAAAGCGGTTTTGATATCTGCAGGGACCTTAAGGACAATCCGCTTACAACAAAAATACCTGTGTTGTTCCTCTCCGGTCAGTACAGCAGCGAATTCGTGATAAAGGGTCTTGATTCAGGTGCACAGGATTACATAGCAAAACCTTTCAATGCACCGGAACTGCTCGCAAGAGTAAAAACCCACATAAAATTAAAAATAATGGTCGAAAAGCTGATAGAAATGGAGCAGTTTAAAGCTCTGCATGCGGCTATGGTAAGTCAGAATCACACGCTGAATCAGCTCACAGCTTCAATTCTGGGTCAGGTGGAAATAATCGAACTGCTGGAAGAAAAAAATGAAACTGATTTAAACAAGTATAAAAATGCTGTAAAAGCTATCGAAAAAGCTGCGACGGAAATGGATCAGATGATAAAGAAGTTTACAAATCTGAGCAAAGTCAAGTTTACTAAGTATTCTGATAAAACGGATATGCTTGACCTTACAAATTCAAGGATAGAAGAGGATTAAATGCAGGGAATGATCCTGGCTGCAGGCTTCGGCACAAGACTGAGACCGCTTACCGATACTATGCCTAAAGCGCTTGTTCCTATATTGGGAAAACCAATGCTTCATCATATAATTGATAAATTCATCGGTTCAGGTATAAATGAGATAGTGATCAATGCCCATTATTTTTCAGATCAGATAGATGAATTTGTTAATAGGTCAAACTATAAAGCTGAAATAAAGGTGGTTAAGGAAGAAACTATTTTAGGTACCGGCGGAGGAATATTCAATATGCTTCCGCATATAACTGAAGAAGATTTTTTCGTTTATAACACTGATGTAGTTTGTGATGTCAGGCTCGATGAGCTGATGAAATACCACAAGCGGTACGGGTCTGTCGCAACAATGGTTATGCAGGACAGAGAGACTTTTAATCAGGTTATTATTGATTCTGAGAACTGCTTTTGCGGCCTTAATCTTGTGAATAAAGGTATTAAAAAAATTGTTCGTGAACCGGTCGGCGGCTCATCCCTAATGGCGTTCTGCGGGATACATGCTGTAAACAAAAGAATTATCTCACATCAAGAGAAAAAAACAGAGTATTCGATAATCGATGTGTATCTTAACGCCGTTTCAGGAAAAGAAAAGATAACAGCTTATAAACCAAATATTCACTGGTTTGATATAGGAACTATAGAAAAGCTGAAACAGGCTGAAATGTTTTTGTCAGGACGCTGAGGGCAATGTGAAAATGAAACGCGTTCCTTCACCGGGAACGCTTTCAACAAAAATATTCCCGTTGTTCTTTTCGATAAATTCTTTGCACAGGATCAGTCCCAACCCTGTTCCTGTCTCACTGTTGGTTCCGAGAGTGGATGTTTTAAAATCGATATCAAAAATCTTATCTATTATGCTATTGTCAATACCCACACCGGAATCTGCGACAGTAGTTTCGATGAATTCTCCTTTGTCCTCGCTATAAATACGGATGCTGCCGCTCTCCGGAGTAAATTTTATCGCGTTGGAGATCAGATTTCTAATTACAGTACTCACCATGTTCTTATCGGCGAAGACCTCCATTTTTCCGGGAGAATTGACAGAAATGCTTATTCCCTTTTTCGAGGCGCTGATGATCAGAATATCGATCTCGCTGTCAAAAATCGTCTTAAGCAGGAATTCTTCGGGTTTATATTCAATAGAGCCTGTCTGAGACCTTGACCAGTCGAGAAGGTTGGTTAATAGTTCGGATGTGTTCTTACCGGCATTATAGATCCTGTTCACGATATTCCTCATTCTTTCGGTATAGAATTCGCTTTTTTCGTTTTTAAGAAGTTCAGAGAAACCGATGATCGCCTGAAAAGGAGTCCTGAGGTCGTGGCCGATGATCGAGAAGAATTTATCCTTGGTGGCGTTAAGTTCATTGAGCTTGTTCAGCGCAACTGAAAGCTCGTTCTTCTGTTTTCTGATCAGTTCATTTTTAATTTTAAGCAATCTATGAGCTTTACGCTTTAAATAAAGCCTGTAGAAAGCGAATACGACAAGCACAATTACAAGTAAAGTTACGGCTAAAAGGTAATTTCTGAATGTGGTCTGTCTGTCAAGTTCAAGCAGTTTTATCTCATTTTCTTTTTTAAGTATCTCATTTTCTTTTTCTTTTTTTTCTGTTCCATACTGGGTAAGGAGTTCGTTTATTTTTCTGGAGCTGTTTTCGTTATATATACTGTCGTTCGCCTGCATATAAAGTTTATGGTATTTATAAGCGTCTTTGTAATTTCTGAGGCTGTCGTTTGCGGTAAAGAGCATTTTATATGCGTCTTTCTCGATCTCTAGGGCACTATACAATTTTGCAATTTCGAGTCCTGTAACTGCATAGCCCACAGCCTCGTTATATTTTTTCATTTCTATTTTTATTTCGGCGATATTGATATTTATTATTGAAAGCCCTTTCTTCTCATTAAGCTCCTTTTTTATTTCTAGAGCTTTAGAGTAATATTCAAGAGCAAGCTCCAGATTCCCGAGCGCTTTATGATTTACGCCGATGTTTATGTAGCAGGTGGAGATTCCTCTTCGGTCACTTGTTTCCTCGAACAGTTTCAAAGCCTGATAGTAATATTCCTGGGATCTGGAGTAATCTTTCATGTCGTTGTAAACATAACCCAGATTAATGTACTTGCTCGCGATCAGAGGTTTGTCATTAAGCTCTTCAGCAATTTTAAGAGATGTGCCCAGATATTCGATAGTCCTTTTATGATTTTTCTGGTACATATATACAATGCCGATGTTGTTGTAGCATCTCGAAGTTCCGTGCCTGTCTTTCATTTCTTCATACAGTTTCAGCGAAGCAAGATAGTACTCTATAGCCTTTCCATAATCCGCTCTAAATAGATAACTGTTCCCGATCTTGTTTTTGCTTAATGCAGTGTACTTTTTAGACGAAAGTTTTTCAGACAGATCGAGCGCTTTCCGGTAATAAATTTCGGATGAATCAGGCTGGCAAGGTTCATAAAGCATTCCCAGATCTATATATGATCTAGCGAGAGAGGTGTCTTTAACTGAGGAATAAATTTTCTTTAGAAGGCTATCTACAGCTGTGCTATCCTGCGCTGTACAGCAGAAAAATAATATAAAAAAATATAATATTGCCGATTTTCTCATAATTACCCGCCTATTACAGACAATCTAATGAAATTATGTAATTGTGTCAATACTATTTTTCTTTACTATTACGAAAGATTTCGTAAATAATACTTGACAACAAAAAATTTCGTTGGTAAATTACCTGTACGAACTTTTTCGTAATTCATTGGTTTAATCATTGAAATAACTTGAAAAGGAAAAAAATGAAACCTACCGCAAGCGAACTTGATATTCTTCAGATACTTTGGCAGAACGGTAAGATGACCGTAAAAGAGATAAATGAAGAAATAAATAAGGTAAAAGAGACAGGTTATACAACGACTTTAAAACTCATGCAGATAATGCATGAAAAAGGTTTACTTTCCCGCGAGCAGAACGGAAGGAGCCATGTTTATAAGGCTTCGATAAAAGAAGATGATACGAAGAGCAGTCTGCTCAAAAATTTTATTCAATCCACATTCAACGGATCAACCGCAAGCCTCGTTATGCAGGCTTTGGGAGATCACAAGACGACCAGAGAAGAGCTTGAAATGATCAGAGAGCTTCTGAATAATATCGAAAATGGCAAAAAATAACCGGAGGGTGTAGTAAAATGCTGACCGACAGAATAATTACCGCTACGGTTTATGCGCTGCTTCATTCATTATGGCAGGCACTTTTAATCGCACTTGTGCTGCTTATATTCAGCAAAGCTGCAAAAAAGGCGGGATCAAAGATCAGATATTCCGTGTCATTTATATCTCTTTTTGCCGTTTTGATCTCGTCAGCACTGACTTTCTATTATTATTTTAAAGATAAGGCAGCTGCTTTAGCTTCCGCTTCATATAATATTACAGCGTTAACAAAGAACCAGACAGAAAATAGTTCTGTTTCTGCGGATGCCTGGATGAACATGCTTGAGAATTATTCAGGTATTATATTTACAATGTGGTTTGCCGGAATGGCGGTATTCTTCATAAAATTCTGCATTGATCTATATTATGCGGATTCTATAAGGAAAAAAGAGTGCGTGAATTTACCTGATGCGGTCACGGCTTCGTTTATCAGGATAGCAGACAGGCTGGGCGTAAAAAAAGTCGTCAGATACATCGAATCTCCGCTAGTAAAAGTGCCTGCCGTGATAGGTTTTTTAAAACCGGCAGTGATCCTACCGCTCGGACTGATGTCAAAGATCCCTTCAGACCAGCTTGAAGCCGTGATCAGCCATGAACTTGCGCATATAGCAAGGAATGATTTTTTACATAATTTAATTCAGTCGCTTATCGAGATCGTATATTTCTTCAATCCTTCCATACTCATCATATCGAAAATGATAAGGACGGAGAGGGAGAACTGCTGCGACGATCTCGCGGTTACGCAGTGCAGGGATTCGGCGCTTCTGGCCAAAGGGCTTTACAATCTCGAACTGCTTCATTCAGACCTGCCTAAGCCGATTATGGCGGCAGGAAACAGGAATAATCTGCTCTGCAGGATCAAAAGATTAATCGGAAAGGAGAAAGACATGACAAAAACATATTCCGGGTTTTTCGCGTCGCTTACGGTATTGACGATAATCACAGTCATAACCGGATGCACATTATTTGCGTCAGGCCCAAAAGAGGATGAAAAGATCAAAGTGGAAAAATCAGAGAAAATCGTTATCATAAAAAACACATCTGACGGCGGAAGTGATGATGATTTAGATAAGTTTCAATTGGTAATGGATTCAAAGCAGTTAAATCTCGATGAAGTCCGGAGACAGCTTGAATCAGCTCTGAAAGAGCTTGCGCTTATGAAGGGTGATCAAAAAATAAAGATCGAAGAGAGAGTAAAAGTCGCACTTGAGAAATTAAAAGAAAATACCGATAAATTGAATTCAGATCTGCAAAAGATCAGAATATTCAGGGGCGGGGGTGACGATGTAATGATATTTACAGGCAAAGATTCATCAAAAGCTGACATAAAAGAATGTAAAGAGATCAAAATAATCGTTAAAGACGGTGATGACGATGATGTCAATATTATTAAAAAGATCGATAAAGGCGAATCAACGATCGAACTTGATGATCTCTGGAAAAATCTAATCGCTGACGGTCTTTTTAAGGAAAAATCGGATAACCTTAAGATCGAGATCGAAGACGACGAGATAGAGATCAACGGGGTCGAGATCCCGGGCAAACTTTTGGAGAAATATAAAAAACTGCTTGATGTAAAATAGCGGATAATGTTTGAATTTAAGGCTCGTTAAACGGGCCTTTTTTATTTCATTATTTTTTATCCTGAACTTTATAATCTCCGACGATCACTCCGCTTACAGCCCAGTAATTGCCGTCTTCTTTGCCGATATCTATTGCGATCTTCATGACATGATGACCGGGCTTGATATTCTTCAGCGGTATGAAGAACGGGGGAGTGACGGCTCCCGGGCACCAGTTAGATCTGCTCAAATCGCTTGATGAAAGTCCGTTTGAAAAATTTCCGGACGCAGGATTAGACATTCTGTAAGTCGAGCAGTCTGTTCTCCACGGAACATGGCTGAATATCGTTTCTCCGTCAATTATCACCTGATTCATTTTCGGATTGAATTCATCTCCGCCGCCCCAGCCTCCGTGACCTGTCGTTGCGAAAAGCAGATATGGTTTTTCTATATCTGCCGGCAGGTCGAATTCAACACTCAGAGAATCCTGCTGGAACATTTTGCTGTGATTTCCGCTTCCGTCAATGCAGTTGGCAGTGTTGAACAAAGGGTAGATCCATCTGTCGCCTTCATAGAACTCTTCAGGCGGATAATAATTCAGTTCGAGGCTTGCCTTATGCCCGCCTTTATCGTAATTCCCGATGGTCATTCCGATCCAGATATCTTCCTGCTCTGCCGGAATCACTGAAGTGACATCCTGAACATAGATCACTGAATCGTTCCAGTTATAATTGTTTATCTGTACTTTATCGTTAAAATGACCGACTCCAAAAGTTGATATAAAGCGCATAAGTTCAACGGGCGGAATGAATTTATCAGTGCGGACTACGCCTTTTATTTTCTCTCCGCTTTTACATAAATATTCAGGCAGTCCTTCCGCGCCTTTCTTCAAAGCCTGTAGAAGCACTTGTTCGTTCTCCTTCGGCAGCATGAACACTGTGCCTGTTCTGTCGTAGGCGTCGCCATTCGACCAGGCCGTTACTTTTATGAAAACATTTCCGGCTATGCTGATCTTGGGAAGTTTGACTTTCTTCAGTATCACATTTCCGCGGCTGAATCTGTAAACCTGTTCCGCAGTAAAGTCACCGGGATTTACGATCGAATCCTGCCAGTTTATCTGTTGTCTGTCAAATACCTGAACTGAAGTATAGCGGGATTTTATCGTCATCTCCTCATATTCGGCGGGTGTAACTTCCTTCGCTTTATCGATCGGATAATCGAACATCTTAGCTTTTTTATTTTCTTTTATGGATTTTGCTTTGAACCGGATACTGCCATTTACGGCCAGCTTTAATACAAGGCTGTTCTCCGGAAAGAAGCTGAGCGCAGGCGAACCTTTGGCTGCAGTATCTTCTGTAAACCAGACTTCGATCTTGTTCGAGAATGAAGAGTAAACCGCTTTTCTGCATTTGTATTTTAATATCTTCTCAGTTTCCTTCTCAAAAGATACAGGAACGGGAAGTTTTCCAAACGGTGTCAGCAGCTTATATTTTTCAGTTCCCGCAGTCAGCATTTCCACTGTATTCTTTGTATTGAAATCTATAAAGTACTGCTCTTTTGAATCTCCGGTTTTAATTACCGAGGCTATTCCTTCATAATACACATAGATTGTACTGTCGTTCTCAATAACTTTTCCGTCGTCGTATTTTTCATATATCACAGAGATTGTTTTAGCCTGGAGAGAAAACAGAACAGGCAGTATTAAGCTTGCCAGAATAAAGTAATGTGTTTTGCCAAAATTCATGATCAGATCCTTTTTTTGTTTAAATTCTGAGAGTAGCTGCGATCCTTAGAGGATTTTTTATCAGTTCAAGAGCGTCAATAATGCTTGTACAGACAATGTCTGCGCTGAACAGAGTGTTTGAGCAGGCACCTTCTTTCTGGATCAGGGCAATTCCGAGCGAGGCGTTCTTAAGCATCAGAGCATCATTCGCGCCGTTACCGATAGCTATAACTTTATCTTTTCCGAGCGAGTGAATAAATTCATTCTTTTGCTGTGTCTGATCTTTTCCTGAAATTACTTTCAGGCTGCATTTTACATTTTTCAGATTTTCTGCCGCCTTACCGAAAGTATCTGCGGTAATAACATGGATATTTATTTTTTCTGAAAGACTGTTCAGCATCTCGCCGGCACCGCTGATCAAAGTTCCGTCAACTGCCAAAGTGCCGTTGTAATCAAGAACAAGATATTCTGCCTGAATTGTCTTTACTCCGGGGATATCAATTATAATCATTTTGTGCTCCTAGAATCTAAGCGACAGACAGCTTAATCCGCCGTCCAGCTTTCTGAATTCGGATGTATCGACTTCGATTACTTTATAGCCGAGAGCTTCGATCTTCTTTTTCGTTCCGAGATAGCCTTTCGGTACGAATACTGTACCGTTTATCCATAAAGAATTTGCCGAATAGGCTTCTTTATGATCAATTTCTATCCTGTTGAATTTTTCAAATTCGGGATATTTCTTAAACTCACCAGCTATAAGCAGATTATTGTTCTCAAGATAAGAAAGTCCGGTCTTCAGATGAAGCATATCCTTCATTTTCACTTTTGAGCCTGTCATATTATACTTTTCAAGTTTTTTTATGAACTGATCAGCCCCTTCATCATTTGTTCTCGCAGAAAGCCCGATATAATAGTGATCGCCCACCATCATAACATCACCGCCGTCAAGAGTTCCGGGAGCTTTGATCTCTTCTATATTCTTGTAGTATTCCTTAAGCACATCTTTCATTCCTTTGATCTCGCTGTTCCTTGCAGGCGCGCCGGGATTGGTTATGATAGCACAGTGCGGAGTACATATGGAAACATCTTCGATGAAAGTAGAATCGGGAAATTTGCTGTCAGATTCAAGGACTTTAACCTTAAGTCCGCATTTCTCAAGCGATTCAATGTAGAAATCATGTTGCTTCAAAGCATTCTGATAGTCAGGTTTACCCAGGCTTGCCTTTGTGATCCCGTTCACCATTTCCGGGCACGGTCTTTTCACAATGGCGTATTTAAATTGTCTGTTCATAGTTTTATCCTTTATTTATTACAGATGCTTTTTATTTCTTCAAGAAGTTTATTTTGTTTGGCTGGAGTCAGCCTTAAAAAATCAAGACTTTCAATATTATTAAGGATCTGGCTGCACACTACAATATTCTTTTCAAAAAGCAGCTGCAGTTGAGCTTTGGTGAGTGTCTGAAGCACAGTGATCGGATAAATATTTTTTCTGTCGATCAGATCTTTCAGCCCTTGCCCTTCAGGGTAATCCCAACCGAGAAGCTTAAGCCCGCTGCACCGGCTGTAAGTTATCGAATCATGCGTAAATCTTGTGTTTGTGGCGACCATGCCCTGAAAAGTATAGCCCTGAAACTCAGGGATCTTTTCTCTGATCCTGATTATATCATTAACGCGGGAATGGACATATAGCGGCACCTGAACGCTGACCGATTTATCTGAGCTTTGACCGTACTTGCATTCAGCTATGAGCTGGTGTTTTTCTTTTGTAGCTATCACATCAACTTCGTGGCTTACGCAGAAACCTCTCACGATAAGCGCGACTTCAGTTTTATAGCCCTGATTTTCCATGATCTTACCGATAAAATGTTCAAAAGGATGCCCGGTAGGACCGAGTTCCATTATAGCCTGCTTTAATTTATACCGTAAAGATGAAGACTGCTTCTTTCTGCGCAGAAACGCAAAAGCTGAATCGTATATTCTTTTTGTAGTTACACCTTCAAATATCCACGAATTTATTTCTTTAAGTATTTCAGCGATCAGAACGCTGTCAGCTCCTGAATTTCTTAATGACCGCTCCAGTTTCTCGATTGAAAACGGCTCCAATTCTCCATTCGCTTTTTTTACCTGTATCATAGCTGTTAACTCCTTGTTGAGTATTCTAAACTTACCTGTTGTAAGATAACATTTTCTTTATGTAAATGAAATTATAAATAATAATGCAAAAACATAATAAAAAGGGATTTGAATCCCCGAAAAAACATAATAAAAAGGGGATTTGAGCGTAATTATTGTAAGAAAGCAAAGATGCTTTTCAATTACTGTTGTCCCCAACTACCAATTGCGATACAAAACCATGCAATAACTACCCACCACATTGAAAAAAATATTGATGCTAATAGAAATTTGCTGAATTTTACATATTTCTTTCCATAATGATCGTTATTTAAATCTTTATTTAGAATCTCTTTTAATGTGTTGTTATTTAGATATTTTTTGTAATAGAAAATGAATAAAATTAAATAGTAAACAAAAAGTAATGATGGGTATAGTAAAAAATGAGAGAAATATATTAATAAATCTTCATATAACTCATTTACATAAAAGTCATCATAGATTATTCTTGCATTTATATATGCAAAAAATGTTGTCAAAATTGTAACTAAAATTCTTTGTATATTCCATTTTAAATTTTCTTTTTGGTTCATTTTATAAAAAATCCCACCCCACCAGATACTTTCAAAAGTTTGTAAAAAAATATAAGGGATACATATTAATGGTATTATAAAAAAAAATATACCGAATATTGCGCCGAAAACACTCATCCTCTATTCCACCAGATCCCTGACTTCAGCCTTCGTCAAAAACCTATATTCGCCTTCTTTGAGATTGCCGATCGTGAGATTGTTTATGCGCACTCGCCTCAAATACGACACGGTGTTGCCGACTTTCTGAAGCATTTTTCTGATCTGTCTGTTCCTACCTTCCTTGAGTATGATGCTGATCTTGGTCAGCTCGATCCTTTTGACTATCGCAGGCTGGGTCTTGACGCCTTCGATCATGATGCCTTTCTGAAACCGCTCGATCATGGTTCTTGTAACAGTCTCCATCGTGGTTACGATATATTCTTTTTCCTTCTCGAAAGACGGGTGCATGAGCTTATAGGCAAAATCGCCGTCATTGGTAAGCAGCAGCAGCCCCGATGAATCTTTGTCGAGCCTGCCGACCGGATAGACCCGTTCTTTGACTTTTTTTAGAAGGTCTGTGACCAGCGGGGAAGAAGAGTCAGTCTGTTTGAGGGATGTGATGTATCCTACAGGCTTATTGAGCATGATGTAGATGTATTCGGATTTTATTGCTTTGATCTCCTGTTCATTCACTTCGACGACATCTTTGTCCGGATCGACTTTGGTTCCGAGCTCGGTAACAACTTTGCCGTTAACCTTGACTAGTCCGTCGGTTATGAATTCCTCGCACTTTCTGCGTGAAGCTACGCCTTTATCGGCGAGATATTTTTGAAGCCTTATAAGTTCTGACATTAAAGTGCCTGTTTTTATTAATTTGAAATATACTTCATTTATCATACAATGGCAATTTTATACTTGATAGTTTACCGGCTATTCCTTAAATATAGAGTATTCATAGAAAGGCAAAAAATGCGTATATGGGACATCAGCCCCGGATATTTAAACCGAAACAGCCTGCTTGGAGAACACAGAGAGCTTCATGCCATAGTTTCAATAATTCTGAATAATAAAAAAGGATATTCCAAACACCCTGAAACGATGAGGTGGACAGAATTCGGATGGGCATTAAAAAAACGGCACGATCTGCTTTCTGCCGAGATGTTTTTAAGAGGATATAACGACAGGACACCCGTAGTATTCAGCACAAATGAAGGTAAATGGCCGGAAATTTATATTGACAGCCCTTATGAACAGCTTAATATTCTTAAGAAAAAGTATATCGATAAAGAACCGGGCAGAATCCATTTTCCGAAAAGTGCGCAGGAGCTATGGAGCCACCATAAGTATTCCATAATGGCGCGAAGCGTAAAATTGTACGAAGAAATAGGAAAAAGTGCAGCGGACAGAAGATCAGGCGGTGATTACTCTGAACTTGCAAAGCAACTGACTGGAACATTAAGGCTGAAACCAAGTGCAGGCGGTTTGATAAACGCTATTCAGCACATGTGGGGTTATGTATCTGAATGTGATAAAGTAAAACCGGCGGATATAGAAAACTGGAGCGCGGAAATCCTGCTTAAGGAAATTCAGAGGCGGGTATTATTATACCGAGAAAAATATCTAATGAATTCAACCGCTTTAAGCGAATTAAAAGCGTGGATATTTTAAGCTACAATCCCAGCTTGGTGAAGAGACCGTCAAATGATCCGTTGGTCATGATCAGGATGACTGAATCAGCGTCAGCTTTGCTTTTGATGTAATCAGCAACATCCGAGCTGTCATCGTAATGAACCACAGTTTTACCTTTGGTTCTGATATCATTCATGAGCTGATCCATGTCAAGTTTCTCATCGCTTTTGAGCTGATCCTCGCGGTCTATCTTGCCTATAATGACGTGATCGGCTATCGACAGTGCTTCAGCGAGTTCGTTCTGGAATATATTGCGCTTTGTCGTATTCGATCTAGGTTCGAATGCGGCGATGATCTTTTTACCTTTGAATTCTTCTCTGACTTCGGTCAGAACATTTCTGACGGCTGTAGGATGATGCGCGAAATCCTCGATCAGCTCAGCTCCGTTCACCTTGCCGCGATACTCCATTCTCCTTTTCACGCCCTCAAATGATTCTATCGAACGCTTTATCTGGGCGACATCAAGCCCATAGAAAAGCGAGGCTATGATGCCTGCCGTGAAATTGTATATCTGATAATTTCCGCAGCGTTTGACGGCCGGGGAGATGAAGGTCTTTCCTTCATGAACGAGATCGAAAGTTGAAGTTTCACCTTCATGCCTGATATTTTTGATCTGCCATTTGCAGTCTTTTCCCTGTCCGAATGAATCTATCGGAGTGAAAGCCTTTGCCGTCACATCGCGCACATTCTGTTCATCGAAGTTGGCTATGATCCTGCCGTTCCCCGGAACAATGTTCACGAGTCTGGTAAATTCCAGCTTGATATGATCTATGTCGCGGTAAATGTCGCCGTGATCGAATTCAATATTGTTTATTATACAGCAGTGCGGTTTGTAATGAACGAATTTCGGTCTTTTGTCGAAGAAAGCCGTGTCGTATTCGTCGCCTTCGATAATAAAGTAATTACCTTCACCGTTCTTGAATCCGCCTTCAAGCCCGACAGGAATACCGCCGATGAGAAACGAAGGATCTTTGCCCGCATCTGTAAATATCTTTGAAATGATCGAAGTCGTAGATGTTTTGCCGTGAGTGCCTGTGACTACGATAGAATTCTTGTCTTTTATGAACATATATTTTAAAAGCTCAGGTAAAGCCATAAAATTCATTCTTGAGTTTAAGGTTCTTTCAGCTTCAGAATTTCCCCTTGAAATGGAATTTCCGATGATCACAAGATCAGGATTCCAGTCAAGGTTCTTTTCATCAAATCCTTTATAAAGGAACATTTTTTCCCGTTCAAGCATTCCGCCGATCGGAGGATAAAAAGCCTTGTCACTCCCGCGCACTTCGTAGCCCTGTCTCTGAAGGTAAATCGCTGCGTTCCCCATCAGCGTTCCGCAGATGCCTATAAAATGAATTTTTTTAATACTGAACATTGTGAATCCTCATATTTTATTATTTAACGGGCTTATTATTACAAGCATAATCTTTTGAGCAACATGCTTAAAGATCAATGGTAGTGTTAACATATGAATGACCGAGTAATTTCTGTTAAGAACAATATAGCTGCAGTCTATTACAATATATTGAAGAAAGTGTGACTTAGGCAAGACGAAAATATTTTATTTTTACCTTGACATCGAATGTGAAATTCCCTAATTTTGCTAAATATGATGATGTAAGTGAATATAACTGTTAGGCAACCAAAGAGGTGTATACGACATGTCCATCACAAGAACATTGGCTAAGTGGCTTACAAACTACAATAGCCAAAAATCCGTAGCATCAAGACTCAGGGCAAGACGCATCGCTCCTTTGCTGGAGATGATTGATGTACTTTCCAAAGAACATGGCATCGTCAATATTATCGACATTGGTGGTACAGAAAATTATTGGAATATAGTCCCAAGGAAATACCTCATTGAAAACAATGTGAGCATCACAATTGTCAATCTTCCTGGAACCGCAATACCGAAGGATTACGGTCCATTTAAGTTTGTTGAAGCAGACGGCTGTGACCTCGCATGCTTCGATGATAAGTCATTTCACATAGCACACTCCAATTCTGTCTTGGAACATGTTGGTGATTGGCGACGCATGGTTCAGTTTGCAAAGGAACTCTCAAGAGTTTCACAAAAATACTATGTTCAAACTCCGAACTATTGGTTTCCAATTGAACCACATTGCATAACGCCGTTTTTTCACTGGCTTCCCAAGTCAATGCGGATATGGCTAGTTTCACACTTTCAATTGGGAAATTGGAGAAGGGTGGCTTCAAATGATGATGCATTGAAACTCGTAGAGAGTGTCCATCTACTAAACAAAAAAATGTTTTCTGAGCTATTCAAGGATGCTTATGTGCTGACCGAAAGATTTCTAGGGCTACCCAAGTCACTCATCGCTATTAGAAAATGAAATGGCTGCCTAAAAATGCCCTGCATTGCCAATCAGCGTACCGCTGATGCCTATAAAATGAATTTTCTTAATGTTGAACATAAATGCTCCGGTTTGATTAAACATTCATAATATAAGCAGATGATTAAAAGAATTCAAGGCGAAATCTCAAGTAGTTGACTTAGAAGGATTAATTATTTAAATTATATGGTAGATTTACAATAGTTAACATGATTGATGAGATAAAAAACTGGAAAACGAATTGTCAAAGAAGTATATTTTAGGAATTGATCTCGGAACTACCCGAGCAAAGGTGATGATCGCGGACAGAGATTCGCGTCAGGCAGGATTTGAATCGGCTGAACTGATCATATTAAAACCGAAAAAGGGTTATGTTGAGCAGGATCCTCTATACATTTGGGATTCAGTTTATAAACTGATATTAAAAGCTCTTGTGAATAATAAAATAGCACAAAAGCAGATCGCGGCAATAGGAATTACGAATCAGCGCGAAACTACACTCGTCTGGAATAAGAAAACTGGCATACCGTACGGAAATGCCGTGGTCTGGCTGGATAAAAGGGCAGAAGCGTTGTGCGGCCTGTTAAGCGAAAAAATAAGCTCAAAAGATGTTGAACGCGTAGGAATGTTTACTATCCCGAATACCTCAGCTATGATTCTTTCATGGATTCTGCGTAACGATATTTCAGTTAAGAAAGGCGTTGAAAATGGAGAAGCTGTTTTCGGAACTTTGAACAGCTGGTTGTTGTGGAAGCTCACCGGTGATAAAGTTCATAGCACAGATATCGCTAACATGTCCGTAACCCAGCTTCAAAACGTAAAAGAACTTGCCTACGATCAGGAGATACTTGATATTCTGCAGATCCCAAGGCATATTTTACCTGAGATAAAGGGCACCGGAGAAATTTACGGCTATACAGCTGAAAATCTGTTATCCGGTGAAAAGATACCGATAGCGGGAATGCTTGGTGACCAGATGGCGGCTGTTTTGGGACAGGGCTGTGTAAACAAAGGTATGGTAAAATCCACATACGGAACAGGAAGCTTTACCATTATGAATACGGGAGAAAAATATGTGTCTCCAACAAGCGGCTTGTTCTCTCCTTTGTTGTGGGGTAATAAAGACACACCCACATACGGTCTTGAAGGATTTTTGGAAATTCATGGCGACCACACAGATAAAGCAGTGATCAAAACTATCGTAGAGCAGACTACTGGTATTATAAAAACCATGGAGAGAGTTACAGGGCAGGACTTAAGCATTTTGCGGATAGATGGCGGAATGTCGAAAAATGATCATCTCTGTCAATATCAGGCTGACCTTTTAGAGATACCGGTTGAAAGACCAGCTATAAGTGAAGCAACAGTATTAGGCGCGGTATTTCAGGCAGGCTTAACCGTAGGATTCTGGGACTCTCTTGAAGAGATCGGTTCACTATGGAAAATGGAAAAGAGATTTGAACCTAAGGTTTTAAGAAAGTGAAAGGTATTTAAGTCCGGTTAAGGAGAAATAGAAGATGACTAAAAACATTGAAAAAAGAATTGCAGAGGGTATTAAATTAGCCAGGCTAGGTTTTTACTCCTACATGTTTGACGGCACTATCCTTTATATAGATCAGGAAACTTTTGATTTTTTTGAGCTGCAGGGTATTTTTGAGGGTCCTGAGTCGCTGATCGGAAAAAATATTGAATCGTTGTTCATATACACAGGCGCAAAAGGCAGGATAAGGGAAGAGATCAAAGCGAAAAAAAGCGTATTCAGAATGGAATACGGCATCAGAACTTTGAAAGGCAAAGAAAAATGGGGAATTCATAACAGTTATCTTTTTATAGACGAAGAAACCGGAAAAGAGGCGATCCAGGTATGTTTTTATGACATTACCGAAAGGAAGAAAAATGAAGAAGAGAAAAGGCAGCTGGAAAGCCGTCTTCATCAGTCCGAAAAGCTGCAGGCGATCGGGCAGCTGGCGGGAGGGATCGCCCATGATTTTAACAATCAGCTGACCGGTATTATAGGATTCGCCGACCTGCTGAGGTATGAATTGTGCGGTAACCAAAGGCTGGCACATTATGTTGAAAATATTCTTTTAGCATCCAGGCACTCGGCATATCTAACAAATCAGCTTCTGGCGTTCGCAAGAAAAGGAAAATACCTTTCGGTTGAGGTCGATATTCACCGTACAATTATGGAAGTCATCTCTCTGCTACAGCGCAGTATCGATAAAAGGATAAGTTTACAGCAAATATTTAGAGCAAATCCTTCTTATGTCAACGGCGATCCGACTCAATTACAGAATGCACTTCTCAACCTTGCGATCAATGCCCGCGATTCAATGCCCGAAGGCGGAGTGCTTACCTTTGAAACGAAGATAAATGAATTAGATGAGATTTTCTGCGGCGCAAAAGGCGATAAGTTAATGCCCGGAAAATATATTGAAATAAGCGTTATAGATACAGGTACCGGCATGACAGAAGAAATTCAGAAGAGGATTTTCGAACCATTTTTTACGACAAAGGAAGTTGGAAAAGGAACAGGTTTGGGACTGGCAGCTGTTTATGGAACAGTCAGGAATCATAAGGGCGTTATTGATGTCTTTAGTAAAATCGGCGAAGGTACGAAGTTTAGCGTATGTCTTCCGCTTGCTTCTCCGGTATGCGGAGTTATGGAGGAAGAGGCCGCAGAAGCTGTAAATATCAACAATAAATTAAGATTACTTTTGGTAGATGATGAAGACATTGTCTGCGCTATCGGAAAAGAAATGCTTGAAATGAACGGTCATATAGTTTGTGTATGTAAAAACGGTATAGAGGCGGTTGAATTTTATAAAAATAACTGTATAGATATTGAGCTTGTAATACTAGATATGGTAATGCCGCAGCTTAACGGAACTGAAACTTTTAGATTATTGAAAGATATAAATCCTGATGTTAAAGTTCTGTTGTCTTCCGGATACAGTATTACTGGTGAAGCTCAAAAATTGCTTGACCAGGGAGCGAACGGATTTATTCAGAAACCGTTTACGACCATGGAACTTTCTAAAAGTATTGCTGAGATTTTTTCTTAATAATATATGTAATGATTATTACTATATAACTTGACTTAAATCATAGATTACTCAAAGCTTTTAGTATATAATGTAAGTATACTTTAAAGGTTCCTAATATGAATTAACAAAGGAGCAGAAAATTAAAAAAATAACATTCATAATATCATGGCTTTTTATAACTGTACTAACCCTGAACGCTCAGGATTGGCTCATGGACTTTGATACTGCAATTAAAAAAGCCGCTGCGGAAAACAAACCCGTTATTCTAGTATTTCAGGGTTCCGACTGGTGTACGCCCTGCATAAAATTAAATAAGAACATCTGGAGTTCCGAAGAATTTAAAAAGTATTCAAAAGAACATTTTATAATGCTGATGGCGGATTTTCCGAAAAAGAAAGAAAATAAACTGTCGAAAGAGCAGCAAGAAAAAAACAATATCCTGTTCGAAAAATACAATAAACAGGAAGCTGTTCCATTCGTCGTGGTCTTCGACGGTAAAGGAAGAGTTCTGGGCACAACCGGATACAAAGATATTTCACCGGCCGAATACATTAAGCTGCTGAACTCGTTCATTCCTGCAAAAACCGATCAGGGCAAAGCTTTTCACAGAACTTTAAAGCTTATGGGCAGCAGGTTCGATATTACCGTCATCGATAAAGATTCGGCTAAAGCGAACACTTATATCGATCTTGCGGTGACAGAGATCTCAAGAATAGAAAACCTGATCTCATCTTGGATAGAATCCTCCGAAACATCATTGATAAATAAGAATGCGGGAATTGCGCCTGTTAAAGTCTCTAAAGAACTTTTCGGCCTGATAGAAAGATCATTAGCAGTTTCAAAGCTTACGGACGGCGCGTTCGATATAAGTTTTGCTTCCATGGATAAGATATGGAAATTTGACGGAAGCATGAAAGAACTTCCGACAGAGGTAGAAGTAAAGAAAGCAGCTTCAAAAATAGGTTATAAGAATATCGAGACAGACAAGGCTCAGAATACCGTTTTTCTAAAACTGGAAGGAATGAGGATCGACTTCGGAGCCAACGGAAAAGGCTATGCGGCCGACAAAGCCAAAGAGCTGCTTATGTCAAAGGGAGCCGGCGCAGGGATAATAAACGCGTCAGGCGATATGAATACATGGGGAAAACAGCCCGACGGCAGGGACTGGGAAGTAGCTATCACGAATCCGATGGATAAAAATAAGGCTTTCGCTCTTTTACCTTTAAAAAAAGGCGCAGTTGTCACATCAGGCGATTATGAAAAATTCGTGATGTTAAACAATAAAAAGTACTCGCACATAATCGATCCGAGAACAGGCTATCCTGCGACCGGAATAGTGAGCGCAACGGTATTCGCTCCTTCGGCCGAACTTGCGGACGCGCTTGCTACGGCAATTGTCGTTATGGGTCCCGAAACCGGTATAGACAGGATAGAACAGCTGCCAGATGTCGAATGCATAATAGTTGACGACACGGGTAAAATTCATAATTCTAAAAATATCAGGATAAACCAAAAATGAAATTTAAGATCTGTCTTCTAATAATGCTGCTTATAATGCTGTCATCCTGCGCGACCGTAAAAGGTTACGAAAAGGTCAATTTAAGCGATCCCGATATGGAGCTGTCAGACAGAAAAGAGAATAAATTCGAGACCTCCTTTCAGATATACAGGGAAGGAGCTTCGGGAGCGAATGGCGGAAAAGCCGGAGGCGGCTGTGGATGTAATTAAGATCAATATATCGGTAATATTAATTACGCTAATACTGGCAGTCAGCTGTGTTCATGCGCAGGAGGGCACGGAGTATAAAAAAAGAGTTCTCGAAACTGCGGAACTTGATATTCTTAGCAGTTTCTACACACAACAGGGTGATAATGCAGCCGTAACGGGCGGGATAGGGAATGAAGAGCTTTCGGACTATGCCACTTATATAAATGTTTCAATTCCGGTCAATGCTGATGATGTTCTTTCGATCGACGGAACAGTTTCAGCTTATACTTCAGCTTCATCAAGCAATCTGAATCCTTTTACCGGTGCTTCCACGACAGGAGATGTTACGGGCAGTCCGTGGGTGGAGTCTTCGGGCGCTTCAAAAAAAGATGTCTGGGTGAACGGGAATGCAGGTTACAGCCATTCATCTGACGACAGGAACACTATCATAGGCGCGAATTTCAGCTACGCCAATGAATACGATTATACATCATTCGGGTTCGGCGGAAATTTCACTAAGCTTTTCAATTCAAAGAATACTGAAATAGGCATAAAAGCCAATATATACCTTGACGAGTGGCGGCCTGTCTATCCGACTGAAATTATAAGTTACATCAAAACGGGCGGAGATCTTGATGCAGGCTTCTTTAATGAAGTTGATATTCTCGATAACAACGGAAATGAGGTTGAGGATGACGACCCTTTCAACTGGAGCCCTGTAAGCAATACTCTCGTTGATGATAACGGCAGGAACACTTATTCATTCTCTCTGATCATTTCACAAATGTTGACTCCGAATGCCCAGATATCTTTTTTCTCGGATGTTGTGATACAGACCGGCTGGCTTGCAAATCCTATGCAGAGAGTTTATTTCTCTGACAGGGATAACTATTTTATAGGGGAGGAGTCAAGCATTCCTTATTACACTTCGCCTGAAAATACCGATGTTTTCCAGCTTGCGGATGATATCGAAAGGCTCCCGGACAACAGGCTTAAAACTCCGGTAGGGATGCGGTTTAATTATTTCATAAACGAGTATGTAGTTTTAAGGAACTATTACAGATTCTATTACGATGACTGGGATATTTATTCCCACACGGCAGAAATTGAAATTCCGTTAAAAGTGTCGGAGAAATTCACTTTATATCCTTCATACAGATATTACACTCAGACAGCTGCAAAATATTTCGCACCTTATGAGGAGCATTTATCAACCGAAGAATTCTATACATCAGATTATGATCTTTCCGAATACTACGCATCACAGTTCGGTTTCGGAATAAAATATACCGATATTCTGACCGGACTCCATCTATGGAAATTCAAACTTAAAAGTATAAGTTTAGACTATAGTTTTTATCAGAGAGACACAGGACTCGAATCGCATATCGTCACATTCGGGACGAAGTTTATCATCGGCGAATAAACATTTAAAGAAAATACCCTGTTTTATAAGTTGATATTGATACCGTTTTAGAGTAATTTTCCATCGTTTAAATTGGAGTTTCGGAAAGTGAACAGGGGAATACTTAACGGTCTAGGCGCATATATACTTTGGGGAATGTTCCCGCTGTACTGGAAATTTCTATAACATGTACCAGCTATGCAGATCATAGGTCACAGGATAGCATGGTCTTTCGTTCTTCTGGCATTTGTTATACTTTTGAAAGGGGAGTGGAAAAATTTCCGTACTTCTGTATCTTCATTCAAAATATTCATGATCTATTTTACTGCATCCGCTCTGCTTTCGGTCAACTGGTTCATATATGTCTGGGGAGTAAATTCCGGCCGCATAGTCGAAGCCAGTCTGGGTTATTTTATAAATCCGATATTCTGCGTCATGCTCGGAATGATATTTTTCCATGAACGGCTCAGGCTGTTTCAGTGGATACCGGTCATTCTTGCTACTGCAGGCGTTATTTATCTGACATTTCAGTACGGCCGTGTACCGTGGATAGCTATTACACTGGCTTTTACATTTGGACTTTACGGGCTTGTTAAAAAGCTTGCACCTCTGGATTCTCTATTCGGGCTGACATTTGAGACTGCGATCGCATTTCCGTTAGCGTTGGCTTATCTCGTTTTTGCAGGCTTCAGCGGAACAGGTTCTTTTCCAGGCACAGATAATGTGAGTAACATTTTGCTTATTGGAACGGGAGTTGTGACAAGTGTGCCTCTTCTGCTTTTCGCTTCCGCTGCGCGGCAGATACCTCTTACAATGATCGGTATTCTGCAGTTCATTTCACCTACTATTCAGTTCCTGATCGGCGTTTTAGTTTATAATGAGATTTTTGACAGATCGGACATGATCGGATTCGGTCTTGTATGGGTAGCGCTGATCATTTTCTGGCTTGAAAATTATTTTAAAACAAAAGTTGAATTATGACCAAAAAATCTGATGATCTTCGTAAAGCTATAAGACTTTCTATAATTGAAGGAGCTTATGCTCAGATATTTGCCACTTTATCTACTATAGGCACTGTGTTCATAACAAAATTCGCTCTTATGCTCGGAGCATCCCCTTTTCATTTCGGAGTACTTTCGGCGATCGGGCAGTTCTCCCAACTTTTTCAGCCTCTGGGTTCCGTAATTACAAAAAAACTCGACTCAAGAAAAAGCAAGACCGTCAAATATGCCTTTGCAGGCCGTTTTCTTATCCTTCTTTTACCTGTTATACCGTTCTTCTTCTCAGGTGCTACAGCTATTTATATTTTCCTTTCGGTATGTCTTGTCAGCACAGTGCTTCAGGCTATATCGGGAAATATGTGGATAGCCTGGATATCAGACTTGATCCCGCTTCGATTCAGGGGGAGATTTTTCTCGAACAGGTCGGTTTATCTGACACTGGCAGCTGTTCTGACAGGTTATTTGTTCGGTTTTTTCCTCGATCTGTTCGACAGCGCTGAAGGCGGTATGCTGGAAAAAATGAAGGGAAATCTGTCACTGGGCAGTTATTTTAATAAAGAAAATCTGCCTTACGCTTATATTATCATTTTCGGTATAGCCGCTTTAATCGGTTTATATAGTTTGACAATTCTAAATAAACAGCCTGAAAAACCCAAGAAGATCGAAACGGAAAGCTCAAAGGAACTACTGTTGTCACCTTTCAAAGACAGGAATTACCGCAAGCTTCTTTTCTTCGGATGCTGGTGGATGCTCGCCGTAGGGATCGGAGCCCCGTTCTGGCAGCCTTTCATGATCACCGAACTCAAGATGTCTATGCTTGAACTTCAGATATACGGTACTTTTGCCACCGCAGGATCTCTTCTTATGCTTCGTCCGTGGGGCCGTTTTATAGACCGTTACGGGAACAGACCTGCTATGATCCTGGCCATCATATTGGGTACTATCAATCCGGCAGTCTGGCTATTTGCTTCAGCCGATAATTACTGGTTTCTTTTCTTAGAAGCGATCATAGCCGGAATGATGTGGTCGGGAACAGGCGTAATAATTACAAATTTCGTTCTTGCAGTTGCTCCGAAGGGAAAGGAGCAGATATATTCCGGCATGTACAGCGCGATCACCGGGATGGCGATGGTCGTGACAATGCTCATGTCCGGTACTTTTCTGCCGCCTGCAATGGATTTATTCGGGCTGCATCTTCTGCCCGAACAGGTACTTTTCGGTCTGACTTCAGTATTCAGATTAACAGCAATAATTCCGCTTATCGGAGTATTTGAACATAGAGCAGCGCCTATGATGCTTATAATATCACGACTGAACGAATATACAACTGTAAAAATAGTTCAATACTATCGCTGGATGTTCAAATAAGTATTAGGTATAATTAAATCAGTTGATTTATCAAAAAAAAGTTAATAAATTCAGTCATGGCGAAATGGCTTTTCAAATCGTAAAAAGGAGGTTGTTATGAAAAAAAGGATATTGGCAGTAATTACAGCGGCAATATTCTTAGGCGGATGCGCTCACATGCCTGAGGGAGCGGTAGCTATTAAGGGATTCGAGAAGGAAAAATATCTGGGGAAATGGTACGAGATCGCCAGGCTAGATTTTAAATATGAAAAAGACCTTAACAACACATCTGCGGAATACACGACAAGGGAAGACGGCTACATAGGCGTTACGAACAGGGGATATAATTATATAAAAAAAGAGTGGGCAGAGGCTAACGGAAAAGCAAAATTCAGAGGGGCAGATACAATCGGCGAACTCAAAGTGTCATTCTTCGGACCGTTCTACGGTGCATATAATATACTTGCGCTGGATAAGGATTATAAATACGCTCTTATCGCAGGAAGCAGTTTAAAATATCTTTGGATATTATCAAGGGAGAAAAACGTACCGGATGATATCAAAGTTCAATATCTTGAACTTGCCAAGTCGCTAAAATACAGAATAGAAGATCTTATCTGGGTAGAACACGACAAATGATCGTCTACCAGATTTTATATTATTATGGTTTTACAGATTTAATAAGTTAACAAGGTGTAAAAAATGGCAAAATGGTTTAACATATCATCTATATTTTTGTTATCTCTGATACTATCAGGGTGTACAAGAACAATTGAACTTGTGGGTTATGGATTGGCTGTACCGGATCAGAATGGGCTTGATGTCAAAATCATAAGTAACGGAAAGGAAGGTGCATTCCTTCAGGTGAAGAATACATCGGACGAAATCATTTCGGTAAATCAATCTCCTATGGCGATAAAGATTTCAGTTTTAACAAGCGGAAAACAGGTCGAACCGACCGGACGGATAATGATCCACATGAATACGAATCCTGATCCGGATGATTTTGTAATTATTTCGCCGGGTCAGACCAGAACAATTAATATCCCCGTATATTGCAAATCGGACATTTTTCGCGCATTCGACACGGAATTTAAAATTGAGAAGGGTATTCTTTATAATGTAGAAGTTCAGGTCGAACCTTACTTCGGATCATTCAATAAAGAGACATGTGCAGGAATACTAAACGATTTTAAAATTCCCAACTACAGGTACGAAATAATCAGATCAAATTCAATGACAATACGATCGAGATAATAAAGTAAGGTAAATTATGTATTTGGATATCATTTTAACAGTAATTGCAGGACTCGCACTCATAGCCGGATTTATAGGCTGTCTGCTTCCGATCCTTCCGGGACCGCCTCTTGCATTAGCAGGGCTAATAACTGCATATTTCTCTGATTATTGCGTTATATCAGTAAAGACTTTAATAATCTGCACGATCGTTACCGTAATCGTAACCGTTCTGGATATCGTAGCCCCGATATGGTTCACTAAAAAGTACGGCGGTACGAAATACGGTTTTTACGGAGCAACAGCAGGCTTGATCTTCGGTATCTTTTTCGGTCCATTTGGAATAATCGCAGGTCCGTTTATTGGAGCTTTAGCAGGAGAATTACTGAAAGATTACAAAGATTTGAATAAAGCCGTAAAAGCGGCTTTGGGGACATTCATCGGATTTTTATTCGGCACAGGGATAAAGCTTATGGCATGCGGAGCATTTATTTGGATATTTATAAGTTCGATGATATAAAAACCGAATCATAAATTAGAGAATTGGGTATGAAAGCAAACATTATATTATATGTGTCCGATCAGAAAGCAAGCGCATCTTTCTACGAAAAAGTTCTCAGTTTGAAACCTGAACTTGATGTCCCCGGAATGACCGAATTCAGGCTCAACGAACACACTGTACTCGGACTGATGCCATCAGCAGGAATTAAACGCCTGCTCGGTGAAAAACTCCCCGATCCGGATAAAGCCAAAGGAATTCCTAGAGCTGAAATATATCTGCATGTAACCGGCCCTGAATCCTATCACAGCCGCGCTCTATTGAACGGAGCCAAAGAACTCAACCCGCTAACAGTCAGAGACTGGGGAGACGAAGCGGCATACAGCCTTGATCCCGACGGTCATGTACTCGTGTTCGCAAGGAAAAGCTTTGACAAGTAATACAGAATCATTTAAATTTCAACTCATGACAAAACAACTGAAAAAATATGTTCGACGGTCGTCTCCGGCGCGCAATTTAGTACGAGCTCTGCAGAGTATTTATAGGAGTTGAAAATGCTAGAAGAAGAAAAGAAAGAAAATCAAATGCATTTTTTGGAAAAAGTGACCATAAATGTTGCCCGGCTGATGGAAGATAGATTTATTTTAGATATTGGCGGTGGCGGTGAAGGAGTTATTGGCGCGATTAATGGTGATAAAGTGATTAGCATTGATTTATTGAAAAGTGAATTGATAGAAACGAATAATGATTCATTAAAAATTGTTATGGATGCTACCGATTTGAGTTTTCTTGATAAAACATTCAATGCCGCAACTGCTTTCTATTCATTGATGTATATCCCGGAGAAAAAGAAAGAAAAGGTATTTGAAGAGGCATACAGAGTTCTAAAGCACAATACGAAATTGTACTTATGGGATTCTGTGATAAGTGGAGATGATGCAGAAGGAAAAGAAATAATTGTTATTCCATGTGAAATAAACACTGGTATAAATGTAATAAACACAGGATATGGGATAAAATGGAAAGAAAGAGAGCAAGATACAAAAGATATTTTAAAAATGGCAATTAATGCAGGATTTAAGGTATTTGATGATAGATCTAGTGGCAAAATAATAGAAGTTGTTTTTCTAAAATAAGGAAATCGTCGAACTGGAAGATAACCCAAAAGCTGGATATTTTTTTAGCGCAGTTTATTTTTCTATACCCATTATCTCATCGATCTTCTTCTTGACCCTCTCGCTTGACTTGCCGTCCAGTCCGGTGAAGAAATAGTTACGGTATTCTTCAAGCTTGGTTTTCATTTCAGGTGTGGGATTGAGTGCCTGTTTTACGCAGGGGAGAAGGTCTTCCGGGCTTTTCATGTGCGGATATGCGCCTAAAAGCCATTCTTTCGGGTCTATCGAAAGTACGGGCATTCCGTCTGAATGGTTGAGTTCGTTATAAGGGAGTTCATAGATTATTCCGTGCTTGCCGAGTGCGAGAAATTCATTTATTACGCTCGAAGTATCGCTTATCATGGTGTCCGATGCGAACATATACGGGTAGATGTCGTAATCCTGTTCGGCTATGAGGAAAACTGAAGGATTTTCCTTCGCCAGCTTTTCGTAGTAAGTGTGCTGGGAGTGCGAGACATATTTTCCGCCCCAGCTGTAGGGATGCAGCTTAATTATAAGGTTGTATTCGGGGATCAGGTCTGCGATCTTATCCTGAATGTATTCTATGCAACTCGGTTTGTATGAAGGTGCGTAAAGTACGGTCTTCTTGTTTACATCAAGCCCGATCTTATCAATGATCGCTTTTCTGTCGTAATGCCCTTCCCAGAAGAATGGATCGAGCTTTGGAATGCCCATGATGTAGAAGTCGGCTCTATCCTGCCAGCCGATGCTTTTTATGTAATCATACCAGTACTGCCCTTCAAGGAAGACATGGTAATGAAAATCCTTCTGCTTGACAATATTTCTGATCCTGAGCGTTTTTATGCCCACGCCGTGGTCGAGATGAACCCTAGTGCACTGGCCGTATTTTTCGGGATCTTTAAGCGCGTCACCGCAAACGACAAGATCAAAACCTTTAGTTTCATCGGTAAGTTTATAACCTTCTTTTATCATCCATTCTGCGATCCGGTTCTTTTCATTGATAAGAAACACCCAAAGGAAGCGTTTCTGGTCTTTCCCGATCCGGAATGATATTTCATAGCGGTCATCCTTCGCAAGCTCTTTATAAAGCGGATAAAGTGAATTAAAATAGTATTCTTTTTTAAGATCGAATAGAACTTTTATTTTTGAAATCATAAGAACTCCGTTATCTGATAATTTCTTCAGAAACCATTTTTCCGTCTTTTAATTTAATTTGCATATAGCCTGCAAGAGCATTCATTTCCGAACCGTTAACATAAATAGTTCTTTCAGGATCGGTTTCAGGCTCTGCATTATACCCGAGGAGATTTTGTATGAGCGTACTCATGTCATAGTGACATTTTACATTCTCAGCCATAGATTTAACTGAATCGCTGCTGTTCATGCTCATAAAAAGGTAAGGAACCTTATAAACTTCCTTCTCGAACCATCCGTGCCCTTTTTTACCTTTTACTTCACCGAGCATTTCACCGTGATCGGAAGTGAAAACAATGTATGTTTCTTTAGAGCTGTTCGATTTTAAATAATTATAAATCTCTCCGACTATATGATCTGTGTAAAGTACAGTGTTGTCGTAATCGTCTTCAAATTTATCAAATTCATCAGGATATTTGTTCCCGAACGGAGAGTGGGAGCCTCTCTGGTTCAAAACGATTAAATTATTTTTACTCAAATCTATTCTTTTCAGCATCGAGTAAAGATCATAATCCTGGGTAGTCAGGTTATCAAGATATTTGGGAAGATCTTCCTTAGGCGCGTAAAAATCAATATTTTCAGCAGACAGAAGGTTATAAACGATCTCGAGCTGGCTTGCCGACTGGTTTGAAATAAAATGCGTAGTAAATCCATTCATTTTTGCCAGCTTGAATATATTATTGTTATAAGTAATAAGCTGGTTGCTCGCACCGGGATATTTTATGCGGTTGGTTAAAACTGCAAAAGCTGATCTGGTCATCGTTCCGCCGGCATAAACCGAAGCAGAAACAAAAGGCTCGGCCGTATTTATAGAATCCAGCCTGGGGGTGGTTTTTTGATTATAACCGAGAATTGACAGTCTGTCGTCACGAAGGGATTCGCCGATTATAAAAATGATATTCCTGTCAGGATCTTTCAGGGAAACGATAGGGGACGGCAGTTCCGGAAATTCCGCCGACTTTCCAGTGATCACTTTCGGAAGTATGCCTACAGTGAAATAATTCAAGCTCCGCATGTAATTCTCAAAAGAATGCCTGTTCGGTCGTACATAAATAAATCTGGCTGTTTTCTCGTCGAGTTTTTCTCCCGCAGAAAAAATGAAAATCCAGATCACTGCCGCATGAATTATCAGTGCGGCAAAGAAAACAGTCCATGAGTATTTGAATGCTACCATTTTATCCTGAAACTTTCTGTTCAGGTAAATAAGCACAGAAGCCACAAGTATTACGATCAGTAAAGGTACGATCATAGCGAGAAATTCCGGAAGAAGAGAATCAAAAACTTCGCCGGTGCTCTGGAATATCTGCATAAAAGCTATAGGCTGGATGTAATTCCCGAAATACTGGAAATAGAACAGATGCGCCATAACAGAAAGCATAATTACGATTATCAGCGTAACCCTCAGCCATAACTTTGATATAAGAGACAATGCGAGAAATAAGGCTAAAGGATATACAATATTTCTTTTATTCGGCATAAAATCATACGAACTGTTGTAAAACGAATAAATCATATCTCCTGCCATAAATATCACAAATGACAATAGAATATAGATCAGTGAGAAAAATGTTTTTTTCATAAACGGTTACTCTTTTGTCGGAAAAATAGTGTCGATAAGGTTATGCTTTTTCAGATACTGCTTGATCACTACAAGGTCGGGATGGAAATCCAGTTCGCCCCAGTCTCCTTCATCGCATTTTGAAAAATTTACCGGATATCCTTTATCAATTATTTCCTGAATTGCTCTGAGATAGAAAACATCTCTGTTCTCTTCTTTTCTGACCATTTCTTCAAGCTGACTTACATAGATCTTCGGTCCAGCGCTTGAAAATTTTATTATTCCTACAGATTCTCCGTTTGCTTCAGCGACCGGGATCTTTTTACTGACCTGCTGAACAAGTCCGTTAGAGTGAATTACCTTCATATCGTCATCATCGTATGTTTTCTTTTCATCAATTACCATAGTAATGTTGCTCTTGCTTTTTAGAAGGTTTTCAATTACCGCAGGCTTAAAAATATCGTCGCCGTTTATGGTAATAAATTCATCGGTCATAAAATGTCTCGCCATCCATACGGAGATCAGATTGTTCGAACAATCATAGAAAGGGTTATACACAGTATTGATGTTGAAATCATTTTCATACTTTTTAATTTTAGCTTCGATCTGTTCCGCTCTGTAGCCGACGATTATGGTAACATCTTTTATGTTATTTTCTTTAAGGCTGTGAAGCTGTGATTCAAGCATAGTTATTCCGTTCCCGATCTCTATCAGGCTTTTGGGCGTATTTTTAGTTAAAGGATATAATCGTGTTCCTTTTCCAGCCGCAATTATTATCGCTCTCATTTTATATCTCCGTCTGTTTTGTTTACAATAGCTTTATCGTCCTTTTTAAAGTCGTATTCCTTAACCGGTGTTTTCCAGTCACCGTACCTGTAAGCAAGATAATCCTCATACTTCTCCGGAACTGAATATTTGTATCCGTCAAACTCATGCTTGATAAGGTCATCGTAAAAATGACTTGGTGCCGATTTAAGAACAGGCTGCTTTATGCCCACCGTCCAGAAATATTTATCTTCGACCTTTTTCTTTACAAAAATATCAAGCAGGCTGTAGCCTTTGAGAAGAAGGAATCTTGTCTGTATTTTAACAAGCCTGACCGAACCTTTCGGAAAGTGCGGCATATCTTTTTTTGATCTTCTTATCCTCGTTCTGTATCCCGCCAGCCAGAACTTATATCTTATTTTAATAAGCTTATCAAGATTATCATTTGTGATAGTTAAGTCCATATCGTTATCCCAGGGAAGAAGTCTGTTCTCCCTTATTATACCTAAAAGAGTTCCGCCTTCAAGCGTATATGGAATATTGTTTTCATCGAGAATTCGGCAGACATCGCGGAGCATTTTTCTCGCTGTGATCTCGATTTTACCTGTAAGCTTTAAATTTCCTGCCATTATTTAAGATGTCCTCTCCTGAATTTTTCATGGAATAATATTCTTAATTTTCTAAATAGATTCAAAGGTTTTTTCTTTTCGGGAATTTCATTGTTGATCATTATGCTGTCCAGCGTATAGACTATCCTTTGCGAGATCATACCGTCAAGATAAGGATTAACTTCTGACAGATGACCTTTGCGCAACGCTGAATATTCCCCCGGATCGGCAAAAGTTCTGTCCAGAGCCGTTCTAAGTTCATCAGGGTTCTGAATATCAATACCTTTGTCTGTCCTTGAAGAAGTCCTGTATGTTATCACCGGCTTGTCAAGAGCCATGAACTCATATATTACTGATGAAGTGTCAGAGACCATAACATCAGCTATGTACAGGTAAGGAGTAATATCGTAAGTGTCAACTATCTTAATATTCTCATTTCCTGCGTTCTCTATCGATTCAATTATTTTCTTATCCATGAATTCATGAAATTTTATTATCCAGATCTCGTCAGCATTTAATATTCCGGGTATTACGGGCAGAAGTTCGTCCGCTGACTGAAGCTTATCAGAGAATGTCGGGGCATATAGGATAATTTTTTTATAGACAGGAAAATTGAATTTCTCTCTAATATTCTTATGTGGGTAGCTCATAATATAATCCATCTTGGGCCAGCCTGTTTCCTTAACCAGAAAATATCCGTATCTCTGCTGCAGCTTATTGAATCTTTCAGTCACGATAGGACCGGAAGTAAGATAAACATCAAAAAAATGTCTGATCTCATAATGCGATTCTTTTTCTATTCCTATCCCGTGGAAAATCTCAACCTTCAGTCCGGGCAGCCTGAAATCAACATAATTGCCTGGAGACAGGCAGTAGTCAGGATTAAATTCCTTCCCTTCTTGGACAGTCGTTATAATGTCCTTATCCTGCCAGATATTTTCATCCTTAAGTCTCTGATTAACTTTTCTTGAAACCATAACGACATAATCGTTCACTTTTGAAGCGTCGAGATAATCCATAATAGGTTGAATTATAGGTATAGAGTAAAATTTTGATATGTAGAAAAGATACTTCATTATTCCCTTATCTGATTTTTAATTTCCGTGGTTGATATACCTTCAGTTCTGGGCAGATAGACCACTTCGCAGTATTCCTTAAGAAAATCGAATTTACCTTTCCAGTCATCGCCCATCACGAATATATCTATATCGTTTTGCTGAATATCAATGATCTTCTGCTCCCAGTTATTTTCAGGGATCACTTTATCGACATAGGTGATAGCTTTTAATATCTCTGCTCTCTGCTCATACGGATAAGTGCAGACTTTTCCTTTTATCAGATTGAATTCATCCGTTGAGACAGCTACGACAAGATAATCGCCGAGAGCCCTGGCCCGCCTTAAGATATTCAGATGCCCGATATGAAACAGGTCGAATGTGCCGTAGGTGATCACTTTTTTCATTTAACAGCCTTATTATCGTTTAAATACTTATCAAGTTCTTCAAATTTTTCATAGACCATCTCTGGCGTGATATTGAATGAGTTGTCTTTCGGGTCTTTGAAATCTAGATCTCTCAGATATTTGTGTATAGGAAGGTGCCATGCTGTCCATTTCAGCGGATGTGTCTTAGGCCCGAATATAGCTATCGAAGGCGTATCCTGCGACACGGCAAGGTGAATTATTCCGCCGTCGTTGCCTATATAGATATGTGTTTTCTGAAGCAGAGCGGCAGCCTGATTGAATGTTGTTTTCGGAGCTATGACAGGCTTGTTCTTCATTAACGAAGCCATCAGCTCGACTTTCTCGAGTTCGCCAGGTCCCCATAAAAGTACAACTTCGCAAGCTGTTTTCTCTTTTATCATATCTGCGACTTTTGCGAATCTTTCAAATTCCCACTGTTTCCTGTAAACCGGAGTGACAGGGGAGAAGACGACCAGTTTTCTATCATTCAAGGAGGCTTCTTTGAGCCACTTATTTATGTAATCGACAGATTCAGGTCTGACATTATAAAAAATATTATCGGAAGTTTCATCTATTCCAAGCGGTTTCAAGAGCTTGAACTTGGCTCTTGCTGCATATATCCTGTGATCCCTGATCTCACTGTAATTATAGATCCAGTTGAATCCTTTCAGCCATGTCCACGGTTTCACTTTTTTCCATCCCAGCCTGTATTTAGCTCCGCTGAAAAATACAATTTGTGCAGACCCAATACCTCTTAGCTGATCAATTACAAGATCATATTTTAGATTGCGCACTTGAGTAATAGTTTTTAGTCCTTCAGAAACACGAAAAATTGTTTTACCTTTCTTCTTCTCCATCAGGATAAGATCGTTCAGATTCGGATTGTCTTCAAGTATCACTCTGAAAGGCTTCTGAATAAGGTAATCAATGACCGCATCTGGAAATTTTTTCCTTAGCGCAGGCATGTAGGCAGTATTTAAAAGCACATCCCCGAAAGGTTTATACTGAATTATCAGAATTCGTTTTATTTCTTTAAGCTGCTCATCGGTCAGCTTCAGTCCGGTCTTACCCAATTTTTTCCCCGGTTATTTCTTTTTATAATCGACATACTCTTTTTCTTCAACGAGATCCGATTTATATTTCAGATTGATATCTTTTTTTATCTGCGCTCTGTCGTCGTTAATAAAATACACCGACCTGGCAAGCTCAATAAAATCTTTATCGAACTCTTTCTTCTGTTCTTTTATTCTTATATCGTCCTCAATATGCCACAGTTTAAGGTTGACTTCTTTAAGCGCTTGAAATTCTTTTGAATTTACTGTTATTCCTGCGGAGTTCATCGGTACCGTAAGTATTTCGTATTCTTTTTTGACATTAGCTTTTTTAGCTTCATCCTTAAACTTTTCAAGCTTGATCGCAAGAATGGTCACTTTATCAACCAGTTCGCCTGTGGAAATTTCAATTTTCATGGCTGTTTTCCTTTATTAAATTATTCATAATCTCTGAGAGATTTTTCGTAAGAATTTTGAAGTCATATTTCTTTACTTCATTTAGATCGGAAGATGTTTGACCTGATCTATTTTTCCATGCACTATAAAAAATCATGACAGCGTTTCTGATCTCAGCTTCATCGTTGATATTAACAGTGACTCCTTTGTGCGTAGAAATGATCAGTTCGTCAAGATTACTGCCTTTTTTATTGAGAAGAAGTACAGGCCTGTCAATGTTCAGATACTCAAGGATCTTGCCTGAGTAGACGCCTTCGGTCTTTTTATCGTCGGCCAGAACCATCAGAAGAACATTGCTGTCATAGAGCTTCAAAATACTTTCGCTGTGCGGTAAGAATCCACGGAAATTAAGCAACCCGCGATCGATAAGTCCGCTTAGTGATCTTTTTACAGTTGACTGATCCATCGGAGTGGCAAGATTCAGCTTAATAGCGATCTTATCCTCGTCAAAGAGCCTGCAAAGCACTTTTGCAACTGTATCAAGAGGAACCATCTTGCTGAATGTTCCGTTATAGCCTATGGCGAATTCTTTCAGTTCCGATGCAGGTTTCACTTTCGAAGGTTCCGGAAAGTCGGATGGGTCGAATCCGTTCGTAATTTTATATATTTTCGAATCCGGATAAAGCGATCTGTATTTTTCTGTTATGAAGGGTGTAACGGTTGTAATTGCGGAAGCGCTCGAAAACGACTCTTTTTCAAGTTCCAAAACTCGTTTTTTATATTTTTCAGGTTTGTCAATATTATAGTAATTGAACGAGAACGGATCTCTCAGATCTAATATGACAGGCACTCCGAGCAGTTCTTTCAGAGGTTTTATCAGTTGCATCAGCGAAAAGCTTTTGCAGGTAACGAACACTACATCGATCTTCTTTTCTGAGGCTATTTTTTTTATTCTTTTAAGAGCGAAAGGGCACCAAATTCTAAAGCTGTCGGGGAAGAGGTATTTTCTTTCAAGTCCTCTGAAGAGTTTAGCCACATCGCCGGGAATGATCTTTCTGTGATCAAAATAGAAAGGTCTGTGGATCTCAAGACCGGGATCAAGCTCATTAAGCATCGAAGGATCTTTTTTACTTCTGTCAGACCAGACTGGAATAGTAACAACGATAGGTTTATATCCGTACTCAGGCAGGTATTTCGCGAATTTTGTCACGCGCTGTACGCCTATGCCGCCCGAAGGAGGGAATAACGTAGTTATGATAAGACAGTACTTCATTTATAAACCTTGAGTTCTTCAAATATTTTTAGTGTCTTTTCAGCCATGACATCTTCTGTAAATTCTGTTCTGACCGTTTCAAGAGCGCGTGAAGCGAAATTTTTACGCAGGTCGGGATCTTCTATCAGATTTCTGAGTCTTTCGGATAAGATTCCAGCCTCGTTATGAGGTATCAGAAAACCGTTGTATCCGTCTTTTACTATCTCCGAAACTCCGCCGACATCCGTGCAGATAACGGCCGTATTGGAAGCCATATACTCCACTACCGTATTAGGAAAAGATTCGAAGAACGAAGCCAGGACCGCAATGTCGTAGCCTGAAGCGGAAAGCATAACCTCTTTAGTGAATCCGGCGAAGTGAACTCTTCCTCCTATACCCTTGATCCTGACGAGATCTTTGAGGTCATTCTCATATTTGCCTGTGCCTGTAATCACGAGTCTAATATTTTTATAATTTTCGCAAAGACCGCAAAATGCCTCTATCAAAATGTGAATTCCTTTTTCTTTTGAGAGCCTATCGGAAGCTCCGATAACAATATCTGAGCTAGAAGCGCCCCATGAATTTCTGATGTTTTCCATTCTATTTTTTGAAAAAGCGCTTATCGTCTTACCCGAGTGGACCACTTTTGTTTTTTCAAAGGTCAGCCATGCGAATTTTTCGACCGCCAGCTTTCGTGTATATTCGCATGGGAAAATATCGATATCCACAAGCTTTTTTTCGTATAATCTGCCGCTGTCGAAATCTTTTTCATTTCCTATGAGCCTTACTACAGGAATTTTACAAATTCTTCCCGCAATTCCACCATAGACCACTTCTCTTTTAATGTTCGTCACAATAATATCAATATTATTTTTCTTTATTATTCGGATCAGTCTTAAAAAAGTCAGCGGATTAAAATTAAAACCGAATTTAAGAGGAATGAGCTCAACATCTTCCGGTGCGTTCTTTGTCAGTGCGGAGTTCTTTGCAGATACCAATAGGCAATTATGATCTCTTTCTTTGAATTTACGGGCAAGACTTATGTTCCATGTAATTATACCTGCCCATCTCTTCTTTGCGCTTAGAAAAAGTATATTCATATTTTTAGATCTTTCCTGAAAATGTTGAAAACGAATTTATTCATAACGATCTCAGAATCGTAATTCTTCCTAAGTTCAAACATACATTTTTGAAAGGTATTTTCCAAGGATTTATATCTTTCCAGCACTGAATTTAACTCTGAGACCATAGACTCAAAATTTGTCAAATCTATTTCTGACATAAAATTATTAAGAATTTTATTCTCCGAGTACAACGGTTTATCTCCTGCTAAATAACATCCCGATAATGCTGTTTCCAAATAAGTCGGTGTCATACATGGTCTGTCCGATTCTGCAGCAATTAAAATCTTTGATCTTTTCAGGATGTTTTTATAGTCATTACCGTTAAGTATGTTCTTAGGATAGTATTGGGGAGAAGAAATAAAGAATTTCAAATCAGTTCGTTCCTTTTCCATCAGAACTATATTTTCGAGTACTTTTAATTCTTTATTGCGGAACTCCGAATCCCCAGAGCTATCGCATATAAAAGTTATGTCGATATCTTTGTGACTGAAATCAATATTTTTATATTCATCTGATACAATTGTCAAGGGTAGTATTTCAAGTATAAAATTATTTTTATCCGCAAAAATCTTCAGTTCCCTAGTCGAATATCTATCCAAAAGAATTTTTTTGCCGTTAAAATATTTATTGTAGTCTATGCGGTATTTTCCGGTGTTTTTCTCAAGAAAGGATTCATTATCAACCTGATCAACAATAAGTATCTGTTTTTTTCTCATTTTAGCAAGAACTTGGTTAAGGTCCATTCGAAATATACTTTCCATTCCCTCTCTGTGTACTTTGTCATGGTTAATACCAAAATACACAATATCATACATTTTTAAAAAGGGAACTGACAGAAATTTGTACAATCGGGAAATTCTTCTGCAATCAAACCGTTCTTCAAGATATTTGTAAATGTTTTCCTGTGAGGGATGTTTCTTGCCTTCAAAGTTATCTATTATAAGGATTTTCTTTTTCGCCATGACTGCCTTAGTTATGTTCAGTTTTATCAAGTATTTTATGAATGAACTTTTTCATTTCGTTTTCTATGTTGTGATTTTCTTTTATCATAAGAAAACACTTTTGTATTTTTTTTGATAACTCACTATAGTTTGATATTGAGTAACTTATTGAATTGTCTAATAAAGTGTAATCGGTCAGATCAGTTTCGATCATTAATTCTTCTTTCATGAAAATATTATTTTCGGGATAGAGTGGCTTGTCACCTATGATCAAACACCCCGCTAATCCTGCTTCCAAATATTTTTGAGTCATACATAATCTATTCGAACCTTCAGCAATAAAGACTTTGCTTCTATTCAGTATTCTGATGTAGTCCTCACCGTACACAGTATTTTCAGGATATAGAGGGGGAGCGGAAATAAAGAACTTCAGGTCAGATCTTTCTTTCTGCAGTATAAGGAGGTTATTCAAAATATCGATTCTTTTTTCATGGAACTCTGATCCAAAATTTATTGTACTGATGAACGCTACATCGATATCTTTTGCGGTTAAATCAATTTCCTTATAATCTTCCGGCTTGATCATCCATGGAAGTTGTACTAATATAAAATTATTCATTTTTGCAAAGTTTTTTAATTCATTCGAGGAAAGTTTGTCCAGAAGAATCTTTTTACCTTGAAAATATCTGTTAAATTCAATCTTTTGTTTTCCGCTATTATCTTTCATGAAGAACTCAGTGTCAGCCTGATCGACAACAAGTATCTGATCTTTTGACATCTTTGAAAGTACATAATTCAGGTCGTGCAATTTTAATCTTTCCAGCCCTTTTCTATGGATCTGGTTGTGACAGATCCCAAAATAAACAATATCAAATTTTTTCACGGAGTGCAAAGAAAAAAAAGCATAAATCCTAGTTAATTTCTTTACAATAAATATTTTTTCTAAGTATTCATATATGAAATTCTGATAAGGGGATCTTTTTCTGTCGAAGATATCTATTATTAAAATCTTTTTCTTATTCATATTTTGAACCGTTATCTTTAAACTGGATGTTGTAAAGCTTTTTATATTTCTCATTGTTATCAATCAGATCTTTATGCTTTCCGATCCCGAGTATTTCGCCTTTGTCGATCACGACTATTCTGTCTGAATTTAATATCGTTGAAAGTCTGTGAGCTATTACTATTACCGTTCTGTCTTTCGTAGCCATTTCGATGGCTTTTTGAACATTCTGCTCGGCTTCGGAATCCAGTGAGCTTGTCGCTTCATCAAAAATTAGTATTGGAGGATTACCGACGATCGCTCTGGCTATGCAGAGTCTCTGCCTCTGACCGCCTGACAGATTTGATGCTTTCGGGCTTAACATAGTCTGATAGCCGTTATCTAGATTCTGGATAAATTCGTCGGCATAAGCTATCTCAGCAGCTTTTTTTACATCAGAAAAGCTTAACTCCTTGTTTGACCCGTACCTGATATTGTTTTCAACCGTATCATTGAAAAGAATTGATTCTTGAGTTACCGTTCCGAAAAGATCATGCAGATCCCTGATTTTAATATTACGGATATCAATTCCATCAAGAGAAATCGAACCCTCGTTCGGATCATAGAACCTTTCTATCAGATTTACAAGAGTTGTCTTACCGCCTCCACTTACTCCCACGATCGCGATTTTTTCTCCTTTGCTGATTTTAAGGTTGACATTTTTTAAAATCCTTTTGTTGTCGTAGCTAAAGCTTAGATCTTTTATAGACAAAGATCTTATGAAATCGCTTTTACTTACTGCATCGGGGGATTCTTTAATTTTTGGTTCAAGATTTAAAATGTCGAATACTCTTGTCAGGGAAACTAGAGCTATCCGGATCTCAGTATAGTATTTAGTCAGTTCTTTCATAGGATGCAAGATTGAAAAAATAGCGAATAAAAAAGCAGTAAAACCTCCGAAAGTCAATCCGGAATCGCCATCAAGAACCATTTTTCCGCCGATGAGCAGTATAACTACTCCTATTATCGTTCCGTTAACTTCGGACAGCGGAATATTTGTTGCCTGATATAGATTTGATTTAAGCCATGAAACATAGTAGTTGTGATTTTCTTCGCTAAATCTTCTGAGCTCATAGTCTTCTTTAGAATACGATTTAACTATCTTTATACCATTGAAAACTTCTTCTATCTTAGAGTAAATAGCTGAATACGTTTTCTGTATCCGCTTTGAATATTTCTTTATTTTCCCGCCTATGTAAGAAATTGAAAAAGCAAAAGCAGGTATAATAATTACAACATACACAAATAACTTAGGATTTATAAAGAGTGCTATAAATATATAAAGGATCACCAGGGTCAGATCCCTCAGAGAGCCGAAGAAAGATTGTATGAAACGATCGCTCACTATACTAACATCCGATGTCAGCCTGACCTGAAGGTCGCCGATCTTGTTGTCTTTATAAAAATTCATTGAAAGGTCAAGATATTTTCTGAACATTAGGTTCCTGATATGTTCGATCGTTCTTCCCCTCAGAGATACGAAAATGATCTTATTTAAATAGAAAAAGATATTTTTTAGAACAATAAGGACTATCATTACGAAGCCGATCATCATAAGGAGAAGATAAGGATCCGTTACTGAAAGTAAACTCTTTAATGCTTCAAGAAATGAATCATAGACTGAAGAATTGAAGATATTGGATAAACTCAGTCTCGAGAAAAAATCTGAAAGTGCGCTTCCGAGCTTATCGGAAAAAGCAGAGAATTTATCAATATCTGATGAAACCCGTTTTGTGCCGAATACATAATCGAACAGAGGTACAGCCATGGTAACGCTTATTCCGCTGAGAAGAGCAAATATCATCATCGTGAATAATCCTGCGATCATCAGTTTCCACTGGATCAGCATGATCTTAGTAAGCTTCTTTATATTTTCCATGCGAAACTTTCCATTCATTTAATAATCATCTAAATATAAACGCTTATAAGGGATTTATCAATAAAATTAAATTGAGATTCTACCTGGCTTTTAAATAATAGAAATATTTTGATCCTGTCAGATTCCATGTGTCGGTATAAAACGGATCGGAAGTAGAACCAATATCTTCAAAAATACCGTACGGATCCGCTGATCTGTATACTATGTATTCGGTAGCACCTTCTACTGTATTCCATGTAAGATAAACCGAATTGCCGTTTGATGAGATAATCACATTTGAAGGACTGAAAAGCCCGGTATCATTTCCATAGTTAAATTCATAAGCTCCGATGTCAACTGTTCCTGCAGTGCCGTCAGTCGAATTTAGTTTTCTTCCGAACCCCTCTCCTCTAATATCAAAATCTTCATTAATAAAATCATTTCTACCCATGTCAAGGCATGGCGAATACCCCATTAGTCTGAAATCAAAACTTTCAATATTATAGAATTCAGGATCTGATAAAATGTTGTTTGTGCCATCAATAATGGCAGATAAATTATATACATCTGAAGGGCAGCATGAATTTTTAACAAAAATTCTGTCATAACTTCCTGATCCCGGAGTGTAATAAATCTGCCGGCCTTCTCCGGTAACGGGGATAACCCATCCTGGAGCCAGGTTGTTCCAGAATATTGAATTGCTGACGGTAATAAGAGAGTTTATGCCATAAAGTCCTCCGCCTTTTGAAGACTGTCCTAAGATAGTGTTAGAAACGATATCGGAATTAATAATATTGACAGTTCCTTCGTCAGTATAAATGCCGCCACCGTTGTTTAATGCGGTATTGTTTGAGACCGTACAGTTGATCAATTCGATGGAAGAGTTAAATAAATTATAGATTCCTCCCCCGAGAGTAGCCTGATTATTCTCGATCCTGCAGGAATTCAGGAAAGCTTCGCTATATGTAATATTATATAACCCCGTGCTACCGTTCTCTGATATTTCAGAATAATCAACATCCAGAACAGATCCGTCTATATTGACTATTCCATATGAAGAATTAGTTGATATTATTGTATTTTTGACAGCAGTTAAGCAATCTCCACTAAAGAACATTCCTGAGGAATTATCAATAAAAGATGACCCGTTAATTATTGATTTTGTAAAATATGAATATATTCCTCCTCCCTGGTTGTCAGACATGTTAGATGAAATTGTACACGAATCGATATACAATGTTTTTTCGCAGCAGTCGTTAAAAATTCCTCCACCGTCATTTAGTGCATAATTACCTTTGATCAATAAATTTGACAGCGAAGGTGAACATTCGTAATTATATATCCCACCACCGAATTTGTGCACATATTCCGTTCCATCAGCATTACCGCCTGTTATAGTAAAACCGTCTATTACAGCCGTGCTGTCTAAGGCAAGAGAATCTGGATGAAAGAAAATATGATAACAGTTATCCAGACTGTCATCAGGACTTCCGATGTTGCCTGAAATTATCGTTTCATTCAAAATTAGATCTCTATTTTCAATGTTGAACTCCCCATACAGTTCGTATCCGCTAAACCCGCCTATCAGTTTTACTCCGTTTTTCAGTCTCAAATGGTAGTACCTCGGAGAGTCGATAAGATCATAGGCCGATGTAGCGAGATAATGACCTTTTGAAACCCATATTTCATCTCCAGGAACTGAAGAATCGAGACCCTTTTTTATAGTGGCAAATGAGTTGTTCCAATCTGTACCGCTGTTGAGATCACTGCCGTCCTTGCTTATGTGGTGAACGCTGCAGAATAATAGATTAAATACAATTATTATTACTGTTGGCAGTATTTTCATATAAATCTCCTCTGAATTATAACTGAATTTAATTGTTTCAATTCTAGTTATCAACTATTATTTTGAATTTCTTGATAATATCCCGCAACAAGATTATATTTCAATGCATATTTTACAAAGGAACACAATGATCAAAACAAATTATCACATGCACAGCACATTCTCTGACGGCAAAGCCGAACCTGAGGTGTATGTTAAAACCGCAATAGATCGGAGTTTTTCATCGATCGGATTTTCCGAGCACGGGCCAACAAAATTCATAAAGCACTGGGAGCTTAAAGCAGAAAAAGTTGACGAATACATTGGCGAGATCAGACGGTTAAAGAATTTATACACGGATAAAATTGAAATATACTGCGGGATGGAGCTTGATTATTTTCCGGGAATAGAAGAAAATGCTTTTTCAAAGCACGATATTGACTATGTTATAGGCTCGATACATTACTTTCCCGGCCAGGACGGAGAAATTTACGGTGTTGACTGCAAATTCGAGGAGTTCAAAAAAACGATATTTGACTACTTTGAAGGCGATATTAAAGCGATGGTGCACGAATATTACGACAGAATAATTCAAATGATAGACAAATTCAATCCTGAAATGATAGGTCATTTCGATTTAATTAAGATCAATAATAATGAAGAACAGTTTTTTAGAGAGAGCGAAAGCTGGTATAAAGATGAGATCATGAAAGTTCTTGAAGTCATGGCGGAAAAAGGGACTATGTTCGATGTAAATACCGGCGGGATCACGAGAGGGTTTCTGACTGATCCATACCCGAGCCCATGGATATTAAAAGAAGGTGCGAGGCTGAAAATACCTGTCGTGCTAAATTCAGATGCGCATACGCCTGAAAATATCGAAGGTAATTTTGAACCAGTAAGAGAAATTCTTAAAAATTCAGGTTTTAAGACTAAGCTGATCCTTTCCTGCGGAAAATGGAAAGAGGTGCCGTTAAAATGACGATAATATTTTCGCTGCTGGCAATAGGAGCAGTCATCGGGCACTATTACAAGAGCAACAGATACATAGTTAAATACATTCACAAAGTATCATTCTGGGCAGTACTGATCCTGTTATTTTTGTTAGGATTTTCTGTGGGTCAAAATGAGGTGATAATAAGCAATCTACATAAAATAGGGCTGAAATCTCTTGTTCTAAGCACCGCAGCTGTTATGGGAAGCGTATTGGTCTCGATGTTTGTATACAACCGGCATTTCAAAACGGTAAACGATAAATGAAAAACAGCATGATCATAATATTACTTTTCGGCTCGGGTGCAGTGCTTGGTTATTTCAGCAGCGGAACCGCGGTACAAATTCCGCATGAAGCTTCAACATATGCGCTGTATTCTTATTTGTTTTTGATAGGTATATCAATAGGAATTGATCTGAAAATTTTCAGGGTGATCAGAAAACTTCACTACAAAATATTATTTGTACCGGCTTCTGCAGCGATTGGAAGTCTGATCGGAGTAAGTCTTGTGCCTTTCATTTTCAACGATATATCTCTTAAGGACTGCCTTGCCGTCGGGTCCGGAGTTGGTTATTACAGCTTGAGCAGCCTGATAGTTACTGAAGCTAAAGGTGAGTATTTAGGTATCTTAACTTTACTGGCAAATATAATGAGGGAGATAATCACGCTTGTCGGAACGCCGATGCTGATTAAATATTTCGGAAGACTTGCTCCGATAGCCGCAGGAGGCGCAACCTCTATGGATGTGACTTTGCCGGTTATTACGCATTATACGGGTAAAGATTACGCTGTAATATCAATTTTCTCGGGTACTGTTCTTTCTATTCTTGTTCCGTTTTGGATAAAACTATTTTTGTAAACTGTCAGAGCCTTAATTTTGTGTTGTGATCATGCTGAATTTCAAATAAGCTTTAGATTTAAAATTCTTGGGGAATGTGTTTTCCGGATCATCATTGTAATATGGTACAAGCTCATTCATTTTTCCGAAAAGCAGTTTCAAATCGAGATACGAAATTAAATACTGATCATTAACTTTAAAAGCAATAGGGAATTCGTACAAGGCATTGTCTTCTCTTATGAATGTCTGGTCCTGAGTGAATCCGTATTTGGTAACTTTTCTCAGAATGTATTCAGGATACTGCTTTATCACTACAGGATTGTTCAGCTGTTTTATCTTAACTCCGTCAAGCTCAACTACCAAACTGCCTTTTGTGTCTATCAGCAGGCCGGTTGAACCCCACTCGTCTTTCATATCTCCGTAAGGCTCATATCTTGTAAGCTCGCCTATAAAAGAAATATTGACCGAATGTTCAAGCGAATCAGTGAATTTATTTTCAAATCTGACTGAAAAAGTGGAGTCGGGTCCGTATTCGATCATGCAGCTGTCCGAAAAATTTATCACGGGTTTATTGATGTAATTAAAGTAAGTAAAGGTAAAATTCTTGGCGTTTTCGTTCAAAAGTTTTTCTATCTCAAGAGTAAACTTACTTTTCGGGAATTTCTTTTTGAATTTAGGAAGCTCGCCTGTACCTTCAGTTATATAATGCGATATATTGCTTGTTTCAGGGTCGGTCAGATATACAACAGGCGTGAACTGACTGCTCAGGAGAATAAATTTAAGGTACCAGGCCTGTTCGGCCAGCTTTTTGTCTTTATCGTTTTTTAAAACTTCAAGGATCGAAAGAGCTTTTTCTGTGCTTCCACTGTCATAAAGCTGTTTAGCTGCTGTAAGTTCTTTGTATGTTATTTCTGAAAATGACTGTGAAAAAAGGCATTTAAAAATTACAAAAAAAACGAAAACAAATAAACTTTTATACATGATAGAACCTCCCTAAGATTAATTTAACTATCCATCTCCTGAACTCTTTTTTTGTCGTTGACTAAGATACCGGTTATCTGTGAAAGATAATATTTTTTAGAGTCTTCATCTCTGATAATTCTTTTTGCCGCGTACATAAAATAATCCGAACTTACACAGCATAGAATATTATTTTCGGACAGCGTGAAATAAGTGCAGGTGTTATCTTTCCTGTAGTGTTCCGTGATCAATCGTGTAATAAGCTCGGATGATATTTCTGAATTGTTTTCAGGAATAAATAAGATATTGCCTTTATAGCCCTTGAATGTATTTTCGGTTTTAATAACATCATAGCCGTCACCAAGCCCGGGTTCAGAATAGAATATCTCGGCTTTATCACCGAATAACGCAGCGAACTCTTCAGCTGATTTTTTTACTGTGACCACGCAGACTTTATCGAAATTGTTCGAAGATACAGCCGTTTCGTATGCCCTTTTTGCATTAATCGCTGTCGGATTATCAACTGACAGAATTATAAGAGCAGTTGACTTCACCTCTTCTTCAGGTCTTTTTCTAAACTGATCGGAAGGACTCACAGGCTGAACCGGAGGAGCTCCCTGCGCCGAAAGCGTGAAGGAATTCACTCTGTAGCCGTTTTTGTAATACTGCTCAACAATTCTCGTGAGAGGTATTGCAGATCCCGAACCTTTCGTGCTCAATTTTTCAAATTCTTTAATAAGATTTTTAGTATTAAAACAGAAAAGTCCGGCATAGACTTCGGAAGTCTGACTTGAAGGGTCTGTGGGCTCTTCGAATTCTGATATCTTTATTATTTTGTTGGCTACGCTCCTTATCAGCTTCCCGGTCGGTATTTTTCTGTCGTAGGTTTCTTTGGATAAAAAGGTGCATGCGCAGTCCTTATCCCTGTGGTCTTTGAACATTTTCGTCACTACCGGTTTTGCAGGCTCCGGGAGGTCGGATGTCGGTATTAAAAGATATCCGACAAAATCTTTGAGCCAACCCGCCGCCTTCGGAAGCATATCGGTAATGTTTTTTGCGTCATCGCAGATCAGATATTTGCACTGATTTCCGTATTTTTGTTCAAATTCCGTTTTCTGATTCGATGTACATGCAAGCATTATCTCATCAGTTTCAGGGAGTTTGTAAGTATTAATATCATATTTCAGATTTCCAATAAATGCAGGTATCAGCACCCTAAGTGTTCTTGATACTTCAGGTTCCAGCTCATAAACTTTTGGTTCTTTGCTTTTAGCGGGTTTAGTTTCCTTTCTGACTGTGCTCTTGGCTTTGCTTGTCTTCTGTTTAAATTCTTTCATTAGCTTTTGAAAATCTATTTTTTTAGCTTCGCTTGTAATAGTCTGAATAATTTTCTTTCTTTTCGGGATGATATAAAACAACGAAACGGCAAAAAATATAACCCCCGTAATTCCTGTAAATCCGACTTTGCTGAATGTTTTTTTAAACTCCTTCTGTTCGGGATCGGAGAGGAAGAATTCGAGGTTATTAAAGAAATTACTTTTTTCCTCGTCGGAATAATCGGCTCTTTTTCCGTCAAATTTAAATTCTTCCTTGGTTGTATAAATAATAACATAGGATATGAGGGATTTTTGAGCTGTGCTGTCGGTATAATAACGGGCGTTTGTTACCGGAGCGAAAGAAAGAGAACCTCCCGGTATAGCTATTATTGAATAATCAGTTATTTTGATCTCGACCCGGCCTTTATCATTTTTAGTGCCGGTAATAACACTTCTGCTCAAACCTCCCGCCATCATAAAAATGCTTATTATTAGTAATACGGCCATTACGGCAGTTATTATCAGCAGTTTCTTGTCTTCGTTGTTCATATAAAATCCCACTCCTTTTAAGTATATTGTATAATTAACACAATTAATCAGGACAAATCAAACAATTTTTATGTTTGTTTTTTTGCAAATGATGAGTAAATTTAAGAAATGTAAATTTGAATTTAAAAAAATGGAGTAAACCATGAAAAAGGCAATAATGTTTTTTATTCTGATGATTTCAGCTGTTGTAATTTCTCAGACTGCCGGAAAGATCAAAGGTAAAATTACCGACAGTCAGAATAACCCTCTTCAGGGAGCGCAGATATCTATTGCTTCGACGGCATGGGGGGCTCAGTCGGACGAAAGCGGGAATTATTTAATAAATGGAGTAGGTGCGGGTAGCTATTCTATAAAATGCGAACTTAAAGGTTATATGACTGAAGAAGTAAAAAATGTCAGGATCAGATCAGGGCAGACTGCAGTTCAGGATTTTAAGCTCAAAAAACAGAGCATTGATATTGGAAAAATTGAAGAAGAAAAACTTATAAAGGACAAAGCTTCGAATGAGAAAAAAGAAGCGGTTATGTACAAGATGGACGCGTTGGCAGCGCCTTCGGTATCAGGAATGGGAATTCAGAGTTTCGAAGCAGGCGATTTTGCGGGAATGAACACTGAAGAATATTCAACAATAAAAGAAAATAATTTCAAGAAAGTGACCGATGATCCGCTTTCTACTTTCTCGATAGATGTCGATGCAGCATCGTACGCGAATGTGAGAAGGTTTATTGACCAGATGAATCAGCTCCCTTATGCCGATGCTGTCAGGATAGAGGAAATGATCAATTATTTCGATTACGATTATAAACAACCTGAAAAGGGACTTCCATTCTCGCTGAACACAGAGATTTCGGACTGCCCGTGGAATAAAGAAAATAAGCTTGTTCATATCGGACTTCAGGGTAGGAAAATGGAGCAGGGTTCAGAAGTTAAAAGTAATTTTGTATTCCTGCTTGATGTTTCAGGATCGATGGAAGACCCGAATAAACTTCCTTTATTAAAAAAATCATTCGGTCTTCTCATCGAAGCTTTAAAACCGACTGACAGGATCGCTATGGTCGTTTACGCGGGCGCTGCGGGCGTCGTTCTGCCTTCTACTCAAGTCAAAGACAAGAAAACAATTCTTGACGCTCTTGACAAGCTCCAAGCGGGAGGGTCGACGGCTGGAGGAGCCGGGATCAAGCTTGCTTATGATATCGCTGAAAAGTACCTGATAAAAGACGGCAATAATAGGATCATTCTTGCCACCGACGGCGACTTCAATGTCGGAGTATCAAGCACTTCAGAACTCGTCAAAATGATGGAGGAGAAGAGGAATAAGGGAATCTTTTTGACCATTCTCGGTTTTGGAATGGGGAATTACAAGGACGGCAGGATGGAGGAGATGGCCGATAAAGGAAACGGGAATTACTATTATATCGACAGCATATTAGAGGCTAAAAAAGTTCTCGTGACTGAGCTCGCAGGAACTATGTTCACAATTGCGAAAGATGTAAAGTTACAAATAGAGTTCAATCCTGCAAAAGTCGAATCATACAGGCTTGTAGGATATGAGAACAGGCTTCTTAATAAGGAGGATTTCGATGACGATAAAAAGGATGCAGGCGAGCTTGGAGCCGGGCATACTGTAACGGCATTATACGAGATAGTTCCCGCTAAAAGTACAGCTAAAGTTGATAATCTGAAATATCAGGCGATAGAAACAAAAAAAGATGCCTATACGACCGATGAGATCATGAACATAAAGCTCAGATATAAAGAACCGAAAGAGGATCAGAGCAAGCTCATACAGACAGCCCTCAAAAATGATCAGATCCCTTTAGCAAAATCAAGCGATAATTTCAGGTTCTCAGCAGCTGTCGCCGAGTTCGGTATGCTTCTCAGGGATTCCCAATTCAAAAAGGACTCATCATACGATCAGGTACTCGAACTTGCCAAAGCATCAAAAGGCAAAGATGATTTTGGCTACAGGGCAGAATTCATTCAGCTTGTCGAAAAAGCGAAGTTGCTGAAGAAATAGGGGAGAGGCGTTTTGATATTGAAATTATTTTATACTATTTGGTATAATACCAAAAGGTATCATTGTTAATGTGTTATTATTATGAGAAATAGAGAATTTAAAGAATGACTAATACTATGAAAAAAGAAAATAAACAACGATGTCAGTGGTGTGTGAATGGCGGTCAGATATACCTCGATTATCACGATACTGAGTGGGGCGTGCCGGTGCATGATGACAGGCACTTTTTCGAGCATATAATCCTTGAAGGAGCGCAGGCCGGGCTATCTTGGATAACTATTTTGAAGAGACGGGAGAATTATAGAAAGGCTTTCGATAATTTTGACGTGAAGAAAGTAGCGAAATACGATGAAAAGAAGATCGAAGAACTGGTTCTGGATGCGGGAATTATCAGGAACAGGCTGAAAATTAAATCAGCGGTTAAGAACGCTAAAGTGTTCATCGAGATCCAGAAAGAGTTCGGATCATTCGATAAATATTTCTGGAGCTTTACTGACGGGAAGATAATCGATAATCAGATAAAGACAATGCGTGATATTCATGCTTCGAGTGAGCTGTCTGATTTAATTTCAAAGGATTTGAAAAAACGGGGAATGTCATTCATGGGGTCCACAATAGTTTATGCAATGATGCAGTCCGTAGGGATGGTGAACGATCATGAAATAAGCTGTTTCAGGCACGACTGTCTAAAAAAATAATAAGGGAGAATAAATGGATAAATATTTCGCACAGGAATACTGGATAGGAATACTTGATAAACTTGTAGGATGGACTATAAAAGAAATACCTGTTCTCATAGTCACTCTGATAATGCTTTTCGTGCTTTTAAAGCTTGAAAAATATCTTGTCGATCAGCTTAAAAAATTTCTACTATCAAAAAACAAGGGTGAGGCTGATGAAAGCCCGACAGCTAAATTAGAGAACGAAAAGCGTATAATTACTCTTATGGGAATAACGAAAAGACTCGGAAAGCTTGTTATCTGGGCGATATTTATAATGATTCTTTTAAGGCAGCTCGGTATCGATATAGCTCCGATCCTGGCAGGCGCCGGTATTATAGGACTGGCAGTCGGTTTCGGTGCGCAGGAGCTTGTCAGAGACTTTATCTCCGGATTCTTCATGCTCATGGAAGATCAGATCAGGAGGGGAGACTATGCAATGATAAACGGTGTGGACGGCATGGTGGAGAAGATTGAATTAAGAACTATAACTTTAAGGGATATGACCGGTACGGTACATATTATACAGAATGGAAAGATCAATTCGCTGGCCAACATGACTAAAGAATGGTCTGCTATAGTTCTTGAGATCGCTGTGGCTTATAAAGAGGATGTGGATAAAGTGATTAAAGTCATGAGAGAAGTAGGCGAGGAACTTGCTTCCGACAGCGTTCTTAAGGATCAGATAATCGAACCTGTAGAGATCCTCGGTCTCGACAAGTTCGCAGAAAGCGCTATTATAATTAAAGCAAGGATCAAAACAGTCCCCCTTTCACAGTGGGCTATAGGCAGAGAATACAGGAAAAGACTCAAATACGCTTTCGACGAAAACAAGATACTCATTCCGTTCCCGCACACCGTTGTTTACTGGGGCGAAGGGATAAATCCGCTTGATCTTAATGTAATAAAAAAACAGGCTTAACTATGAAATCAAAACTAGAAAAAATAATAGACAAATCTCTGCTTGACCACCTTCAGGGTAATTCTCTCAAACTCGCAGAGCTGATGATAAGCGACAAGGAGATCGAGATCCTTCAGGATTATGCGAACACGGTTTCGATCACTAGGCTCAACTATAACGATCACGGCCCGGTTCACATGCGCAAAGTGACCTCAAACGCAATGAAAATAATGAGTATAATGAACGAAGCTGGTATAAAATTCAATACAGAGACCGAGAACATGCTGTCTTTCGAAGACTGCAAAACTGCCGTATTCATGGCTTCATTTCTTCACGATATCGGTATGAGTATAGGCAGGGACGGACATGAAAGGATGACGATCACACTTACTGAAAATAAGATCGAAAATCTGCTGAAAGAGATATATCCTGACGATCTCAAAAGGCAGCTTGTGGTCAAATCGCTTGTTTTTGAAGGCATTATCGGCCACATGGGAACTCAGAAAATCCATTCGCTTGAAGCCGGCGTTGTTCTCGTTGCCGACGGATGTGACATGGAAGGAGGCAGGGCAAGGATCCCGCTCATCATGGAATCAGGATCAAAAGTGGGAGACATACACAAATATTCATCGGCAGCGATAAAAAAAGTTTATATAGAAAAAGGTACCGAACTGCCTATAAAGATACAGGTAGAAATGACCGAATCAGTCGGGTTTTTCCAGATCGAGGAAGTGCTCATGAAGAAGATAAATATGAGCCCGGTAAAAAAATATATTGAGCTATACGCAGGCATTATAGGCCAGGACCTTAAAAGGTATTTATAGGAGAATATTATGGCTACAGATAAAGATTTTGCAGATTATATAATGGAACAGCTCGCAGGCGTTGGTGAAATTACATGCAAAAAAATGTTCGGTGAATACGGAATATTCCTCAACGGGAAAATGACCGCGATACTAGCTGATAACCAGCTTTTTATTAAGCCTACAGACGCAGGCAGAAAATTCATCGGTGAACCTGAAGAAGCTCCGCCTTACACAGGCGCAAAAAACTATTTTCTAATAGACAATACTGATGATCCGGATTGGCTTGCTGAGCTTATCAGGATCACTGAGAAAGAGCTTCCGTTACCGAAGCCGAAGAAGAAAAAATAAAAAAGTGAGGATAATATGAAGAAATACTTTTTGATCGGGTCATGCGTGATAGCGCTTATGTTGATCGCGGGATGTACAGCCGGGGCGAACAATGTTGTTAACATTCTTGACATTACGAAAGAGCCGGTCGGTTTCTGGTACGGGCTTTGGCATGGATCGATATCTCCGATTACTCTGATCATCTCGTTATTCAATGACAATATAGGGATGTACGAAGTGTATAATAACGGCGGCTGGTATGATTTTGGGTTTCTGCTTGGTGCGGGCGGTGTGTTCGGCGGAGGGATAAAAATAGTATTATAAAAGAATTAATTATCGTCTTGACAATAATATCTCATTTTTAATATTTTACTTTCAAATTATGAATTAAAAAAAAACGGGGGTTTTTTGATGAAAGTTCTATATTTATTGGCGTTATGTCTTTTAACTGCTGCGGGTTTCACTCATCAGATCTACACAACTTCACCGGTCGGGAGCTCTCTTACTTTCGATGATTTCAGTGTAGTATCGAATTTCACGGTAGGAATTAATCCGCCCTACACGCCGTATAATTATTTGCAGAACAGCACAAGTTTTCTGGTAATGAACGGAGGGGTTCCGATCGAAGTTAACAGCGCGAATTTTCAGGATTGGAATAATGATCCTGCCGAACCATACGCAGGGGGATTCTTCATTCCGGGTATATTTGAAGACTGGTCGTTTGACGCAAGCTCCACAAACGTCTGGAGCAATGTGGCAAAATATCAATCGGGAGATATTAATTTTATAGGAGGTGTAGGAAACAGGCTTGATGATCCGAGTCCGACTCTCGGCGCTCCTTATTGCGAATGGCTACCTGTATGTCAATTTACTAATCTAAGTCAGACTGATCTTTCAGTTAAAATGTTCAGGTATATGAGACCTATAACTAACTCGGGCGGAACTTTTTACAGCAATCACGGCACTCATCCATACGACTACGATTATGACGGCATAGACGGCACTCTCGATGATTTCGCAGCATCATATATTCCAAGCACTCCCAGCTGCTTCTGGCCTGCAGGCTGTCCGATTGACCGTTACAGATTACAGAACTATACAGCACCGACGATTTATAATTCACTTGCAACAGGAACACCGGATTACAGCCTTACAAATAAAACCGATGCGGTCTATTCAAATACATCCGAAGTGTGCTATCAATATAAAGTAGTAAATCTGAAACAGAATCAAAGCATACTTTACTGGCTGTATCCTAAACCGATAATAATAAACAATTTAGCTCAGAATCATCCGACAGATATCAATTATTTCACTAAGACCCTGACAGGAACAGGAGTTTCTGACTTTACAGGCACCAATGTTTCAATAAATTATACCGCATTGACATTCAAAAGCAATGCAGGCGGAACACCTGCTACGGGGATTAAGGCTATCGCGGCGGAAATAATAGGCGGAATGATCGAAAGCTCAGCCGGTGCAGGCATCGGCATTATATATACGGCTAAATACTGGGAGTTATTCTATGACACCAGAAGGAATTCAAGCACGGAGAACATTACTTTCACTTATCCGGCTGATGCAATTCTGACAGGCAATGCAGACTATCTAAGGCTTGCTTACAGAACAGATTATGATCAGAGCTGGACTATATGGAATAATTATACGCATGATGCCTTAAATAGAAAACTGACTGCAACCGGTTATACGGGCGGTGATGCTCACTGGGCAGTTGCAATAGCTCCGTTATCAACACCGGCTAATATAATGATAGCCACTGCGACATCTGAAGTAAATCTTAACTGGGACGCAGTTGAAGACGCGACGGTTTATAACATATACCGCTCGACCGATCCGTACAGCGGTTTTGTAAAGATAAATACTTCAGCCGTCAACAGTTATAAAGATACTGATGTATTGACCGGAAAGATGTACTTCTATTATGTAACGGCAAATAACGCTAAAAAGTAAATTATATCTTTTTATATCTCAACAGAAGCGAATTAGTGACAACGCTGACAGAACTCAGCGCCATAGCTGTTCCTGCGAGCATCGGATTCAAAAGCCAGCCGGTTGAAGCGTATAATATGCCTGCTGCGACAGGTATTCCGAGCACATTGTAAAATAGTGCCCAGAACATATTCATTCTGATCTTGTTCATAGTGATCCTGCTCAGCTTTATAGCTCTAACAATATCATTCAGGTCGTTTTTCATAAGAACGACATCGCCGGTTTCTATCGCGACATCAGTTCCCGATCCCAAAGCTATACCGATATCAGCTGAAGCTAAGGCGGGAGAGTCGTTGATACCGTCCCCGACCATTGCTGTCAATCCGGTAAGTCTGATCTCATTTATTAGTTTAGCTTTGTTTTCAGGCAGAACATCCGCGTAAACCGTATCAATTCCGCACTGTGACGCTATATGCTCCGCAGTCACTCTGTTATCTCCCGTGATCATAATTACTTTCAAACCGGCTTTTATCAGATCATTTACGGTTTTTTTTGCAGAATCTTTAATTGTATCAGCAACAGCTATTATTCCCTTAAGGTTATTTCTGTCAGAAAGAAATATGACCGTTTTACCTTCGCTTTCGAGCCTGTTATAAATTCCGGCTGCTTCATCAGAGGCAATGCGGTTTTTATCCATTAAAGCTTTGTTCCCTAAAAAGAGTTCTGTGCCTTCTATTTTACCGGTAATTCCAAAACCTGAGATCGCTTTTACATCCGTAGCATAAAATAAAATATCATTTCCTGCTTTTTCGATAACAGCTCCGGCTATCGAATGTTCACTGTATTTTTCAAGAGATGCCGCAAGCGTAATAATGTTCTTTGTTCCGTCAATGCTGATTACGTCTTTGACAACAGGTTTTCCCGCAGTTAATGTGCCGGTCTTATCAAAAACAATGTTCTTCAATTTATGTGTGACCTCAAGAGAATCCCCGCCTTTAAACAGAATACCGTATTTAGCACCAAGTCCCGACCCGACCATTATCGCTGTCGGAGTTGCAAGGCCGAGAGCGCACGGACATGCGACAACAAGAACGGAAACAGCTGTCATCAGAGCGAAATTGAAGCCTGAACCTGCACTCAGCCATACTATAAATGAGATGGCTGCAATAAGAATTACCGAAGGTACGAAATGGGAAGATATTTTATCTGCATATCTTTGGATCGGCGCTTTTTTGATCTGCGCATCTTCGACCAGTTTTATAATCCTTGAAAGAACCGTGTCTTTACCGATCCTTTCCGCTCTGAACCGGAATACTCCCGACTGATTGATCGTAGCGCCTATAACCTGATCTCCCGATTGTTTGGAAACAGGTTTCGATTCTCCCGTTATCATACTCTCATCGACGCTTGAATTACCTTCAGTGACCGTACCGTCAACCGGTATTTTTTCACCGGGTTTTACGACTATAATGTCGCCGACAGAAATATCATCTATACCTAACACAGATTCAATGCCGTTTCTTATCACTGTGGCCGAGTTCGGCGATAATTTCATAAGTTTTTCGATCGCCTGACCGGTTCTTTTCTTTGCAACAGCTTCAAGATATCTGCCCAGAATTACAACCGTGATCAGAACGGTTCCGGTTTCAAAATAATTATGATGACTGCCTGACAAAACGAGAAATACGCTGTAAAAATAAGCCGAACCTGTTCCTAGGATGACAAGTGAATCCATGTTCGCCGACCTGTTCTTCAGGGCTTTATACGCACTTACATACATGTCTTTTGCGAAATAGAACTGAACAGGGGTCGCCAAAAACCATAAAAAATAATTCTGAAAAACAAAAAGGGGATGATCCATAAAGAACATCCCCAGAATTAGAGCAGGGAAGGCGAAAATTAAGGAGAGAAAGAATAACCGTCTCATCTTTAAACTTTCATCTGTCAAGGCTTTTTTTTTCCGCCTTCCTCTGCAGGTTCCGCTTTGTATCCCAAATTTTCAATGATCTGAAGAATGTCAGCTGAATTAATCTGGTTATCATCAATTATCATTGAAGCGCTGTTCGTTAAAAGATTTACCGAAAGCTCTTCTATTCCATTTTTATTTTTAAGAGAAATCTCTATCAGAGCCGAGCAGCTGGCGCAGTGCATTCCTTTTATATTTAATTTCAAAACTTTTTTCAATTGTGACTCCATTTGTCTGTTTAATCAATATAACTCACAAATCATTAAACATAAATGACAAATGTTCTATTTTTTCATTCTTTCCTGAAGTGCAAGCTTAACAATTTCCTGTGTAGATATTGTTTTGCCCTTTTCTTTTATGATCTTGGCTACTGCGGAATTTGCATCAGAGTTTTTATAACCGAGTCTTACAAGGGCAGTCACAGCTTCGGAATTGTCGCTAGTTATCCCCATTGCTATATTCAGAGCGTTGAGATCTTCAAATTTGCCGATTTTGTCCTTGAGCTCGAACACGATCTTCTGGGCAGTTTTTTTCCCTATTCCGTGAGCCTGAGAAATGAGAGTGACATCACCTGTCGCAATGGCGCTGTATAATCTGTCAAATTTTATGTCAGATAAAAGCTGCATCGCTGTTTTAGGTCCTATTCCGTTTATTGAACCAAGGATCAGGAACAGCTCCTTTTCTTTTTTATCGGCGAAACCGAACAATGTCATTTCATCTTCCCTTACTTTTAGAAAAGCGTGAAGGATCTGACTTTTTCCAAGATCAGACAGGGCAGAATAAGTAAATGAAGATATATTGACTGAATAACCCACTCCGGCGCAATTGATGATCACTTTTCCCGGTTCTTTGTAAAGTATTTCACCGATAAGCATTTCGATCATTTTATTTAAGCTCTTTTATTTTTTGTTTATATTTATAAGTCTGAAGAAACGATAATGCAATCGCCACCGCGTCCGCCGCGTCGTTAGGTTTTGGTACCTGAGTCAGCTTTAGAATAGAAGTGACCATGAACTGCACCTGTTCTTTATCTGCATTGCCGTTACCTGTGATATTTTGTTTAACTTCTCTCGGTGAAAATTCGCTTACATCGAGACCCGATTTTGCTGCTGCAACTATCGCAGCTCCGCGGGCGTGACCAAGTTTGAGCGCAGACTGTATGTTTTTTCCGACAAAAACTGATTCTATAGCGAAATAATCAGGTTCAAGTGATGCTATCACTTCATTGACACCGTCAAAAATGGTTTTTAATCTTTCAGGCATGCTTGAAGAAGTTAAAGTCCTGATCACACCCAATTCAACAAGAGAGATCCTTCCTACAGGGTCCGATTCTAAAACAGCGTATCCGGTGCAGGATATTCCCGGGTCAATACCAAGTATTCTCATATAAATTATTTATCCATCGCTTCGATATCCGCATCATCAATATCAGCATTGTTGTATACACCCTCTACATCGTCAAGATCTTCAAGATTATCCAGAAGAGATATCAGGTTTTTAACTTTATCAGATGTGACTTTGACACTGTTTTCAGATACCATCGTCACTTCATTTGATTCAAACTCATATTTCTTTTCAAGCCTGTCGCATATACTCAGGTAGTCTTCGTATGCGGTAGTAATAATAAATTTATCATCTTCTTTTCTCATATCCTCTGCGCCGGCCTCAAGAGCATCCTCCATCACTTGATCCTCGTTTTTACCATCGGCATCTATGACGATCTGGCCTATCCTCTTGAACATCCATCCCACGGATCCGTTCTCGCCCAGATTTCCGCCAAATCTCGTAAAAATGTGTCTGACCTCTCCGACCGTTCTGACTTTGTTATCGGTCATGGTTTCAACGATAATAGCTACTCCCCCGGGGCCGTAGCCTTCGTAATTTATATCCTCATAAGAAATGCCCGGCAATTCGCCTGCTCCTTTAAGTTTTGCTTTAGTGATACTTTCAAGCGGAACATTTGCCGATTTGGCTTTCATGATCGCTGTTTTCAATCTCGGATTAGCGCTTTCATTGCTGCCGCCCATCTTTGAAGCTGTCATCACCTCTTTTAGATATTTTGTGAAAATTTTTCCTCTTGCCGCATCGGTTTTTTCTTTTTTTCTTTTAATGGTAGCCCATTTGGAATGTCCGGACATTGTATATACTCCTAAAATTTAATAATCTGAATTAATTTCGAGAATTTCGACATCGATATCGCCGATAGGTATTTTAATGTTGAATCTTTCTCCCAATTTTTTGCCGAGGAGACCTTTTCCGATAGGAGAATCGGCAGAGATCTTACCTTCGGTCGGATCTGCTTCGGCCTGGGATACAAGCATGAATTCAAGTTCTTTATTCCTTGTATGATCTTTTATTTTTACTTTGCTCATAATCCTGACGGAATGATCTTTTGATTTTGCGGACTTTTTTATGATCTGACTTTCAGCAATATATTGTTCAAGTTCATTGATTCTGATGTCAAGGTTAGTCAGATCTTCTTTTGCGGCTTTATAATCCCCGTTCTCTCTCAGGTCTCCAAGTTTTCTGGCTTCATTCACTCTTTTTAAAAGAATATCTCTTTCAACATGTTTATAGTTGTATAGTTTCTCAACTATTTTCTTCATTCCTTCTTCTGTCAAATAATTCATTTCAAGCCCGTTTTTTAGGTTCAAATTATTGATATTTCATATTCAATCAATCTTTTTTATACAGTTTTTTTCTTTCAGCTACTCTTTTTAAATAATCCCTTCCTTCTTTAGGCACATTATTTTCAGTGATCAGTATCTGGTATGTCTCTTCTTCTGTTTTATCTATCAGCTGATGTTTTTTGTATGCCTTATTCAATATTGTTCCCATACCCTGATTATATGAAGAGATCGCATAAAATTCATTTTTTTCCGCACTGCTTGTTTTCCCGAAATTCTTTTTCTCGTAGTTGTTCCACCACTTGGAAAGATTTTTAATGTACCATGTACCCATGTTCAAATTGTTTTCCGGGTCGAAAAGGTAATCCGATTCAACGATCTTATCGGATCCGAAAAGAGCTTTATGGGCATCTCGGCCGGCTTGTGAAGGTATGATCTGCATGAGACCGCAAGCCATAGGCGTTCCGTCAGGTCTTCTTGAAAAAGCTTTGGGATTAAAAGCAGATTCGGTGTGTATCAAGGCAAGTACAAGAGAAGGATCGAGTTCGTTCTTTTCGCTGAATTTTTGCACCATATCCAAATAATTTTCCGCCCTTTTCTGAACGCTGTTCGGAACCATATCGAGCGTGACTGTATACTTGGTTCTGGCTTTTCCGTCTTCCCCGACGACCACTTCTTTTTTAACTTCAGTTTTGACCTTTTCTTTTATGAATTCTTTGCTGTTCGAGTCGTTCACAGCTTTGATCTGTTTTTCTTCTTCCTTGTCTTTTTTCGCTTTAAGTTCTTTCTTTTTTTCGCTTTCGGTCTTTTCTATTAGCGCTTTTTCTTCATCCATCCTTTTTTTCAGCTCAAGTTCCTTTTTTTCCAGAAGCGCTTTCTGTTCCTGTATTTTCTTTTGTTCTTCAATTTCTTTTCTTTTAGCCTCTGCGATCTTTTGATCAAGGGCTGCTCTCTCTGCTTCTAATCTCTTTTGCTCCTCTTGAGCTTTCTTTTTTGCTTCTGCTTCTTTTTCTTCTTTAATTCTCTTTTCGATCTCAATTCTCTTTTGTTCTAGAATTTTTTGTTCTTCTTGGGCTTTCTTATCCTGCTCAAGTCTTGCCTTATCTTCGGATTTTCTTTTTTCTAAAGCAAGTTTTTCCTGCTCCAGTTTTTTCTCTTCAAGAATTCTTTTCTCTTCGAGAATCCGTTTTTCTTCCGCCGCTTTTCTTTCGATGTTTATTTTTAAAGCATCAAACTCTTTCTGTTTTTCCTGAAATTTCTTCTCTTCTTCAGCATTAGATTTCTCGAAAGCGATCTGATTCTCCATAAATTTTTTGTTCGTACCTTCTTCTTTTTCATTTAAAAGTATTTCAAGCTGTTTCTGAATAAGAGCTTCCGCTTTTTTTGGGTCATCGGTTTCGACAAGGGCGGCGATCTCTACTTTATTATTATCAAAATCCACTTTTCCAAGAGAATTAAGATCATTTCCGTAATTCGACCATGTTTTAGGGGTAGTATCTGAGAATTCCCCCCATTTTCCTCTTACGCTTTTTACATATTCCTGCCATTCTTTTCTCTCTTTTTCGACTCTTGCTTTATACGCATCAAGCTCAGCGTCGCGTTCCTGTTTCCACAGGTTTATATCTTCCTGCTGCATTTTTTTGTATTTTTCAAGTTCTGATTCCTGAGCGATTCCGGAAACACAAAGAACAAGCGTTAACAAAGTCAGCAAATATTTTCTCATGAAGCGCTCCTATGTAATTTTCGCTTTTTTTAAAAAAGGATTTGACCTTTATCGATAAATTAGTGAAATATTTTGTAAAAATCAATGTTAAAATATACAAATAAAAGTTTATTGAACAAAAGTGAAATATGTATTGCGCAAATAATTTTATTGTATTAAATTAGCTCATCATGGTTTTCCATGTGTGGACTGAGTGCGTACGGCTGTTCAATACTCCCGTAAGCTTTCTGATCCAAATGCAAATTTTTTAATTAGGAGGTAGCAAAAATGACAGAGCGTGAAACTGGTTCTGTGAAATGGTTCGATTCTTCCAAAGGATACGGATTCATCACAACTGACGGCGGAAGAGACATTTTCGTCCATTATTCTGCAATTAAAAATGACGGTTTTAAGACACTTCAAGACGGTCAGAAAGTTGAATTCAGCGTAATCGAAAACGACAAGGGTCCTCAAGCACAGGATGTAAAAACTATATAGATAAATGTATCGAATATAGTATTAATGCGACGGATTCCGTCGCATTTTTATTTAAAAAACATCGGAGCGTAATTTGAAAATTCTTATATTGAGACTCTCTTCGATGGGTGACATTCTTCTGGCAACTCCGGTGCCAGAAGTTCTAAAAAAAATCTATCCTGGGTCTGAGATACACTGGGTAGTTTATAAAAATTTTGAAGATTCAATAAGGAACAATCCGAACATTGACAAAATTTTAGCTATTGAAAAAGCAGATGACCTTACAGGCATAAGTAAGTTTATAAGGTTGTCAGAATATGATCTGATATTTGATCTCCATAAAAATTCTAAAACTTATTTCCTTACAAGGAATCTGAAGAATGTATTCCGGTACAATAAACGCTTGGTAGAAAGATTTCTGCTTGTTTTCTTTAAAAGGAAATACAACATAATACCTGCTACAAAAATGTATTTTGCAGCACTTAACAAAGCCGGAATAAAAACTCCTGACAAGTGGGAGCTTAGTTTTTATCCTGATCAGGATTGTGAAGCTGCAGCAGTATGTAAATTCGAGTTAAAAAAAGAACCTTATGCTGTTTTTGTTCCGGGAGCAAGCTATTTTACAAAAATCTGGCCTAAAGAATATTTTATAGAACTTGCAGAGATGTTGTTTCTTGAAAAATTCAAGAAAATAATTGTTGTGGGAAAAGGTGAGTATGAGGAAATGATTGGCAGATTTATTTGCGGTGAAGGTAACGAAAGATGTATAAACCTGACAGGAAAACTCAACCTTGACGAAACTGCCTCAGTCCTCAAATACGCTGATATCGTCATAACGAACGATAACGGACCGATGCATCTGGCAGAATGTTTTAAAAAGAAGATAATCGCGATCTTCGGATGTACGACTGAAGAGCTGGGTTTTTTCCCCTATTCTACTGATTTCAAAGCCGTTGAAGTGAATGATCTGAAGTGCAGGCCATGTACACATTTCGGAAAAAGGAAATGCCCGAAAGGACATTTCAAATGCATGAGAAACATATCTCCCGAATCAGTTTATAAGACAATAACCGATTTACTTAAATGATGAATAATGTAATTTTATGGCTGCTTTTTACAGCATTGTCACTCGATATCCTGTATTTAATTTTCAGAAATCCGAACATAAACAGAATGAATATTGTCATTTATCCGATTGCAATTATTCTTTCACTGAAAACATTTTGTGATGCGCTCACACTTATGAATTTTGCAAAATTATGTTCTTTAACAGCAGCATTTACAGCTATGATCTTTTTTAAAAATAAATCTTACGAAAAACCGGATTACCGTTATCTATTAATACTCATAGGCACCATCATAATCAATTTAATAGAATAAAAAAGAGCAGAAATTTCTGCCCTTTTTTCGATGCGGGAGGTGAGAGAGAATTTATTTGTCTTTGTTCATCATTTTGTGCTTCATCATTCCCGGATTCTTGTGCATTTCTTTGAATTTTTCAAGCTGTTCTTTGGAAAGAACTTTGGCCAGTTCGCTCATTTCATCAATGTTCCCCATCTGTGATTTCGTTCTTACTTCAGCCATTTTTTTCGTTACTTCTTTAGCCTTGTCAAAATTCAATTCCATCATTGCTTCATGTTTGTCGATCTTTAATTTTTTCAATTCTGCGCTCAGATCAATATCAGCTTTGTCGTATTTCACTTTGATCTGATGAATTTTGTCCATCTGATCTTTTGAGAGATCGAGATTTTCGATCATCATAGGTCCGAAATGCTGACCTCTTCCTTCGAAATCATCGCCGCAGCGTTCCCTGTCCCTTTTTCCTTCCATTCCTTTATGCATCGGTCCCATTCCGTCGCAGTTTTCCATTCCCGGTCCGAATCCTGGTTTAAAGTTTTTGTCAGCCGGTGCAGACGCGGGCTGTGCGAAAATGCTCAATCCTAAGGCTGCAGTTAGTGCGAGTGCCGTAATTAGTTTTTTCATGATGTTCTCCTTTTGGTTGTTTTTCATTTGATAGTGTAAACGCTATGTAGTTTGATTTATTTTAAATTATTTTTGAAATAATCATTTTTTTTGCTTATCATTCAGATAATTAAAGCGGATCATGACATGCCCAGATACGAAAAATATTTTATTCCGGTATATAAAAGAATTGATAAGGTGATTACCGGAGGCGAAGGTTCAACACTGTACGCGAAAGACGGCGGCTTCCTTGATATGTTCAGCGGACTTGGAGTTAATGTTCTTGGGTACGGAAATAAAAAGGTAAATAAAGCCGTTGATGAACAATTGAAAAAACACTCTCATCTTTCCAACTATTTTGAGGCCGGATCTGTCGGTAAGCTGGCGAAATATCTGATCGAACACAGTTTTGCTGAAAAAGTGTTTTTCTCAAATTCGGGAACCGAGGCCGTTGAAGCGGGACTTAAGATCATAAGGAAGTACGGAAAAAATAACGGCAGGAAAAATATCATTACATTTAACAATGCTTTTCACGGCAGAACTTTGGGGTCAGCTTCAATTACAGCTCCGGACAAGTCATCGTTTTATAACCATTCCGGAATGACAGGTGTTATCACGCTTCAATTTAATAACATAAAAGATCTTGATAAGATTAATTCTGATGCGGCAGGCGTATTTGTCGAACTTATTCAGGGACAGGGCGGAATAAATGTGGCTGAGAAGGACTTCGTAAGGGAGCTGAAGATAAGAACCGATAAATTCAAGGTCATCTTAATGATAGATGAAATCCAGTCCGGAATGGGAAGAACGGGGAAGTTACTTTCATTTGAAAATTACGGGATCGAACCGGATCTCGCCGTTATAGCCAAAGCTATCGGGGGCGGTCTTCCGCTGGGTGCTCTTCTTGCGAACAAAGAATTCTGCGATTATCTGACAGTTGGAGAACACGGATCGACATTCGGAGGCAATCCGGTATCATGCGCAGCAGGCCTTGCAACAATAAAACAGATCGGTCAGGAAAAGTTTTTGAGCAGCGTTCAAAAAAAGGGAGATATGCTTAAAGACAGGATTGAACAGCTTAAGAAAAAGCATCCTGATAAAATCGGAAGAATTTCAGGTATGGGGCTGATGATAGGAATAGAAATATTAAGGAACGAAGATAAAATCCTGGAACTCTTTAAAAAAGAGCACATTTTTGTGAACATGACCCAGGGAAACATCTTAAGACTTCTTCCTCCGCTGATTATTACGGAAGAAGAAATAAAAAGATTCATTAAAGCCTTTGAAAGAATTTTAGAAATATTATAGGTAATTTTAGCTACATCAAATATTTAACGGCAATAAATCCGGCGATCAGCAGCACAGTGAATGCTATAGCAACAAGGTTGAAATATTTTTCTATCCATGATTTTATAGGCGCGCCGAATTTGAAGATAATGGCAGAGACAAGGTAAAATCTTAGAGCTCTGCTTAGAATTGATGCAATAATGAAGGTGAAAAAATTGATTTTACACACGCCGCCGGTGATCGTAAAGATTTTGTATGGGATAGGTGTAAATCCTGCGGTAAAAACAGCAAGGAACGCGTTATCTTCGTACATCTTACTCACTTTTAAGAACAATTCTTCAGTAAAACCGGGGATATAATTGAAGAACAGATTAGCAAAGCTTGAGAAATCACCCGAGCTGCTGTACCATAATTCGTATCCGATAAAATAACCGATCATTCCGCCGGTTATTGATCCTAAAGTACACACTAATGCATACCTGAATGCTTTTGCAGGGATCGAAACAGCCATAGCTATAAGCAGAACATCCGGGGGAACGGGGAAAAATGAACTTTCAGCGAAAGCCAGAATAAAAAGAGCAGGCAATGCGTACTTCGTATTTGCCCAGTGCAGAACCCAGTCGTACATTCTTCTTATAAAATTAAGTTTCTCCATTATAACCTCTCCCGATTAGCGGTACAAAAATACAATCTATAATCTCTTCTTTAACAAAATGATCTTCTTCCATCCGGACAACTGTCAAAACATGATGTTTTCCTTTAGCAAGAGGAATTATCATTCTACCTCCTGATTTCAGTTGCGATATAAGAGATGACGGAATTCCCTTTGCTCCCGCAGTAACTATTATTCCGTCATACGGTGCATTTGTTTTCCATCCGAGAGTACCGTCAGCCATATAGACCTGAGCGTTCTTTATATCAAGTTTTGCCAGATTCTGTCTTGCGGCGGAAACAAGTTCGCTGATCTTCTCTACGGTAATAACATATTTGCACAGCCGGCTAAGCACGGCAGCCTGGTATCCCGATCCTGAACCGATCTCTAAGACGACATCATTTTCCATAGGATGAAGAAGCTGGGTCATCAAGGCCACAATATAAGGCTGTGATATTGTCTGGTCGTAACCGATCGGCAAAGCCGAATCGTCGTATGAATGTTCAATGTTATCATCGGGTACGAACAAGTGACGGGGAATATCATTTAGGGCAGACAGTAATCTTTTATCTATTATGCCCCTGTTCTTAATCTGATTTTCGATCATTTCTTTTCTGGCCAGGTCAAAATTAATCATTGTATGTTATGTCTCCGAAAGATATACTTTTTATTTCACCGTTTATTTTATCGAGTACATTGAGGATACCTTTATCGTCGATAGATATAACTTCACCTGTGACGGTCGTACTGCCTGAAAGAACAGTCACATTTTTGTTTATTATATCTGCTTCTCTGAACCATATAAAAGGTATATCGCTGAGTTCGTTCGTACAGTAGCGGCTGAAAACGATGTTAACAGTTTCAACCAGCTCTTTCTGAAGGTCAGCTATACTGACCTTATGTCCGGATTCGGATTCAACTGATGTCCAGGGCTGAGCGATCTCCTGCGGAGGAATAAAATCAGCGGCGTTGATGCCTATGCCGATTACCACGCATCCTTTGGAGTACTCGGACAATATCCCGCATATCTTTTTCCCTGAAACCAGAATGTCATTCGGCCATTTTAACGATATCCTTCCGTAGTCTATGTATTTTGTTAAAGCATCTCTTACAGCGATCGAAAAGAGGAATGACAACCTTACAGCGTCAACGTTATCAAAGATATCTTTTATAAGAAATGAGCATGCAATGCTTCTGCCTTTCTCGCCGAACCATTTTCTTGACAAGCGCCCTTTTCCGGATGTCTGTTCATTGGCAAACACAACCGTTCCCTGAGGAAGTAAAGCTGAATTCTTTTTCAGATAGCTGTTTGTCGAATCGATTTTATCAAGAAGAACTATATTGTCAAAGTTTTCACATTTCATAAAAAAATCATCCGTTAGATTTATGTGTCGCTGGCATCCTCATTGTCATAGAATTCCGCTTCGTCTTTCAATTCTTCCAGAAGATCAATAATGTCCGCTACATCTTTTTTTGTAACTACAGGCAAAACAGGAGTTCCTTTTACGAAAGACAGCGGTGTTATATTTTTCCGGATGGATATTTTTTGGATCTTTTTTGTTCTAATAAGCATTTTCAACTCTTTTTTCAAATTCATTTACGAAGTATATGAATATTTCTTCCATGTAATATTTGGATGATATCGTCCTCAATTCATTAATTGTACCCACGGTTAGAAGTTTACCGTTATTGATTATTCCTATCCTGTCGCAAATTTTTTCAACTTCGCCCATGTTGTGTGATGAAAATATTATTGTCTTACCCTCATTTTTCAAATCGTTAATATAATTATGTATTTTTTGGGCGACTATGACATCAAGTCCGCTACTCGGTTCATCGAGTATCAGCACGGGCGGGTCGTGTACTATTGTCCTTGCTATGGAAGTTATCTGCTTCATGCCTGTTGACAACTTTTCCGTGTAGGTATCTGCGTAATCTCCGATTCCGAAGTATCTGATTATTTTTTCGACCCTCATCGGTATTTCATTCCCTGGGTAGTCATTCAGCTCCGCAAAATAAGTAATTATCTCCCGCGGGGATAATCGCGGGTATAAAGCTGTGCTTGATGACATATAACCGATGGATCTCCTTACATTTCTAGGGTCATTTTCGGTATCATAGCCAGCGATCTGTATCGAACCTGAATTGGGCTTCATCAAAGTAGCCATCATTCTTAGTGTTGTTGTTTTTCCGGCCCCGTTAGGCCCTAAAAGTCCGAAAACTTCACCTTTATACGCAGAAAAGCTCACATTGTCAACTGCTTTTACAATTCCTCTCTGAGGATCGTAAAATTCTTTACATAATTTCTTTATTATTATTTTTTCTTCCATTTGCCCATCTTTATTTTAATTTTCCTGATAAGTGAAGTGTTTGAATATCCTAGAAGTACTTCTTCTTCAAGCAGAAAAGGAAACAAACACCTGTACATCACAATAACCCAGATGAAAGAGAACGCTACAGCTTCAGCAATAAAGATCATGTTCAGATCATTCGAAATAATGAGCTTGAGCGCAAAAGCTATATTAAGTACCGGGGTCATGGCTATCAGAATATTCGGCTCGATCGCCGGTATTACGATAACAAGCGGGAGATAGGTTATAACAGCTGTAAAAGGCGATACCATGATGTTTCCGTCCTTTCTTTTTGAAGCAAAACCTGCAGCCGTTACAAAGATGAGAGAGACAAAAAATGCTATAAGAACAAGAGAAACGAAGGATATTGATATATTTCTGAAATTAATTATCAGTCCCCAGTCAAAATCGGCAAGTCCGGCTTCGACCTGGCCGATCATGTTTTTGAATATTACGATGATCAGAGTGACAAGAAGTATAAAATTCACCAGGCCTGCCAGCATGCCGTAAATAACGACAGTGAAAAACTTTGAGAGTATTACATCCTTTCTGTCTGCAGGGATCGTGAGGGTCGTTTCAGTTGTTTTATCCTCTGAATGTCCCGATCCGAGCTCTACCGAAGCTGCAGCAACTGAAGAAATAATTGAGATAACAGCCATAAGCGGAATTATAAAAGATAAGATTTTAGTGACTATTTCATCCTGACCTTCAATATTCACAGATTCGATATTGTAAACCTTGAAATATTCTTTCTGATAATTCTTGTCGGCCATCAGTTTTTCAAGCTCAGTCTTATAATAAGCGATAAGCTTTTTTTCAAGCCCGCCGTAAAAATTTTTCTGAACGGCATTTGAACTGTCCAGAAAGACTTCATATCTCGGTAAGTCGTTCAGCCTTGTTACTATAAGGGAAATGCCACTATTGTCAGCCTCAGGCTCAGCTGTTTCAAGCGGCACGAAACCGCTTATTGCCGCTATCGAATCTTTAAGCGATGAGAATCCGGGGTCATCAATTCTGTAATACAGGTTTACTTTTCTGCTCTCCTCAAATCCCGATTTAACCATCAAAAACTGAGTGATCCCCCAGTACATAAGCGGATAAAAAATGATCGGTACAAGAATAACCATGATACCCAGCATTTTATTCCTGAGAAGGTCTTTCAGATATAGCGAGATCAAAACCTTCATTTTGCCTTTACTTTTTCACTTTTATTAGTAAGATGGTAATTATTATCAATGCAATAATCCAGTATAGTGTCAGACGGGCTCTTGCCCACATTCAGCTGACTACCATTTCTTTGACTATAGTTCGCGACGAATTCTAAGATAATACTCTTATCGAATTTTGACAGTAACGCGTTTGACCCGAGACCTTCATTTCTCTCGGTGACATTCCTGAAAAGAAGAACAGGTTTTCCCAGGTATGAGCATTCCTCCTGATTACTGCCCCCGTCCGAAATAACGAACTCAGAAAACGTTATCAGTTTAATGAACCTGAAATAATCGTATCTTTTCCGCATTTCAATTTTCGGATTTGACTTCAAGCGGTCCATAAGACCGTATCTGATCAGTTTTTTCTCCGTCAGCTGGTGCAGTATGAAGATTAGATTTATTTTTTGTGATATGATCTCTAGAAGTCCGGTGATTTTTTCAAGTATTTCTTTATTTTTTACATTTTCGAATCGGTGAAGAGTTACTATTGCAAATTTTTCTGACGGGATTTCAATATCGCTGATCTTGTCTATTGACGGTCCCGCGAAGCTTAGTGAATCATAAAGCGTGTTGATTTCTGTATTGATCTTGATCCCTTTATATTTAGTGAGATTATTTACAGCCCAGTCTCCGGGACAGAACATCACGTCTGAAAGTCGAAAAGTGATCTTGCGGAATATTTCTTCAGGGAACGGCTGAAAAATATTGAAGGAGCGTAGGCCAGATTCCACATGACCGACTTTGAGGCCGGTGAATTTCCCCATCAACGCTCCCAGCACGGTGCTCAATGTGTCGCCGTGAACAAGAATTATTCCGTTCTTGTCGTTCCTGAAAAGTTCTCTTCGTTTAAAGAATGAACCGAGGAGAATTTTAAAAGACCAGATCAGCATCGAAAAAATTGATGTAATATCCATGCCGTCATAAAGCTGACTGTCAGGTTTCTTTATGTTGAAATTGGTAAGTATGTCATCTATGGTCTCTTTATGCTGACCCGTTGATATAAAATTATATTCAACACCTTTCAGAGTCAGTTTTTTCATTATCGGCGCCATTTTTATAAGCTGCGCCTTTGTGCCTAGAACAATGTGGATCATATCTGATTTTAATCCTCTTCGACTTTATCGAATCTTAATGTGGCGATCTGCTCTGATAACAAGCCGATCAGAAATATAATAACGCCTACGCTTATTAGGAAAACTGAGAACTGCGTATATCTTCCGCTGATAAAAAATATTTTGTAGATCATGTGGGCAAAACCGCTTAAAACGAACAGGAGACTGACAGGAAGAAAGATCTTTAAAGGAGAGAATAGTATTGATATTTTTACAATTATCAGCAAAAATCTGAATCCGTCCCTGAAAAGCTTGATCTTGCTTTTTCCAATTCTTTTTTTAGCGTGAATAGGGTAATATTTAAGATTATATCCACCTTTGATGATTGCGAGAGTCGATGTTGTTGGATATGAAAAGCCGTTCGGGAAAAGGTAAAGGAATTTTTTAATCACGGAAGTTTTGAAACCTCTATATCCGCTTGTCAGATCCTCTATTTTAAGATTAGTAACATAGCTTGCCAGATAGTTGTAAAATCTGTTTGCCAGATTCCTGTGAAACGAACCTTCGGAAGTTTCGGTTCTTGCCCCTACAACACAATCATAAACTCCCAGCAGGTCGGTAATTCCCAGAATATCTTTTATATCGTGCTGACCGTCCGCATCCATCATTACCACAAATTCTTTTGAAGATCTTCTTATGCCTGTTCTAACGGTCGCCCCGTTACCTTTGTTATAAGGATGGGTCAGCAACAACACTTCTTTGAATTTCGATACTTCATCGGCAGTCCTGTCAGTCGAGGCGTCGTTTACCACTATCACCTCGAAATCTGAAAAATTTGTTTTCATGAATTTTAAAATGTTTTCAAGAGAACCTGCTATGGCTTTTTCTTCGTTATATGCGGGAATAACCAGCGAAACAGATTTGTTTATCATTATCCACCTGCTATTTTATATATTCTTTAACCGTGTTTATAACATAGTCTGTCTCTTCTTCAGTCATTTCCGGAAAAACAGGCAGAGAAATAATTTCTTCGGCAATACGCTCGCATCTCGGCAGATCGCCATAACCGTACCCCAGATGTTTGTAAGCCGGTTGAAGATGAAGCGGAATAGGGTAATGTATCCCGGTCGCGATCCCGTGCTCACCAAGAAATTTTATCATATCTTTGCGGAATAATGTCCGCGCGACAAGAAGATGATAGACAGATTTAACGAAAGGTTCTTCTTCAACAAAACTGAGGTAGTTTTCAAGCGCGTTTTTATATCTTGCGGCGACGGTTCTTCGTTTTTCATTCCATTCTTGAACATATTTCATTTTAACATTAAGTATAGCAGCCTGTAAATTATCCATTCTGGCATTAGTTCCGGATATCTGATGTTCGTATTTTGTTATCCTGCCGTGGTCGGACATCATCTTTATCTTTGTATAGAGTTCTTTATCATTCGTTACTACTGCGCCTGCGTCGCCGTAAGCTCCCAGGTTTTTTCCCGGATAAAAACTGAACGATGTCACTCTTGCATAACTGCCCGTAACTTTATTTTTGTACCTCGCAAGATGAGACTGTGCCGCATCCTGAATGATCTCTATTTTACGGTCTCCTACGGCAGTTTTGACGGCATCATAATCGGCAGGCTGACCGTAGAGGTCAACAATGATAACTGCCTTTGTTTTAGCCGTGATCGCTTTTGCTACCTCATTTGCATCTATCAGCGTTGTATGGTCATGGGAATCAACAAAAACCGGTTTTGCTCCGCAGTTCACAACCGCTTCTGCTGTAGCGATAAAAGTGTGCGAAGGAAGGATCACCTCGTCACCGCTCCCGACACCGAGCGCTTTAAGTATCAGCTCTATCGAAGTTGTTCCGTTTGAAATCCCTACGCAGTATTCCGCTCCGCACATAAGAGCCCAGCTTTTTTCAAATATATCAAGATCTGCGCCTTTTATGAAAGCTGTTTCATTCAGGACCTTCATAATTGCCGCGTCAACTTCGGTTTTTATCGAAAGGTAGTTTGCTTTAAGATCAACGAAGGGTATTTTCACTTTTTCTCCTTATTTAATGTAACGGCTGTAATATATTTTTTTATTTCGGTTTTATCAAACTATATATTTTAAAATTGCTTTTCTTATGATTTCGCTTTAATATTCTTGACTATGAAATTGAACAGAGAGAACATAAAGCTTGAACTGCTTTCTCCCGCAAAAGATCATTCGACGGGAGTAACGGCTATACTGTCCGGAGCTGATGCGGTTTATATCGGCGGACCGGATTTTTCGGCAAGATCAGCGGCCGGCAATTCATGGGAAGACATAAAAAAACTCTGCGATTTTGCGCATCAGTTTTACGCAAAAGTATATGTAGCGGTGAATACGGTTTTTTTTAACGGCGAAGAAGGCAGAGTCCAGAATTCGCTTGATAAAGCATACAAGGCCGGAGCCGATGCGGTTATTATTCAGGACATGGGTATTTTAAAGCTCAGTTTGCCGCCGATACCTATTATCGCTTCAACCCAGTGTCATAATATTTCTGCCGAACAGGTAAAGTATCTTGAAGAAGCCGGATTTTCAAGAGCTATACTTGCAAGAGAACTTTCAATAGATCAGATAAGAGAGATCAAAAAGAATACTGAAAGTATCGAGCTTGAATCGTTTATCCATGGAGCGCTTTGCGTTTCATATTCGGGCCGCTGTTATTTCTCACTGGCTCTTTCCGGAAGAAGCGCGAACAGGGGAAAATGTATGCAGGTGTGCAGACTTACCTTCGATCTGATCGATTCGGAAGAGAATACGATCGAAAAAAATAAGTATCTTCTTTCACCAAGGGACTTCAATCTTTCAGGCGAACTCGAAAAACTTATAGAAGCGGGAATAACTTCATTCAAGATCGAGGGGAGGCTCAAAGATGCTTCCTATGTGGGAAATGTAACGGCATTTTACAGAAAAGAACTGGATAAAATTATAGCTGACAGCGGCGGAAAATTCAAACGGGCATCTTCAGGCATAGAAAAAATAAGCTACGAACCTGATCTGAGCAAATCATTCAACAGAGGATTTACAAAGTATTTCATAAACGGAAGAAAAGAGACGGTTATTTCAGAATCGGGGCAGAAATCTATAGGCGAATTCATAGGTAAAGTTAAGGACCTTAAACATGATCACTTTACGCTTGACTGTAAGCACGATCTTAAAAACGGGGACGGGATATGCTGGGCCAATGTATCTGGAGAAATTGACGGGATAAATATCAATACCGTAGAAGGAGATAAAATATTCCCGAACAGAAAACTTCCGCATAGCGCAGGAGTAGAGATATTCAGGAATGAAAACCCTGCATTTGAAAAAGCGGTCACTTCAGGCTCGGAAAGAAGGATAGGAGTTTTATTCGAGGTCACAGAATCAGACGGACAATTAAAAATAAAAGCATCTGACGAAGACGGAAATTCAGTTGAGCTGAATTTTGATCACGATAAAACGCCGGCTCAAAATCCCGATCAGGTTTCAGCGAACTGGAAAAAGCAGTTCTCGAAAACCGGCGAAACAATATTTTATCTGCAGGATCTTATTTATAGAGTTAGCGATCCTTATTTCGTGCAGGTCTCGGCTATGAATCAGTGGAGAAGAGAAACTCTGTCAAAACTTTACGAAGAAAGAATAAAGAATTATCCGAGAAAGCTTGTCGTGCACAACGGAAAAATTCCCGAATTTTGTGTTAAGCATATTGATTCATCATATAACGCAGCGAATAAGTATGCCGAAAAATTCTTCGAAGATGCTGGAGCGGAAGTTATCGAAAAAGCTTTTGAAACTTTAGATAAAGAAGAAATTAAGACTCTGATGACCACAAAACACTGTCTGAAATTTCATCTGGGAGCCTGCCAGAAATTCGGATGTGAAAAGAAGTTTAAAGAACCGTTGTTCCTTGTTTTGAACGGGAATAAATACAGGCTTGATTTTGACTGCGGCAAATGCGAAATGAAGATATTGAATATTATTTAAAGAATCGCTTTTTTTATATAGAATTTCAGTACGGCATTGTTTATATTTAGTTTTGACTTAGTAATAAAGGGCTTTACTATATGAAAAAAATAGATCTGGATTATGTCAGAAGCGAAATAATAGGGAACAACAGCGTTTTCGCCACTCCGTACGGGAAAAGAAATCTTTTTTATGCCGATTATACAGCATCGGGAAGAAGCCTGAAGTTCATCGAGGATAAATTATTCGACATAGCGAAGTCTTATGCGAATACGCATACTACGGATGATTATACCGGCGAGTATCTCACTGAACTGCTTCATTCCGCTGAGAAAATGATAAAGAAGTCTGTAAATGCAGGTAATGATTATAAAATAATTGCAGCCGGCTCAGGATCCACCGGCGCTCTAAAAAGACTTCAGGAAATCCTCGGGATTTATATTCCGCCGCATACTAAGGACAGGATAATGTCTTCAATAAAAGGACTGGCCTGTGATGCGTGCAATGTTATGGATAAGATAAAAATTGACAGACCAGTGGTTTTCATAGGCCCTTACGAGCACCATACGAACGAACTTATGTGGCGCGAAGCATTCGCGGAAATTGTTGTGATCGAGCTTAATGATGACGGAGAAATAGATGCCGAGATGCTTAAAAGAGAATTAAAAAAAGAAAAATATAAGGACAGAGTTAAGTTCTGCTCTTTCTCTGCCGGATCGAACATTACCGGACTTATAACAGATACATATCAACTGGCAAAAATAGCTCATGAGAACGGAACTTATATTTTCTTTGATTTTGCCGCTGTAGCTCCGTATTTGGAAATAAATATTTCAAAAGACAGCTTAAGTTATTATGACGCTATCTTTTATTCGCCTCACAAGTTTCTGGGAGGTCCGGGCAGTTCGGGAATACTGATCTTCCACGAGAAGCTCTACAGAACTGATCTTGCTCCCACTACGGCCGGAGGCGGGACAGTCGATTATGTCGGATTTTTCGATCAGGATTATACTAAGGATATCGAAACAAGAGAAAAAGCGGGAACTCCGCCTATTCTTCAGACGATCAAAACAGCTCTTGCAGCAGACTTAAAAGAAAAAATAGGCATAAAAGTTATAGAAAGTATTGAGAACAGAAATAAAAAATTATTTTTTGATCATTTTAAGAATCACAAAAAAGTTGAGATTATAGGAAATAAAGATCCGAGAAAAAGAATACCGATAATTTCTTTCAATATCAGGCACCTTGACAAATATCTTCATCCGAGATTTGTAACAAGGTTATTAAGCGACCTGTTCGGGATTCAGTCGAGAGCGGGGTGTTCATGCGCAGGCCCCTACGGACACAGACTGCTCGGTATAACGAACGATCTTTCACAGAAATTCAGAAAAGCGGTTATAAATGATGGAATTTCAGGAGTAAAACCCGGCTGGGTAAGAGTAAATCTGCACTATGTATTCACTGAAAAAGATATTCAGTTTTTGATAAAAGCGATAGAGTTCATTGCCGAATACGGCGAGAGATTTTTAAAGATATACGCATTTAATCCGCATACTGCCGACTGGAAACATAAAAACTATGTTCACACATTTAAAAAAATAAGCATCGAAACAGATTTCAACATTGAAAGTATTAAATATGCAGAAATTGAAAAGCTCAGGGAAGAATACCTTAAGACTGCAAAAGAAGTGTCCGAGCATATCGCGCCGCTTTATAAAAAGGATTTCATTAAAGATGAGAGGAATATAGAGGAGCTGAAGTATTTTTATTACTGCCTGGAAACCAACGAAGGCGGAAAATGAAAAAAATACTTTTTACCGCAATATTGCTGTCTGTAATAGCTTTAAGATCAGAGAACTGGTTCGCGAAGGGCATTGATGCGTATAACAGGGGTTTTATAAAGGAAGCTATCGAATATTTTAATTATTCAATAACCAAGAATGAAGATTTTGCGGAAGGGTATTATAATCTTGGAATATGTTATGTGAAACTGGGCGATATTGATAAAGGCATACTCTATTACAACAAAGCACTTACTTTAAAACCAAAGTATGCCGAGGCTTATAATAACAAGGGAATGGCACTAAGAAAAAAAGGCGATCTTAATCAGGCTATCGAATTTTATCTGAAAGCGATAGAGGCGGATCCCAAATTAGTACCGGCATATATAAATCTAGGTTATGCATTCCAGAAATCGGAAGACTATGATGAGGCAATCTACTATTATCAGAAAGCGCTGGAGCTAGATCCGAAAAATGCGGGCGCATGCAACAATCTCGGAACATCTCTTTATACAAAAGGACTTCTTGAGATGGCTGTTGAGTATTATAAAAAGGCGATTGAAATAGATAAAAACCATGCAGATGCGCACAACAATCTGGGCATTGCTTATGAAGCTCTCGGCAAGAGGGAATTAAACCTTATCCACACAAAAAAGGCAGCTAAATTAGGTAACAAAGACGCGCAGCATTATCTTAAGAAGAAGCAGGTACAATGGTGAATTATGATTATATACTCCTGACAGCAAAAAAAGCTGCCTTCGAAGCCGGAAAGCTGATCTTGACCGGAAATCCCGTTTCGGTAAAAACCAAATCCCCCTGCGATTATGTTACTGATGTTGATTTTATGTGTCAGGATAAAATTAAAGCTGTTATTAAAAACAGTTTTCCCGAACATAGATTTCTGGCTGAGGAGGATGGGTACACTTTTACTGATACGGATGATCTCTGGATAATCGATCCGATAGACGGAACGACCAATTTCATTCACGGTCTGAAACACAGCGCGGTTTCTATAGCTTTTTACTCAGAGAACGAAGTGAAAGCGGGTGTTATTTACGATCCGTACACCGATGAAACTTTTACTGCAGTTAAGGGAAAAGGGGCTTTTCTCAACGGGAAAAAAATATCGGTTTCTTCAGAAACTGATATGAAAAAAAGCCTTATTGCAACGGGAATGCCCTTCAGAAGGCATGAAAAAATTCCAAAATATTTTGAATGCCTGGCCGAAGTATTGAGAAATTCATCCGGAATCCGCAGGATGGGCTGCGCTTCTCTGGATCTTGCCTATACGGCATGCGGACGATTCGAAGGTTTTTTTGAAGGCTGGCTTTCGCCCTGGGATGTCGCCGCAGGGATACTAATTGTCGAAGAGGCCGGAGGAAAAGCAACTGATTTTAATAAAATGAGAAACTGCCTTGTCAACGGTTGTATCATAGCCTCCGCGCCGGGAATAAATCCCGTGTTCTCTCAGATAGTAGTTAATATATTGAAGGATGAACAGTAATGTATGAAAAAATAGCACAGTATTATGATCTTATTATGAGTCCGTTCGATTATCAGGAGCTTGTGGATTGTCTCGATGATCTGATAATTTCATGCGGAGGCAAAAGGACGGATGTTCTGGATCTGGGATGCGGGACTTCTGAAGAGCTTATTTATTTCATGCAGCTCGGCTATAAGGTGAGCGGAATTGATATTTCGGAGAAAATGATCGGAATATCAAAAGAGAAGCTGATCAGCGGAGATTTTAAAGTAGGTAATATGAGCAATTTCAAAACAAAGAAAAAATACGATAATGTCATTTCCGCATTTGATACGGTCAATTATCTGACGGACCCGGATGAGCTTTCTGGATGTTTCAGTTCAGTAAATAATGCCTTGAACAATGGCGGACTTTTCCTGTTCGATTTCAATTCTATTTACGGTATGGTTAACGAATGGGACGGCATCAGGACAGAAGAAACAGGTGATTTTTTCATTTCTTACGATTCTAAATTTGATCTAAACAGCATGATACTGAAATGCAGGATGAAATTCTTCATAAAGGAAAAGACAGGAAAATATATTTCATTCGATGAAACACACTACGAAAGAGGTTATTCTCCCGAAGAAATGAAAAAACTGTTGGAAGCGAACGGGTTCAAGCTTGAAAAACTTCTTCCTTTCCTGAGCAGAAAGCAGACCCGGAACAGTCAGCTTGACAGGTATCAGATAGTAGCCAGAAAAACAAGGGAGATATAAATGGATTCAGGTTCTTTTATAATAAAATTCATTCTTCCCCCGGTTCTGGGCGCGGTCATTGGGCTTTTCACAAATTATCTTGCCATAAAAATGCTTTTCAGGCCTTTTAAACCAAAATATATATTCGGAATAAGAATACCTTTCACACCCGGGGTAATACCCAAAGAACATCAGAAACTCGCGGAAAAGATCGGAGCTACAGTGGGAGACCATCTGCTTTCGAACGAATCTCTCCACGAGCTGTTCAAAAAGGATGCGGTCAGAAAAAAGATCTCCGAAGCCCTGGATAATATGTACGGTCAGTTCGGAATGCTTTCGGCTTTCATTACGGCAGATATTAGAAAAATGATCTCAGATAAAGTGATCGAAATGATGGACAGCGAACTGCCTGCAGTGATCAGTGAACTGGATATAAAAGCGACAGTAGAAGAAAAAGTAAAGGATTTCTCTTTAGAAAAACTGGAGATACTTATTCTGAGTGTTACTAAGAAACAACTGGCTTATGTCACATATTTCGGAGGTGTTCTCGGGTTTGTAATAGGATGCGCACAGTTTTTAACATACTTAATTTAAATATAAGAGCTAAAAAATGGCAAAAACAAAACCAAAAAAAAGAGGCAAGTCAGGCGGATTTTTCGCCCGTGTATTCGATGTTTTTACAGCTTTGATAATCATCGGGCTGATAAGCGCGGCAGTCTGGTACTGGTTCTTCTATAGCGAAAAGAACGGCGGCGGTTCAATAAAAAAAGCTATCAAAGGATTGTACGAAACAGAAAGCGACGCTGTAAATAAAGACGCAGTTAAGGATAAAGGAAAAACTGATGCGCCTGCTATTGACGAAAGCGCTGATGACGACTATATGGAAAGCGTTGACGGTGATATTATAGGCGATGATGACGAGATGACTAACCAGTATGAGGACGAACTGGTTTCAAATTACGCTTCGGAAGAAGAAAGCGGAAAAGGATCCGACATTAACGGATTTTACAGATCTGTGAATAAGTGGGCTGCAAAATATGTGGAATTAAAAGTTAAGAACAATACTGACCCCGATGAGAACGGTACAACAGACAATTCACATCTGATTTGTTCGATTTGGGAAAATGCCGCAAAAGAGAACAATATGAAGTTTAGAGGCTACATGCCTTCAGATAAGATACTGGATGGTATTTATAAGATAGGGATAAACGATATCAGAGAGGGAGATCTGATGGTTCTCAAGGACGGCATGTTCGGAATGATAACAGATTTTAAAAATCCTGATAATTATGATCTGATCTACGCATCCGGCGAGAAAAACAAGGTGGTAAAGATCGATCTGAAAACGATGAAAAATTACTGGCTGAAGCCTGAAAAGTTCAAGGGATATTACAGGGTGGAAAAAGATATATTAAATTGAAAAGTAAAAGAGTAATATTTACCGTTTATGATGACCTTCACCATGAGTACAGGGGATTTAAAACGGCATGTTCATTTTCAAAAGCCGGCTACGATGTCAAGGTATTCGGGATCAGGTACGATCACGCAAAACTGATGGGATGGGGCGGAATTCACAACATAAGGATTCGCCTTGTGAAGAGTTTCCCGTTAGCCATGAATATGATCCTGTTCTGGTTCAGGCTGTTCTTCATGCTTATGAAAAATAATTGCGATCTGATCTACTGCCATGATATTTTCCCGCTGTTTCCCGTATTTCTGGCTTCAAAACTGAAAGGAGTGCCTTACATTTACGATGCCCATGAATTCTGGCACGGTAATTCTCAGGTAGAGAACAGGCCCGTAACCAAATATTTCTGGACAACTTATGAAAGGATTTTCATAAAGTCTGCCAAAGGCGTTATAACCGTTTCTGAACCGATAGCCAGAGAGCTGGAGAAGATATACTCTATAAAAAAGGTCGGCGTATTTACAAATCTTCCCTTAAAAAAAAATATTCCGTCCGAAATTGAAATTCTTCATAGTTCACTTGGCATAAATAAATCTAAAAAGATCGTTTTATATCAGGGGCATTTTCTCGTGAATAACGGGCTTGAAACTATTATTGAAGCTTTCAAACTTGTCAACGATAACGCTGTTCTCGTCCTGATAGGCAGCGGATCTGAAAAGGAAAAACTTAAGGATCTCAGCATTGAACTGAAATTACAGGACAGAGTATTTTTCGCAGGCCCTTTCCCGCATGATGAACTTATCAGATATACTGCTTGTGCCTATCTTGGTCTGTGCCTGATTAAAAATTTCGGAAAAAGTTATTATTACTCGACACCGAATAAAATGTTCGAGTTTATACAGGTTCATGTACCCCAGATATCTTCTGACTTTCCGGAAATGAGCAGATTTGTAAAAGGATACGAAGTAGGTGAAGTGATAGATCCTGAAAAAGCAGAACTTATATCGGGAACAATAAACAAACTGATCGAAGATGTTTTAAAATACAATACATACAAAACGAACTGTTTCAGAGCTTCAGAGGAGCTAGTATGGGAGAACATCGAATCGGACCTGATAAGGTTCTGCTCGTAATTCTTCACTTTTTTAATGACAAGATAATAAAATATAATTATATTCTACAGGTAATAGTGATACGTAAAATTAAAGAGGGGATGAGTTGAACAGTAAATATTTTAATATCGTGAATGCGATAACGCTTTCGAGGGTAATCCTTACACTTGTAGGCGTGCTGCTTATATTCAGCGGTAATATCAAACTTCTTGTCGTTGCTTATATCATAATGAGCCTTTCGGAGGTTTCGGATATTATTGACGGCTATGTAGCCAGAAGGGATAAGCTTGTAACAGACCTGGGAAAAATACTCGATCCCCTTTCCGATTCCATCTCAAGATTTTTCTATTTCTTCGCTCTTGCCTACCACGGACTGTTTCCGATATGGTTCATGGTCTTCTTCTTCTTCAGAGATATAATAGTGGCTTATATCCGTATATTCGCCTCATTTTCCGGCACGGTCATGGGCGCAAGATTTTCCGGTAAGATAAAAGGCGGAGTCCAGTTCGCAGGGCAGTATCTTCTGATGTATGCTCTCATGATAAATACTGTACAGCATGGTACCAAATTATCACCTTCATTCCTGTTTTGGGCCACATTTATCGGTGTGGGAATAAATATCCTTGTTGTTGTTTATTTCAGGATCAAAGGAGGACTTCTGGCTACGATCCTGATACTGATGTCCGTACTGGGTATGATGTTGTATTCACTGAATTATGTGAATTTTACAGTAAACTACCTGACCACATTTACGATCTCATTTATAGTAATAAGCGTAACGCTTTATTCCCTCGTTGATTATCTGTTCAGCCTGGATGCGGATATAAAAAAGAGGTATAATGTTATTACCGGAATAGTACTCATAATAACAATGTTTCTTATATCGCCGTATTTTCTCGATCTGGTAAAAAACAAGATAGAAAGCGATGCAGTAGAAGTCAGCTGGAAAAGCTACGATATACCTGACATAGAAAAAACGGACGGTCTCAAGATCAGGGGTGTGATCAGTGTAGATGACAAGATAATAATCGCGGCCTCCAGGGTCAATGATCTTTCCAGGCTGTATATATTCAGCGGTATGGAGAGCATTGAGGCTGAATTCTATGTTGATCTTCCGCACCCGATAACGAATGTCAAGGATATCGAGCAGATAGGGGATTACATTTATCTGATAGATGATAATATAAACACCGTTATTGAGCTTGATAAAACTGAGCTTTTGCTAAACAGAAATGTGAAAATAACAAAAGAGTTTTACACCGGTTTTACTTCATCCGCAACATTGTGCGCGGTTCAATTCAATTCGATGAATTATCTGGTAATAAACGATTATATTTTTTCGGGTAATCTGTATTTCTGTCTGATCGACGGTTTAAGCCAGAAAAGCGATCTTATCGTTCAGACGAACTTTAAGATAAAAAGCGAATTTTATATCAAAAACCTTTTCAGTAAGGACGGGTATCTGTATGTACTTACAAATAAGATAGGAAGGGACCTTATTTACCAGGTGGCTGCCGAGCGAGCCGTGTTCGGCGGGAATATTCAGAGCGGAATAGTGAAAATTATAAAAGCTCCGGATACCGACCAGATCGGAATCAGCCTTGTGAACGGCAGTATCGTTTCTTACGGGAACAGAAGCAAGAAAATATTTGTAGAAAACAAATAATTCCGGAGTTGAATTGAACACCAAAGTAGTATATACCGATTTTGACGGTACTTTTGTTAAAGGGGATTCCTATATAAGATCGCTCCTTTTTTTCGCCGGATATACAAGATTCTTAATATCTCTTCCGGAACTTTTAATAATTGTTGTCGGATATTTTTTTAAAGCTGTATCTAGAGATGAAGCAAAAAAACGCAGTTTCAGGCTTATTTATAAAGGCATGGAGACTGAGCTGATCGAACGCAAACTGAATGATTTTTACAATCAGATGCATGTTTTTCCGAAAGTTAAAAGAAAGATAAGCGAACTTAGAGATGTAGGATGTAAAATAATCGTGGTTACGGCATCGCCGGATATATACATGAATTATATGGCTGATAAATTCGGCTTTGATGAATGCATTTGTACCCAAACGGAGAAGAACGGGCATGTTTTGACCGGCAGGCTGATCGATAATAACTGCAACTACGCGGAAAAAGTTTCCAGGATTAAAAAATCAAAATACTATCATAATGATGCCCAGATAATAGTTTTCGGCAATTCAAAAGGCGACGAAGAAATGTTTAAAATATCAACCGAGTTCTATTTTGTTGATAAGAGCGGAAATTTAAAAAAAGGCAGAACACCATGGTAAAAATAAGCTCAGCCGCATTCGCAAAATTTGAGAACAACATGAAAAAGGTCAGAATTGCCGTGATCGGCGATGTTATGCTCGATATTTATTACTGGGGCAAAACTGAAAGGATATCTCCCGAAGCGCCTGTCCCGGTCGTGAATGTGACCGACGAGGAGATCAAACCCGGCGGAGCGGCCAATGTCGGGCTTAACATCAAGTCTCTAGGAGCCGTTCCGGTTATGTTCGGAATAATAGGCAGCGACCTTTACGGACTTAATTTTATTGACAATCTGACCGAACACCGGATAAATGTGGAGAACATTATTGTTGATAAAAAAAGACCTACAACGGTAAAGACAAGAATACTGGCCTCAAACCAGCATGTAGTAAGGTTCGATAAAGAAAGTTCTGCCGATATCGGTAAAAAAACAGAGCAGAAACTTTTATCTCAAATAGAGAAAAAACTCGCGACAACTGATGCGGTAATTTTCGAAGACTATAATAAGGGAATGCTTACGCCGAATGTTATAAGGTCGGTAATAAAAATGGCTGAAGAAAGAAAAATAATGACCGCAGTAGATCCAAAGATCAAGAATTTCCAGTGCTATAAAGGAGTTACTCTTTTTAAGCCTAACCTGAGAGAAACTGAAGAAATACTTAAGCGCAGGATCAAAACCGAGAGCGAGATAGAAAAAGCAGGTATTGATCTTATGGATAAACTTGAACTGAAAAATCTTGTAATTACCTTAAGCGACAGAGGAATGGCGGTTTTTAGCGAGAACGCGATCATGTCAATGATACCCGCGAGATCCACGCGGATAGCCAATGTTTCAGGTGCAGGAGACACTGTTATCGCAACTCTGGTCAGCTATATGTGCGCAGGTGCATCTTTTGAAGAGGCATGCACGATCGCTAATTACGCCGCTTCGATAGTCGTTGAGGATGTCAGCATTATCCCTGTTGATCCTAAGCAGCTTTACGAAAGGCTGACCGATTCAAATGTATTAAACGGTAAATAAAATGATAGTATCATTGTCAGGCATAGCAACTATCAGAGAAGATCTGGAAAAAGAAGGTCTGACCGTTGTTTTTACGAACGGCGTTTTTGATGTGATACACAGAGGGCATATAGAGTATCTGAATAAAGCCAGGGATTACGGGGATATTCTGATAGTCGGAGTTAATTCAGACAGCTCTGTAAAAAGATTGAAAGGGGACACGAGACCGATCAACTGCGAATCGGACCGTCTCATAGTAGTAGATTCTCTCAAGCCGGTCGATTACACCGTTCTTTTCGATACAGATACTCCCTACGATATGATCAAAAGACTGATCCCGGACATCCTGGTTAAAGGCGCAGATTACGATCCTATGATCACCGATACCCGTGATAAAAGATACATAGTCGGATCAGATATTGTTAAAGCGGCAGGTGGTAAGGTGATCACAGTTGAACTGGTTCCCGGCCGCTCCTCGACCGATACTATAAATAAATTACGGCAGAAACGATGAAGTTTTTTTCAAAATCGAAAAATATTTCTAAGCTGATAATCTTTTCACTAATTCTGATGTCTATTCTCAGTTGCGCCTACTATAATATGTACTATAATGCCAGAGAAAGCTATAATGAAGCTGAGAAAAAAAGGAAGGAAACAAATACTAAAGACAAAGCTTTATACGAGAACAGTTTAAAAGAGCTTTCAAAGATACTTGAATTCTACCCTGAGAGTAAGTGGGTGGACGATGCCCTTCTGATGATGGGGCTTTGCTATCTGCGTCAGGAAGAATATGATAAAGCCAAAAGAAAATTTAATGAGCTGATCACAAATTATCCGGGAACGGATCTGACAGACAGGGCCAAATTGCATTTGGCTGAAGTTGAAATAGCTTTAAAAAATTATGATGAAGCACGAATTCTGATGGAGGGCATCCGGACTGAAGATATCGAGATCGAGCAGCATGAACTTTTAAAACTAAACGCAGAAATGAACCTTTCAATGGGAGACAGCTTATCAGCACTGGAACTTTATGTAAAAGCTTCAGAATCGGCTGAAGGTCCGGCCGTTATTCTTTCACTGCTTGAAACTGCATCGGTACTGGCTGAAAAAATTGGAGCTTACGAGATATCTGCGGAACTATACAGGAAACTGTTCGAACTTTATATCGAGAGAGATAAAAAATTTAAAGCCATGGTCAAATACGCGGAATCTCTCGATAAGCTGAATAAGGACGCTGAAGCCGTCAGTCTTCTTGAAGAACTGACCGCAGATGAAGAATACGCTCAATATTCTCTGGAAGGCGACGTGAAGCTGGCGGGATTTTATCTGGCTAAGAAAGATACCGTAAAAAGCTACGAAAAACTGGATGAGATATTAAGGACGAATCCCAAAGACAAGAATAACGGCGCCGCGTTATCTGAAACCGCATATTACTTCGGTGAATATTATTTCAATCTGAAAAAAGATTTTAACTCAGCTGAAAACATGTATGACTCAAGCGGCTATTTTGACCGCAAAAATGATTTTTTTCAAAAATCTTCAGACAAGATCAGTCTAATTAGAAACTATAGAAACCTTAGAAAAAAGACCGAAGCATTTTCAATACAGAAAGACAGTCTGGTATCAAAAATATCAAAGCTTGAGCTTAAACGGAAACTGAAAGATGAAGCCGATGAAGGATATAAAAGCCTGTCAAAAGATATTGATCAGGCTCAGAAGCAGCTTAAAACACTGATATCTTCAAACGTTGCGGATAAAATGACTTTTGCAGAGCTGCTTTATTATGAACTTGATATGAAAGATACGGCTAAAGTGTTATTTAAAGAAGTTTCTAAGGAAACCATGTTTCCGCATAAGGCATCAAAAGCCATGCTTAGTCTTATAGTCTCTGATAGTGTGCAGTACACCGGTTATGAAGATTCTCTGCTCTATAATTATCCGAATACTGCAGGGGCGAATTATATAAGACTGAAAAGAGGGATCGAACCGGTAAATGTTATAGAGGACTCCGCTAAATATTTTTTTAATATATCATCACAGAAATTCATTGATTCCTTATATACCGAGGCTATGAATGAGTACATAGAGATCGGAACAAAATTTGAAAAAAGTCCTGTGTCGCCGAAGGTTTTACAGGCTGCAGGAATGATCGCGGAGAATTATCTGAAAGATTACGGTAAAGCTGCCGAGATATACAGTATTCTCAAAGAAAAGCATCCGGGTACAACTTCAGGAAAATTCGCCGCTTTGAAACTGCGCTCGGATGGCGAAACCGCGGATAAAACCCAGAAAGTACAGGAAAAGGTACCTGAAACAGATAGGTGGTATCAAATGGACAGAAGGAATAATTAATTAAATAAGAGCAAGCGGAGGGTCGTATGAAGATTATTGTTTTGGGAGCTGGTATGGTTGGCAGCGCAATGGCTGTTGACCTGCATAAACATCATAAAATAAAAGTTGCGGATATAAATAAGGCTGCGCTTGATATTTTAAAAAAAGAGCACCGCATTGATGTTGAAACCGCAGATCTGAGAGATAAAAAGGTTCTTAAAAAACTTATATCCGGTTTCGATCTGGTTGTTGATGCCGTTCCGGGCTTTATGGGATACGAAACAGTAAAAACGGTTATTGAATGCGGGAAAAACATAGTTGATATCGCATTTTTCCCCGAGGATTCAGCACCTTTGGATAAACTTGCCAAAAAGAATAACGTGACAGCTATTACCGATATCGGTGTAGCTCCTGGAATGTGTAACGTAATACTCGGATATCATCACAAGAGAATGAAAGTAAATTCATATCTGTGCCTTGTCGGCGGCCTTCCGGTAAAAAGAACCTGGCCGTGGGAGTATAAAGCTCCGTTTTCTCCATGCGATGTAATCGAAGAGTATGTAAGGCCTGCGAGATATAAAGAGAACGGCGCGGAAGTAGTTAAACCGGCACTGTCAGATCCCGAATTATTTGAGTTTGAAGGCGTTGGAACACTTGAAGCCTGGAATAGTGACGGTCTTAGATCGCTGATCAGAAATTATCCTGATGTGCCGAATATGAAAGAGAAAACCATGAGATATCCGGGTTATATTGAAAAGATAAGAGTATTGCGCGAATCCGGTTTTTTCAGCAAGGAACCTGTAGTAATAAACGGCATGAAAATATCTCCGCTTCAGATGACGGAAAAAGTTCTTTTCACTGACAGCAACTGGAAACTCGGCAGATTTGAAGAGGAGTTTACGATAATGAGAGTCATCGTGGAAGGTATTGAGAAAGGTAAAAAGAAAGTCTATACCTACGATCTGGTTGATAAATACTGTCCCGATACGAAAACATCATCTATGGCGAGAACTACCGGATATTCATGTACTGCGGCTGTAGATTTGATTGCAAAGGGACTTTATAAAGAAGCGGGTCTCAGCCCGGCAGAATTTATAGGGCACGACGAAAAATGTTTTAAAGCTATGCTCAAATACCTGAAGGAAAGAGGAGTTGAGTACAGAATAACTGTAAAATAATAATTAAATAAAGGAGTCAGCTGTGAAGAAATTATTTGTTGCAGCGGTCGGCGTTTTACTTTTACTAGCTTTTACTTCATGCGAACCGGAAAGCGAAGATCCGCCGGTTTTTGACGACGGTCTTATGGTAACTTTGGGGCAAAACCCGATCAACTCGGGCGGGATAGCGTCACAAAAGGATTTTACTGCGAGAAGCTATGTGAATTGTAAATATGAATTCGGAAACCTTTATACGTTCTCTGCTAAAACATCAGGTGATGAAGAATGGATAGTAAAATTCAGATATGACCCAGAAACGGACGATTCGCTTGTTTATCTGGATGAGAACTCATCCAACATGATACAATTGAATTCACCGGAAGACTCAGATATCGGAGATTACTATATTGATGCTTCATCTGACAACGCGGATCGAACTGTTATCAAACTTTTAAGACTTGTTCCCAATGAAATAATCGAAGCGGATTTTGAAGGGTTTATTTTTAAATCTGGCAGTCCTGCAGTTCCCGATACGCTTAAGGAAGGCTATCTGATAACAAAAACATTTACGACGCCTGAGTAAAATAAAACAGCCGGATTTTTCCGGCTGTTTCATTTTTTATTTCTTCATAATGTCAATAACATTATCCTTTATATCCCTGTCTATCAGGAGAGCATAAGGGTCTATACCTGCTTTTACAGGGAGACTGTCAGTCTCTATCACGAATGACATCGTATCCTTATCAATTCTGAATTTTTTCATGAATACAGGTTCGTCATCTTTATCGAGCAGCCCGATATTTATATAATCGTTCATTGCTACTTTATTTTCAGTTCCGAGACTGTCAGCCTCAAACTTGTCTGAAATGACCGTCAGGTTAGTTGAATACTTCCCGTTATCAAGAATTGAGTATTCTGCCGACAAAGCCTTATTGTCGTAGAGTACGATCTTGCCGAGCATGTCGACCAGCATGTACTTAAAGCTGTCAGGAGTGACCGCGTTCAGATAAGGCAGAATATCGGTCGAAACAGGATAAGGGTCGCTTTTAAATTTCCAGTCGGAGGCTAATTTCTTTAATGCTGAATTCAGACTGTCTTTGCCTAAATAGTCCTCAAGGGCGGCGAATACGACAAGCCCTTTGTCATAATGAATGTAGCCCTGATCTTCATTATAAAGCAGCGGAAGTTCTTTTTTAGCCTCTCTGCTTCTTCCTTTAAGGTAACTGTCAAGGCTGTATTTTACAAAAGTCCTGACCTCTTTCGGATCGTTTTTATCTTTAAGCACGATATAGCATGAATACTGGGACAGAACCTCAGTCAGAAGAGTTGCGCCTTTTACATTGGCTGAACTTACCTGATGAGCCCACCACTGATGTGCTATTTCGTGGGCTGTAATATATGCAAGGTAATCTACTCCCTGTTCGCTTTTGGATTTGTAATCTATTATGAAACCGAGATTTTCAGAAAAGGGGATAGTCGTCGCAAAGGACTGGGCAAAATCGCTGTACGGGAATTCGATTATCCTAAGATTTTTGAACTGGTACGGTCCGAAATCTCTAGTATAGACCTCAAGCGATTTTTTCATCATCTTCATCATGTGGTCAATATTCTGATCGTGAGCTTTGTGATAATAGATCTCAAGTTCGACATCATTCCATTTATCTTTTTTGATCTCGTATCGGCCTGAATTAATGCAGAAGAAGCTCAAAATATCCGCGTCGGTTTTATAGCGGTAGAAATTTCTTCCGCCTTCAGACCATTCTTGAATAAGCCTACCGGGAGCGATTGCGACCTGATCGGTTGATGTGCTTACGACCGCTTCAAATTTTGTCCATGATGCATTGCCTACATAATTTCTGTTCCTTTCAAAAGGATCGTTTATCGAAGCCATTCGTTCTTTAGCCGGCAGACCGTATTTCTTTCTCTTGTGTTCATCCTTAACTTCCATATCGGAATAGTATCCTATCTGCGGCAGATATTCAAAATTATTCAGAAAAGTTCCGTTGAAATAAGCTCCGCCGCCGTTGAATCCTTTTGTAAGATGTTTGACCGTAAAGCTTAATTCAAGGCTGTCTCCGGGGAAAACCGGGGATTTTAATTTATATATGTTGTATGAAAAATATTTGCAGCTGTCAATAAGGTCCGCACCTGTCGAAAAAGTATATTTATAATCTTCTGATCGGGACATACTGACATGAATATTGGTGATCACGCTGTCGGTTGAGTTCTTCAGCTTATAAATTCCGGAACAAAGCACTTCCCTTTTTTCAGGATATATATCAACCTGAACTTTTGTGTCTGTAATTCCAGGCTGAGCCGCTCTTTCATATTTTTTATAATCTTTTTCATACTGAACGGAATTTTTTTCGTGATCTGAATTAGTCTCGTATTTGTTCAGCACATTCTCATTATAGAAAATATAGCTTCCCACGCAGGCGAAACAAAGTCCGAGTGCGGTAAAGGTCGCCAGTGTCTTTCTGTCCAGATTCGATCTGAATATTTTCAGTCTCTGAACAAAACCCGTTTCGTTTCCTCTAACCCAGAAAAATTTTGCGGTAAGGAGCAGTATTCTTATAAATATCAGCCAGTATATTGAAAGTACAACGAACCTGCCGATATAGCCGAATCCGTTCAGGTCTGAATAAGTGAAATTTACAGCCGCATAATTATAGAGCGGATGGCTGAGATCTAAACCGGACATGAACATGTGGCTGATATAATACAACAGCACGAGCATATAACCAAGGTATTTGTTGTTTACGATAATATGAATAACAAACGAAAGCAGAGCTATCAGGATAAGGAAAACTGGCCCGAAGATCATAAAATATTTAAAATAAAGAACTGGTTCAAAATTGTAATAACCGTTGAAAAGCTGGATAAGAATTCCGAAAACTATGTTTGATGCCATCAGAAAATATATCAGCAGCAGAATTGAGCTTAATTTAGCCGCAAAGATGACATTGGTCGATACCGGAAGGGCATTGAAGAATCCGTCGAATTTTTTATCCCTCTCGCGCCAGACAACCTCGCCTGAATAGATCGTGACTATTGCGATCGCGAAAACTATCATGTTCTCATAAAGGAATTGCGCAACGGTATTTGTTATAAGGTAAACTGAGGTTTCATATCGCATACCGATGTAGAAGGAGTTTCCAATTGTCTGAATTATCCAGAAAATAAAAATTCCGAGGAACGGTCCGCTTTTGATTATATAAAGGAAATTATTCATTGTGAGGCTGAAGTATTTGCGGACATCTGCTCCTGCTCCCGATTTAATGACAGGGGAGGGGAGAGAGTTCTGTTTTAATGAGTCCGAAGGAGCTTCAGGCTTTAATTTTGAGCTGTTCTGTATCAGACCGAAATCGAATTTGCGGTATGCGAAAGAAAACAGAGCCGCCGAAAGTCCGAGTACAAATAGACGGTTGTATAAATAAACACCGGCGACCTGGATCAGTTCGCTGTTCTTTTCGGCGATAGTCAGATATTTGGTAAAATAATCAAGGGTATAAAGAGAGACAGGGTCAAAAATTGCCACCCAGTATCTGGCATCAAGTCCAATGGGCATATTTATTATTATAGGGTAAGCCATGAGCAGGATTATTGTTCCGATCATGAGCGATAGAGTATTTTTAAAATAGAGCGACAATCCAAGCAGCAGACTTAAAATCATTACAGAATAAGGCAGAACCGAGGTTGAAAAAGGATATAAATAATTGATCAGTTCATTCGTGCAGAATCTGTCTGGATTTACAAAAGGCATTACCGAACCGAGATACATGCCTATAGGCGCTGCTGAGAATATATAAAGTATAACGATAAGCCCGGCCAGGAATCTTCCGAATACAAAACCGGCTTTTTCAAGGGGCAGGGAATAGAACCACTGGTTCGTTCCGAATTCGTAATCCCTGTTTATGATCCTCGCAGCTATGGCCGCCACAAAGATGATTCCGACATAAGCCAGTATCGACATAAGCTGATGCATATAGTAAGGCGAATTAACGAAAACCTTTGCCGAAGTTGCGCCGCCGAAAGAAATATTCACTCCGGAAAATGTTCCGCCCGCGCCTATTGTCGCCAGAAAAGCCAGCAGGAACATAACGCCGAAAAAGATATGAGTTGAAACAATACCGAATGAATATTTCAATTCATACTTAAAGATATCTTTAAACATTTACTTCCTCCGCATGCAGAGCATGGTTAATGTTGTTCTTGATGTGATGAAAATAAACATCCTCAAGGTCGGGCATTACGCTTATAAATCCGTCGCCGGGGTTTGAATCAGAATATATCTTCACGAAAGTTTTTCCGCTGAAGTATCTCGATGACAGGAAACGGTATTTTTCTTTATGTAAATTAATATCTGATTTCATGATTTCTTTCTCGTATATTTTATTTTCTATTGATCTTAATGCGGTAAAAGGTTGTGTGCTTAGAAGCAGTTCGCCTTTGTTTATTATAGCCATGTCCGAGCACAAAGTTGACACATCGTCAACTATATGCGTCGAAAGGATCACGATGTGATTCTCGCCGATCTCAGACAGAAGATTATGGAACCTGTTCCTTTCTTCAGGGTCAAGTCCTGCAGTGGGTTCATCCACGATAAGGAGCTTTGGCGCGCCGATAAGGGCCTGAGCGATCCCGAACCGCTGTTTCATTCCTCCTGAATAAGTCCCGAGTTTCTTCTTCCTGTGGTCATAAAGGTTCGTTTGAACAAGCAGGGCAGAGGTAGTCTCTTTTCTGTTCTTTTTGTCCGTAAGACCCTTTAAAAGCGCGATGTGATCAATAAAATCCTCTGCAGTAACTTTCGGGTCAAGATTAAATTCCTGCGGTAGATAACCGAGTATCTCTCTTACTTTCGGTTTTTCTTTAAGAACATCAATTTCATCCAGCATGATCGTGCCGCTGTCAGCTTCCTGAAGAGTAGCGATAGTGCGCATAAGCGTGGATTTTCCCGCACCGTTGGGTCCGAGCAGGCCGAACATTCCGTTCGATATCTCCAGAGACACATTCTTCAGCGCTTGAACTCCGTTCGGGTAGGTTTTTGACAGATTTTGAATAGTAAGTTTCATTTTATCCTCAATTTTTTAATTTTCACTCTTTAGACTGATAATTTACAAAAAAGTTGTCAGCAGGATTAAGAAAAAATGATTAACAGGCTATTTTTTCCCGAGAAGGTCGTTCTTGACGCTTTTTTTAACAGGTTTGTCGCACAGCCATATTCCGAAAAGGGCTTTTTTAAAATCCAGACCGGGAATGGTGTTGAAAAGTTTCCGGTTTTTGTAAGTCTGGGTTCCTTTTGACGGTACATATATAAAATCAAAAACATCATTAACTTTTATTTCATCAGAGAAAAGTTTAATAAAACTGTCGATCTCAGGTATCAGATTTATTACTTCATCACCGGCGGCATTTCTGAAGCCGTCAAGCAGATCCTCCTTCATAGTTGCGCTTGTAACTTCATCGGAGAGTACATATATCTTTATCTCCATAGTCTCATCGGCCTGAATTATCTCAGCCTCATCTGAAGATTTCTGGATCAGGTACAAACCGCAGACATACTGATCAACAAATATTCTGCTCAGTACTCCCGCTCCGTTCAGGTCAATCTCGTTCCCGCTTACTTTTATTCTATCCGGGATCTTTACGCCGGCTATTTCTCTGCACATCAGAGTGCTTACCGCTATTAAAATACCAAGCAATATTTTTATAACAGCTCCGTTTTTTTAAGTAAATTAATTACCCGGAATTTTACCCAATAACACAGGTCTTGTCAATGTAAAAGATTCAGGAAAATTAAAAAATCAAAATTTCTTGATCATTCATTCCAGAGATTGCGCATCTCTTCACTGGATGCGAGAAGGTCGTCAAGTTTGCCCTGCGCTTCTATTCTGCCGTTTTTGAGCACTATTATTTTATCAGCTTTTTTCAGCGTGCTTTTTCTGTGTGAAACGGCTACGCAGGTCTGATCTTTCAGGCTGAAAAAACGGCTCCACAGCTGTTCTTCGGTCTCGACATCCAATGCGCTCGACATATCGTCTATAAAATAAATATCCGCTTTTCTCATGAACATTCTGGCCGCTGCGGTTCTCTGCATCTGTCCGCCGGAAAGCTTTACGCCTTTTGTGCCGATAAGAGTATCCAGCCCGTCAGTGAGTTCGGTCAGGTCTTTTTCCATAACTGCTGCATTTACAGCGTTATTCATTCTGTCTTCGTCGTGATCAAGACCAAGCAGGATGTTATTCTTCACAGTATCGCTGAAAAGGCCTGCGATCTGCGGTGTGTAAGCGCTGTAGGGCGGAACGAAGAAAGTCTTAGGATCATTTACTGTCTGCGAGTTCCACTGAATTTCTCCGGACTGCGCTTTTAGGAGTCCGAGAACAGTCTTAAGCAGTGTTGTTTTTCCAGAACCTATTCTTCCGGTAATAACAACTAGCTGACCGGGTTTGACAGACAGGTCAATATCAAAAATTCCGTGATCAGTATTTCCGTATCTGTAATTAAGCCTGCTGACCTTCAATTCATTAAGTTTATCATGCGGTCGTGAATTATCATGCGCATATTCCGGCATTTTCCGGTTGATGAAATACGGAATATGCTTCACAAGTTTCGCGCCGTGGCCGTCATCGGAAATATTCTTCAGCCTGCCGAAAGCGACATTAGCTTTCTGATAGGTCGCGATAAATATACCTATGAATGTCGAATATTCCGATACAGAAACAAGGCAGAAAATAAAGAGTGAGAAATTGCCGAGATCAAAAGCCTGATTACCGACCATTGACGCTACGACCAGCAGAACAAGGCCCGTGCCTATGCTGATCATGCTTCCGTAAAGCGAATCGAGAAGCTCGTTGAACATATTGTCCTTGAGCATCAGGACGCGTCTTTTATCGTTTAATCCGGTCAGATGTCCGAGCACCTTTTTTTCGGAATTGGAAACTTTAACGGACTGGATAGAATTGAAAAGTTCGCCGATCATGCCTGTAACAGTCTGCGTGGCATCCCTGCTCGCAGTCCTGTATTTCTCTATCTTTTTTTCAGTCTTGTTGGCTACGATAATGATTATCAGCAGAGGAGTAAATATTACAGCAGTGATCACCGCGTTGATGCTTATAAGGACTATGAAGCAGACTGTAATAGTCGTTATAGCTCCGATTATGTCCGAGATCCAGCGGATAGTGTCTTCAGCCTGACCCGGATCTTCTTTGAAATAGGTGATAGCTTCATTGTTCGAGCATTTCAGGCTTTCTCCGGCCGGCTTTTCGAATATCGTGTCGAAAGTGTTATAGCGCAAAAGTGAACCCATCGTAAAGCGGTGAAGCACGCTTGTGAAAGCTCCGGTGTAAATAACTGCTATCTGAGCTGCACCGAAAGCTCCGAGTATGGCAAGTACCGTCGGATAATTAAACCCGACAGCGGATTTTCCTTCCAGTGAATTAAAATATTCTTTAATTATCAGCCCGAAAACCACCTGCGAGCCGTGGAATGCCGCCCATAGGGATGAATTCAATATGAAAATGAAAGGACGGTATTTTATCATTTGCCAAAGGAGGCTGTAAGTTTTCATACAAGCACCTCCTCAAGTCCGATCTTCAAAAGTTCATTGAAGCGGCTGGCGGGATCTTTTATCAGATCATTTCTGTAACCGAATTCTTTCACAAGCCCGTCTTCAAGTATGAGTATCTTGTCCGCACGCTGAACAGTCCAGAGTCTGTGCGCGATCACGATAGCCGTTCTTCCGTCAAGAAGATGATCAATTGCGCGGTTGATCAGACCTTCAGTTGCAGGATCGAGCCTTGATGAAGCTTCATCCATTATCACAAGGGACGGATTTCTTAAAAATATCCTGACAAGAGCAAGGAGCTGAGCCTGACCTGCGGAGAGTCCGGAACGGTCGCTCTGAAGCACAGTATCAAGACCTTTCGGGAATTTCTTTATCCATTCGGATATCCCGAGCTTTTCAAAAGCTGCATATATCATTTCATCCGTAACGGATTCATCAAAGAAGCGCAGATTGTTTCTTATCGAAGCGTTGAAAAGCTCTACATCCTGAGTTACGACGGCAATATGTTCCCTCAGACTTTTTTCAGTGAGTGAATTCAGATCCAGTGCGTTTACCATGATCCTGCCTTTCTGAATTTCGTACAGCCTGAGCATCAGCCTGCCGATAGTGGTCTTTCCGCTGCCTGTTCTGCCTATAAGTCCGAGAACTTCTCCGGGTTTTAAATGGAATGAAAGGTCTTTTATGACCGGGCTGCCTTCCTCATAATGAAATTCAGCGTTCCTGACTTCAAGTTCAGGAGCTTTATTCAGAGGCAGTTCGTTAGTGCCGTATTTGATCGAAGGCTGAATATCAAGAAGCAGATTGATCCTTCTTATCCCTGCGACGGCCTTCTGAAGATCCTGAAGCTGGGTCTGAAGCTGTCTTATCGGATCATGGATCATAAGCGTATAGTTATAGATCAGAAATACGACACCGAGCGTTATCACTTTATCAGTCCATAGATGACCGGCCACTCCGAGGGCTGCAATTATGCCTATAAAAAATATGATCATACCCATCGTCCACATGGAGAAACCCATGATGGTCGCCTTTCTTTCAAAAGGGAACCACTGATTCAGCATCAGTTTGAATTTATATCTTGAATACTCTGCGGCTCCTGATGAGTGGATATCTTCCCGGTTTGCAAGCTGTTCACCCACGAAACCGAAATATTCCGCCCTGTATTTGCTGTTCTTCTGCCAGAAAGGTATCCCGAACTTGCTGAAATTGAACATAATCAGCGCTGCCGCAAGAGCGTAGGCAGTCAGAACTGCACCGATACGCCAGTCTTCGGCAAAGAGCACTCCGAGCACTCCAAGCAGGAAAAATACGCTTCCGACCACCTGTATCATGAAGTTCGAGAACAGGTTTATCAGGTTGGAAACATCTCCGTCGATCCTCTCGATTATTTCTCCCGGCAGATGCTCTTTATGAAAGCTCATGTCCAAGTTCATGCAGTGCCAGGTCAGATCGTTCCTGAGCCTGTTGGTCGCCTTCCAGCCGATATTCTGGCTCATATAAGTTGATAACAGCCTGAAACACTGCATGAGGAATGCGGCTGCAATATATATCGCCGCGAACCTGAAAAGCACATTTTTGTCATTTTTTCCGGTTATCTCATCAATAAAGTTCCTGATGATCTGCGGGCTGTATATCTGAAGCGCGATATATGAAAAAGAGATCGCCGCAAGGATCGCGAACGGAAGTTTCTGATCGTTCAGGTACTTACGAACAAGTACAGTTACTTCTTTTATTTTGAACTTTTTATCTTCCATTACCTTTGCTTCGGTTTATAAACAAGCCAAGAAACTATATTGTGAGAATCAGCCTAAATATTTCTTCAGGAACTTTTCCATAGCTCTATAGAAATCGAATCTGTTTTCCTCATTATAAAAACCGTGACCTTCGTTATCTTTAACTATATATTCGACTTCTACGCCTCTTTTCTTTAGAGCTTCGACCATCTGATCAGATTCATTTTTCTTGACCCTGGGATCATTGGCTCCCTGAGCAACAAGTAAAGGCGTTTTGATCTTTTCCGAATTTAGAGCAGGGGAGGTAATTTTAAACTGTTCCGCATCATTTACGGGATCACCGATCATTTCATAAAACATAATCCTGGCTTGTTCCCAATACGGCGGAATCGTTTCCAAAAAAGTAAACATGTTGGAAACACCGACATAATCAATAGCGGCCGCGTAGATATCAGGATCTTTTACAATACCCATTAATGTTGCATAACCTCCGTAACTACCGCCGTAGATGGCAATTTTTTTCGGATCTGCTATACCTTCTTCGATTATCCAGTTTACTGAATCTGTAATGTCCTCCTGCATTTTCATACCCCACTGCTTAAAAGATGCTTCCCAGAATTTCTTTCCGTATCCTGTAGAGCCTCTAAAATTCATTTGCAGTACGGCATAGCCTCTATTAACCAGAAACTGTATTTCCGGATTGAAACCCCATACATCCCTGTGCCAAGGACCTCCGTGCGGATTGATAACCACCGGCAGGTTTTTTTGATCTTTACCTTTTGGCAATGTTAGATAACCATTTATTGTCAGACCATCCCTTGATCTGTAACTTATCGGCTTTACTTCGGCCAGTTCGTTTTCGTTCAGCCATGGTGCAAGGTCAAATAATTTTTCATATTCCCATTTTTCCAGATCGAGGTAGTAGTAAGCGCCGTAAGTTCTGTCGCTTCCTGTATAAAAAATACATTTCTTTTCATGCTTATCAAACGATGCGACATTATTTTCATATTCAGGGAAATTCCGGTCCATGAAGACCTGGATTTTTTTTCTGAATTCGTCAAAAAAATGAAAATGCCGCTTATCTGTCACATAATAGGCTCCTGTTAAAACTTTTCTTTTCTTTGAATGCATAAGGTAGTTTACATCAACTTCAGGGTGTTCGAACAGCAGTTTTCCCTCTTTTCCTGTTTCGAGATCGTATTCAAACAGAGCATTTTTATCTCTGCCGACATTGGAGGTTACAAATAGAGAGTTGTTGTCGAAAGTGAAAAGAAGCGGTGATGCGCCTTCCTTAAAATCATATGAGGCAATTTCTTTCCATTCGCTTCCTTCTGTTTTACGATATAGGATTCCGGTATTTACGCCGTCGATCGTTGTTGCTAAACGAAGTTTTCCTTCATGGTCTGTCATCCAACTGTTAATATTTCCCGGGTTTTCCGCAATCTGAGTCATCTCTCCGGTATTTATATTAAGCCGGAAAATATCAAAGATTTCAGGATTTCTTTTATTCATTTGAAAAAGAATGTGGTCAGGATCATCTCTTAGTTCATCAACAATATCACATTTGACATTCTCGTAAGGTGTGAATTCAATCTGGTTCGATCCGTCAAAGTTAACGCCATACAGCCTTGTATTTTCATCGCCGCCTTTATCCATAATATAAATTATACGGTCATCGTTTGCCCAAATATAATAATAAATGCTTCTTTCTGTCGCCGCGGTAACCCGTTTGATCTCTCCGGTTTCCATGTTTCTTACAACAACATTCATTCTGCTTTTCCACGGTTCCATCCATGAGAGATAGTTCCCTCCCGGAGACAACACAACGCTCACTTTTTCGGGATTCTTAAAAAAATCTTCCATCGGGATAATTCTTGTCATTTGTTACTCCTATTTTTTAGTTCGGATTTTTCACGGTACCTCTCGAAATTCTATCTGTTATTCCTTATAAGTTTTGTTATTTTATCCTCGAAGAACTTTATCGGATCTTTACAATCAATATTAAGATGCTCAAGCTGAACCGGATGGCTTTTGCCTAATTCCGCAGCCTTATTAAAGCTTTCGATAGCCTTATCAATTTTGCCTGATAATTCATAGACCTGAGCTATATTATAATAATGCTTGCAGTAAGAATACTTCTGAAATCCATACCTTTCATCGCCTTTCCATAAAAAATCGGGGCAATCTATCTTCAAGCTGTACATTTCCTCCAGAAGCTTAAAAGCTTTATCATAATCCTTGTTTACATTCTTATGAAGAAGGAAATTCTCCTCGCATGATATAAATCTGTCGAAATAAGAAAATAATGCTTTAGTGCTCAAAATATGCCTATGGCCGATCTTTTCCGCCAGTTTCTGAGAAGATTTATTATAATCATAAGTTTCCCAATTCATCATTCCGCCTTTTGACAAACAAAGTTCTGAAGTTGCGGCAGCCACTATAGATCCGAATCCTTTTCTCTGATATTCAGGAACGGTTTCAATAATACCCAGACCGTAAAATTTATTTTTTATGTAATTAACAAATGCCACATAACTGACAATTTCATCTCCTTTTAATATGCAAAATCCGCCGCTTTTCTCACAATATTCTTCAATTGAACCGTTAAAGTAATATTGAAACGATTTGATGATCGACTCTTTATTTTTTAGAGCATTGTCTTCAAACAGCTCTTTAGTCAGCTCTTTTAATTCAAAACCTTCAGGGATAACGGCCTTCCTCCAGTCAAACTTTAACTCAGTCATCTCATAGTGTAATTTCTCATATTCCATAGGTTCATTAAGCAATTTGATCAGAGTATCATAATTTTTTCCGCCAACCAAGTTCCATTCCGACATAAATGTTATTTTCGCTATTTCTTTATTTACTTCAGGTATGACAGAGCTTAAAAAGCTTTCATTAGCATAGTCTCCGTCTAAAAAGACCGCGCCTTCGCATTGAAATGCAACAGTCTTCGGGCATTCAGGATTATCTACATAGACTTTAGCTTTCTTATTATTTTCTAAGAAATAACGGGCTCTAGCTATTTCTTTTGTCCTGAAAAAATCAGATATTTTATAAAATTTATCCGGCTTTAATACATACATCATTTTGCTGTCTCCTTACTTATCCTTTGATAAAATCCTTCGCCATTTCTCTGGTAATTTTAAACTCTTTCAAAGTCTTTGTCTGCTTATATCCCATCTGTAAACTTACGCTTTTTAATCTATGATTATCGGAGTGAGTATGAGTTGTGATCTTCTCTAACTCAGGAAAATCCAATTCTATCTTTTTGTAAATTGCACCTTTTAACCATTTACTCAAGCCAAGACCCCTGCATTGTTTAATTACGCCTGTCATGTGATGGATCATAATTTTAGGATCTTTCTTATCGATTGCAACTTTAGTTTCAGCTATCAATTTATTCTCTTCGTTAAAAATTAAATATCTATATGAAGTTCGCTGGTTTTTTCTGTCATCTTCCTGATCAATCCGAAGACTATCAGGAGTAATATGATAATTCCCGATTTCTGAATTTGCGGGTATATCATTTAGTAATTCGGCAGAAACTCGGCAATATTCTTCTAATAAATTCTCGGGAATATCCTCGTAAAATTTTATTTTTAGGTTTGGAAATCTACTCGGATAAGTTCCAAGCCATTCTTCAATCAATTCCGTATTTACATTATCTTTAGTTAGTTCATAATGCGTTTGATCAGCTACTATTTCCGCATGTAATATTTCACCTAAATAATCATGCAAACCATTTTCTGAAGATATTACCAAAAATCCATGATCAGGATGAAATTCCAGGTATGCCTGCAAAACTAATTTTATTATTTCGACATCAAGAATATTATTCCCCAAATTTGACCATAAATATATATGTTTTAATTCAGGATGAGATTCGAAATATTTTTCAAAATAGAAAATACCTGAGGCTTTCCCATCCTTTTTTACAATATAAATGCCCATTCCGCTGTCAAGATATTGTAACGAAATTTCTTTTAATTCTTCCCATGTGGAAATACGGAATTCTGTTTTTAATATCTCACTGCATTCTTTTCTAAACTCAAAATATTCCTGCCATTCTTTATCTGTATATTGATCTTTTATGATTCTTGTAGAGGTGTATGTTACTTTCGGCAAAAACAAAGAATGAGCCGGTTTATCGCCTTTAACATCGAAAGTGAACTGCCATTTTCCGTCAACCTGTACAAAATCAATACGATTTTCAACGGAAGTTACCATCATGAAATGAGTGTCTGTCATCGGAATTAGCTGTGATTCATTGCCTAATTCCCGCCAATAGTAGAATTTTCCGTTTTTTGTATATAATTTCCTTTCAAGTTTATCAGCCTCACACCAATATATACCGCAATAACGTTCAAGTGTTTCCTCTTGCAATTCATACGGAGTATGTTCTTCAGCTACATTTCCATCCATCATTTTATACAAATCCAGATATTTTGTGAAAGTAAACATTTTCTTACCGGTATTTTCACATCTATGAAATCTTATAGCTATCGGTAATCCTTCGATCTCAAATTCGTTTTCTGATATAGGAATAAGTTTCAGGTTTGGCCAATAACAATCAAAGCAAAGACGGCCATCTTTTTCATGTATCCTAAATACAGCCACTTTACCGAGATAATGCCCACAATAATTTCTGTATGAGCTGTCGAATAATTTCTCTTCAAAATGTTTCAGATCAAGGAACTGTAAGATATTTTTTCGATAGTTTACCCAGTCTTGCGAAGAATTTTCGAACTGGATCTTCCTGAAATTGTATTCTTTAAACAAATCGACCGTGAAATCAGAAAATTCCTGCCATAGTCGGATAGCACAATCCTTGCCTTTTAAGTTCCTATTCTTACAAAAAAGAGTTTTTTCATCACTTATGATAAAGTCATTTGTCCATTCCTCACCTCTGCGTTCCCAATTCAATCTTAGTGATTTATCGACATCTTGTTGATACAAATGTATAAGGACGGGATCGAGGCATCTTGCGGTCTCCAATATTTTATGGGAATACTCTTTTAATAAAGATCTGTCCATATCGGCCATAAAATGTGGGAACATAAGAACGTCCTGAAACAAATAGCTTTCAATTATGTAGACGTTTTCATCATCTTTAACTTTGCTAACAAAATCGATCCATTTTTTAGGATATTCTTCAAATACTCTTTTCGAGTGATCAAGATCGGATTCATCAATGTTTTTAAAAATTTCAAGCACAGGGTGGTCTTTTTCGACTTCGTAGAACCATTTAACTTTTATTCCGTTTTTTTCAAGCTGCCTGGCTATGAAGTGAGCAGTTGTCGATTTGCCGGAACCGGTAATACCGTCAACGAGAATCAGTTTTGTTTTTATCATTTATTTATTTCTCTATTTTAAAGATAAACTATGCTTATAAACCATTCTTCTCAGCTATATACTTATCGATCTTCTTTTCAAGAATTTCTAAAGGTTTTTGACCGTCTTCCAAAACAAGCCTGTGGAACTCTTTTATATCGAATTTATCCTTTAATTCTTTTTTCATTTTTTCTCTCAATTCAACAAATTTCATTTCTCCGATCTTGTAAGAGCAAGCCTGTCCGGGCCATACGCAGTACCGGTATAACTCTCCCATTGAAGCATAACCCAGCATCTCTTTCATGTTCTTCTCGGCTTCTTCAAGGCTCCATCTTTTATAATGAATGCCTGTATCGAGTACAAGTCTGGCAGCTCTGTATAATTCTGAATTGAGATAGCTTAATTTAGCATTAATATCTTTATTCCATCCTTCTTCGTACGCTAAAGTTTCAGCATACAGCGCCCATCCTTCCTGGAATCCGTTATAAGCGAAAAGCGACCTGAAGTATTTTAAATAATTTATTTCATACTGCAGAGAATATTGAAGATGATGTCCGGGTATCGCTTCGTGATATGTAAGTGTTGCCATTCCTGCTTTACGGGGCGGTTTCTTCATATCTATGTAAAAGACTCCTGTTCTTTTACCGTCGAATGAAGGTGAATCATAAAAAGCACCTGCCCCTGTGACTTTATATTCAGGGACTCTTTTGACTATTATGTCAGCTTTGGGCAGCAAACTGAAGTAGTCAGGCAGTTTTGCTTTCACATCATCAATAATCTTCATGTAATCATCAACAGCCTGCTGCTTACCTTCCTCAGTGTTAGGGTAATTATTTTCCGGTGCGGATTTCGTGGCTGTGTACCATTCTCCTTCGACAGCCGCAAAATTATCGCCTTTAAAACCAAGTTCAGCGAACATTTTCATCATCTCATCCTGGATCCTTTTTACTTCTTTAATACCAATCTGATGTACTTCTTCCGGAGTTAAATCTGTGGTAGTTTCCAATTTAAGACATAATTTATAATATTCATCTCCATCGGATAATTTCCATACGCCAGCTCTACTGTCTTTCATATCTACAATTTTCTGCGCTCTTGCGATCATTTTGTCACAAGCTGGATAAATGCTGTTATTGATTATTGTCCGCACTTTCACAAGATAAGCTGCACTTTCTGCCTCCGAAATGCCTGTTTCTTTCATTTTTGTTTCGAGAGTAGTGTAATAAACATTAGTTTCCGGCTCTTTTTTGTCCAGAAATACAGTCATCTGCTCAATAAACTTTGCAGCTATAAAATCAGGAGGATAAGCACCTATGTCATCTCTTTTATCAAGCTGTAAATGGATCTGATCGAATTTTTTTTCTACAAGGCTTAATCTTTTTATGTAGTTTTCAATATCGATCTTGTTTTCGATCCGGTGATAGTCTGTAAACAAAGTAATACTACTACTGTGAAAGCTGAACATCGAAGTGATAAGATAACCGTGAGAAATGTATTTTTCTGAAAGAAGAGAATAGTCTATATTCCATTTCAAAACTTCATAATAAATTTTATCTTTTTCAGAAATCTTGCTTTTATCTATCCCGATTAAAATCTGCTTATACTTTCTGATCACATCAAAGCCTTTCCGGTCATGTTCGGGAGAAGAATCGTTTAATTTATCCTCATTTAAATTATAACCAAGGCTGTCAGGCAATCCAAGACTGGCGGCAGATTCAGGGTAGTCTTCGATCAACTCTTTAAAATACTGATCAGCCAGCTTACTAAAATCAAAGTATTGTTCAGCTTTGCATGAACTGAAAACGATAAAACTCAAAACAATGATCAGATTCTTCATTTTAACTTCTCCTGTTAATAGAACATTTATTTAACGGTTATTACTTTCACGCATATTTTTGCGTTTAAAAAGTAAGCTCATTTATTTTAAAAAGCAAACTGAAAAGATTAATTTATTATTGCTCAGTTAATTAGAAGCTGTAATTGATTTTGACATAGGATTGCTCATAATTACGCACAAAATGGTTGCTTTCAAGATTATTACCTGCAGTGCTGTAACCGGCAAAGAAATTACAGTCCGGCCTGAATTCCCAGCGGAAATTTGAAAATAAACCGGCATCATCAATACCCCCGTAGTTATTATAACGCAAGCCGTTAGTCAGTGAAACATCGTTCGAGAAGTTTATCGTAGCTCCGGCATTATCAACCCAGTACTCCTGATCATAGCCGCAGCCCTCAGGAAATTCGCCATAGCTAAAGCGGATCCCGCTGATATTATATGACAGATATTTATTGATCTTGCCGCTTGCGGCTAAAGATAAAACATCGTAATAGAATTTATCATTTAATTCATAAACCACAGTTTGGCCGAGATCCCCGTAAACCTCAAGAGTAAGGATATCCCAATTGTAATAAGAGGCATAAAAAGAGCAAGCCGGGACATCGAACTTTGTTCCCGTAAAATTATCCTGATTAAAATTTCCGGTGATATTAAATGAAAATTTGTACTGTGAATCCATACTGAAATTCGCAGCGGAATTCAAAAAACGCATTTCATCATTTGCGGTATAAAAAGAAATACTGCTCCAAGTACTGAAACCGTAGCTTTTTATAGAGCCAGAAGGAGAATCATCTTTCCAGTTAAAGCTGTAGCTCGGGTAATAAAACCCTACATCGTCCACTCTGCCCATTCCTGCTTCAAAATCTTCTGAAACAATACCGCCGCCCAGCGACCAGTTGCACTGTCTGCTGTCGCCATAATAGCCTCCAAAAGCGCTATATCCATTACTAATTTCTCTTACACTGTCATCAAGGTATGTAAAATTAACTTCGCCCCACGCAGAATGATGCTGATTAAAACTGAATTGCGGCACGAAATGAAAAACATCCGCATGATAATCCTTATTTTCTCTGTTCAGAAATGTGAACTGCATGCTCAAATTATCCATAGTAGGTTTAAGCGCTATGACATTAAAAAAATCATCTCTGTTGGTAATTTCACCGTCAGTTTTAATCTCTTTATCCATTGAAGACAAAAATCCGTAAGAACAGCCCGGAGTACTGCCTGTGACCTTAAAAGCAAAATTCGGCTGCATGATATTTCTTGTATAAAATAAATTACTGCCTACACCGAACGCATCGAGATCCTCGTTAAAGAAATACCTGTTCTCAGCATAATATGGTGCGTAACGCATATTGAATGTGTTCTGCGCAAGATCTAAGGGTGCGTCAGAAAAATCCGGATTAACGCTCAGTTTGGCTTTGATCGCATTGTTGGGATTATAAGAAAAGTCAAAACCGATATTGTCGAGGTCTTTCAATTTGTTCTTATCGAAATCGTAAGAAGGATCAGGTGAAAATTTATCATTTTTGATGTCATATTTTTTTAAATAATAGGGACGGAAAAGAATATTGCTGTTAGCCGTTATTTTTTCATTTATTACAATGTCCGCCGCTTTTCTAAAATAATCTTTATTCCAGTTTATCCTCAAATACGGACAAATAAAAGTTGTATTCAGGTTCTTATCATATCTTGTCAGAATGATCTTCCAGTTATATGGAGCTTCGCCCTGAAAGCGCAGATCTTTTAAAGGGATCTCCATATTGCAAGTCCACTTTTTATTGGTTATCTGATTTTGATAAGTGTAGCTGCTGTTCCAGCCTCCGTCAATATTCATATCCTCACTTCTGATCCCGTCCGTTCTTCCGCCGAGGGGATAGGCATAAAAGACATAGGCGTAGAATTTATTTACATCCGTAATGATCTGTAATCGAATATTGTTGTCATTGGAGAAATCATCCCGCTTTCTAAAGCTGCTTTCGCCGAAAGTTGAATCAATTTCAGCTTCCCAATGCATAAATAAATTTTCTCCGTTGTGCCAGAACCATGCTCTGTTATCCTGAGCGCATTTCAGCGTGTCTGCATTATCACCGTCAAAAAAACCTGTGCACATATTTTCATTGGTGATCACCGGCCGGTCGGAAAAAGGTATGGTAAACGCTCCGAGCCAGCCGCTTGTGATCATTATTATTAAAATTACTTTACTCATTTTTGTATAATCCTCTTATAAATTCAACATTTCCTGTTATTTGCAAAGAAATCTAATAATGCTAGTTCTCTAAACATATAAAAATGCGACGAAACGACAAATATACGGTACAGAATACGATTCTGCGCGCATATTCTATTTTGGGAGGTTCTTGTATTCTCCAATCCATGGATTATATAAAACAGCTCCGCTTTCTTTCATGTCAGCAATATTTCTGGTAGCTATTGCCATGTTGTTCGCGATACCGGTTGAAGCGATCATTCCGTCAATCGCGGGTAAAGGTTTTCCGATGTTCTCTGATTTAGCCTGAACACGACCCCAGACAGCTGCCGATCCAAGATCAAATGGCACGATCCTGTTCTGGAATCTTTCTTTAAGATCATTATTTACCCATCCGATCAGATTATCCTTTCTCTTACTGCCGGTAAGTTTTTCGATGCCTTTAATTATTTCTCCGATAGAGATTACGCTTATGAATAAAGCGGATTCATCTATGCCTGATATCCATTTCATAACATTTTTGTCAGGATCTTTTTTTATCAGTTCGGAAATTACGCAGGTGTCGAGAATATAATTCATAGTTCCACCGCTCTGGGTTTTTCTTTGCTTCGGGTCAATATCAATTCCTCTTTTGCAAGCGGAGATTTCTGAAAGAACTCTAAAATATTATTTTCAGGCTTTGTGAGCTTCTTATATTCCTCGATAGATATGATCACTACCGCATCTTTGCCGTGCTTGGTCACTATCTGGGGAGAATCCTCCTGAGCAAGCTCGACTAAACTGCTGAATTTATTTTTAGCTTCCTGCAGCTGCCAGTGGTTTTTTATCATTTGCGCCTCCTTTTAGTAGTTAAACTGTCTAGACTGTCTAGATTAAATATAATCAGGAATTCCAGGATTGTCAATAAAATAGATTTATTTCATCTTCAATATGGTTATTTTTCTTTTACCTACAATAAGCTTCTTGATCCGAATAAATTCCTCATGCTTTACTCCCTGCTTTTTAGTCGAAGCAATAACGATCACCGTGTTCGGATCAGCGATTCTAAGCATATTTTCAAGCATGATCCACTCTTGATCTTCACCCGCATTGTCTCCCTGCCATGTTTCGAGATTGGAATATGGTATATCCGCAAAAATTATATCAATACCTTCATTATTCAGTTTTGAGAAAGCTGAATCTGATAACATATCCTCTTTGTAGCATAAACTGACAATATTCTTATCTTGTATTGCCGCTTTTAATTTTACGGCACTTTCTAAAGCTGCTTTGTGAGACTCCTTGTTAAACTTTATGTACATTTCATTCAGCTCAGAAATTCGATTGTTTATACCTGAACCGGTTAATAATCCGAGATTCTTTGAAGCAGAAATTAGAATGTCTTTGTTTATGTCAGAACATATTATCTTTTTGATTTTTTCAGGATGTAAAAATCCCAAAGCTGTCAAATGATATGCACTTCCGCAACACGGGTCAAAGATCGTAACATGGTCTTTTTTCCCAAGGTACTCATAGCAGAATTGAAATATCTCGCTCATCAGCCTGATAGGGAAGGCTGACGCGCCCGGAATACTGTACAGGACTTTCCCGCTGGCGAAATCACTGTAATTGTCATTTTGGGTATATTTGTATTCCATATTATTCTTCCCTTCTTTCATTAGTTTCAAGCGTAAATGATCCGTCAAAAGTCCAGAAATTCTTTACACGAAATCCCGATTTATAAATATTTTTCTTATATAATTCTATTGAATCTTTGTAAGAAAATTTCTTGTTACTCAATTTATTTATTCCTTTAATTACATCTGGGATTTTATTCTCCAGATTTTTCGTATCCATACATGCTAAAGATTTATTTTTTCTCATATTCATAATACAAATCTCTTTCATACCGGTAAAACAAGGATAATTTATGCATGATGGCAGAACATTGTAAAACTTAGTATGATTGTAAAAGTATTCAGGCCACCTTACACCTGATATTGACAGCCATGGTGTATTTACACAGCTTGCAAGAAACGCAAAGCCAGAATGAGGTGAGATCAGAATATCACAATATTCCAATAAAGCTAATTGATTTATAATTCCGATGTCGAAACAGTTTACAACATTATCATTTTTTAACAAAATCCGATCAATGTCGCTTTCTGAAAATGTGAATGATCCTGTCTTGTTACCTTTTCTACTTTTCGCACCAGTCATATAGAATTTCACTTCGGGAAATTTTTTCGTAACAGCTGCGATCATAGCTATCCACCAGTCTGTTTCAGGATAAATATGTTCAGCGGCGCTGCCTGCAGGTAAAAAGCAGATTTTAAGACCGTAATGATTATATCTTTTTATAAATTGCTTTGCATCTGCCGGAACTTCCAGTCTCATTTTAGTGTCAACTTTATATTCCGGAGCATCTTTTAAAGGCGGTTGAAGCCTGCAACCTTTCCAGATTTCAGCTTGAAAATACTTGATGATTATTTGATTAGACACTTTTAATTCATCATTATAAGAAAATGGATTAAGTACCAGTCTTTCATCGGATACAATATAATCCCAATTTCTGGGAATATTTTTAAGACATTTCGCTTTTGATCCTTTCTCTGCCAATTCTGTAACATCAATAATATAGACTTTTTCAATCCACGGGCAATGTTCACCAAGTTCATAAGGCATCTGTGAATTCAGCAGTATTGATATCTTAATATCAATATTAGCTTCGTAGTAACCTTTTGAAACTTTTAATCCTTCAAGAGCATGCCCGATAGGTCTGTAATATACCCAGTTTACTAATAGTGTTTTGCTCATGTATTAGTTCTCCATTATTTTATCCACCATTTTGACTGAACAGTAAGATAATTCTTTTCTTTCTTTTTCGCATTTACCCAATCAATAAGAATCTTAAGTGTTTCTTCCTGAGGCAAATAAGAGCTATCAATGATTTTGACATCCCATCGGTTATCGTCTTTTGTCCAATTAGTCCAGCGGTCCCATTTAAAATCAGTTTGTTCAGGTTTTACAATTACATGCTGTTCCCACTCCGGTTCTATTGCGTGCATTCTTTGCCAAACTGCCCAGCAAAGAGTATCCTGATTCAAAGGCCATTCTTCCATTTGAGGACGGCTTCGATATCTCTCGGTTCGTACAAAATCATTACAATCTAGCAGGCAGGCTGAAATGCCGTCCAGTTTTATAGCAGAAGGAGAGGCAAGGAACTCTCCGAGAGGGCTATGCGCCACTAGGAGGAAATCCTTTCCTTCTTCCTGCGCTTTCACTGCTCTTCCGATCCATGTCTCAAGCTCTTCGCACCTTTCCTTTTCGTCCATTACCATAATTTCATCTGAATCATGGCAATATACTTCCCTCAATTTTTGTTTTAGAAGTTTCGACATTGTTGATTTTCCTGAAGCTGCTGCACCTGTTATTAAATAAAACATTATTTACTCCTCTTTAATTTAGGATTAACGTAATTAATACTCATAAACATCTACTGTATTCTTATCTGAATCTATCTTCAATATTTTATGACCATAAAATCTGAGAAATATATTATAATCGCACAGATAATACGGATTATCTGTTTTAAGCAAACAGGAGTTTAAATAAATATTATCCTTGAAGAAATCAAGCACAATTCCGTCCGTATTGCCTTTTGAAGTGTCAACAGCAGGATGAACTATAAGATTTCCGTTTTTATCTTTAAAAACACCTACGACCGCACGTTTTTTATGGATTAGCTTTCTATTTAGACTTGGTTCACCAATCTTCTTCATGTATTTGGTCATTTTTTCATATTCTTCATCAGAGAAACTGATCGCTGCAAAATTTTTACTAACCACTTCAATCAGATTGCCGTAATGATCGAAAACATTAATTTTATAAAACATTTTATCATTTACGCCAACATAAATTTTATCTTCCGTTGCATAAACATAATCCCACAGATCCGGGACGCAGGAATCATCCGGAAAATAACTCAAACGATTTAGTACTTTTAAAGGTTTGAAAGAATTATTAAGAATAGTTAATTCTTTTGTTACGAATGTTTTTCCGTTAATGTCCTTAAAACTAAAGATTGCACAAAAGAATTTATTCGTACCCAATGGTTTTACGCTCGCAGGATAACCTTCAGGCTTGACCTTATAAAGAAATTCACCGGAAGTATTGAACAGAGAAACGGAATTAGTTCCTTCATCGCCAATATAGATCGTATCATTCTTGATGCAAAGATAAACTATTTTATCTATCTCCCCAGGTCCTGGACCTTGTTTAACAAAACTTGTAACGAATTTTCCGTTCTTATCGTATTTATTAACTTTTGGGACACCAAAATCTGCAATATAAATATTTTCTTCACTGTCCACATCCATAATATCAATATCGAAGAATGAAAGGTAATTAACATCATTTGAATCAGAATTTAAAGTAAATATCTTTACCGGATTGAAATCAAGCTTTTCTACAGTAGGTAGATTCTTGTTCCTAAAGGTTTTAACACCATCTTTTTCTGTTACTGTACAGGTTTGTTCTTTAGTGCAGCTGATTAGGAACATCAAGCTGATCATAGTGTAAATTACTAGTAATGATTTTCTCATTTTTAACTACTCCTGTTAAAAAACATTTATTATCGGTTAAATACTCCGTCCTTTTTAAAACCTTACATTTTGCAGATCGGACAACTCAGCTTCCGTCAGCTCAAGCTCAGAGAATATTATGAACTTGGGCGGTAAGACTTTCGTTTCTCCGTTTTTTAGTTTGTGAGTTTCATGAAAAGTGTTCAATATAACAGCGTTGTCCGTATAGCGTTCTCCGTGTGTTGTCTCTATGCCGTTGAAAAAGTGAAGCATTTCACTGCGTGACTTATTTCTGAACGTTATAAGTTGTGACTTGTAACTGCCTTCTTCTGTATCATAACCGCTTTTTATTACAGATTCTCTGCCGTTCTCTACTATTTTGGATACGATATTTTTCATGTCGCCGTCATAGTTAATGAAAGTCAAGCCTCCGTTGTGATGATATTCCGGTAAGAAATAACCGCTTTTATTTATTACTTCGCTATAAACAGCAAGCACAGGCGATTTCGGCATCATAAGGAAATACTGTTTGACCGTAAAACCTCTCAGAGCATCGAATTTCTCCATAGTCGTAGTCAGTGCGATACCTTCCCAGATATTTCCGTGCGAGTCGCTTTTTTTAACAAAAGCAGCCTTCGTTTTTTCAGCGAGCCAATGATGCTCTTTTATCAATTCCGGTCTGCTTGTAATTCCGCCGAACCATGAATTCCACCACGATTTGTTCGTTCTTTCCGGATAATCTGTAGCGAGCCATTCTCTGCCTTTATAAGTTAATGAAAATACTGAAGGCGCGAATTCAGGCGATGACTTGATCTCAAGAACGCCGTTATTTGCAGTAAAGACAGTTTTCTTTTCAGCTTTTACTTTGTTCAAAGCTACTTCACCTTTACTTTTGACAAAGACAGCTTTGGTCTTTTTCAGTTCTCTTGAATGGTAATCGGCGTTCGCAGTTATAAGTTCGACCGGAGCTTTACCTTTGAATTTGAACTCAAAGTCAATTTTATGGATCTTATCTTCCGGAGCAGCTGTCTGAACTTTACTGAAAGCCGGGTCATTTACAGAGCTGATACTGACAGTCGCATCAATAGGCTTGTCCTTAGAATCAATATAAGCACCGCTGACTTTTTTATCGCAGAAAGGATTTCCCGCATTGATCTCAAGATCAAAACTGTCATAAATTCTTTCTTTTTCGAGTTCTTTATGAAGAGCGAACTCACGCACTTCTTTTTCCGAATCGAAAACTTCAACGCCAAATATTACAGGCTTTGTCTTTAAAAGACCTTTTTTAGAAAAATTGTGCTCAATGGATAGGAACCATGAACATAATTTAATTTTGTACTCTTTAGGCCAGATAACCGCGACCGTGCCTTTTTCTCTTTCACCGAACATCCAGTTCTCGCTGATCTTATCATTGACCATATTATCAAGAGAAACATCATTATGGGTATTCTGGTCATATTTAATAATCCTGCCGTCATAAGGCACTGTTACCTTCCGGCGGGCGATATCAAACTCGCATGATAAAGTAACTTTATCTGAGCCGGCAGGAAAGCTTATCATCTCATACCACTGCTCAAGCATTCCGCTGCGGTACATCTTAAAGTTCTGCGCGAACTCGCAGCCTGGGAAATCTTCCGATTTGTAGTATGCTTTCAAGAGGATCGCATTATCGCTATCGGTATATTCGCTTTTATAAGGCGCTTTTCTTACGAATTCAGAAGAGAAAGGTTTGCCTAATTTCGGGGCTCCCATGTAGCTCCATACATCAGTTTTAATGCTTCTGTAAACCATCTGGTTATTATCAATGAATTTATCCAGGCTGAAACTGAATTTGCCGAAGCTCATATAATAATAGTAGTCATTTTCGCCGTACAGTTTTCCGTCGTAAGTGCTGATTACGAAATTGAATTTCTGTCTGAATGTATAGCTGCTGCCGTTCGCAAAAACTGCTTTCAGGTCTATTTCTTTATTGATAAGCACTGAATTATGCAGTATGATCTTAACTGTGACCGTATTTCTTTCACCTTTTTTCAGAAATATTGACTTCTTCTTTTCAAGAAAATCTATTTCCTTCATTTTCGGGAATTTGATCTCAAAAGTACAGTCCTCATCAAAATTGTTCTCCACATTCATGTACAGGTCTTTTTCAATTTCTGCATGGGTCAGAGAGTAATTCTCATTTGCTTTCAGCTTGAGCGGGAACTGCGGATTTATTCCTGTCTTGAAGGTGATCTTTTTACCGTTGACTGAAATTTCGGACATTGCGCAGGGATGAGTCTGCCATACACTCTGATCTTTTTCAATTTTATCAAGATGAAACTGTGCTTCAACAGTTTTTTTCCCTTTTATATTCCCGCTGAAATCAGCCTGTGTCTTAATATTCTTGTCAGTCATACCTATTATCCCGACTTCAAGCTTTTTACCGGTTTTATTAACTATTTCATAGCTGATCGTATAATCTTTTCCGAAAACGAGTTTGTTTTTAATTACGCATGCTGTAATAGAGTAATCATCAGTTTCAATTCGCCTGATACCTCTGCCTGTTTTCTCGAATTCAACAAGAAGGTTTTTGCCGTCCTTCTGCCATGAATAAGTCAGATAGTCAAAACCGTTCTCAGACACACCGTCAGGGGTTAGCTCTATCTTACGGTTAGAATCGTCATACCAGTCGGCTTTTTTAAAGAAATCTCTGAATAATTCCGCCTGAACCACGGTCGGTATAAAATTCATAAGATGGGTCGAACCGCCTTCCATCTGTTCCCAGAAGAAGCCGCATTTTTTATACATCGGAACAGCTTTGGTATTGCCTGCCCATGTAAAAAGGTCGATCCTCGGATAACCGAGCTCAATAGTTCTTTCAACTGATCTTTTAACCAGCATTTTACCGGCTTTTTTACCGTGATATGCGGGATCAACGTTCAATAAATCAACATAAAGCGTATTCTCTTCAGCAAAATATTTTGATAATTTGCAGTATCCTATGACTTTTTCGCCGTCAAGCGCGAGATAAAGATTCAAATGGGATGATATCTCTTCTTTTCTAAGAACGCCTTCTTCCGTTTTATGATCCGCTTCGCCGTTCCAGCCGTCTTTACTCACATTCCACATATCGGCGATCGCTTTCGCATATTTCGGGCTGTACTCAACTAGTTTAAATTCTGTCATTTTGTTCTCCTCCTTATATTTTTTCGAGCAGGCTGTAAACATCTTCGCGCTTCAATTCCAGCTCTTTTATTCTCTGAAAATGCACCGAAACCTTTTCATAATTGTCCGGGTCAGATTCAATTATTTTGTAGGTCATACTTATTTCAGCTTCTATTTCTCCCAGATCGCTTTCGATCTTATCAATGCTAAATTTATTCGCGGCTTCTTTTTTTACTACAAGCTTTGACTTCTTCTCCTTAACAGGCTCGATTATCTTTACCGCCTGTTTCGAAACGCATTCCTTATAATAATCATAGTCGCCCTCATAGCTTTTCATTTCATTCTCTTTAAGTTCCGCGATCCTGTTCGATATCTGATTGATGAAATATCGGTCATGCGACACGAACAGAATTGTCCCTTTGAAGCTGTTCAGGGCTTCCTCGAGCATCTCTTTTGAATCTATGTCGAGATGGTTCGTCGGCTCGTCAAGAATTAAAAGGTTCGTATCCGTCTGCATCAGAAGAGCGAGCTTAAGCCTCGTTTTCTCCCCGCCGGAGAGCTCATTGACTTTCTTGAAAACTTCATCTTTATAGAACAGAAAGTTCGAGAGCGCATTTCGTGCCTCGCCCTCATACACTTTGCAGAAATCCCTGTAAGTTTCAAGAACGGTCATTTCAGGGTTGTCGAAACTTATATTCTGATCGAGATATGAAACTTTCACGCTGCTTCCAAGCTCGATCCTGCCCGAATCCGGACTGATCTCCTTCATGATCATCTTTAACAGAGTGGATTTTCCGCATCCGTTCCTGCCGATCACAGCCAGTTTCTCTTTATAGAAAACATTCAGATCGATGCTTTCAAAAAGCCTGACATTATCAAAAGATTTTGAAAGGTTTTCACATACGATCACATTATTTCCCGATCTGTTCTGTCCGGAAAATCCGAGCCCGATCTGCTTTCTTTCCAGTTTGGGTCTGTCGAGCATTTCTATTTTTTCTATCCTCTTTTCAAGTTCTTTCGCTTTTTTAAAGAATTTATCGTGGTCTCCGCGCGCCCATATCCTGTATCTTTTAGCGGCTTCCTTCATCGCGTTTACCTTTCTCTGCTGATCTTTATACGCTTCAAATTCGGCGAGAAGTCTGCGCTCTTTCTCTACCTTATAATATGAATAATTACCGTGAAAAACATCGCTTGCGCCGTCTTCCAGTTCGATTATCTTTCTGACAGTTCTGTCCAGGAAATATCTGTCGTGGGAAATAATTACGACACTTCCTTTATATTCTGCCAGATAACCTTCAAGCCATTCTATCGAGTTCATATCGAGATGATTGGAAGGTTCGTCAAGTAGAAGCACTTCGGGGTTCTCCAAAAGTATCTTTGCAAGGTTCACGATGGTCTTTTCACCGCCGCTCAAAACCGAAAAATCCCTGTTAAGAAAATCTTCGTTTATCTTTAGACCCGTGCAGATCCTTCCTTTTTTTGATTCGATCTCATATCCGCCTTTATTTTCAAAACCGGCCTGTAGCTTTCCGTATTTTTCCAGAAGTGCCGGCATAGCTGCATCTTCGGTAACGGCCATCTGTTTTTCAAGCCATGTCATTTCTTTCTTTATTGAGAATAATTCATCAAAAGCTGAATTTAATACATCGTCAACGGTGGAAAAAGCGGGGTAGAGGGGTATCTGGTCCAGACAGCTTATCCTCATATTCTTTCTTATGGAAAGTATCCCGCCGTTAATTTCCTCTCTTCCGGAAATTATTTTAAAAATGGTGGTTTTACCCGTCCCGTTCCGGCCGATCAAACCGGTTTTTTCATTCGTTTTTATGTCGAATGTAACATCGGAGAGTATTTCAAATGCTCCGTAAGATTTCTTGATATTTTTAAGTCCTATGTCTATCATAATTGCACTTCGTCAGTTAAATATTTAATATTAATTTTTTGTACGACCTGTCGCCTGGTATTTTTCAGGGGGATTTTGTGCGTAACCGATATTCTGTATGATATATAGTTGGCCAAATATACGGTTTGTGAAAAAACTATGCAAGTATTATTTTGTAATCTTAAATCAATGATCATAATTGTGATTTTGCCCTAAGTTAAGTTAAACTTTAATAAATATTAGTATTTGTTTTGAAGGGATTGTAACTATGCTTTAATAGAATTCGACCGCAAAAATTGATATTCTGCAGAGAGGAAGTTGTTTTTCTAAAGTAAGTTACAACTTATAATTTATATCTTTTCATTTCAACATTTTCCTTTATTCGTGGTTTACACTTATCCTTTCACTTCTAATCTTTGAAAACAAATCTGTCAATCTGCCTTCGCCGCTGAAGTGCCGCTTACTTTTAAAAAGATAAGAGCCGGTCCCGGGTTGTCCGCCCCGCTTTCTCAAGCCGTATGGGAACCTATCTATGTAAATTTTTGCAACGAACCAAAAATTTAAGTTAAAAGAAATAAAAAATCAAGAAATATTTCAGGATTGTTTCAGACCCTGATCTTCTTGAAAACGTTCAGGGCATTGTCATAAAATATTTTCTGATGATGCTCTTCCGGAACCAGCATTTTGATAAAATCAATATAGACTTTCATCGGCACAAGAGGCCAGTCCGACCCGTAAAGCAGCTTGTCGTAACGGTTGGCAAAAATAAAACAGGTCTTGTAAATATTCATGAACAGTTCCTGAGAGCTGAACGAATCAAATCTCGCCTGGTCGCCGATCAGGATCCCGGAAAGATCAGCGTAAACATTTTCATTCTTATAAAGCAGTTCCGCGGTATCCATCACCCAGGGATTACCCAGATGGCAGATGACGATCTTCAGATCGGGATGCCTGCATGCAAGCTCATCAACCGTCAGAGGATGCGAAAATTTCAAAAGTCCGTTATCGCTGTAAGTGTCACCGGTATGAATAGATACGGGCATGTTATACTTCAATGCGAGCTCATAAACAGGCTCATATATCTTATCTGTAACAAAGCACTGATAGTAGCCTGCGTAAAGTTTTATACCGACACAATCCGGCCTTTGAATAGCAGTCTCCAGATCATTTAAGTTCTCTTTAGACAATTTATCGGGATTTATACCTGCGCTATAGTAGAAATTTGGGGGCAGCACATCCAGATCGGCATTCATGGGAGTGACAGCTTTAATATCCGGAAATTTATATTGCTTCGTTTCAGTCAGACCCATACACACGCCTGCAACCACCTGATTTTCTGTCGTTTCCTTAATAAAACCTTCTTTAGAATAGTTTATCTTGAATTTCTTAGCCGTCAGCTTGAAGGCCGCTACTTTTGAATAGTGAAAATGCGCGTCGATTATCTTCATAAGATCACCCCGGTTAAATCATACCGAAATATAGCAGATTTTTACAGAAATAAAAACAAAAAATAAAACAACTGTTTTAATTGATTAAAAGTTATTTCATAATTATATTCCTGTCATTGTTATTTAAAGTATGAAAACTGAACTGGAGAAGTTTATGAAGAGAATTTTATTATTTATGCTTTTAACGATCGTGATCTCCGCATACTCAAAAACCATTTACGGTGAGTATTTATACGAGTACGGAGATTCCGAAGCGTTAGTTGATGCGAAGCAAAAGTGTTTATTACTCGCAAAAAGAGACGCCCTAGAAAAATTCGCTACTTATATTAAAAGCGAGACTGTTGTTCGTGATTATCAAATGGAAAGCGATGAAATAGTCTCAAACGCTGAAGGATTGATAAGGGATATAACAATCATTGACGAAAAAATTGAAAGACAAAATGCAACTATTTTCTATAAGGTAAGTGCAGAGATAGATGAAACAAAAATTCTTGCAGTTTTTGAAGAGAAACAAAAAATAAAACTTGAAAAATTGGAAGCCGAGCGTATAGCTCAAGCTGAAAGACTTGAAGCGGAAAGAAAATTACAGGCTGAGAACCTCGAAGCTCAAAGGGTCGCTGAGGCAGAGAAAAGGCAGCACGATCTTGAAAAAGCAAGAATCGAGCAGGAAACCGAAAAATATAAACTTTCACGCGAACTCAACGAGAAAGATAAAAGATTCTGGAGTACTCAAAAATGGATCGCTTTGGGTGCTTTTGTCGGTTCGGCAGGTCTTGGAACTTATTTCAACGCGCAAGGCTCTTCATATTACGACGATTACGAATCCGCAAAGACCACAACTTCAGCATTGGATTTTTACGATAAAGCGGATAGTAATTATATGTATCGGGATGTAACATTCAGCGTTTCAGTTGTACCGCTTGGATATTTCTTCTACGCATGGTATAGAGAAAGTAAGTACTAAAATTAAGGGGATAGTTTAAAATGAAGAAAATTTCTTTAGTCTTATCGTCAATCGCTTTACTTCTAATAATATGGGCTTGTACCGATCTTGACCATTCAAATCCCTTTGATCCAAGTTGGGGTGATGTTGACCCGCTGACTAAATGCGATCTGACAATCGAAAAAATTGACAGAATAAAATTAGTCTGGAATGATGATTATTACAACAAAGACTCGAACTATACTTTTCAGGTAGATAAAAAAATCGGCGAAGACGGCGATTGGATTGAGAGATATAGAATATTTCAGAAAAACACTTATACTTTCGTAGATTCTTCGGCTACAATAGACCAGTTGAATTTTTACAGAGTCAGAGTTTGTTATGACCAGAATATGTCTGAACCTATCGAAGCATCTATTTTTAGTCCGTTCACACCTCCTTCAGGAATAAATCTTAACAGAAAAAATATAACCACTATCCAGATAAGCTGGGCAGACAATTCAAACGGTGAAGACGGATTTAAAATAGACAGGTATTCTTCAGGCGCTTGGCATAATGCCTACGCTACTTTGGGTCAAAGCATTACTACATGGACAGATTCTTCAGCTACTTTGAATGATTCTATTCAATACAGGATTTACGGTTTTAGAAAAACGGTAACTTCTGATCAAATTTTGACATCAATTATAGACAACACTATTCCGGCTCCGTCAAATCTTTCTGTACAACAAAATAATGTGAGCACATTTGAGCTTAACTGGACTGATAACTGCAACGGAGAGGAAGGTTTTATTATTGAAAGGAGTATTGACGGCGGTACTTTCACCAATATAGCGACGCTTTCTGCAAATACAACAGTCTATATTGATGCTACGGTAAGCAAAGGAAAAAGCCTCTCTGATGTAGCTTACAGAGTGACAGCTTTCTATAAAACTTATAAATCGGCTTATGTTCAGTCCTCCTCAGAAATAGATTTTCCGGAACCGAGCAATGTAAGTTATGAAAAAACATCAGTAACTTCGATAAAACTGACTTGGACTGATAATAGTATTTCAGAAGATGGTTTCAAGATAGATAAAAAAACAGGTGATGCTGCATGGGTTACCAGTTTTGCGTCTGTAGGTTCAAATGTAACGACTTGGACTGATACTAATGCGCTGGTAAATCAAAATATCCAATATAGAATTTACGGATACAAAGGAATAAACTCATCGCCTCAAGTTTTAAGTTCTCTTATTGATAATACTTTGCCTGCACCATCATCAATTGTTTTTTCAAAATTATCTATATCTTCGATAAAGATAGACTGGCTTGATAATTCCGTAGGAGAAGACGGATTTAAGATTGACAGATCGGTTAACGGTATTTGGACAGCGTCTTACGCTACAGTCGGCGGCAGTGTAAAAACATATACAGACAGCAGTGCTCCGATTAACCAGACGGTTCAATATCGTGTTTATACTTATAAGAGCACGAATGTATCTTCAAGCATTTCTACAACAGCAATAGTAAATACTTTTCCTGCACCGTCCAATCCTACAATTACACAGCTGGCTGTAAATTCAGTAAAAATTGACTGGGCTGACAACTCTACAGGTGAAGACGGTTTCAAGATTGACAAGAAAAATGATACAGGCGTGTGGACGATAGGCTTTGCAACAGTCGGTGCGAGTATAAATACATGGACTGATACTGCCGCAGCGATCTCGGACAGCCTTCAATACAGAGTTTACGGGTACAAAGGAACGACTTATTCAGCTTATGCATATACAAGCGCATCTGATCTTACTTTTCCTCCTCCGTCAAATGTATCTTATAATAAAGTAAGTGTTAGTTCAATTCAATTAAACTGGACTGATAACAGCACAGGAGAAACAGGTTTTAAAATTGACAGATCGGTTGACGGCGGTACATGGTCAATAGCTTACGGTACAGTTGCAGATAATATCATTACATGGACAGATGCGATCGTACCGATAAATAAAAATATTCAATACAGGATTTACGGCTATACTGCCACAGATGCATCAAGCTACGCAACATCTTCTATGATCGCAAATACATTTCCTGTGCCTGTTTTGAATACGGTTACTCAACAAACAGTTAGCTCTTTTAATCTTGACTGGTCTGATAATTCAACCGGAGAAGACGGTTTTAAAATTGATAGAAAAATCGACAGCGAAGCTTATGCTCAAATAGCTTCAGTCGGAGCTAATGTTATTACATACACAGATAGTTCAATAAACAAAAAAGGCTATTCGACTGTTTATTACAGAATCAGAGCCTTCAAAGGAACTGATTATTCAGTCTATAGTGAGAAAACGCAGGCTATTTCATTCCCGGCGCCTTCAAATGTCATTTACACAAAAACAAGCATCAGTTCTATCACAGTTACATGGTCTGATAATTCAAACGGAGAAGAAGGTTTTAAGATAGACAAGAAAGTAGGAGCTCTCGCATGGGTTACAGTATACGGAACAGCCGCGGCAAATGCTGTATCATGGCTGGATTCAAATGCCGAACCGAATACAACTATTCAGTATAGAGTTTATGCTTTCAAAGGCGGAAATGCATCTACGGAAAATTACAGTGCAACAATTGATAATACATTTCCTGCTCCGCTGAATATTTCAACGGAAAAGCTGACTATATCTTCGATAAAAGTAAACTGGACAGATAATTCAACAGGCGAAACAGGCTTCATAGTTGACAGAAAAATTGGCGTTGACAGCTGGGCTGCTTATGATACAACCGCCGCAAATGCTGTGACATGGACAGATAACAATGCCGTCATAAATGCAAATTTACAATATAGGATCAAAGGTTATAAAACCAGCTACTATTCAAGCTACCTCGAATCTTCTCAGATAAGCAATATTTTCCCCGCACCGACTAATCTTTCTTTGACACAAGTTAAATCAAAATCTAAAGCTACATCTATTAAACTGGACTGGACAGATAATTCAGTCGGCGAAGACGGTTTTAAGGTATCAAAAAAAGATGAAGTGGGTAACTGGACTGATGTAGGTACTGTCGGAAGCAACATAAAAACTTGGACAGACGCTTCTGCAACAATAAACGACAGCCTCGCTTACAGAGTAAGAGGATACAAAGGAACATTTTCATCAGGTTATACAACAGCTGATGTAAGCGCACTAACTTTTCCACCTCCTTCTAATCTCACTTATACAAAAATAGACCTGAACTCAATAAGGCTGAACTGGACAGATAATTCCACAGGTGAAGACGGTTTCAAAATTGATAAAAAAATAGGAGACGGTTCATGGACTGTAGCTTATGGTACAGTCGCAGTAAATGCCGTAACATGGACAGATGATAATGCAGATATAAACCAGACTCTCCTGTATAGAGTTTATATGTATTCGGGTACTGAAATCTCGAATTATATTCTTACACCTTCAATAGACAATACTTTCCCTGTACCAACAAACTTGACAACGACTCAGGCAAGCATAACTTCAGCTACAATCGCATGGACTGACAACAGCACTGGAGAGGAAAGGTTTGAAATTGAACGGAAACTGTCAGCCGATGCAACATATTCAAAGGTCGGCGAAGTTACAGGAAGCGCAACAGCTACAAAAAGCTATACTGATGCAACTCTCGAACCTGCCAAAACTTACGATTACAGAGTAAAAGGAGTGCTTGGCACTAATTCATCAGCGTATGTAACAAAAACAGGATACGATAACACATTTCCTGCACCTTCGAACCTTCAAGCTTCAGTTGAATCTGATACCTCAATAAAACTAACTTGGACAGACAATTCCAATGGTGAAGAGGGCTTTAAAATTGATAGAAAAGTTGGCAGTAGCGGAACATGGGAAACCGATTATGCTTCAATAAGTTCAAATACAACAACTTTGATTGATACAGACCTTACAGCAGGAACAACATACTATTATAAAGTGCGGTCTTACTATTCTAATTATTATAGCAACTATACAACCGAAGTAAATGCCATTCCTTTTACACCCGCAGGTTTTGTTTCAATACCAACTGGTAGTTTCGATATGGGGAGCATTATTACCAGCGATGAACAACCGATACACACGGTAAATATAACTCGAGCTTTTTATCTAGGAAAATACGAAGTTACACAGAAAGACTGGCATACAACGATGGGTAGTTACCCTGCGAGCGGATACGGAGTCGGGGATAATTATCCAGTGTATAATGTGAGCTGGTACTCAATGCTTGTTTATTGCAACAAAAGAAGTATGGTTGAGAGCCTTACGCCCTGTTACACGATAAACGGATCGACGAATCCAGATGACTGGGGTAGCGTACCTATAGAACAGAACTTAATATGGGATGAAGTAATTTGTGATTTTAATGCGAAAGGGTACAGACTCCCAACTGAAGCCGAATGGGAGTATGTTGCACAGTATAATGACGATAGAACCTATCCGTGGGGGGAAACCGCACCTTCAAACACATTATGTAACTATAATGGTGATGTTGGATCTGCTACAATTGTTGGTAGTTATCCGAATGGGAACAGTCAGCTTGGCCTGTGCGATATGGGTGGGAATCTTTGGGATTGGAGCTGGGACAGATACGGTACATATACAAGTGATATTCAGGATAATCCATCGGGACCTACGAGTGGAAATGAACGTGTCCTACGCGGCGGGTGCTGGGGATATAGCGGATATATTGATGTAGTTTGTACCGAACGAGATTTGGCAAGTCCTTTTAGTATAAGTATTTATTTTGGTTTTCGTCTTGCGAGGACAAAATAAATTATTATTCTAAACAAAAGGTAATTAGGCTCATTTATGGAAGAGATAAAGACGATTAGTCACAAAGATTTTAAAATTGAGGATGAGGATATTAATAAAATTAGTGAAAATCAATCTGAACTTACAAGAAAACTCGATTTATTTTGTGATAACTTCGATCAAATGAAAATTAATGAAATTATTCTTTGGAAGGTTAACCGTTACGCACTACTTGATGAAAAAACATTTAATAATCTGAACTCAATTAAACCCGATGTTAGAGTTATTGATATCAGTATAAAAAAAAAGTATTGAAATCACTATTAGAAATTAATGGGATTAGGCTGCCTATGGCTTCGACTATTTTAAGATTTAAAAACAAGCGTCTATACCAAATTATTGATCAAAGAGTTTACAGAATTATATATGGGAAAACTCTAAAATTACCGCGCTCAGTTGATGATCAGATTACTCTATATTTTGAATATCTTGAAAAGCTTAGAGAAATTTGTAAGTTGCTGGAGATCCGCTTTGAAAGTTCAGATAGAATTTTATACAATGCAGACAAACGAGTAAATAAATGTATTAAACTTGAGAATTATTAAAGATGGAGTAAGAATGGGTAGAATTATATTAGCCCCCTAAATGACTGGACAAAAAAATTAGTACTAAAATGGTACAAAATTTGATATATTTAAACATCAATAAGGGAAATTATTTATGCCTAAAATAGACTTTATAAAAATATTGCAGAACCTCATCCAAACTTGGGAAAACGAGGTTATTGAGTTCAAGGAAGCAAATGATAATTTCCCAACTTCGGATATCGGAAAGTATTTCTCTGCCTTGTCGAATGAGGCTAACCTGAGGAGTAAAGATCGTGCGTGGTTGATTTTTGGTGTTCATAATAAAACTCGAAAAATTGTCGGTACTGATTATAGGATTGAACCGGAAAGGCTTCAGAGTCTAAAGATGCAGATTTCACAGAGAACAGAGCCGAGTGTTACTTTTCGTAATATTCACGAAGTTTTCAAGGACGGTTTGAGGGTGATTTTGTTTGAAATACCCTCTGCGCCGATCGGGATTCCTATTTCGTGGAACGGTCATTATTATTCTCGTTCCGGTGAAAGCTTGGTTTCTCTAGGTTTGAATAAACTCGATGAGATCAGAAGGCAGACTTCGACATCGGATTGGACGGCAAAAATAGTTGATGAAGTAAATTTAAAACATCTTGATCCTCTTGCAATAGAAAAAGCTCGGGAAGCTTACGCGAAAAAATATGCCAACCGTTTTTCTATTTCCGAGATAAATAAATGGTCCGATCCTGTTTTTCTTGAAAGATTAAGATTAACTGTAGATGGTAAAATAACACGCGCTGCTTTAATTCTTCTAGGTAAGAGAGAATCGTCATATTATCTGCTGCCGAATCCGGCTCAGCTTACTTGGAAGCTCGAAGATAAAACAAGAGCTTATGAACATTTCGCACCACCTTTCTTATTGAGTACTTCCGAACTGTTTCAGAAAATAAGGAATTATCAGATCAGAATACTTCCCGAAGACTCTCTTTTGCCTGTTGAAGTTTCAAAATACGATAAGAAAGTTGTTTTTGAAGCTCTTCATAACTGTATAGCTCATCAGGATTATACTAAGAATTCAAGAATCATCGTAACAGAAAATTCTGATAAGCTTATGTTTGAGAATGCAGGCGGTTTTTTTGAAGGTAATCCTGACGATTATATCGAAGGTGAAAAAACTCCGCTCCGCTACAGAAATTCACTACTCGCCCAGGCAATGGCTGAATTAAATATGATAGACACATTGGGCTACGGCATTCACGAAATGAACACAGTTCAGGCACAAAGATACTTTCCGTTGCCGGACTATGATCTTACAGAACCGGGAATTGTTAAAGTTTCAATATACGGTAAAGTGTTCGATCCTGCTTACAGTAGAGTATTAATGCAAAATGCTGATCTTCAGCTCCATGATATCATTGCGTTAGATAAAGTCCAGAAAAAATATGTTTTGGGTGAGGAAGCCATAAAAAGACTTAGAAAATTACAATTGATCGAAGGCAGAAAACCCAATTTCCTTATATCGTCAAAAGTTGCTAAAGCAGCCGATAAGAAAGCTGATTACATCAGGAATAAAGGTTTTAATGACGCATATTTCAAGGATCTGATCATTGAGTATATTAAGAAATTCGGAGCTATTACCCGAAGAGAAGCAGAAGATTTACTCCGGAAAAAATTGCCTGATATATTGGACGATAAAGCTAAAGGAATAAAAGTAATGAATATTTTACAATCACTTCGGAAAAAAGAGAAGGTATATCTTGATAAAGGTAAAAAGTGGAAAATCGTGAAGTAAAAATTTATGCGAACTTTTAGTGAATTTTCATGCGAAACATTCCCTTTTTATGCAATTTTATAGCTATGAGCACTTAAAATTATAATGCAAAAATTATGCGAACTAATGAGAACCTTATGCGAACTAATGACCTGTACGATAAAATCGTACAACTGAAGAAAGATAATCCCATTTTGGAGATTTGGGGTTAGCCTGTAGTGTTCCTTGTGTAAAGCTAAAAGTTTTAGCTTCTTCCTCGCAGGCTGGTTTAGAAATAGATAGGAGTACTTGGCTCAATGGATACGAGTGACAAATTGCGACGACCTACAACATTGGCTACATGACACTGACTGGTTTTTACGACTGGTGGGTGCTTTTAGCCATGACCGTTAGGGGTAAGATTATGAAAATAATTAGGAGTTTAACTTGAGCAATAAACAACCATGGTTGAAATCAATGGAAAATGGTGGACTCGGGGAGGCTAGGGCTAAAGCTTTCTTACTTGAAAGATTTTGGGTATTAGAACGGTCTGTAGATATTCAAGGTGCAGATTATTTGATTCAGAGACGGTTAACATCATTGAACTTCATGGATAAAGAACCACCCAAATTAGGTGTTGTTCAAGTTAAATTCATTCAAGACGGAGCAACATATGTAAGTATAAATAAAGATTATGTTTGTAACACTAAAAGTATTCCTTACGAAGAGTTTTTTTTACTTGTTTTTAGTGGACAAGAAGATAAAGCAAGGAGTTTTTTATTTTCTACACGGGATATAATTGAAAATTTTAAAGAGAAAGTAGATAGTGATTATAATACCTTCGTAATGCGAGGTGAAAATATTCTTAGCTCCAAAAATTTTGAAATTATAAATAAAAGTATCTCTTTGAATAAAATTGAACATGCTTTAAAAAAATCTTCATTCGTAAATAACAGAATTTTTCTTAGTGCAACTAACTATATAAAACTAAGCCCTGAACAAATAGACCATGATTATTTATTACCTCTAGATAATGGCTACTCTGATTTACAATTAGAATTCTTTAAAAACAAGAAAAGTTTACAAAAGACACTTTTTAATATTGAAGAAGTAACAGAAAGTATAGTTGCTATTTTAAATTCAACCGATCCGGAAGAAGCATTCCGCATTTATGAAGATGTAATAAGTGATTATATAGGTGGGACTTGGGGAACCGCAATTAGCTTTAGTATTGATTGTTTTGACGATGAAGAATTTATAGAAGCTGTAAAAAATCATAAGAATAGATTATTGGCACTAAGAAAATTAGGGCTTGAAAATAGTTTTCTTGCTCTTTTACAAATATTTGAAAATTCAGTTATTACCCAAACTGCTCAATTGAATTTATGTGAGACTGATAATATCGAAGTTACTACTCAATACAATTCAGCTACACTCGAAGATATTTCTATTAGTGTTGTTAAAAGTGATTACACAGGTAAGTGTCCATATGTTTCTCGTACAGAAATTGGAATTCAAGTAATTCATTTTAACCCTTGGAGTTGGTTGTCTTCTGAGATAATATCAGGAAAAAAGCAAATTCCTAATAAGTCAAGTGAATTAGAAAATCTATATAGGAATTCCAGTTGGCTTTTTCGTAGATTCTTCCAAGTTGAATTAGAAAAATTATTAATCGGTGAAGAATTAATTGCACCATGGATGCGACATGATTAATAAAATCATTTTAAGAAAACAAAATGGGTATTAGTATTGAAATTGAGCAAAGAGTTGTGCGAGTTTATGGAGGTTGGTAAAAATTCGCATGTAATGCTCTGATATTTAAGAATTTAGATACTTAATAAAGATTATATTGGAAAAATGACTTGAACGTGTTATGTTTACTTGTGAGCTTAAAGCCATGACCGATAAGAGGAAAATAAGAAAATGATAAAACCAATTAAAAAATCAGATTTATTAGCTTGTCTAAATATTTTTCACTGCGGCTATGAAACTGTGGCTATAGAATTTGGATTAACTGAAGAAAACTGTCCGGATAGAGGAAGGGCAAATCTGCAATTTGATAAATTAGCTTCAGAATTTGAAAAAGGTACATTAATGTTTGGGTATTTTCTTGAAAATAGGATCGTTGGTTTTCTTGGCCTTAATATCGTTGATAATTGTGTTTGTAAACTTAATGACATAATAATTCTGCCTGAATATAGGCAAAGAGGCTATGGGGAAGAGCTATTAGAATTATGTAAAAGGAAAGCTGTTGAACTTGGATGTACTAAAATTACCTTAGGAATGATTGAAGATAATAAAAAACTAAAGGATTGGTACATTAAGAATGGTTTTATTAATGTTGGATTTAAAAAATATGATAAAGCTCCATTCACGGTTGGATATATGGAGTGCTCATTATAGTGGAATATACCCGAAAATGTGGATAAATCGCATAGCTTGATTTAAAGCGTAAATATTTTAAAAATATATTTAAAAATATTAGATGAGTGCCACTAGATGGCTATCATCCTTTTGTACATTATTTTTTCTTTGTTATCGGGTTCATAATGAGTATATTTGACAAGAAATAAAGGGTAAAATTTAATAAGAATTTATAGCAAAAAATAGGATTGAACTGTGAATAAAAAAGAATTTAAATTCATACTGCAGGAAGGCGAAGGCTACCTGATCGAGTTTAAGGAAAGGGTCGCTAATATTGATAAAGAAATGGTTTCTTTCGCGAATGGTGCGGGCGGCAGGATTTTTATCGGTATTGCAGATGATGGTAAAGTTATTGGTGTTGATGCTACTAATAAACTTAAATCTCAGATACAGGATATTGCGAATAATTGCGAGCCTCCGGTTAAGATATTTATGGAGGAATTTGAGAATATTCTGATTGTAAAAGTAATTCCCGGAGACGATAAGCCTTATAGCTGTTCATCGGGGTTTTACACAAGAATCGGCCCTAATGCTCAGAAGATGTCGAGAGATAAGATAATTGAATTTTTCAAATCTGAGGGCAGGGTTAAATTCGATGAGTTAATGAACCTGAAATTTGATTACAAGAAAGATTTCGATAAAACGAAGCTTGAGCATTTTCTTAGGCTGGCAAAGATATCTCCTGTTATTGATGTTCCTTCTATTCTTTTAAATCTCGGTGTAGCTGAAAAGCAGGAAGGCTGCGTGATCTTCAATAATGCGGGAATTCTGTTCTTTGCAAAAGATTTAGGCAAATTATACAGGCACGCTAAAATTACTTGCGCACTTTATAAAGGTATAGAAAAGAATCATGTTCTTGACCGTAAGGATTTTAATGAAGATGTTGTGAGCAATATTGATAAAGCTATGCTTTTTCTGGGTCAGCACATTCCTGTAAGATATGAATTCGACGGTTCTCCGCAAAGAAAAGAGTTTTACCAGGTACCGCTTGAAGCTCTCAGGGAGGCTATAATTAATGCTGTTTGTCACAGAAATTATTTTGAGTACGGGGCGAATATAATGGTAGAAATTTTCGATAACAGAATTGACATTTCGAGCCCCGGGGGTCTTGTTCCGGGATTGACTGAGAAAGAATTTGGTACGAAAAGCGTTCTGAGAAATCCGAACATAGCCGCTTTATTCCACCGGATAGAGTATATTGAGCAGATGGGAACGGGAATAAACAGGATGCAGGGACAGGTAAAAGAATACGGGCTTAAGCCTATTTCATTTACTTTCACTACTTTCGTGACAGCAACTTTCGAAAGAGGGGTAGAGTCAGGGGTAGAGTCAGGGGTAGAGTCAGGGGTAGAGTCAGGGGTAGAGTCAGGGGTAGAGTCAGGGGTGCGATCAAAGATACTCGATCTGCTTAAGAATAAAGATTTGTCCAAGGCTGAAATCGCTCAGGGATTGGGGAAAGCTAAACCTACAAGGTATCTTAATGATTTAATAAGATCAATGTTGATAGACGGAATTATTAAATATACGATACCTGAAAAGCCGAATAGCAGGCTGCAAAAGTACAAGACAGTCAAAAATATTTAATACGGAGATCAAGATGGGATTTTTTTCAGGATTGTTGGGGAATGCGTCCGCTGTGAGCGTGGAGGAATTGGAGAAAGAGTATGGAAAGCTGATCTGCGAGAATGAGAAGATCGAGATCGGATTTAAGCTCATCAGAGATATGTTTATTTTTACGAATAAGAGGCTTATTCTTGTTGATAAGCAGGGATTGACCGGGAAAAAGGTTGATTATCATTCGATCACTTATAAGAGTATTACAAAATCATTTGTTATAGCAGTTCAATAAGAGTGTTGATATCTATGAGGTACAGAAGATACTTGCGATGTATGTTTTAGGATAATTTTTATTTTAAATAAATACCTTTTTTATAGATGAAGGTCACTAGATGACACTCAGCCTGTTGTATATTGTAGAAAACAAGGCTGGAGAATGTCATGGAAAAGAATGAAGTAGAGAAGTTTGAAGAGAAAGAGTTAAAAGAAAAGATCTATAATATCCGGGGATTTCAGGTAATGCTTGATAGAGATCTGGCCGAATTGTACGGTGTGGAGACGAAGGTTTTGAATCAGGCTGTTAAAAGGAATAAGGAAAGGTTTCCAGAAAGTTTTTGTTTTATGCTAAATCAAGACGAGAAAGATGAGGTGGTCACAAATTGTGACCACCTGACAAACCTCAGATTTTCTTATAATCTGCCTTATGTCTTTACTGAGCAAGGCGTAGCTATGTTATCAGCGGTTTTGAAAAGTGAAACGTGAGATGGATATTGAGGCTGTTGAGATGTTGTCAAGGTTAGGAAAGTAGAAATTCCTCATATTGTATTTGCTAAAAGGAGCCATTCAGGTTACTTTTGATAATGATAAAGCGGGAAATAATTGAATATAATTAAATGCCCGGTCTGCGGCAAAAAATCAGAGAAGAAAGATAAAACATATATATGCGTAAATCATCATTCGTTCGATATCGCAAAGCAGGGATATACGAATTTTCTGCTGAACAACGATAAAAAGTCCAAAGAGCCCGGGGACACAAAGGAGATGCTGAATGCCAGAAAGAACTTTCTGGATAAAGGCTATTATAAATTTATTTTAGAACAGGTAAAAAATACGATCATTTCCGATATCAATGATGCCCAAAACAGCAATCTCAATCTTAATGTTATTGACGTAGGATGCGGGGAAGGCTACTATTTATCCGGCATGATAAACGATATAGATGAGGCTGTAAAAAATACCGGCGCGCATTATTACGGGGTAGATATTTCAAAAGAAGGAATAAGACTCTCTGCGCTCAGGAATGAGAATGTGGAATGGTTCGCGGCAAATTCATTCAACCTGCCGTTCGTCGATAATTGTTTCGACTATATAATATCCATGTTCTCAATACTGGATGTGAAAGAATGTTCCAGAGTACTAAAGAATAACGGAAAAATTATTTTCGTGACTGCGCAAAAAGAACATTTGAAAGAATTAAAGGAAATAATCTATCCGGTTCTGACAGAAAAAAAATATGAGGCGGAAAATCTCCAGGGATGCGATATAATAAAAAGCACAGATCATTTATGTAAAGTAATGATAGAATCTAATCATGACCTTTGGAACCTTTTATCTATGACGCCGCATTTCTGGAAGGCGGAAGAAAAGAACAAGCTGCTCTTAAATGATCATGAAAGCCTTGAAGTAACTATCAATATTAATATAAAAGTTTTAAGATCCAGATAACTGTTTACGCTTTCTTCTTTCTTAATTTCTCTTCAAATATCGTATAGATCACAGGGATCAAAATTAAAGTAATAACAGTTGAGCTTAAGAGCCCGCCGATCACCACGCGGGCGAGAGGAGCCTGGCTTTCGCCGCCTTCGCCGAGTCCGAAGGAGAGGGGGAGAAGCCCAAGTACTGTCGTTGATGTCGTCATGAGGATCGGTCTTAATCTCCGCGCACCTGCCGTGCATACAGCCTCGATCATTTCCATTCCGTGCTTATATCTGAGCTGATTTGTGTAATCCACGAGCAGGATGGCGTTGTTGACGACTATACCGGCGAGCATTATGCAGCCTATGAATGCCTGCATGCTGAATATGGTTCCGGTCATAAGCATAACGGCAACTATTCCGATAATCGCCATGGGTATAGAAAACAATATTACGAACGGATCAATTAATGATTCGAACTGACCTGCCATTACAAGATAAACCAGTATTATCGCCAGAACGAATCCGAGAAGCAGCTCTCTGAATGCCTTCTGCTGTTCCTCGTAATCGCCGCCGAATATGACCGCAAAATCTTTCGGCACAGGCACATTCTTCAACTGATCGCGAGTGTCAGTTATTATGCTTCCGAGATCTCTTCCTACAAAATTTCCGGTAACTGTGATTATTCTTTCCTGATCTTTACGCTCAAGTTCAGACGGGCCTTCGCGCATTTCCGTTCTAACAACATTTCTCAGAGCGATATGCTCTTTTTTACTGTTGACGACTGTAAGATCAAGTATGTCGTCGAGATTCGTTCTGTCTTCTTTAGCGAGCCTTAAAAGGATCCTGTACTGTTTTCCGGCCTCTCTATAATATGATGCCGTACTTCCGATGACCGCCGACTGGATCGTTCTGCCTATGGCATATACGCTTAA